>Ga0307315_10000388_pt1 | contig 10080 bp, 9 predicted proteins | sample ER_DNA_355_FD_194497 | JGI IMG/M metagenome (GOLD analysis project Ga0307315, IMG submission 194497) | Bulk soil microbial communities from the East River watershed near Crested Butte, Colorado, United States - ER_DNA_355 | ecosystem: Environmental > Terrestrial > Soil > Floodplain | place: USA... | reverse complement strand
GTCGGCACTGTTGCTCTCGGTGCTGTTGCTGGCTGTGTCGGTCGCAGTACTGGCCTTGCTTCGAGAGCGCTGGGTGAGTAGGTGGTAGCCGAGTTGTCCGCCGATCTCGGCGTTCAGCGCAGGGATTTCACCTTAGAGATCGGGCTGGAGATCGGGGCCGGTGAGGTGGTTGCCCTACTTGGCCCCAACGGGGCCGGCAAGTCCACGGCTCTCCGGGCATTAGCCGGACTGCTTCGGATTACGTCCGGGCAGATCACTGTGGGCAAGCAACGTGTCGCCGACGCGGCTTCGGGTGTCCATCGAGCGCCGCATGAGCGGCCGATTGGCGTCGTGTTTCAGGACTATCTGCTGTTCCCACACCTCACCGTGCTTGACAACGTCGCGTTTGGGCCGCTCGTCCGAGGACTGGATAGGCCGGAGGCTCGGCGGCGGGCCGCCCTGTTGCTGGCTCAGGTCGGCATCGCCGACCTCGCAAAGTCCAAACCGTCGGCCATTTCGGGAGGCCAAGCTCAGCGGGTGGCGCTGGCACGTGCACTGGCAACCGAGCCGCGGCTACTGCTGCTGGATGAACCGCTGGCAGCTCTCGACGCAAAAACACGCCTGTTGGTACGCGCCGAGGTGCGCCGACATCTGGCCGACTTTCCCGGTGCGACCTTGCTAGTGACGCATGATCCGATCGACGCCGCTGTGCTGGCCGATCGGCTCGTCGTTATTGAGGACGGCACCGTGGTGCAGGAGGGGTTGCCGCAAGAGGTGGCGCGCCGCCCGCGTACTGATTACGTGGCGAGGCTCGTAGGTCTCAACCTGCTGGCTGGGCGGAGCCACGGTCATCGAGTACTGCTGTCCAGCGGCGGGTCGGTAGAGCTGGCCGAGTCCGCCTCAGGTGAGGTCTATGTCGCCTTCCGACCGGCTGCTGTGTCGCTGTTTGTACACCGTCCCGACGGATCGCCCCGCAACCTCTGGGCTGGGCGCATTGCTGCTCTGGAGCCACATGGCGAGGGCGTACGCGTGGAGATCGGCGATGTGCCCGACCGCAGTTCCAGAATCTGGGCCGAGATCACGCCATCAGCGGTAGCAGATCTGGGGTTGCGGCCTGGCAGCGAGGTCTGGGCAGCCGTCAAGGCCTCCGATATCGAGGTCTATTCGGCGGGCTAACTCAGAACAGATCACAATAGGGGCCGTGGACTTGCGTGAGCTCTTTCTCCCTGTCCTCGGCAACTGGACCGGTGTCGAGCAGCAGGCGGCCTCACCGTGGGCTCCGGCGACGACAGCACGAGCCATGATCGTTTTCAAACTTGATGTAAGTGATCAGGTAGTCCTGCAGGACTATCGCCACGTTGACGCTGACCACGCGGAGTTCTGCGGACATGGCGTGTTCATGATCGACAGTGCTGACGTGATGTCTCCTGATGGGCGGACGCCGATCCTGTGGTGGTTCTTCGACTCCTACGGATATCCGCCCGAGGCAGCCCATGGTGGGTGGCAGGACGGCGAGTTGATCATGCACAAGACCACGCCACGGGGGATGGCCGAGCATCGTTTCGCCGTGGCCGAGGGACAACTCGGCTACCGGATTCGCGTGAAGCTTGGTGCGGCAGGGGAGTGGGAGGAGTTCCTGAGCGGACGCTACCGGCGAATCAGCGGGCACTGACGGCTGTAGCGTCTCCTGCAGACCAGGAGGTCAGACAGCGCAGTTAAATCAGACAGCGCAGTTAAAGGTGAGCTGGTAGCCGTTGTTTTCGTCGCCGGTCACTTTTGGCATCTGCAGGTCATATCCATCGCTGAAAACGTTGTCACTGTCTAGGCTGACCTGGCTTAGATTGTGGACGCTCTTTTCGTACCCGCTCGTCGCATAGACCGCCTCGGCGGTCACCTCAGGCATAGCCATCTGCGATGTGGCGATCTTGTTGGCACTGTTCGTCGCCTTGGCCAGGCTGGGATAGACCTCGAAATGGATATGTGGCCAGCGTCCCGAGTAGCAGGCGGGGAAGATCGTGTCGAACTTCACCTGACCACCGTCATCGGTCTCTTGGACACCGCGAAGGTAGTTCTCGTTGCTGATGTCTTGGGAATAGAGCGAATACCGGCCTTCGCGGTCGCAATGCCACAGATAGACAGCGGCGCCGGCCAACGGTGATGTGTTGTTCGCGAAGTCGTTGATCGTCATAGTGATACCGAGCGGCACGCCCTCGGCCTTGGTGGTGCTCGATCCGAAGCTGGAGGTGATGTCGCGGCGTACGATGCCGCTCTGCGTCAGCACGTTCGCGCCGTTCGAGCCATCGCCTGGGTACGGGCCGGACGTTTCCTCCGGAATTTCCCCATTTGCGGTGTCGCTGGTCTGGGTCGGCTGCGCTGCACCGCCACCAGGACCTCCGCGTGGTGGCATGCCGCCTTGCGCGGGGCCGGTGTCGGCCGTGCTGGTGGCGTCCGTGCATGCCCCAAGCGTGATCAAGCCGGCGCCCGCGAGCCCAGCGCCCGCGACGAGCTTCAGCAGGCCACGTCGGCCCAACAGTCGCGGCAGGTCATAGTCAAGGCCACGATCGTGGTTCTCCAGGTCCTTTTCACGGTGGTCGATCCGCATCACTGATCAACTCTTTCTCGTCGGAATTCGCTTGCCTGATAGGCGATCTGCGCTTAAGGCTATGGCCGCCGCCTGCCTCGCCGACACAAAACTTCGGTCATTCACACCTCCGGCACAGACCCTCACAGGCCAGCCACAGCGCCCGAGGTGCCGGCGCCGCGAGTCAGCTGAAGCAGAGAGCAGAATGAGCCCGTGGCCACAATCGAGGTGCGAGAGGGAACCTTCACCGGCGGGCTGCCGTATCTCGTTCTGGGTTCGGGCGAGCCGCTGGTCTACTTGTGCGGCTTTACCTTGGATCACCGAAATCCACGGCAAGGCTTCGAACGAACCCTCACCTTGCGGACGCTGACACCACTGGCTTGGGCCGGCTTCCAGGTCTACTTCACCAACCGCTGGCCGGATATGGCTCCCGGTACGACATTCGCCGAGATTGCCGAGCGGCATGCTGCGGCGATTCGCGATCACTTCGGCAAACCGGTCGACGTGCTAGGTGCGAGTACGGGCGGATCACTGGCGCTTCAGCTAATTGCCGACAGACCGGACGTGGTGCGCAAGGCGGTAGTTGCCTGTGCTGCGTATACCCTCGGCCCCCTTGCCAAGGAGATGCAACTAAAGCTTCTGCATGCAATTTCCGAGACCGGTCGCTATCCCACCCAGGGCGTTTTGGACGTGCTAGCGGCGAAGCTCCGATCGCGCTGGCTCCGTACGTTGCTTACGCCAGTCGCGTATGTGGCGGCCAAGCGAATCACGATCGAGAATCCGGCCGACGCAATTGCCGTGATCCGAGCAGAGGACGCCTTTGATGTTCGTGATCGACTCGACGACATTCCGACGGAGACACTTGTGATCTGCGGTGCCCAAGATCCCTTCTGGACACTTGAGATGTTTGCTGAGACCGCGTGCCGGCTGCCGCGCGGAAAGCTGATTATGTATCGAGACCGTGGACACGCGCTTATCACTGCCCCAGAGTTCTTCAGCGACGTTACGGCGTTTCTCCGCGGACCAACAGCGTCGTAACCTAGCCCGATGGCAAAGGTCGACTCGGTCAATCTGGGCCGTCCAAGACCCAATCCGCACAAGGAAGTCGGGTGGACGGGGATCGGCAAGCAGCCCACCGATGGGCCAGTCGAGGTACGCGCGCCTGGGCCCAAGAGCACCGGCCGGGGTAGTGGGCTGGTTGGAGATTTCATCGGCGACGGCAAACATCACGGCGGCGATGATCAGGCGGTCTATGCATTCCAGCGTGAAGATCTGGACGAATGGGAGCGTCGGCTGGGCCGGGAACTGCCGAATGGGTTTTTCGGGGAGAATCTCACCACCATTGGCCTAGATATCAGCAATGCCCGAATCGGCGAACGTTGGCGAATTGGCGACGAGGTCGTTCTCCAGGTGACGGCGCCACGCATCCCCTGTGCGACTTTTCGAGGCTGGATGGGCGAAAAGGGCTGGGCGAAGATCTTTACCGCGGCCGGTCGACCTGGCGCATACCTCAAAGTGATTACCCCTGGTGCAATCCGGGCCGGCGATCCCATCGAGGTCATCGACCGGCCCGATCATGACGTCACAGTCTCGCTGTTGTTCAAGGCGACCACTACCGAGCGCGAGCTGCTACCCCAGCTCCTTGCTGCCGAGGCCTACCTGGATCAGGAGACGATTGAAATGGCGCGCCAACGCAAGATCTTCCTCCTAGACTGAGCTTGATTGCTCCGCTCGCTTTCGCTCGCTCCGCGCGGATCGCGCCTTCAAGGCCCGCCTACTTCGTCGTCGCTCGGAGACGAAAAGCGTGTCTGCTCGCTCCTCCTCAGCACGGCGGGGGCGGCGATCCGAGGAATAAACGTAGCTTCTGCGACGCTGACTTAGCGTCGCATCGTCGTGTCCGGTGTTTTGACCCCGGCATAGTCAGCGGATAGCCTTGATCCTTGTGTTCGGGCTTGCCCGACTCTTGTGCGTGCCCGAATGTCAAAGAAGGTCTTTGCACTTGCGGTGACCGCACGCCTGACCTGCCGGAATTCCGAGCCGGTCGCAACGATCAATTCCACAGAAAGAGATACCAACGCGGTGCCCACAATTCAGCAGCTGGTCCGGAAGGGCCGAGAGGACAAGGTCAGCAAGACCAAGACGCCTGCGCTCAAGGGTTCGCCTCAGCGTCGTGGCGTGTGCACAAGGGTGTACACCACCACGCCGAAGAAGCCCAACTCAGCGCTGCGAAAGGTCGCGCGCGTCCGGCTGTCATCTGGAGTGGAGGTCACCGCATATATCCCGGGTGTCGGCCACAACTTGCAGGAGCACTCCATGGTGCTGGTACGCGGCGGTCGCGTGAAGGATCTGCCGGGCGTTCGCTACAAGATCATTCGTGGCTCGCTGGACACCCAGGGTGTGAATAACCGCAAGCAGGCTCGCAGCCGCTACGGCGCGAAGAAGGAGAAGTAATGCCTCGCAAGGGTCCCGCCCCGAAGCGCCCAGTGATTGCCGACCCGGTGTACGGCTCGCCGCTGGTCAGCCAGTTGGTTAGCAAGATCTTGTGGAACGGTAAGAAGACCGTTGCGCAAGGCATTGTTTACACCGCCATGGAGGGCACGCGGACCAAGACTGGCGTAGATCCGGTTCAGACCCTGAAGCGTGCGTTGGACAACGTCCGGCCCTCGCTCGAGGTCAAGAGCCGCCGCGTCGGTGGTGCGACGTACCAGGTGCCGGTCGAGGTCAAGCCGGCCCGCGCCACCACGTTGGCTATGCGCTGGCTGGTGAGCTTCGCCCGGCAGCGCCGCGAGAAGACCATGGCCGAGCGGCTGATGAACGAAATCCTCGATGCCTCGAACGGGCTCGGTGCCGCGGTGAAGCGCCGCGAGGACACCCACAAGATGGCTGAGGCGAATAAGGCCTTTGCCCACTACCGCTGGTAACTGACGAACTTGTCAGAACCAGCTTGACCTACCTAGCTAACTCAGTTCTGACAACTCAGGAAGACCCATATGGCTGTCGACATTAAGACTGACCTGTCCAAGGTCCGCAATATCGGGATCATGGCCCACATCGATGCGGGCAAGACCACGACGACCGAACGCATCCTCTTTTACACCGGAATCAACTACAAGATCGGTGAAGTGCACGAGGGCGCGGCCACCATGGACTGGATGGAGCAAGAGCAGGAGCGGGGGATCACCATTACCTCCGCCGCTACGACGTGCCATTGGAAAGATCATCAGATCAACATCATCGACACTCCTGGGCACGTCGACTTCACCATTGAGGTGGAGCGTTCGCTGCGTGTGCTTGACGGAGCTGTTGCTGTCTTCGACGGCGTCGCCGGCGTAGAGCCCCAAAGCCAGACGGTATGGCGGCAGGCTGACCGCTACCGCGTGCCACGGATCTGTTTTGTGAACAAGCTGGACCGTACGGGTGCCAGCTTCGAGCATTGCGTCGAGACCATCAAGGAACGGCTGAATGCGATCCCTGCTGTGGTCCAACTGCCCATCGGCTCTGAGGCCAACTTCATCGGCGTCATCGACCTCATCAACATGCGCGCTCTTACGTGGCGCGGTGAGACCAGGATCGGTGAAGACTACACCGTCGAGGAGATTCCTGCTGAACTAGTTGATCAGGCGCAGGCAGCTCGGCATGCCTTGATCGAGCTGGTTGCTGATCATGACGATCACATGATGGAGGCTTACCTGACCGATGAGGACTCGATCACTCCCGAGCTCCTCTCCGATTCCATCCGTCGTGCAGTGCTGGCCTCCGAGATCACCGCCGTACTCTGTGGCAGCGCCTTCAAGAACAAGGGTGTGCAGCCGCTGCTGGACGCTGTCATCGCGTACTTGCCCTCCCCGCTCGACGTTCCCGCCATCATCGGGTTCAAGCCGGGCGACGAGTCGGTCAAGATCGAGCGGCATCCCGCCGACTCTGATCCATTCGCGGCCCTGGCGTACAAGATCGCTGCCGACCCGCATCTTGGTCGGTTGACCTACATCCGTCTCTACTCGGGCAAGCTCGAGGCGGGGTCGACGGTGCTCAATGCCACCAAGGGACGCAAGGAGCGGATCGGAAAGATCTATCAAATGCACGCCAACAAGCGGCAAGAGATTGCCTCAGTTGGTGCGGGCCAGATTGTTGCTGTGATGGGCCTCAAGGACACCACCACCGGTGAGACGCTGTGCGACATCAGCAATCCGGTGCAGTTGGAGTCGATGGACTTCCCAGCTCCGGTGATCGAGCAGGCCATCGAGCCGAAGACCAAGTCCGACCAGGAGAAGCTGGGCATGGCGATCCAGCGCCTGGCTGAAGAGGATCCGACGTTCCGGGTCCACACCGACGATGAGACCGGTCAAACGATCATCGCCGGGATGGGCGAGCTGCATCTGGAGATCTTGATCGATCGGATGAAGCGGGAGTTCCGAGTCGGGGCCAACATCGGCAAGCCGCAGGTGGCCTACCGGGAGACGCTGCGCCGGCCGGTGGAGAAGGTCGAGTACACCCACAAGAAGCAGTCGGGTGGCTCTGGCCAGTACGGCAAGGTGATCATCAATGTGGAGCCGCAGCCTGCTGGTTCGGGCTATGAGTTCGTCAATCAAATTACGGGTGGTCGCATTCCCAGGGAGTACATCCCGGCGGTGGATGAGGGCATTCAGGATGCCATGCAATTTGGTGTGCTCGCCGGCTACCCCGTTGATGATGTCAAGGTCACGCTCGTTGACGGCGCCTATCACGATGTCGACTCCTCTGAGCTCGCTTTTCGGGTCGCTGGCTCGATGGTGTTCAAGGAGGCGGCTCGCCGTGCGGATCCCGCGCTACTGGAGCCGGTTATGGCGGTCGAAGTGACGACTCCGGAGACCTACCTCGGCACTGTCATCGGTGATCTCAACGCGCGGCGCGGTCACGTTCAGGCGATGAATGACCTGCATGGCAACAAGGTGATCGAGGCGCTCGTTCCGTTGTCTGAGATGTTCGGTTACGTCGGCGACCTACGGTCCAAGACCTCGGGTCAAGCGTCGTACTCGATGGAGTTCCACTCCTACGCGGAAACCCCGAAGAACATCGCCGAGGAGATCATCCAGAAGGCACGGGGTGAATGACTCAACGAGCGGAGCAAATTCGGGCCCATTCCGTTTGACCTGAGCGGAATCGTCCACAAAACTTAGGCCGGGTCAAACCGGCCAGCTGACCAGTAAACCCAAGAACGAACGCCACGCGACCGGTGTGGCGTACATCCAGGAGGAGCCTCAGTGGCAAAGGCGAAGTTCGAGCGGACAAAGCCGCACGTCAACATCGGCACCATCGGACACATCGACCACGGAAAGACCACGCTGACCGCGGCGATCACCAAGGTGCTGCACGACAAGTTCCCGACACTCAACCAGGTGTCAGCGTTCGAGCAGATCGACAAGGCGCCGGAGGAGCGCCAGCGCGGTATCACGATCTCGATCGCCCATGTGGAGTACCAGACCGAGAAGCGGCACTACGCGCACGTGGACTGCCCTGGTCACGCTGACTACATCAAGAACATGATCACCGGCGCGGCGCAGATGGACGGCGCAATCCTTGTGGTCGCCGCCACCGACGGCCCGATGCCGCAGACCCGCGAGCACGTGCTGCTGGCCCGCCAGGTCGGCGTACCTGCGATCGTGGTTGCGCTGAACAAGTGCGACATGGTCGATGATGAGGAGATCCTGGAGCTGGTCGAGCTTGAGGTGCGTGAGCTGCTCAGCGAATATGAGTTCCCCGGCGATGACCTCCCCGTCATCAAGGTCGCGGCCCTTCCAGCACTGAACGGCGATCAGAAGTGGGGCGACTCTGTGATGGAGCTGATGGATGCGGTCGACGACTACATTCCGCAGCCGATCCGCGAGGTTGATAAGCCGTTCCTGATGCCGGTCGAGGACGTCTTCACGATCACTGGTCGTGGCACTGTGGTCACTGGGCGCATCGAGCGCGGTGTGATCAAGGTCATGGAGACCGTCGACATCATTGGCATTCGCGACACCAAGCAGACCACCACGGTCACCGGTGTGGAAATGTTCCGCAAGCTGCTGGACGAAGGTCAGGCGGGCGAGAATGTCGGCCTGCTGCTGCGCGGCACCAAGCGTGAGGACGTGGAGCGCGGCATGGTGGTGATCAAGCCAGGCACCACGACTCCGCATACGGACTTCGAGGCACGGGTTTATGTGCTTTCCAAGGAGGAAGGTGGTCGGCACACGCCGTTCTTCAACAACTACCGTCCGCAGTTCTACTTCCGTACCACTGACGTGACAGGTGTTGTGAACCTTCCAGAGGGCACCGACATGGTGATGCCCGGCGATAACACCGACATGTCGGTGCAGCTCATCCAGCCGATCGCCATGGAGGAAGAGCTGAAGTTCGCTATCCGTGAGGGCGGGCGTACGGTCGGCGCCGGTCGCGTGACAAAGATCATCAAGTAGTTCCTGGCCTCTGAGCCTGATCAACAACGATCAACCCCGGACTTCGATTGAAGTCCGGGGTTCGTCGTTTTATGAGGGTTCCGCGGTCTATAGCGGCAGGAGTTAGATGGTCACAGCTGCATCGTCCAATCCAGTCCCGACTCCAAGGAGGTCATCGTGGCAGGCACCGTCGCTCGCGTCACCGAGATCAGCGCCCCGGTCCGACACCTTCGTCCTCGAATAACGCTCAGCCGGGCGCCAGTAGCGCAACCGGGTATGTGGTGAGCAGATCTGCAACTGTGGCGGCCGTGCTCCATCGCTGGCCGCTCAGTACGTCGACGTAATCTCCTGGGATTTCGACGGTGGTGTCTTGCCAGCCACCGGCAGCGGCCAGCCCTATCGGCAGTCGCGTCGCGAAGCTGATCGCGCCGCCGCGATCAAAGCCGAGAAGATGATCACTGGCTGGACCGCTGGCCATGATGGGCTGATAGCCGCCACTGAACCAATCTGGGTGCCGTCGGCGTAGTCGAAGCGCCTGCCGAGTAAGCCACAACTTTGCCGCGCCGGTTTCGTCGATCTGTGGCGGACCATCGCCTAGTGATTGCAGCAGCCGTACCCGGCTCGCGAAATCCACCGGTCGCCGGTTATCTGGGTCCACTAGGGAGTCCTCCCAGAGCTCGGTGCCCTGATAGACATCCGGTACGCCCGGCATGGTCAACTGAACAAGTTTCTGACCAAGCGAATTGGACCAGCCGGGCGGCGTCATGAGGCCGTTGATCTTGTCCCACGCGGCCCGAAGCTGGGGATTCTCGTACGCTGCATCGACCGCGGCATGTATCGCCGCCTCGTACGACGGCTCCGGTGCAGTCCAGGTCGTACCATCGCTTGCTTCCCGCATCGCTTTTTCGGCGTACGCGTGCATCCGGACAGGCGCGATCGGTCCCACTCCGACCAGGGTCTGGGCGAGGAAGTATCCGAACATCCTGTTCGGGATTGCCGTCATGCCCAGGAATAGCTCAGCGAACTCAGCCCAGGTCTGTGGAATCTCTGACAGCACGGCCAGCCTTGCGCGGACATCCTCCCCGCGCTTGGTGTCGTGGGTCGACA
>Ga0307315_10000376_pt1 | contig 10228 bp, 12 predicted proteins | sample ER_DNA_355_FD_194497 | JGI IMG/M metagenome (GOLD analysis project Ga0307315, IMG submission 194497) | Bulk soil microbial communities from the East River watershed near Crested Butte, Colorado, United States - ER_DNA_355 | ecosystem: Environmental > Terrestrial > Soil > Floodplain | place... | reverse complement strand
GCACCGGAACGGCCTTGTTGGTGACGACCGCCAGGCCGAGCGCCGCGTCGGTAGGCGCCAGGGTCGTGGCGATCAAGGCTGCCACCGCCCACCCGACCTCGGGAAAGATGAGGTGGGCCAGCAGCGCGCCCGCAATCACTGTGAGCGGCAGCCCAATGAACAGCAGCCGGCGGGGCAGACCTGCATCGCCCTCGACGTCCCGCAGCCGGACCGTCGACGCATCGGAGAAGAGCAGCAGGGCCAGGGTCAGCTCGGTGATGGTGAGGACCGCCTCGCTGGTCAGCGAGAGGGGGAAAACATCAGCCCGCCGGGACCAAGGACCGCGCCCGCGGCGGCGAACACCATCGGGCCGGTGATCCACCACCGGTCGAGCTTTGACGCCACGAGTGTGTAGGCCACCACGACAACCGCGAGAACGGTGAGACCACCCATCTGATCCCCTTCGCCATGCCCACTAGTAGGCTGACTCGCCCAGATCCTGACACCCGCCGCCAGCGCGCCAGTGCCATAACGCCCCGTTCTGGCTACTTAAGTGGGGTGGATCTGTCTTCCGATCGCCTCCGGTTACGATCCGCGATCGTTGTGAGCGTAGCCAGGATGGGGGCGTGGACACCTCACACGTAACGTATGAATGTTGGGCTGACAGTGACCAGGCGACCGATCATCGCCAGCCACGCGCCTCCGACCCCGTTCCCGCTTGACGTTCATCGATAACAGCGGCCGGGCGTCCTTACGTGGCCCGCTGGCATGAAGCACTGGCTGCAACCAGCGCAGCCGGTGAGGGTCAATCGTGGTGGTAGAGCTGGAACTCAGATTCGAACCGACACTCCTGAGCTCTGTCGTCACGAGCCTTCGGTGCTGCGGAACGCATCGCGAATGCCGAGTTCGCGTGCGGGTGGTGGGAGTGGTGGGCGCGCACCGGCGGTCAGCGTCCCAGATTCGCTGCCGCGAATGAGCCTGCCGACTCGCCCGGTGTCCTCTGCCAAGACCGGTCCCGCGCATGCACCGATCAAGATGCAGATCGCGGCGCCGGAGAACCAGGTCACCAGCGCGAGGGCGACCCCAAAAAAGCCGAACTGGGCCTCATTGCCCGTCACTACCCCGGGCATCCAGACTGTGGCGGATGCCGCGTACCCGGCCGTCACGATGCTGGTGATCACCCCAGTAGGCACGAGCACCCGCGCGCGCACCTCGCCCCGGAGGAGGAACCACGCGGTGAACCACCACAGCCCTGCCACCACCACCAGTGACACGATGGCGAAGAGGCCGAATCCGAGCCCACCGCCAAGGGCGCCGCGCAGACCGCCCAGTAGCGCCATCGCAACCAGTACCACCAGCAGCCAGACCGCCCCACGCCAGTAGGCGCCGACTCCGGCGGCGCGGGGCGGTCGCCGCCACGCGTGGAGGTACACGCGCTGCAGCGCAGTCGTGAACGAGGTCGCGAAGAAGATCGTGAGTGCCAGACCGAGCAGGCCGGTCGCCTTTCGAATGTCATCCGACGACGCGAAGGCTTCCCTGGCAAGCACGAGCGCGTCTCCCCGAAGGCCGAGTCGGGCCGTGACACTGATGAGGATCGACGAACGGATGCGTTCGGGCACGAAGGCGGCGACGACGATCACGAGCGGGAAGAACGAGACGAACGCCTTCCCCGCGAGCGCGATGCTGCGATCAACGAACTCGATCTCGAGCATGCGTTCCCACACCCGCCAAAGGAGCAGCCGTTCCAACCGAGTCCGCAGTGCGGCGATGTGTTTGCGCATCTCAGTGATGCCTGAGCGCCTGGTGATCTTCGCGCCATCGGTCATGCGAGATCCTCTATCCGGCCGTCGGTGAGCGGACGGGCCGTTGGCCGATTCCACGCGGCCGCCGATGGCCAACGAGGCGAGATAGTGGGCAGGGTCGCGAGCTCGCTTCGCAGCCGCTCAAGCTCGGCACGCTCGTCGGCGATGAGGCTCGGGTCTGGGACATGGCTGACACCGTCCTCGTCTGCATGTCTCGGCTGACTGGCGTTCCCAGTAGCCTGGCCGACCTCCTAGGATCCGGCATCACCTGAAGCGGGTGATTTCGTCGCAGGCCAGGGGCTGCATCGTCCAGCGCCCGGGAGCCGATTGGACGGCCCGGTTCATTCTTTCTGGGTGATGCACGCTCACCCCTCACGGGCGAGAGTGGCAAGCAGCGGATCCTCTGGGGACGGTGCGAACCAGGAGGTAGCACGATGACCGTTTCTGAGAGTGTGCCGGCGCCGTGAAGACAAACCCATGATCGAGATCCCAAAGGAACAGGAGGGAAAATGGCCACCCGCAAGTCTTCGTGCAATTGCGGACAGCTCAGCGTTACGTACGAAGGACCCGACCCAGAGCGCATATCTCTGTGCCAGTGCTACGAGTGCCAGAAGCGGACGGGCAGCGCGTTTAGCTGGCAAACGCGACTTCCGATCGAGCACGTGACGACAGAAGGCCAATCGACGACGCGGAGGTTCCCCAGCGACAGCGGGAAGCCGGCCGAGTTTCGCTCCTGCGACAGCGGGGGAGCCACGTATCACTTCTGCCCGGTGTGCGGTTCGACCGTGTACTGGGAGCTCGCCATCGCACCGGGGTTTCTGGGGGTCGCAGTCGGCACCTTCGCCGACCCGACGTTTCCGCCGCCAATGATTGCCGGCTTCGCGGCGTACGGGGCTGCGTGGGCGATGAACGTCTCGGACCTTCCGATGCCGGGCGGGCACTATAACTACGATGGAACATCACACGGTGGGCAACGAGCGTGACGCCGATGGAACATCATGACTAGTGGCTAGCCCGTTCAGCATCTCCCGCCGGCGTCGCTTGACTTTCTAAGACGTCTATTTCCTCAGCATGGAGGATCTGAGACCGGGGCCGATGATCGTCGAGACGCCTCTGCAGGCGCTCGGAATGTTCGACGACTGGGGTGATGGCAGTGAATCGTCGATTTCGGCCTGCCGGGCCCGGATCGCGGCGAGGGCAGCCGGTTCCTGCTCGTCCCGCCGGGCTACGTCGATCCTGTCGACCCGTCGAGACCGATGATGAGGAAGTGATGAAGCGCGCGGGTGTGTCGGTCACGTCGTTGCTGGCTCCTGACTGAGAGCCGCCGACGGCGCCAGCACCCATAGGAGCATGCGACCCGTCAGCGGTGTGGTGGCGATGAGCATCAGATACACCTGCGCGACCGAGCCGTCGTTGCGAGTGAAGTCGAGGGCGTCGAACCACCGCGACAGCAGGTAGAACACGGCGTCGACGATGAGCCAGGAGACGATGTTGGCGGCGATCCACCAGGCCCAGCGGCGGGTATAGCTTCGTAGGACTGCCGCCTGGGACAGCCCCAGCAGCGGTCCGAGTGCCAGGGTCTGGCTGGCGGCGAGCAGGTATGCACCGCTGACGCTCGCGCCGGAGTCCTGAGCATTGATCACCGCGGGCATGATCACAAACAGCCAGCCCAACAGCGCCGGTCCGACGCTGGCCACGATCCATCGCTTCCGAGCGACCGGCACGCGCTGGCGGATGACAAGCCATTGCAGCGCACCGAGCACGCCACCGAACAGCAAGGCTCCTGCCGTTGCCACCAGCAGCGCGACGACCCAGCTCCGGTTGCTCAAAGACAGATGCAGCACGTCGGCGCTGATCCAGGAAAGCACCGCTACCGCCGTCAGCACGACGACGAAGGCGACGGAGTTGTACAGGATCCACAGCCAGTACAGGCGTGCGGACCAGCCGTTGGATGCCACATGCATGTGGGCCTCCGAAGAGAGTTCCGCACGGCCGTGCGGTCGAGGTTGGTGCTGTACAGGATTGCATCGTCGTCGGATCGCAGCCCGAGGCGGCCCTGGCAATGCGCGATGACACGTGCGCTCCTCGTCGCCATCGTCTGCCCAAGGTCGGGACAGGCACCGCATCACGCAGATGCGCGGTCAGAAGCTAATTTCGGGTTTCTGCCGTCCGGGCTGTCTTGGCGTGCCTGCTGGACCGCTCCGACAATAAGACGAACGCCCAGACCGAGGACGATCAGGTTGAAGATCATCTGGGCCGTGACGACCAGGCGAGCCACTTGGCTGGCCGGGGAAATATCCCCGAAGCCGACCGTGGAAAAGACCGTCACGGTGAAGTAGATCGAGTCGGTCCGGGTCAATGCGTGCACGTTGAAGTTGCTGCTGCTGGTGTGCGACAGCAAGAAATAGGTGGCCGCGAACAGCAGGAGGAAGAGCAGGACGGTCGTGGCGAGAGCCTCGACCGCACGGACCCCGGGGTGGGCGGCACGCAGGATCGCCCGCACGTGGTAGGCGGTCATGGCAGCCAAAACGACCAGCCCAGTGATCAAGGACAGCAACAGCGATATTCCCGTCCGCTGATCCAGAGGTGCGAGATAGTACAGGGCGATCAGGACTGCACTGGCCCCCAATGCGCGCAGCAACCCGAGGGTGATCCCCCGCTGACGCTGGGCCCGCGTCAGGTCCTTGTTCGTGGCACTCATTGCACTCAGCCTCCTTGGCCTTGGCGCCAAGATCAACAACCATCGAGAGTCGGAGCCCTCATGAAAGACCGGGCTAGCGGGTCTATTGGAAGACGGTTGATCTGGTCTGGTCGGGTTGTGTTCATCGGTCGGGACGCGGCCTTCGAAGGTGTGATCGCGAACGCGGTCACAGCCGGTTCCACCGTGTCACCCATCGTGCCCCGGCCGTCCCGCTCGGGTCCAGGGACCGGGAGGTCAGGTACAGGCTCCACAGTCGTACGTCACGCCTGGGTTGGCGGTCGGCCTTGGCAGCACTCAGCCTGGCGGGATCATTACGGCGCTGGACGCGGGCATGAATTGGGCACGGGACAAGTCATTGTTCGATTTGGCCATGAACCGAATGCAGACCCTTGTTTACAAAGTCCGTCACCGCAGCGCGGGCTCGCTGTCCGGGGCCAGATCCGCCACGCTGCGGCCGTGGTACGACAAGACCTGGAAGCTCAACGAGCTCGAACGCCCCGAATGAAGCCGAGAACTTCCGCGGTTAAAGCTAGGAAAGTCCCACCTGCCGAGTCACGCTGCATCGAACCCGACAGCGCTATGGAGGGAAGGGGTTGTGGCCGGGCTGGAGTAAAGCCTGAAGGATCAAGATGATGGCTCCGACGAATAAGCCGTAGGTGATTGGGACCAGCAGTGGCCAACCGGTCAGCCCCGCTCGCCGTCCTGCTACGCCGCCCCATACGCCGAGCGAGAGCATACCTGTGAGGACGATCACCTGGATGATCCGCGTGTACGAGACACCGGCGACGGCGAGTATCACCAAGATGACGAGCGGCGGCACGGCGATGAGTAGAAATCGGCACTCCTCGGCGAAGACTGTGCGGTGCTCATGGCGGGTCAGCGGGCGACCCAGAGCGACGCGCGATCCGAGCGCCGCACCGAAGACGTGGCTCAGAAAGATGGCCAGAATCGGTCCCACGATGACGGTCACGACGTTCCAGAAACGCAACTGCTCCCAGCCGTCGTAAATGATCAGCACAGCCATCAGGGTGATCGTCGTGTAGATCACCCGGTCCACACGAATCTTCAGCCCAGCGATCCGCGTCCTTTGTGCAATCGGCACGACTCGACTCTACGATCGGGGTTGGCTGTCGGTAAACCGCGGCGAAGCATCATGCTCGAGATCGGTATGGGACACCACGACTTACCTAATGGCAAACGGTTGAAGCCATGAGCAGCCGTGATGTGCATGACAATTCGACTGATGGTCATCGTGAGACCAACCACTTGCAACCACTGCCGGCATCGGTCGCTGAGCACGAGGCCGACCATGGGCGCGCGGGGTTCCGACGCCTCAGACCGGTCAAGGTCTAGGTCTAGGTCGAGATGCTTGTTGCCACCGCTGCGGCGGAAGTTCCCGAGGCCGTTCCCAGAGAGTTCTCGGGTGGACTGCAGGAACATTTGGCTGCGCCGTGTCAGCTTCACCGCTCAGGCGTCGCTGCCGGTCGAGGGAGCCGCGCCGGGCTGACGGGTTGGTATTCCGGTCGCGAAAACGAACCCCGGTGACAAGGCGAATCTTGCCAAGACCGCGAGCGAGGCGCGTAGTCCGGCCAGCGAGTCGTTGAACTATCAGCTGCGGAAGATCATTTAGAACGTGGCCGGACGGCACGTCGAAGGCACCCGGCTCCAATGCTGGAACGCCACCTACGCTGCCCTCAGCCTGCCTTCCAGCCGGCTCGACCCCTAAGAAGCCGCAGCTCTCGTACCCTGCGGTGCCGGCTGGCGATGGTAATTCGCCAGCGCCCAGATCACGAGGATGTCAATGCCGATGATCAGGAGCGCCCACCACGGTGAGTACGGCAGCCAGACGAAGTTGAGTAGCGCGGATATTCCCGCGACGATCATGCCTGCGACCCGAGCCCAGGTCTGGCCTTTGATCAGGAAAATGCCGATTGCAAGCAAGGCCAGGCCGACCAGAAGGTGTAGCCAGCCCCAAACAGTTAGGTCAAAGGCGTAGATGTAGTTCGGCAGGACGACGAGGTACTTGTCGTGAACAATCCCCGCGAGGCCTTCGACGGCCTGGAAGGCCCCTCCGACGATCATGATCACGCCAGCAAAAACGGCGATGCCATGAGCCCAGGGGCTGGCAGTCATGGTATCTGCTGTTGGTGTCTGCATGTCTGTCACTGCTGTCGTGCCTCCAATTCTGGTTGAGTCTGACTCGACTACAGATGAACGCTACGCGGCAGCGGGCGTCGCTTGATCACCTGCTATGGGTGAATGACTACGCGCACGCTAACCGGAAATCGGTTCTCGAAGCGTTCCAGAAGAGCGGCCCAGCGAGCGCCAGATCTTGACCTGAGCGAGGCAGATCACCCGAAGCGTGTGAAGCGCCACCACGCCTTGGCGCGCCAGTATTCGACTATGAGCACGGCTCGCTTATCGCCGCGGTCTCCAGTCGCGAGCAGAACTCGCAGCACACGACGCAGCACTGTCAAGAAGAGGGATGGCTTTGCTCGTTCCAGATGGGCACTGATGTGACAGAGCTGTTCATTGTCACAACGGTTATCGCCGTGGCCCTGATCTTTGACTACACCAACGGATTCCACGACAGCGCCAACGCGATGGCCGGACCTATTGCGACCGGTGCTCTGCGACCGCGGACCGCCGTGATCCTCGGCGCCGTCCTCAATCTGCTAGGTGCTTGCCTCTCCACCGCGGTCGCAAAGACGATCTCGGGTGGTTTTTTTGACGACGAGTTGATCACGGCTTCGATCATCCTGGCTGGGTTGGTCGGTGCGATTGTCTGGAATCTGATGACTTGGCTTTTTGGCCTGCCGTCGAGTTCCTCGCATGCCCTGTTCGGCGGCCTGATCGGGGCGGTCATTGTCGGCGCCGGGATTGCCTCGGTGCACGGCTGGGTGATCGTCTCCAAGGTCCTGCTGCCCGCCGTCGTCGCGCCATTGGTGGCCGGCATTGCTGCTGCCTGGGCGACGCGGCTGGCGTATCGCATCACCAGGAGGACGCCGAGTGTGCACACCGACACTGGGTTCAAGCACGGGCAGGCGTTCACTGCATCAATGGTCGCGCTCGCCCACGGAACATCCGACGGTCAGAAGACAATGGGCGTGATCACGTTGGTGCTCATCGCAGCCAACCTGCAGGCAGCCGGCACAGGCCCACAGCTGTGGGTGATCATTATCTCTGCTCTGGCGATCGGCTTGGGCACCTACTCGGGCGGCTGGCGCATCATGCGGGCGATGGGCAAGGGGATCGTGGAGATCGAGACGCCGCAGGGCGCGGCGTCTGGCGCTGCAACCAGTGCGACGATTCTCGCATCGGCTCACTTCGGGTTTGGCCTGTCCACAACGCACGTGTGTACCGGCAGCATTCTGGGTTCCGGTGTGGGTCGAGGAGCCGAGGTTCGCTGGAGCGTTGCCCGCCGGATGGTCTTCGCCTGGCTCCTGACGTTGCCGGGAGCCGCTCTGGTCGGCGGGCTCGCTGCGCTGCTTGCTGATCAAGGGGTCTGCGGCATCAGCGTGCTACTGGTGCTACTGGCTGGGACCTGCCTGGCGATCTACTCCCTCTCCCGTCGCCACCGGATCACCCACGCCAACGTCACCGACAGCCACGAAGTCCTCGTGCTGGCTGCCGCTGCACCTCCCACGTACGCCGGCGAGGCGCTGCTTGAAGCTCCTAACAAGCCCAAGAAGGTCAAGAAGCCCAAATTGAAGAGCGCCGCCTGATGCACGTCGACTGGGCCGCCTTGGCCATCGTGGCTGTCGTCTCCATCATGACGTCGGTGATCTTCACCATCTTGCTGGCGAGCGGCATACGTTTGGTCTCGGCGGCCAAGATCAAGTCGAACGAGGGCGGTTCCGGTATCGCGACCGTCTCGCTGGGCTATCTCTCGCTAAGCATCGCCGCGCTGATCGTGCTCTTTGGGATCTACCTGATCGTTCCGCAGTTCCATTAGAGGGCACGTTGATCGTTGATCTTTGTTCTGCGTGGGCGCGGCAGCCGTCCCTCCGGTTTGTTGTGATTAAGGGCGATTTCAGGTCGAAGTAGCTAGTTGCCATCAACGCTGATGGCGGCGGCGACAGATCTCGGCCCGGTCTGGGTTACGAGCGGCTCACCAGCGATATAGGCCTCGATGAGCTCGGCGATCAGCTGCGGAGCGCTGTAGTTGAGTGCGTGTGCACCGGGGACGCTAACTGCGTCGACGTGAGGCAGAACGGCGAAGCGAGGGGCATTGGCGATCCGGACAAGTGGATCGCGCAAACCGGCGATCACGAGTGTAGGTACGACAAGATGCGGAAGGCGTTCCAGTGTCGGGTAGCGAGTCATCGCCCTGAACAACGACAGACTTCGAAGTACCCCGAACCGGAGGTAGTCGCGCGTGGCGATGGGCAACATCGATGGCGGCTCTCGCAACCCGTCCATGGCCATCTGTCCAATTGCCCGGCCCAGTGGCTGGTTGTTGGGGCCGCCAGCCGGCGAGACGAGCACAGCACGCTTGATCCGGTCGGGAAAGGTCGTCGCAACCTCGACGATGATTGGGCAGCCGAGCGAATTGCCGACCAATATCGGCCGCTCGACTCCGACGGCGTCGCAGTACGACATCAGCGCCTTCGCCAGACCCGGTAAGTCGAGTCCTCCCTCAGGCCTAATACTGCGTCCCATCCCCGGTAGATCGGGTACGAACGTACGGTAATGCGGCGCAAGAAGAGCCGCCGTGGGCTCCAGATAGGTCCCCGAGATGCCAAATCCGTGGACATGCACCATCGCATCCGCATCAGAGCCAGCGACGAGGCAGGAACGATGAAACATCGGCAGTCCATCAACGATGACCCACCCGGGTGTGAGCGGAGGTACGGGCTTCCGAGACATGATCAGGCTTCCGTTTCGATCTCGTGCATGAAATGGTCAGTCATCGATGATCCGACGGCGGCGGTCGCAACCGTGGTGGCAGTCCTTGCGACCGCTGCGGGACCGTTAACGGACGCGCGAGCCATCCTGCGCGTGGCGAGCGGCATGTCAAACTCCTTCTTCTTCAAGCTCCATTGCGGCGGCGTTGGCCTCGACTGAAGCGAGCAGTGCCTGCACCGAATGCGACCGTTGACGACGAGCTGGCCGCCGCCGCGGCTAACGGCAGGGGCGGTACGGGGCGTCCATCGGTTCTGCCAGACGAGGCACGCCGCGCTGATCGTCAGCGGGATCTCACTGTTGAACCTGCTGCTTGGGAACTCGGCGACAAGCCAACCAACAGGCCCGAGCTCATCGATCAATTCGGTCATGGTTGGTGCACCTTTGTTCTCGCGCCAGGCCTTTCGACGAGCCTGATGGAGGGCGCGCCGAATAGCATCACCCACAGCGTGTGAAGAAAGAAATGGTCAAGTCCTTAGGGCCATCTGCGTCGGGCGCGGTGTCGCTCCCTTGCGGATGGCCAATTCAGACAAATCTCCAGCACAAGAAGGCTGATAGCGATGGCGAAAGCACCGACGCTGAACGCCTCGATTCGCGTCATGCGTACGACCAAGTCATCGTCATCCCTGGTGCTTCCTCCGATGGCGTGCCCACACTTTCACACACGCTGGGTGATGCGTGCTTACCAGCGTCGCGCGGATACTGCTGACGAGATGTGAGGACAGCAATGCAGCCCAATGAACAAAGGAGATGAGATGGCGGTCGACACGTACATCGCGTATGTGGGGGTGTACCCCAGCGTCGCGGACGCGGAGTCGGATTATCAGTTGGTCAAGGATCT
>Ga0307315_10000371_pt1 | contig 10271 bp, 9 predicted proteins | sample ER_DNA_355_FD_194497 | JGI IMG/M metagenome (GOLD analysis project Ga0307315, IMG submission 194497) | Bulk soil microbial communities from the East River watershed near Crested Butte, Colorado, United States - ER_DNA_355 | ecosystem: Environmental > Terrestrial > Soil > Floodplain | place: USA... | reverse complement strand
CCAGCAACCGGACCAGGAGCCGCGACACCTGCATCTGGGAGACGCCGAGCTCACGACCCACTTCCTGCTGCGTCAGCTCGTCGACGAACCGCAGCTTGACCAGCCGACGGTCACGCGTCGACAGCCGCTGGATGGCGCGGCGCAGGTCGATCGACTCCGCGAGCGACTCGAGTACGTCGCTGTCCATGCCCGCGCAGGCACATTCGTCCGCCTGTCGCGAGGTGTCGTCGCCGTCCAAGGGACTGCCGTGGAAGGCGACCCCGGCTTGTCGGGCGTCGTCGACGAGGCGGATGTCGACGTCGAGGCACGAGGCGACCTCCGCCCGGGACGGCTCTCGACCTATCTGCCCCCGCAGCTGCTCCCCGGCGGCACGGACGTCGGCGACCCGGTTCTGGAGCGATCGCGGCGGCCGGACCAGCCACGCCCGGTCGCGGAAGTACCGCTTGATCTCTCCGGAGATCGTCGGCGCCGCGAAGGCGACGAACGGCGTCGCTGCCGTCGGGTCCCAGCGGTCGATCGCCAGACAGAGGCCGACCATGGCCACCTGGTCGACGTCGTCGTCCTCGACGCCCTTGTGGTGGTAGTGGCGCGCGATCGCCAGGGCGAGGACGCGGTTGAGCACCACGGCCCGACTGCGGAGAGTAGCGGCCTCGTCAAATGACACGGCACCGCTCCGGGCGCGCACGAGCAGCGTGCGAGTCAGCTGCTCTCGCCTTTCTGAAGCCGGAAAACGGTGGGCCCATGTTTCAGGAGCCGGCGCAACGGACATGGGTACTCACGTTCTCGGGCAGTTGCCTGCTCGATCGGAGGGCGTCCGGTCACATGGCTGAAACCGACCGCCAGCAGAGCACAAAGCAGTTCGGACATCAATGCTTGGAGTGATATCACTTTGGGCACAAACCAAAAACGAGTAGAGCGACTGCGGGGGACGGACATGCCGGGGCCGAGTGATCGCGCCGCACGGAACCGCGACGCAGACGAGGTCGTCCCCCTCGACGACCGCCTCGGCGTGGCCCTGCTCGCCGCCTCCCGGGCGATGGGCACCCGCTACCGCACGTCGCTGGCGCACCTGAAGCTCACCTACCCCCAGTTCCAGGTCATGTCCGTGCTGTGGGAGGACGGGTCGCACGTCGTCACGACGCTCGCCGAGCGACTGGCCCTGGACGTCAGCACCATCTCGCCGCTGCTCAAGCGGTTGGAGGCGCGAGGCCTGCTGGAACGTCGCCGCGACGCCCAGGACGAGCGACGGGTCGTCGTGAACCTCACCGAGATGGGGCGCGAGCTGCGCCGTGAGGAGGTCGGCGTTCTGGAGCACGTCAGCGTCGCCACGCACCTCAGCACGGCCCAGGAGAAGGCGCTCGTTCGCCGGCTCAGGCGGCTGACCCGCTTCCTCGAGGGATGACCGGTACGGCCGGGACGACGCGTCGCCTATCCGGCGGTCATCCCCCAGCTCAGCCGGCGGTCGGACTGACGACGCGTCGCCCGATCCTGCCCCAGAAGACGACTGCGCCGACGACGAGGAACGCGACGAGGATGACCAGGCAATAGCCGGCGACCGCCGCGTACCCCTGCTCGGGTTCCAGGAACGGGTAGGGGACCCAGCCGTCGGTTGCGCCGCGGAGCAGGACGACGACCAGCCACACCGCGGGGTACAGCAGCACCACCCACAACCGATCCAGCGGCAGCCGGACCCGGTCGCGGGACGCGAGCCAGTCGACGATGCCGTACAGCGGCGTCACCACGTGCAGCATGACGTTGGCCCAGGGAACTGGCACGCCCCCAGCTACCCCGAGTGGGGCGAGCAGCGTCGCATACACGATCCCGACGATGACGATGTAGGTCGTCGCGGCGGCCCGGACCAGGGAGCGGGTCGGTTCGCCAAGGGCCGCCGGGGCCAGCGTGGACAGCAGGTAGACCGCGGCGAGGATGAGGTTCGACTGGATGGTGAAGAAGCCGAAGAAGTTGACGGGGTTGATGCCGGTCCGCGAGGCGACCTCGACGAGGGTCGCGACGACTGCCGCCACGACCAGGACCGCGATCAAAGCACGCAGGGCCAGAGCGACGGGAGGCGTCTGCGGCACCGTCCGATTAAACCCTTCACAGACCCCGTCCGATGGGCCCCCGGGATGACCAGTCACATAGCCCGATCTAGTCATCTTCGGTATGCCGGAGGTCAAGTCTGCTGAGGTCCGGGGTCGTCAGAGTCGCGACTCCCTAGGGTCTGACGCATGGAAGGCGATCGGGGCGACCTGACCGACGAGGCCCTCCGCGAGGAGATCGAGCTCGTCGGTGAGCTGGTCGTCGCCGCCACCGCGTCGCCAGGCCGGATGGCGCAGTCGGACGTCGACTCGGTGCTCGGCGTTCCCGCGGAGTGACGTCAGCCGACGACGACCGCTAAAGGGTCCGACCCGGGATAGCGCGAGATGTAGGCGCCGACCGACTCGAGCCGGACCACGTCGCCCTTCGTGAGGTCGAGCGGCAGCTCCGTCGGGGTCACCTGGGACAGCACGTCAGTGCTGCCGCAGGCCGGTCCGGCGAGGACACACGGTCCGGTCGGCCCACCGTCCGCGCTGGTCTCGATTTGATTGCCGATCGTGTCGTCGACGGGGTCGACCAGCGCAGTGACGGCACCGGCGTCGAGGTAGACCCAGCGGGTGTCACCCCGTCGGATCACGCCGACGACGGTACTGACCAGAGCGCCCGCGTCGCAGACGACCGCACGGCCGGGTTCGACGATCGTGCGCGGGCGGTGGTCGCCGAAGGAGCGCCTCAGCTGGTCCTCGATCACCGCTCCGTATGCGGCGAGTCCCGGGACGTCCTCCTCGTGCCGGGCGGGGAGCCCGCCACCGAGGTCGAGCAGCCAGGGAGCCATGCCGTCGCGGCGAAGGGTCTCGAAAATCCTTGCAGCGTCAATGATCGGGGCGCGCCACGCATTGGGGTCAGGCATCCGGGAGCCGAGGTGGAAGCTGACGCCGGCGCCGTCCAGTCCGAGGCCCACGGCGAGCCTGAGGATGTCGACGGTCTCGCCGACCGAGCAGCCGTACGTACCGGAGAGCGGCCGGTCTGAGCCGTCGCGCAACGTGACCAAGCGGCATACGACGGCCGTTCCTGGCGCCGTCTCGGCGACCTTGCGCACGTCCGGGACCGAGTCCACGACGAAGAGATGGACGCCGAGCGCCGCCGCCTCGGCGATGTCGTGACGCCGCTTGACCGGGTTGGAGTAGATGAGGTCGTCCGGAGCCGCGCCGGCGGCGAGGCAGGCCCTGACCTCAGCCGGGCTCGCGACGTCGAAATTCGCGCCGGCGGCGACGACGGTGGCGAGGACGTCGGGATGCGGATTCGCCCTGACGGCGTAGTGGATCGCCGTGCCCGCGAACACCTGGGAGAGCGCCCGCAGGCGCTCTGCCACGACCGATGTCTCCAGCTCGAGGAAGGGGGTGCCCAGCGGGTCGCGCGGACCGGGACGCCCTGCCTGACGAGCCGCGACCACGGCGAGGTCGGTGGCGGGCTCGGTGATCGTCATCGCGTCTCCTGGTGCAGGGGCATGTCCTCAAAAGACTCGCCCGGGGACGGTCAGATACCCGATCCAGGCAGCGGCGGCTGGCCGGCCGTCATGGAGTCGGTGGAAGGATGCGCCCATGCAGACGCAACGGGGCGACGCGGTCACCACGGACGACGGCGGCCCCACCGCCGCCGCGGAGGAGCAACAGGTCCGGACACAGACGATCCAGCGGGCTCGGGCCACCACCGGGTCGTACTCGATCACCGTGCGCATCCACTCGGGTACGGACCCCGCCGTGGTCGGCCAGCTGGCGACTGCGGTCAGCGACGCGGGCGGGATCACCACGGCCCTCGACATCGTCGAGTCGCGGCACGACCGGCTGGTCATCGACCTGACCTGCTCCGCGGCTAACGGCGACCACGCCGGTGAAGTGGTCGACGCGATCCGGGCGGTTCCGGGCGTCACCGTCCACAAGGTCTCTGACCGCGTCTTCCTCATCCACCTCGGTGGCAAGATCAGCGTCGAGCCGACGGTGCCGTTGCGCAACCGCGACGACCTGTCGATGGCCTATACGCCGGGCGTCGGCCGCGTCAGCATGGCGATCGCCGAGAACCCGCAGGACGTCTCGCGTCTGACGGTGAAGGGCAACTCGGTCGCTGTGGTGACCGACGGCAGCGCCGTGCTCGGCCTCGGCAACATCGGGCCGCGGGCGGCGATGCCGGTCATGGAGGGCAAGGCGGCGCTCTTCAAGCGGTTCGCCAACATCGACGCGTGGCCGATCTGTTTGGACACCCAGGACGTGGACGAGATCGTCCGGACCGTCCAGCTCATCGCGCCCGGGTTCGGGGGGATCAACCTCGAGGACATCGCGGCGCCCCGGTGCTTCGAGGTCGAGGCGCGGCTGCGCGAGCTGCTCGACATCCCCGTCTTCCACGACGACCAGCACGGCACCGCGATCGTCGTCCTCGCCGCGCTGCGCAACGCCTTGCGGTGCGTGGGAAAGCGCATCGAAGACATCCACATCGCCGTCAGCGGCGGCGGCGCCGCCGGCTCGGCCATCGTCTCGCTGCTGCTCGCCGCCGGCGCCCGCGACATCGTCGTCTGGGACCGCGAGGGCATCCTCAACCGGCACGACACTGACCTGTCGCCGGCGAAGCACGCCCTGGCCGAACGAACCAACCCGCGGGACCTGAGCGGTACGCTGCGCGACGCCGTGGACGGCGCGGACGTCTTCATCGGGGTAAGCGCCCCGAACGTTCTGGCTCCCGAGTGGATCGACGAGATGGCGGCGCAACCCATCGTCTTCGCGCTGGCCAATCCCGACCCCGAGGTGGACATCGGCGAGGCCACCAGGCGCGCCGCGGTCGTCGCGTCTGGACGCTCCGACTACCCGAACCAGATCAACAACGTCCTGGCCTTCCCCGGGGTCTTCCGGGGCCTCCTCGATGCCCGGGCCGCCCACGTGACGACCGACATGCTCATCCGGGCGGCGGACGCGCTGGCGTCGGTGGTGACCGACGAGGAGCTCAACGCGAACTACATCGTCCCGAGCGTCTTCGCACCGGACATCGTCAAGACGGTCGCCAGCTCCATCGCTGCGCGCGACTGACCTCCCCCGCAGGTCATCGGGCGTCAGTGGACGTCTGGCACATCGTTATGTTTTCGTGACCTACTATGCTGACCGTCCATGCACCGGCGATGACCTGCGGAAAAACAGCGGTGTAATTCCTTCTTCGGGCGCGTATAGCCGCCGAATTGGTCGCGGTGACAATGGGTTTCCTGTGAGAGGTGTTCCTTGTGTGACGAATGAGTTCTAATGTCGGTGCGTCCAGGTCGCCGGGGGGTCGCCGTTACCGAGGCGCGGTCTGTCAAGGCGACACGCCGTTTCGTGTTGAGAGGACCACCGTGCCTGACGCTTCCCGGCCCGCTCGGCGTGTCGCGCGCGCCGGCATCACCGCTCTCGCCGGCCTCGGCCTGCTCACCGGCATCGCCCTGCCCCTCTCCGCTGCACACGCCGACCCCCTGTACCCGTCCGCCGACCAGGTGGCCGGTGCGAAGGCGGCCGCCGCATCGGCCGCCGACCAGGTGTCTGCGCTGGATCAGCAGCTCGCGGCGTCACGCGACCGCGTCGACAACCTGCAGCAGGCCGCCGGCAACGCCGCCGAGGAGGCCAACGGCGCCCAGCTGGCGCTCGAGCGTGCCGCGGCCGAGAGCGCCGACGCGCAGGCCAGGGCGGCCGAGGCTCAGGCGGCGGCTGACGACGCAGTGCTGACCCTCTCCCGATATGCGGCGGAGGTCTACCAGGGCGGCGGTGAGACGAACCAGCTCAACATCTTCTTCGGCGAGGGCGGGCCGCAGGACGTCCTGGACAAGGCTTCGGGGGTCCAGGCCGTCGGAGCCGAGCGCGCCCGGATGGCGCAGGATGCCGAGTCGGCTCGCCTCCTCGCGGCGAACCTGCGGCAGGCGGCATCCGAGGCCGAGGCGCGCCGCGCCACTGCGGCCGCAGCCGCCACGGCGGCGGCTGACCGGGCCCGCCAGGCGGCCCAGGACGCCGAGACCCAGACCGCCCAGATCGAGCAGCAGCAGCAGGAGATGGTCACCCAGCTCGCCGCCCTGCAGAACACCTCGGTGCAACTCGAGCAGCAGCGGCAGGCGGGCATTGCCGCCGAACAGCAGCGGCAGCGCGAGGAGGCGAACCGGCGGGCCGCCGAGGCGGCCGCCAAGGCCGCCGCGGAAAAGGCGGCTCGGGAGGCCGCCGAGCGCGCGGCCGCCGCGGCCGCCGCCGAAGCCGCCGCGCGGACCGCCCGAGAGCAGAAGGCGGCTCAGGAAGTCGCCGCTCGCGCCGCCGCCGACGCCGCCGCCAAGGCCGCGGCCAAGGCGGCCGCTGACAAGGCCGCCGCCGACGCCCGCGCCGCCGCCGCGCGCGCTGCTACAGCCGCACCACCGCCGGCCACGACCAAGGCGACGACCAAGCCGACGACGACCAAGCCCACCTCGACGCCCCCGCCGCCTCCCGCACCCTCGAGCGGGGTGGCCGCGGTCATTGCCTTCGCGCGAGCCCAGCTCGGCGAGCGCTACGTCTGGGGCGGAGCGGGACCGGACGTCTGGGACTGCTCGGGGCTGACGATGATGGCCTGGCGCCAGGCCGGAGTGCGGCTCTCGCACTACACGGGGTATCAGTGGGCCGAGACCGACCGCGTGCCCATCTCGCAGCTTCGGCCCGGCGACCTGGTCTTCTACGGGACCAGCGGCCCGAACAGCCACCACGTCGGTCTATACATCGGCAACGGCCAGATGATCCACGCCCCGAACCCCAGCACCGTCGTCAAGATCGCGTCGATCTACTCGATGAGCGATCTACTCCCCTACGGCGGCCGCCCGTAGCCACGCGCTAGCTGAAGAGCGACTCGGATCCGATGGCGTCGGGGAGCTGCAGATCGTCACGCCTGGTCCGGACAACTGGGAGTTGCTCAGGTGGGTCCGGATCCAAGCGTTACGGGACGCGCACACGGCCTCCTCTCGTCGGTCGACGCCGAAGCGTTGTCGTCGGAGGGCGAGTGGCGGGCCCGCTCGAGGACTCGATGTGGGTGGTGGCCCGGAACGGGGACGACGTGGTCGGCCTCGCGCGCTCCGTGAGGGTGGCAGACGGACCGACGAGCGAGCGTCATGACGAGTCAGTCTGGGTAGCTCGTCGTCACCGCCGGAGTGGGATAACCCGAGCACTCGTGCAGCAGCTGGCTGAACTCGAGCGCCGCGGCGGCGTCACGGAGTTCCGGGTGTGGGTGCTTGAGGGCAACGACTCCGCCCGACGGGCCTACGAGCGGCTCGGCTTCGAGAGCACCGGTGAGGTCAAGCAGCTCGACGGCTCGGGACGCGTCGAGGAGCGCCTGCGGCGATGGATCGGCGTCGCTCCGGAGGCGAGGAGCTGACCGGTCCCGGGGCGAGGAGGCTCCATGCCGATCGAGTGCCAGTCGGGCAGGGCCAGCTCACCCGAGATCACCGAGTCGCTGGGGACCGTGTTGACGCCGGCCGTCGAGGATCCCCACTCACGCAGGTCGCCCAGCCAGGCGTGAAGGAAGTCCGCGCATTGCGCCGGAAGGATCAAGGCCAGCTGCGCACGGGCCTCGCCGAGCGAGGTCACGGCAGCGTGTACGGCCAGAGCACGGACGACCTCCGCCTCGAGCTTGGCATGAAGGAGCGCCACCGTGGAATCGATCGTATCCTTCCGGCTCTCGATGAACCTCGCCCAATACGCCTCGTCCGCGGCGTCGACATGCTGCTCGAGGGTGCGATCCGGCTGTTCCTCGAAAAGGGCGTACAACCCTTCGGCCAGGAGATCGCCGAACTCTTCATGCCTGGCGCGGACCGGATCGGCGAACGGGTCGTACTCCGCCTGTCGCGCCCGACCGACCATCGGCAGCGTCCGGTCGGCCGCCGCGCTGGCGAAGAAGAACCAGTCCTCGTTGTAGACATCCGGGAAGAAGCAAAGGGGGTTGTCGGCGCAGTTGACTCCGAGGGCTGCTCCAGAGACGAAGTTGCCCTGGTAGAGCCCGACCTGGCGGCGCGCATGGCAGACCACGGAGTTGTCGGGAAAGTCGTCGCAGACCATTCCGGCGACAGGGTGATGGTCGAGCTGCCGCTCGAGGCGCTCGATGTCGTCGGTTCGCACGCCGACGATGTCATCGTCGAGGAAGAGCACCTTGCGCCAGCCGCGCATCCGGGCGACGAGCAGCCCGAGGTTCCGCTTGACGCTGAGGTCGGTGCGTCGTCCGAAGCTCGCGGTGCGGAAAGCTGCCGCCGCGGTATGCGTGGGAGCCTGTTCGATTACGTACCCCTTGGGGACGCCCACGGCCAGGCCACGGCTCCCGGCCGCCCTGATTCTGGCGACGACCTGTTCGGCGTGCGCCTGGCGACTGCATAGCGCAAGGAGCGGCACCCCGAGATCGGCTGAGAGGCGGATGGCGTGCTGCAGCGATGACGCCGGACGAGCCGTCGGGACCACGATGGCGTCGAGCCGTGCCACGCGCGAGGGCGACGACGGAGTGCGGTCACGGGACGCGTCGTGCATGAGGCCGGCGTGCGAGGAGCGTTGACGAGGGCCGCGTCTCACAGTGCCGGCTCCCCTCATGCTGGCCACTCGTACAGCCGAGTGCTCGCGTTCTCCAGATCCGGGGTGAGGGCCTCTCCGCGAACGATGGGAACGCGCATCAGAATCCCGAAGGCGCCCTGGAACCGTGTTGCCAGGTAGGCCTCGTTGCTGTCGCGCACAACCGCATCGGTGAGACAGCGAACAGCGCCTAGTACGCCGCGGCTGTAAACGCCGTTGCAGATGGTCAGTGTCCGGTCGATGTTGTGTGGGTTGGGGACTCGGAGGAGAAGGGCGACGTCCTCGACGAGGAGCTCCGACCCGTCGGCGTCCGTCTCCATGACCGGTCGATAGGTCTGTCTTCCGCTCTCCTTGCTCGCTGCGAAGATTTCTCCCGCGGGTACGTCATCTTGGGAGAACTGCGAGATCGGTACGTGCCCGAGCGTCTTCAAGAAGCGCCGGGTCACGTCGTTCCACCCGACGCCGCCCAGCAGAACGAGGTGCCCGGACAGATCGTCCGCCTTGACTTCCGACGGCAACCGGTGGAACACCTCAAGCTGGGGGTTGGTCGCGCGCAGGTGTCCGTAGAGCTCGATGAGCGCATCGAGGTCGGCGTAACGGTAGAGGCGCGTGTAGTTCGGGTCGCTCTTCGAGGCGAGCGGAGACCGCTCCTTTGCAGGTGTCTCCGGACAGATGATGGTGATCGGACCGGTAGGGAACTCCCAGGTGTACCGCGCGACCAGGGTTGGGTCGGCTGAAGCGCCCGGGAGCCGGACGGCCGCGCGGAGCTCGAGCAGGGTGGTCTTCAGGACGTTGAACGCGGTTCGCTCCTCGGGCGTGAGATCCTCTTCGGCCACGATTCGCGGCTCGTTGTTGGCGACTGACCGCGGCGTGGCGAAAAAGAGTGCATAGAGACGCAGCTTCTCCGGTGGCGGCAGCTTGGGGTTGGTCGTGGATTCCCACGAGGCCAGGGTTGCGGTGGCGACCCGGCCTTCCCGGCTGAGCACTTTTGCGAGCTGGGCCTGGGTGAGCGTTCGGTCATCCCATGTCGACTTGCGCAGTTCCCGTAGGGCACGCGCCAGTCGGAGGGCCTGCGTCGCCGGAGCGGCCACGGTTCTCCTCGGTGATGGACTCTGCTGGTCGCTGTAGAGATTGAGCCGACGCCAGTAGATACCCGTAGTTGGCGTCAGAGTCGAGCAAGATGACGGTGAAGTTGCCGAACCGTTACATCCAGATTCCACTTTACTCTCGTGCCACTCCATCACTTGTTACCCCAGAATCAGTAGATCTACTCTACCTATACCGATCAAATTCTGGTCAAGGCAGGTGCGGCATGGCGCTCTGGACCTCGACATTAAGACGAGCAGTCATCAACCCTCGCCCGGCCATCACGCTGGTCGGACTCGACCACGAGCGGCGAATGAGTACCGCCCTGAGCGCTCGAGAAGCTCCGCCATTGATCGGGATCACGCTGGCGAGTGCAGACGGTCCCGAGTCCGACGGTGACCCGTGGAATGCCGACCGGAGCAGCGCCACTGATCCTCAGCAGGAGGTGGTGACCATGCTCCAGAGGCGAAATGCCGTGGGCCTGGCCACGACAGCAAAGCCGGCTCGCCGCAGGACCTTCTGGTTGTGGCTGCTGATGATCGCCGACCTCGCGGTGGTGCTGTGGATGCAGGCGGT
>Ga0307315_10000366_pt1 | contig 10361 bp, 7 predicted proteins | sample ER_DNA_355_FD_194497 | JGI IMG/M metagenome (GOLD analysis project Ga0307315, IMG submission 194497) | Bulk soil microbial communities from the East River watershed near Crested Butte, Colorado, United States - ER_DNA_355 | ecosystem: Environmental > Terrestrial > Soil > Floodplain | place: USA... | reverse complement strand
CGAGCGTCGATATGGGTAGTTCAGCACGCCAATTGGGTAGCGCTTGCCGATGATCGCGGGTGCCTTCTGCCGTAGAAATTGATCATGACAAGGAATCAATTGCAAGACACCATGATCAACAACGGCAGTCCGCAAACGCACTCGGGGGTGCGCGTACTCATTGCCGGCGGCGGCATCGCCGGGCTGAGCTTGGCTCGAGCACTCAGGGACGCCGGGCACGATCCGCTGGTCATCGAGCGAAGCCATGAGTGGGCTGCGGCGAATACCGCTTACTATCTGCCCACCAACGCCGTCCGCGCGTTGGATCAACTCGGGCTCGGAGACGCGGTCGCCGCTGCGGCTCACCCCATTAGCCGGCAACGGGTCACCGGAGCTGGTGGACGCGTACTGGCTGACCTCCCGGTGTCGACCATCTGGGGTGAACAGAATCGTTGCGCGACGATCCGTCGTGACAGCCTCCATGAGTTGCTGCTCAAAGCAACGACCGATATCCCCATCCGTCTCGGCACCACGATCGACGCCCGGCTCCGCGATAACGCCGTCCGGCTCAGTGATGGCTCAGTCGAACACCACGACGTGCTGGTAGGCGCGGATGGAGTCGATTCCTTGGTGCGCACCGCCGGCATCGGCGGCACCGAGCCGACCTACACCGGCCGTTGGGCCTGGCGTTTCATCGCTGACGGCTGGGACGGCGAGGAAGGCACCTGGCAGGCTCGATTGGCATCCGATCGCAGCCTGCTCACCATGCCGTTGGGCGAAGGAGCTGTCTTCTGCTACGCCGACATCGCCAGTGCTAACGGCCGGCCAACGGGGGACTGGCGAAACTACTTCAATGATCTCGACAAGCCGATCACCGACCTGCTGGCTCAGGCGGGGCAGGTGCCAGGCAACCCGATCATGGAAGTTGATCAGCCGTACGCGTTCCTCGGTAGGACAGTGTTGATCGGCGACGCGGCTCATGCGATGTCGCCTTCGATGTCCCAGGGTGTCGCGCTGGCAGTTGAGGATGCACTGGTGTTGGCGGAGACACTCAGCAGCCTGCCGGTCTACCAGGCGCTCCCCGCGTACGAGCAACGGCGGGCTGAGCGCATCGCCTGGGTCCGGTCGCAGGCCCACCGCCGCGATAGTGCCCGAGGGCTGACACGTGCCGCGCGGGACAGGGTGCTGCGGCTGACCAGGCGCCGCTCCGGACTCGGCCAGCAAGCGCTGCTGGCTGGCACGCCCTGATTCACCCCCGGCTGCTCGGGTGAGCTCGACCGCATTACGTCTGCCACTCGTGCTTCGGCAACGTGGCTCTGGCGCGCGAGCTGCTGCGCCAAGGCGCAGACCCCAACGCGTGACGTCGCCGTCGTCGAGGACCTGGTTGCTGCCGGTGCGGAGTTGAAGCAGCGCTTCGCCGAAGTCGCTCAGGGGCCGTTTGCCGACTGGGCTTGACCGGGAAACCTCCCCGGACGGCGAACAAAGCAGTATGCCTTGACGCGGGATCGGAGCCTGAGTTGACTTGGCGAGGAAATGAAGACCAAAAGTAGCCATGGTGCAGCGGATGTGCAGCGTGAGCGCGACCCGCTGGGAATGATCAACGGCGAAGGCGTCATCACCGGCACCGTGGTGTCCGCGGCAGTCATCGCAGCAGCAGTCGGGCATCTGGAAGAGACGCGGCTTGTTCTCACCATTCTCGGCACCGCGTTCATTTACTGGCTGGCGCATCTGCATGCTCGGACCCTGGGTGATGCCGTCAAGCACCACACACATCCCGTCGACGCACTCAAAGAGGCGCTTGCGGAGACGTGGCCAATCCTGGCGGCGGCTCTAGTGCCCGCCGTCATCCTGCTCGTGACTCAACTCGCCGGCCTACCAATCCGTACCGACGCCTGGATTGCGGTGATCGCGAGCACGGTGTTGTTGACGGCCTACAGCTTCTTCGCCGGCCGACGCGGTGGACTCGGCCTCGGGGGCAGCGTGCTGAGCGCTTGCATCGGCGCGCTGCTCGGCCTCATGGTCATTGGGCTCAAGGCGAGCCTGCACTGATTCAGGCCGCACGGACGTCGGCGAGCACGCGGCGTACGGCGTCGAGGGTTCGGTCGACATCCTCGTCGGTGGTCCGCCAGTTAGACACCGAGATACGCAGCACCGCCTGCCCGTGCCACGTCGATGGGGTCATCCACGCGGTGCCGTCCTGCAACAATCGCGCGGCTACCTCACGTGTCATCTCATCGCTCCCGAATGACACGCAGACCTGGGTGAAGACCACATCGTTGACGACCCGCACGCCCTCCATCTGGCTCAACCCGGCGGCGAACCGTCGGGCGTGCGCGCAGAACCGCTCGACCATCTCAGCCACCCCGCGGCGGCCCAGCGAACGCAGCGCGGCCCAGACCGTAAAGCCGCGCGCGCGACGTGAAAATTCGGGCACGGTCGCGAACGGATCGGGTCGCTCGTCTTGGATCAGGTACGCGGCATGCACGCCCATCGCGGCATACATTGCGTCGGCGTTGGCCACGATCGCGAGCCCGCTGTCGTAAGGCACATTGAGCGTCTTATGCGCATCGGTGGCCCAGGAGTCGGCGCTTTCTACACCTGCGACCAGCGGGCGGTAGTCAGGTGATGCAGCCGCCCACAGCCCGAATGCGCCATCGACGTGCACCCAGGCGTCGTGGCGATGGGCAAGATCAACAGCCGCCGCGATGGGGTCGAAGGCCCCGCTGTGGACGTTGCCTGCCTGAAGGCAGACGATCACGGGATTGCTGCTCACTTGCGCCAAGGCGTCAGTCAGTGCGTCAAGGCGGATCCGACCTTGATCATCAGCGGGGACGATGATGCTCCGTGCCTCACCGAGCCCGAGGAACCGCAGGGCGACGTCGACGGTCTCGTGGCGTTCTTCGCCGACGATCACCGTCACGGGAGGCGCGCAGGGCAGGCCATCGTGCTCGACGTTCCAGCCCACCCGGCGCAGCACCTCGTGGCGGGCTGCGGCGAGGCAGGTGAAGTTTGCGATCATCCCCCCCGTGACAAAACCAACCGCGGAGTCGGCGGGTAGGCCCAGTAGGTCGAGAAGCCATTCGCTGGCCACCCATTCCGCCCCTGCCGCGGCCGGCGAGGACGCCAGCAGCCCAGCATTTTGATCCCAGGTCGAGGTGAGCCAGTCCGCGGCGAGCGTCGCCGGCAGTACCCCGCCGATGACCCAGCCGAAGAACCGTCCGGATGGCATCGCGACGACTCCTGGCTCGGCCCCGGCGATCAACTCTTCGATCACCTCCAGCGGCTCGGCGCCGTCCTGAGGAAGCGGTCGTCTGAGCGCGCTCGCAACTCCGTCCACATCGGTGCGCGCAGCCACCCGCCGACCGTTCAGGCCATCAAGAAAGCCAGTCGCCTCGTCGAGGACCCGTTCCAAGATCTTTCGTTCGTCCGTCATCACACACTCCCGTCCACCACCGTTGAATCACAGCCTGCCATCCTGATACCTCACACAGCATGATCGGCCGTGCAACGTCGGCAACAGGAGAGCCATGGATCACTTTTTACGTCCCGGGCTGCGCTTCGATGTTGTCGACTCCGGGCCTGCTGATGCTCCGGCGGTCGTCTTGCTCCATGGATTTCCGCAGCAGCCATCGACTTTCGACGCCGTTGCCGCTCGGCTGAACCTTGAGGGGCTGCGAACCCTTACTCCGACGCAGCGTGGCTATACCCGTACGGCTCGACCCACCCGGCGACGCGACTATCGACCCGCTGCCACAGCGGCTGACGTCATCGCCCTGCTCGATACCGCTGGGCTCGCCCGAGCTCACATCGTTGGCCATGACTGGGGCGGCGCCCAGGCCTGGGGTGCGGCTGGCTGGTATCCGGACAGGGTCGCGTCGCTGACGGTTCTCTCAATACCTCATCCGGGGGCATTTTTCACGGCGTTGCGAACCAGCAAACAAGGTTTGCTTTCCTGGTACATGGCGCTATTCCAGCTGCCGGCGCTCCCAGAGCGGGTCGTCGCGCGTACGCTCGCGAAGTCATTGCGGAACAGCGGCCTGCCGGACGAGTTTGTTGATCGGTACAGCGTCGCGATGAGCGAGCCCGGCGCACTCACCGGCGCACTCAACTGGTATCGCGGGATTCCGTTCGCTACCCAACCACCGCTTGGCAAGATCAACGTGCCTACTAGCTTGATCTGGGGCCGGAATGATTTTGCCCTGGCCCGGGCTGCTGTCGAGCTGACAGCTGATCATGTCACCGGGCCGTACGAGGTGGTCGAGTTGGACGCTGGACACTGGTTGCCTGAGAGGGAGCCGGACGCGGTTGCCGCTGGAATCCTCGCTCGCGTGCGGTCTACCACAAGCTGAGGCTTACTGTGCTTCCTCGAGGTCTCCCTCGACATTGAGATAGACCTGCTGCAGCTCGGTGATCAAGTCTGGATCAGGCTCCTGCCACAGCCCGCGATCAACAGCCTCGCTGAGCTTCTCGATGATGCCGCGCAACGCCCACGGATTGGCATGCTTCATGAAGTCCTGGTTGTCCTTGTCCAGTACGTAGTTCTCGGCGAGTTGGGCATACATCCAATCGGTCACCACACCCGCGGTCGCGTCGAAGCCGAAGAGGTAGTCGACGGTCGCCGCCAGCTCGAAGGCCCCCTTGTAACCGTGCCGTTGCATCGCTGCGATCCATCGCGGATTGATCACTCGGGCTCGGAAGACCCGCGCCGTCTCCTCGGTCAGCGATCGCGTTCGGATCGCATCCGGAGTTGTCGAGTCTCCGACGTAGGCCTTCGGATCGACTCCGGTCAGCGACCGAACCGTTGCCACCATTCCGCCGTGATATTGGAAGTAGTCGTCCGAATCGGCGATGTCATGCTCCTTGGTATCGACATTCTTCGCCGCCACTGCGATACGTCGATAGTTGGCCTCCATGTCCTCGCGCGCCGGGACCCCGTCAAGATCACGACCGTACGCGAATCCGCCCCAAGCGGTATAGACCTCCGCCAGGTCATGATCGCTACGCCAGTTGCCCGCCTCGATCAGTGGCAAGATGCCGGCTCCGTACGAGCCCGGCTTGGATCCGAAGATCCGGGTAGTGGCTCGGCGACGATCACCGTGAGCTGCAAGATCAACTTGTGCGTGCTGCCTGACAAAGTTCAACTCGTCAGGCTCGTCACGATCAACGACCAGGCGTACGGCGTCGTCCAGCATGGCCACGACATGCGGAAATGCGTCTCGAAAGAAGCCTGAGATGCGAACCGTGACGTCGATCCGTGGCCGACCTAGCTCTGCAAGATCAATCACCTCCAGGCCCACCACTCGGCGCGACGCCTCATCCCAGACGGGCAGCACGCCGAGCAGCGCCAAAACCTCGGCGATATCGTCGCCACTGGTCCGCATCGCCGAGGTACCCCACACCGACAAGCCCACGGACTGTGGATAGTCCCCGGTCTCGTCCAGATGCCGACTGAGCAACGAGTCGGCCATAGCCTGGCCGGTCTGATACGCCAGCCGCGACGGGATTGCTTTCGGGTCGACGGAGTAGAAGTTGCGGCCCGTCGGCAGGACGTTGATCAGGCCGCGCAACGGCGAACCCGACGGCCCGGCCGGGACGTACCCGCCATCCAATGCGTGCAAGATGGCCGTGATCTCGTCGCCTGTTCGGGCGAGCCGAGGTATCACCTCCTGGCACGCGAAACGCAGCACGGCAGCGACTGCATCGTTGGGCATTCCCACGATGCGTTCCACGATCTGCGGTACGGCGTCGACCGACCAGTCGGCCGCCGCAAGAGCCGCAACAAGATCACGAGCGGTCGTTTCGACGACGTCCACATCACTGAGCGGCGCGTCGTCCGCGAGCCCAAGCGCGGCCCGCAAGCCGGGCACCCCATTGACCTGGCCGCCGAAGATCTGCGGTGATCGCAACATCGCCAGGACGAGATTGATCAATTCGCTACCCTCAGGAACCTGGCCCAACACATGTAGCCCGTCACGAATCTGGGCATCCTTGATCTCGCACAGCCAGCCGTCGACATGCAGTACGAACTCATCAAAGATCTCATCGTCCGGAGCCCGCTCCAGACCAAGATCATGATCGAGCTGCGCGGAGGTGATCAGTGTCCAAATCTCCCCGCGCAGCGCGGGCGCCTTGGCGGGATCCATCGCGTTGACCTGTGCGTACTCGTCGAGTAGTTGCTCCAGCCGGGCGATGTCGCCGTAGCTTTCGGCACGTGCCATCGGTGGCACAAGATGATCAATGATCGTGGCGTGTGCCCTGCGCTTCGCCTGAGTGCCTTCACCGGGATCGTTGACCAGGAACGGATAAATCAGTGGCATTGAGCCGATCGCCGCATCGGTGCCACACGCTGCGGACATCCCAAGATTCTTGCCAGGAAGCCACTCCAGGTTGCCGTGTTTGCCGACATGGATCACCGCGTGAGCGCCGAATTCCCGCTCCAGCCACCGGTAGACAGCCACGTAGTGATGCGAGGGAGCAAGATCAGGATCGTGATAGATCGCGATCGGATTCTCCCCGAAGCCGCGCGGCGGCTGAACCAAGATCACCACATTGCCGGCCTGCAGGGCGGCCGCGACGATCTCGCCATTTCGATCCCGGCGCCGGTCGACGAAGAGTTCGCCAGGCGTCTCCCCCCAGGCCTCGGTGATCGCTAAGACAAGGTCGGACGGCAGCTCGCCCAGCCATCGGCGGTAGGTCTCCGCCGGAATGCGGACCGGCTGGCCCGAGAGCTGCTCGGCTGTCAGCCACTCCGGATCCTGCCCGCCAGCTGCAATCAACGCATGAATCAGCGCGTTACCCGCAGTGGTGTCGGGATGCTCGCCCTCGACGGGATCGAGCGCACTGGTACCCGGTATCGCTCCTGGAGCACCGAGGTCATAGCCTGCGGCACGCATCGCCCGTAGCAGCTTGATCACCGAGACGGGCGTGTCAAGGCCGACGGCGTTGCCGATCCGCGAGTGCTTGGTCGGATACGCGGAGAGCATGATCGCAATGCGCCGCTTCCCAACGGGGATATGCCGCAGCCGGGCATGATTGACGGCGATTTCGGCGACCCGGCGGCATCGTTCATGATCAGCGACGTACGCCGGCAGGCCGTCAGCGTCGGTCTCCTTGAAGGAGAAGGGCACCGTGATAATCCGACCGTCGAACTCCGGCACGGCAACCTGCGTCGCTACATCGAGCGGAGTCATGCCCTCGTCCGAGGTGGCCCAGGAAGCTCGGTCCCAGGTCAGGCACAGGCCCTGCAAGATCGGGATATCGAGGGCAGCCAGAGCGCGCACGTCCCAGGATTCGTCGTCTTCACCTGCAGACGCGGCAGCCGGCTTCGTACCGCCGGCCGCCAGCACGGTCGTAATCAAGGCATCACAACTGGCCAGATAGTCCAGCAGGTCGCTAGGTGCACTTCGCAACGATGCGGCGAAGATCGGGATCCCGACGCCACCCACTGCATCGACAGCGTCCGCGAGCGCCTCGACGTACGCGGTGTTTCCCGCGGCGTACTGGGCGCGATAGAACAGGATTCCGACGCGCGGTCGTGACTCGTCACGCGTCGCGCGCGGCAGCACACCCCAAACCGGTTGCTCGAGCGGCGGCTCGAAGCCAACCCCGGTCAACAGCACGGTGTCGCTCACAAATGCATGCAGCTGGCTGAGGTTTTCCGGCCCGCCATGGGCAAGATAGGCGTGAGCATCGGCTGCAACCCCGAGCGGCACGGTCGACAGCTCCATCAGCGCCGCATCGGGAGCTTGCTCGCCGCCGAGCACCACCATTGGCTTGTCAGTCGCCCGAAACCGGTCGAATCCACTACAGAGCATCTGGGGCGAGCCCAGGATCCGCGCGACGATCAGGTCGCAGGCCTCCAGCACGGCCGCGAGTTCGGTGTGGGCCGCCCGGGCCGGATTGGCCAGGACATAGTCGGCGCCACTCGCCCGCGCGGAGAGCAGGTCCGTATCAGAGGTGGACAGCAGGGCGATGCGCGGCACCACGGGAGCCTAACCTGCTTGCAGCCCCCATATAGGACTGCTCGCGCATCGCGCTCTTGAACCCGCCCAGTTCGTCGTCGCTCGGAGACGATAGGGCGTGTCTCCCTACTCCTCCTCACCACGGCGGGGCGCGATTCTCGACGCTCGCAGCCCTTACGATGGCGGGCGTGACTGACGCGGACCGCTGCCCCGGGGTGCTACGGCCCCACCTGGCGCAGGACGGTGCGGTCGTGCGGATCCGATTTCCTGGCGGACAGACCACCGGTGCGGCACTCGGCCGGCTGAGCAGGATCGCTCAACAGTTCGGCAGCGGAGATCTTCAGCTCACCTCGCGCGCAAGCGTGCAGCTGCGCGGATTGCCCGACCCCGTGCCCGCGGCGCTCATTGCTGCGGTGCGGGAAGCAGGGTTCTTGCCATCTGAGACTCACGAGCGGGTGCGAAATATCATCGGCTCACCGCTCAGCGGAATCAGCGGTGGACTGGCCGATCTACGGCCGCTGGTGGCCGATCTCGACGCGGGCCTATGTGCCGAACCTCGGCTCGCGAGCCTGCCAACCCGGTTCCTCTTCGTTGTCGACGACGGCCGCGGCGACGTCAGCGGCAGACCTTTTGATCTTGGCTATCGCGCTGTCGATCATGATCATGGATGGCTCTTGCTGGGTGCCGCTGATCTCGGTATCTCAGTGCCTGCCAGCCATGCAGCCGACATGCTGCTCGCACTCGCCCGAGAGTTCCTGGCCGCTAGTCGGCAATCCGGTGACGTCTGGCATGTCCGCGAACTGCGGAGCTGGACCACGAGCGTCCCTGGCGTACGCACGATCAGCTTGCCGTTGGAGAGGACGGATGCCCCTCTCGGCGCAGTTGGAGGTGCAGCGTCGGTTCAGGTACCACTCGGCTCGTTGACACCGGCGCAAGCTGCCACCATCGAGGCCGCCTCTGCTGCCGGGCGGGTCGTGATCACACCATCGCGAGGGCTTGTGCTGCCGGGAGCCGCAGGTCGATTGCCCGAGCTGGTCGCCGCCGGATTCATCGATGATGCGTCCTCTCCATGGTCAGCGATTTCGGCCTGCGTCGGTGCGCCGTCGTGCCAGAAGTCCTTGATCGACACGCGCGCGTACGCGACGAGGTTGGCTGAGTCCGGACACGAGCTACCACGGACACACATCAGCGGCTGCGAACGCCGCTGCGGTGCGCCGGCCGGCGCTCATCATGATCTTGTCGTGCCCACTGGAAGCCCGCTGCTGCTCGTCGGAGAGTCCAGGTGATAGCTCCGCCAACGCGGCGCTACGACTACGTCACGGTGCCTGATGAGATCTACCGGCGGTCGTTTGCCACCATTCGATCAGAGACCGACCTGTCCCACCTGCCCGCAGACCTGCGTCCGGTCGCGGTACGGATGGTTCACGGCTGCGGCGACATCGATCTTGTTGATGATCTTTCTTTCCATCCGGACGTCGTGTCCGCAGCACGAGCCGCGCTCGAGGCCCAGGCGGTGATCTTTACCGATACCCAGATGCTCGCTGCTGGCATTACCCGCAGACGCCTGCCGGCGGACAACGAGGTGCTGTGTCTGTTGGACGATCCGCGTACGGCCGAGCTGGCAGCCCGTTGGGGAACCACACGCTCGGCCGCAGCGGTGTCACTGTGGGCCGAACGGCTTGCTGGTGCCGTCGTCGCGATCGGCAATGCTCCGACCGCGCTCTTCCACCTGTTGGAGTTGATCGCAGATGGAGCGCCCCACCCGGCAGCGATCATCGGAATCCCCGTTGGTTTTGTTGGCTCGGCTGAGTCCAAGGCCGCGTTGGCCGATAACCCGTGGGATATTCCGTGGCTCGTGGTGCATGGCCGACGCGGTGGGTCTGCCCTGTGTGCCGCCGCCATCAACGCTCTTGCTCGTGAGTCGGAGCTCTCGTGACTGGTCACCTGTACGGCATCGGCGTCGGTCCAGGCGATCCGGAGCTGATCACCTTGAAGGCGGCGCGGCTGATCAAGAACGCAGATGTCATCGCCTACCACTCGGGCACCGCCGGCCGATCAATCGCTCGAACCATTGCCGACTCGTTGATCAGCGAGAGTGCTGTCGAGGAACTCCTGATCTATCCGGTGACGACCGGCTCGACCGATCATCCACTTGGGTACTACGGCGCCGTTGCTGATTTCTACGACGAGTCGGCCGAGCGGCTGAGCAAGCATCTGGACGCCGGCCGAGATGTCGTTGTGCTGGCTGAAGGTGACCCGCTGTTCTACAGCTCGTACATGTATCTGCATGACCGGTTGTCGCCGCGCTTCCCGAGCGACATTGTGCCGGGAGTCACCTCGTTGACGGCTGCCGCCACTGCGCTTCTCACCCCACTCGCGCGTCACGAGGACATCCTGACCGTCTTGCCGGGAACTTTGCCG
>Ga0307315_10000364_pt1 | contig 10374 bp, 9 predicted proteins | sample ER_DNA_355_FD_194497 | JGI IMG/M metagenome (GOLD analysis project Ga0307315, IMG submission 194497) | Bulk soil microbial communities from the East River watershed near Crested Butte, Colorado, United States - ER_DNA_355 | ecosystem: Environmental > Terrestrial > Soil > Floodplain | place: USA... | reverse complement strand
AGCTCGTGCACGCGACGCTTGCCCAGGCGATCGAGGACGGTGCCTCGGACATCCACTTCGAGCCGCAGGAAGAGGACATGATCGTCCGCGCGCGCATCGACGGCGTCACGCGCCCGATCGCGGGGATCCCGAAGCAGATGCAGCTCGGCGTGATCAGCCGCCTGAAGATCATGGGCAACCTCGACATCGCCGAGCGCCGCGCGCCGCAGGACGGGCGCATCTCGATCCGCTTCAACGGCCACCCACTCGACCTTCGCATCGCGATCATGCCCACGACGCACGGCGAGCAGGTCGTGCTCCGGATCATGCACCGCGCGGTCAGCAAGCCCGACCTGGGCGAGCTCGGCCTGACGGCCACGGCGCGCGAGCATTTCGAGCGTGCGATCCGCCAGCCGTATGGCGCCGTCGTCGTCTGCGGCCCGACCGGCAGCGGCAAGACGACGACCCTCTACACCGCGCTGCACCTGCTCAACGACCCGGGCCACGTGATCATGACCATCGAGGATCCGGTCGAGTACCAGATCCGCGGGATCAACCAGATCGAGATCTCGCCCAAGAGCGGGCTCACCTTCGCCCGCGGCCTGCGCACGATCCTGCGCTCGGACCCCGACGTGCTGCTCGTCGGCGAGATCCGCGACGAGGAGACGGCGCGCATCGCGATGCAGGCGGCGATGACCGGCCACCTCGTGCTCACGACCGTGCATGCCCACGACGCGGCCAGCTCGATCGCGCGCCTGAAGGACATGGGCGTCGAGCCCGGGCTGATGGCGAGCTCCGTCAACTGCGTCGTCTCGCAGCGACTCGCGCGAAAGCTCTGCACCGACTGCCGCGAGGCCTACTGGCCCGAGGACGAGGAGCTCGAGCTGATGGGCCTGATGGAGCAGAAGGGCAAGCTCTTCCTGCACCGGCCGAAGGGCTGCGGCCGCTGCGGCGGCAGCGGCTACCGCGGTCGCGTGGCGCTCTACGAGGTGCTGCCCGTGATCGGCGAGATCCGCCGCCTGGTCGACCGCTCGACCGACGAGATCTTCGACGCGGCCGTCCGCAACGGGATGACGACGCTCCGCCAGGACGGCCTGCGCCTCTGCGTCGAGGGCGTCTCGTCGCTCGACGAGATCCGCCGCGTCACCGGCGATCGCCTGAACTAGTTCAGGTCGCGGATCCGCGACTCGTACGCCGCCTGGCCAGGCCTGAGCGAGCTGGCGAGCTTGTAGTGCCCGTTCGCCTCGTGCTCACGGCCTTGCTTCTCCAGGCAGCGCCCGAGGGCGTAGTGGGCGTAGTCGTCGACCGGGGCGAGCTCGAGCATCTTGCGGAACTCGGACTCCGCCTCCTCGTAGCGGTGGATGCGGAAGTAGGCGATCCCGAGCGCCTCGCGGATCGAGGCCTTGTCGGGCTCCCGGCGCTTCGCCTTCTCGAGGGCGACCGTGGCCTGCGCGGCGCGGCCCTTCTTCAGGTGCGCCCGGCCTTGCTGGAAGAGGTCGAAGGTCTCGCTCATGACGTGGTGGTCTAAGTGAAGCGGGTCCGTCAAATACCCCGTCGACCTGTGCCGGAATCTACGAAGCGAGGCCGAGCGAGCGGAGCGAGAGCAGCCCGCGCAGGCGCTCGGAGCGGGTCAGCTCGCGGCGGATCCCGCGCCGAAGGGCGCGCAGGTCACGTCGCATCGCGCGGGCCGCTTCCAGCGCACCGGCGCGCGGCCCGAACCGCGCGGCCGTCGCGTGCAGGCCGAACCCGCCCGCGCCGACGTCGAACTCCGACTCGACGAGCTCGGCGAGCTCCCGCAGGGTCACGCTCGCCGGGACCTCGACGCCCTGGTCGAGCAGGAAGTCCCGCAGCTCGGCGCGGCAAGCCGACGCAAGCCGCCTCGGGTCGCGGGTCAGGAAGCGCGAGCGGCGCACGACGAGCTTGGCCGCCCCGACCAGGAAGAGCGCACCGGCGAGCACGAAGGCGAGCAGTTTCAGGAAGCCCCAGACGCGACCGTGTTCACGCTGTGCCGGGACGGCGCTGCCGGTGAGACCGGTGATGGGGACGTCGGGCGAGACCCTGGCAGGCCCGGTCAGGCCGAGCTGGTCCGCGAGACCCTGCCCGAACTTGCGCAGGCCGTGGCTGCCGGCGAGCACAGCGGCGGTCGCGCTGATGTCGAAGCTCGGCGACGACGAGGAGTACTGCCCGGCGACGCCACTGCGGCCGGGAGTCGGGTCGAACGGCAGCCAGCCCCACCCGGCGAACCAGACCTCGACCCACATGTGCGCGTCTCGGTCCGAGACGACCCATTCGCCGTGCTTCCGGTCGTAGCGACCGCTCGCGAAGCCGACGGCGACCCGCGACGGGATCCCGAGGTAGCGGAGCATGAGCGTCATCGCCCCCGCGAACTGCTGGCAGTAGCCCCGCTGGGAGTTCGTCACGAAGTCCTCGAGCGGCTCCACTCCGGCCGGCGGTCGCGGCGGATGCTGGTCGTAGACGAAGCCGCCCCCGAAGCGGAACCAGCGCTCGAGCGCAAACGCCGCTGCGTACGGGCTGCGCGCGCTGCCCGCCACCCGCTCGGCGAGCGCGGCCAGCCCGGTGTAGGGCCGCAGCTCGTCCGCCCGCGAATAGCCGTGCTGGAGGTAGTTCACGTACGCGGCCCGGCCGGGCCGGTCGAAGAGCTTCGGGAAGACGCCCGGCTGGACCTCGCGGTACTTGAGGCGCTCGGTGATCGGGCCCGAGTAGACCGGCCGGGAGCGCGCCAGCTCGTCGGGCGTCGGCGAAGGCGAGTAGCTCCAGACGCTGTACGTGTCACCCCGGGAGAGCGCCTCGTTCGCGTACGCGACGCCGATCGGATCGTAGAGCACGGAGCCGACGTTTGCTCCCGGCTGGTAGCGCACCGGGATACTCCCGCCGGGAAGCCGGTGGTCGCGCAGCGCCTCGATCGTCACCTCCTGGCGCTCCCAGCCCCGTTCGAGCTTCTCTCTGGCCGGAACGAGCCCGTCCTCGCCGATCGGCGTTGCCTGGCCGCCTTCTGGCGCGATCTCCTCGAACCAGCGCCCGTTCTGGACGCTGTTGAGCACGGAGATGCGCCAGTAGTGCGGCTCGGGCCCGGCTTTCACGCGCAGCACCGTCGTCGGCTTGCCGTGGAAGGTGAGGCCGGTGTAGCTCGAGTCCCACACGTACGAGACGTCAACCGGCTTGGCCGGCTTGGTGTACGGGTCCCAGTGCTGCCAGTCGAGGAACCCGCGCTTCGCGAACGCATCCGAGCTCGAGGCTCCTAGTGCGGCGACCAGGACGAGCGCGCCGGCCGCGAGCGCGGCGCGCACTCCGCGCACGGGGCCGCGCCGCACCACCGCGGTCGTGGCGAGCACGGCCACGAGCAGCAGCCCCCCGCGCGCCAGGTCACGGCCCGGGAGCAGCGTCCCCGACCAGCCGACTCCGACGACGAGCGCGATCGCCACGACTGCAGGGCGGTACGCGGCCGTCGCGAGGGCGATAGCCAGCGTGAACGCGAACAGCGCCAGGAGGAGCACGCCGTGCATGCGCGGGTGCGTCGCGGGGTCGAACGGCACCTGCACGTCGTAGAACTCGAGGAAGCCGCTGCCGAAGTGGCCGAGCACGCGGCCCGGGAGTCTCCACGTCAGGCCCAGGTCGAACGCGAGCGCCCCGGCCAGCAGGAACGCGACCGCGGCGGCGGCCAACCTGCGCCGGCGGCCGGGCACGAGCACGGGTAGCACCGCGAGGAGCACGACGAGCGCCGCCTGGCCCGCGTCGCGACCGTCTTCCAGGCGTAGCCAGCTCCAGGCCAGCAGCGGTGTGGCGAGCGCGACGACGAGCAGCACCCTAGGCACGAGCCGCCTCCGGCAGCGACGCTGCCCCGAGCCGTTCGGCGAGGTCGTCCCCGCGCCGCAGCAGCACGGCGGCGACGCCGGCCGCCTGCAGCCGTAGGAGCTCCGGCAGCGGTTGAACCTCGGCACCGCCGAAGCTCGCAGTGTCGACGAGCACGAGCGAGACGCTGCCGCTGCCGAGCGAGCGCTCGACCAGCCGCTCGACGAGGCGCGGAGACAGGGACGCGGTCACGACCGCCAGCTCGAGCGCCCGTCCGGCAGCGCTCGCCTCGTCGGCCAGCAGCGCCGCGAGCGGCGGCCCGGACATGGGCTCGGCGGCCGCGAGCAGGTCGAGCGCACCCCGCCAGTCGCCCTCGGCAGAGCGGACGCGCTGCTGCTCCTGCCGGCCCGAGTTGATCACGAGCAGAGCCCGCCGCCCGCGGTGCACGTGCGCAAGCAGGAGCGAACCCGCCGCGCGCACCTGCACGTCGAAGCTCTCCCCCACGACCGCGGCCGGGTCGGCGTCGAGCACGACGGCGACCTCGTCGCGGGGCGCATCCTCGAGCTCCTTCACCATCAGCTGCGCCCGCCGCGCGGTCGAGCGCCAGTGCACCTTCCGGAGCGAGTCGCCGTGCTCGTACTCGCGGACGCTGTGCAGGTCGAAGCCCGACGGCCTCCGCAGCAGGAGGCGCCGCCCGTCCTGCGCCCTCGCGCCCGACTCCGAGAAGAGCCGGTCGAGCTCGACCAGGCGCGGGTAGACCAGCAGGGCGCCCGGTGCGGCGAGCGGCTGCTCGACGCGTTCCAGGCCGAACGGGTCCTCGATCACCGCGACGGACTCCTCGAAGACGTACCGGCCGCGAGGCAGCCGCTCCAGGACGTAGCGGGCGCGGCCGTCGGCCCTCAGGGTCGTGGCACGCTCGCCGAGCTTCCCGATCCGCTCCCGCAGCGTCCAACGCGCGGGGATGAGGTGCTGCTCCGAAGCGAGCTCGATCTCCACCTCGACGTCGTCACCTTCCAGCCGCTCGCCCCCAGGCAGGGTCCGCCGCAGCTGCAGGGGCCGGTTCGCAAACGCCGTCCAGAACCAGGCCAGCACGACCGCGACCGGGAGCCCGACCCCGACCGGGTAGAGGATCTTCGAGCCGAACGCCCACGCGCCGAGGTAGGTCGCGCCACCGAGGACCAGCGCGAGCCGTCCCCGTCGGGTCATACGGGAACCGGAGTGTGCTCGAGCGTCTCGCGGACGATGGCGCCGCCGGTGAGCCCAGCCGCGCGCGCCTCGGGCGCGACGATCAGGCGATGCGCGAGCACCGGCTCGGCGGTCGCCTTCACGTCGTCGGGCGAGACGAAGCCCCGGCCGTCCGCGAGGGCCCGGGCCTTGGCGACGCGCAGCAGCGCGATCCCCGCGCGCGGGCTCGCGCCGAGGTAGAGCCGCGCGTCGGAGCGGGTCTGGCGCAGCAGCGTGACGACATAGCGGTTGACGCTCTCCTCGACGAAGACGTTCGTGGCCGCCGCGGCCAGCCCGCGCACGTCCGCGGCGCTCGCGACCGGCTGCAGCGAATCGAGCGGCGGGTCGCTCGTCTGCTCGGTCAGCATCCGCGCCTCGTCGGGCAGCGGCGGGTAGCCGATCTCGATCCGCAGCGTGAAGCGGTCGAGCTGGGCCTCGGGGAGCGGGTAGGTGCCCTCGTACTCGATTGGGTTCTGGGTCGCGACGACCATGAACGGCGCGGCGAGCTCGTAGCTGACCCCGTCGACGGTGACCTGGTTCTCCTGCATGGACTCGAGCAGCGCCGCCTGCGTCTTCGGCGACGCGCGGTTGATCTCGTCCACGAGCAGCAGGTTCGCGAACACCGGCCCGGGCCGGAACTCGAACTCGTTCGTCCTCTGGTTGAAGACGTTCACGCCGGTCACGTCGGACGGGAGCAGGTCCGGGGTGAACTGGAGGCGAGAGAAGGAGCAGTCGACCGATCGCGCGAGCGCCTTCGCCAGCATCGTCTTCCCCACTCCCGGGAAGTCCTCGATGATCAGGTGGCCCTCGGCCGCGAGGCAGAGCACGACGAGGCGCAGGGTGTCCTCGGGCGCGTGGACGACCTGCGCCAGGTTCACGACGATCCGCTGGACCGCGTCGGCCGCAGCGGTGTCGACCTGCTCCTCCCTACCGACCGCTTCGTCCATTCGTCCCCTCCAGGCGTTCGGCCACCTCGTCCAGGATCGCGGCCGCGATGCGCTCCTTGGCCGCCTTCGGGATGCGCCGCTCCCCGTCGGCCGCGACGAGCACGACCTCGTTGTCGTCCGCGTCGAAGCCGATGTCGGAGCGGCTCACGTCGTTGTAGACGATCAGGTCGGCGCGCTTGGCCTCGAGCTTCTCGCGGGCACGTGCAAGCCCTCGCTCGCCGCGATCGGCCGCGAACCCGACGAGCAGCTGGCCGTTCGTGCGGCGCTCCCCGAGCTCGCGCAGAACGTCGGTCGTCGGCTCGAGCGTTACCGTCCACGGCCGCTCGTCCTTGGGGCGCTTCTCCTCGTCCGGTTCAGCGGGCCGGTAGTCGGCCACCGCCGCAGCCATCAGGACGACGTCGGCGTCGGGGCGCGCGGCGGTCTCGCGGGCAACGTCGGCTGCTGTCGGCGCTAGCACCACGTCCACTCCTACGGGCGCGGGCACTGCAAGGTTCGAGGCGACGAGCGTCACCTCCGCCCCGCGCCTGCGCGCCTCGGCCGCGAGCGCTGTGCCCATGCGCCCCGACGAGCGGTTGCCCAGGAAGCGCACCGCGTCGAGCGGCTCGCGCGTCCCGCCCGCGGTCACGAGCACGCGCCGGCCGCGCAGCTGCTCCCGCTTCTCCAGCAGCGAGCTGACGCGCGCGAAGATCTCCTCCGGCTCGCTCATCCGTCCGAGGCCGAGCTCGCCCTCGGCCGTCTCGCCCTCCGCCGGGCCCACCAGCTCGACCCCTCGCGCCCGCAGGGTCTCGACGTTGGCCTGCGTCGCCGGGCTCGACCACATGCGCGGATTCATCGCCGGCGCGGCGACGACCGGGCCTTCGAAGGCGAGTGCCGTCTGCGTGAGCACGTTGTCGGCGAGCCCGTGTGCGAGCTTCGCCAGCGTGTTCGCCGAGAGCGGCGCCACCACGAGCAGGTCGGCTTCCATCAGGTGCGGGTAGAGCTCGCGCGGCAGCTCCTTGCGCGCGAGCGCCTCGAAGGTCTTGGCCGCAACGAAGCTCTCCGCCTCGGGCGTGAGGATCGGCGTCACGTCGTGGCCCGCGCGCACGAGCAGGCGCGCGAGCTCGCAGGCCTTGTAGGCCGCGATCCCACCGGTCACTCCGAGAATCACACGCCCCATGCGCACATTGTGCCCTCAGCGGGGCGGGACGCCTACTTCGGGTACGTGTACTTGATCTTGCCCTCGCTGATTTCTTCGAAGGACATCGTCAAGTAGTTCTTGGAGCGCGACTCGACCAGGGGCGGCAGGAACTGATCGAAGGTGCCTTCGCCCAGCTGGTGGTGGTAGTTGTTGATCTGTCGAGCGCGCTTCGCAGCGACGATCACCAGCGCGTAGCGGGAATCGACGTTGTCGAGCAGCTCGTCAATGCGGGGATGGATCACGGGCGGGCATGGTACCTGCAGCGCACAGCGCCTCGCGGACGATGCCCTCGAGCTCCTCCAGGGCGCGCTCCACGGAGTCGTTCACGATCGTGTGGCTGAACTCCGATTCGAGCGCAAGCTGCCGCTCGGCGATCTCGAGCCGCTCGTCGATCTCGCCCTCGCCCTCGGTCGCGCGGGACCGCAGCCGGCGCTCGAGCTCCTCCTTGCTCGGCGCTGTCACGAAGATCGTCACCGCCGTCGGATCCTGGTCGCGCACGGCGATCGCGCCGCCGGTCTCGATCTCGAGCAACGGCGAGTGGCCCTTCGCCCTGATCCGGTCGAGCTCGGACCAGAGCGTGCCCGAGCGGTAGCCCTCGCCCCAGGGGAGCCTGACCCATTCGAGGAACTCGTTGGCCGCCAGCTTGCGGTCGAACTCCTCCTCGCTCAGGAACCAGTAATCGCGGCCGTCCTCCTCCCCGGGGCGGCGCGGACGCGTGGTGGCCGAGACCGCGAGCTCGAGCTCGGGAACGCGCTGCACGAGGCCCTTGGCCAGGGTGCTCTTGCCCTCTCCCGACGTGCCGGTGATGACGAAGACCGGCCTGGAGTCAGGCTCAGCGGTTGAAGAGGCCAATGAGCTCAGCCCGCTGCCGGTCCGAGAGCCCACCGACGGTCTTCGACTGGCTGATGCGGCACTGGTTCAGGAACCGGGCGGCCTTCACGCGGCCGAACTTCGGCACCGCCATCAGCATGTCGAACACCTTCGCCGTCGAGACGTACTCGGGCGGATCGCTCAGGATTTCCTCGATCGACGCAGAGCCGGACTTGAGGTCCTTCTTCAGCTGCGCGCGACGAACGCGGATGTCGTTTGCCCGCTTGAGCGCTTCCATCCGTTGGTCGAGTGAGCGGAGTGGCGCCTGGGCCTGAGTCTTGAGCGCAGCCACGGCGGGGGATACTAACAAGCTCGCAGCCACGGTCAACCCAACAACTTTGCGCTTATATGCAGGGGTTTTTCAACTCGGAGTCTCGACTTTTGGTCGAGGGTCGCGCCACCGGGCTCGTGGGCGACAGCGACGGCGTTGTCAGGACTGACGAAGCCGAGTGCCACCGACTCGGCCTCGAGCTCGGAGCGGATGCGGGTCGCCGCGCCCGGGTCGGAGAAGAGCGCGGTGCCGATCGCGACGTCGTTCGCACCCGCAGCGAGCAGCTCCAGCGCGTGCCTCCCCGTCGAGACTCCGCCCATGCCGACGATCGGCAGAGCGGTCCCGGTCCGGCACGCGTAGACGGCGGCGAGCGCGACCGGTCGCAGCGCCGGGCCCGAGAGCCCGCCCGCGCCGCGCGCCAGCACCGGGGCCAGACTGCGCTCGTCGAGCGCGAGCCCCCGCACAGTGTTCACGAGGCTGAGCCCGTCGGCGCCGGCGGCCTCCGCGGCGCGCGCCGTGGCGGCGAGGTCGGCGACCGCGGCGGAGAGCTTCGCGTAGAGCGGCTTGGTCACGACGGCGCGAACGGCGGCCACGACCTCCCCCACGTTCTCGGGAACCTCGTCGACATTCGGGCAGGAGAGGTTCAGCTCCAGCGCCTCGATCTCGCCGCAGCCGTCGAGCCGGGACGCAACGGCGACGTAGTCGTCGACGCAGAAGCCGCCGACCGAGACCCACAGCGGCACCTCGAGCGCGGCGAGGCGAGGAAGGTGGTCGGCGACGAAGCCGTCGATCCCGGGGTTGGCGAGGCCGATCGCGTTCAGCATCCCGACCTCGGTCTCGGCGATCCTGACCGGCGCGTTCCCCTCGCGCGGGAGCGGCGTGACCGTCTTCGTCACGTAGGCGTCGAGGGTGCGCGCGGCCTCGGGCGCTGTGAGCGCGTCGAGACAGCCGCTGGCGTTAAGCAGCCGCAAGGACCGGTCCCTCCACGCAGAGGCGCTGCAGCCGGCCGTCGATCTCGACGACGCAGCCGTAACAAGCGCCGTAACCGCACGCCATCGGCGCCTCCCAGGCGAGCTGGGCGTGCGGCGTCAGGTGTCGCACCGCCTCGAGCATCGGCTCCGGCCCGCAGGCGAGCACGTCGTGCCCGGCGGGCATCACCTCGGTGACGTAGGTGGGCTCGAGGACGACCTCCGCGTTGGGCACCAGCGCCGCGGCCTCGGCGTGCCAGCCGCTGCGGAAGCCGAGCACGGCCGGCGGGCCGCCGAGCCGCTCGGAGAGGTACGGGAACGGCGCGATGCCGATCCCGCCGCCCACCAGCAGCGGGCGCTCGACGTCGAGCCGGAAGCCCTTCCCCAGCGGGCCGAGGATCCCGACGCGGTCGCCCTCGGCGAGGCCGCAGAGCGCACGCGTGCCGGGACCGATCGGGTCGATCAGGAAGGCGAGCTCGCCGGGAGGCGCGAAGGAGAGGCTCATCGGCCTCGGCAGCAGTCGCCCCGCAGCCTCCAGCATGAAGAACTGCCCCGGCGAGCCCGGGTCGATCCCGCCACGCTCGACGCGCAGCAACGCGTAGGGCCCGACCGGCTCAGTGCCGACGACACTACGCGCTTCGCGCCTGAGCATCGATCCGCTCCTGCAGGCTCAGCGCGACCTCGTCGCGCGCGTGGGCGATCGCTTCGACGGCCGCTGCCGCGCCGGAGATCGTGGTGATGCAAGGCACGCGGGCCACGAGCGCCGCCTCGCGGATCCGATAGCCGTCCGTCCGCGCACCGAGGCCCTGGGGCGTATTGATCACGAGGTCGCAGCGACCGCGCCGGACGAGGTCGACGACGCTCGGCCCTTCGCCATCCTCGGTCACCTTGCGCACGTACTCGACCGCGAGCCCGGCCGCGGCGAGCGTGTGCGCGGTGCCCGCCGTCGCGAGCAGGTGGAACCCCAGGCCGGCGAGCGCCTGGGCCACCGGGATCGCCACCGCCTTGTCCTCGTCGCGGACCGAGAGGAAGGCAGTGCCGCTCGACGGGAGCCGCCGCCCCGCTGCGCGCTCGGCCTTGGCGAATGCGGTCGGCAGGTCGGAGGCACTTGCCATCACCTCGCCGGTC
>Ga0307315_10000356_pt1 | contig 10440 bp, 9 predicted proteins | sample ER_DNA_355_FD_194497 | JGI IMG/M metagenome (GOLD analysis project Ga0307315, IMG submission 194497) | Bulk soil microbial communities from the East River watershed near Crested Butte, Colorado, United States - ER_DNA_355 | ecosystem: Environmental > Terrestrial > Soil > Floodplain | place: USA... | reverse complement strand
CGCGCTGCTTGCCGATCTCTTGCAAACGGCTCGCTCGCTGCTCAGGGTTTGGGTGGAGCGAGCTCTCAACGACACTGACCAGGCCCACCGCACCCTCGCGGAGCACCGGTCCGTGTACGACGCACTCAAGTCCGGCGACCGCGACCAGGCAGCCGCGGCCATGAATACCCACATGGACAGCGCGGCCGAACGACTGACCGGCTATCTCGCCCTGAGCTGAGCGGAAACCCGCCCCGAACTGAGACGAGCCGCCATCAGCACAATTGATCAACCGGTTGACAGAATTCTTCCGCAAGCTATAGATTGCCTCAATCGGTCAACCGGTTGACTTCTCGAGCATTGTTCGCCGCCGTCGCGCTTCACCGTGACCCCCCGGCTCGATCCCGACTCAGGACCATGAACGCCGCAGAAAGGGCAAGGATGAGCTACGTCTCACCATCCACACGGCGTGTGATCAAGGCCGTTCTGTTTGACACGTTCGGCAGCGTCGTGGACTGGCGCTCTGGAGTGGCCCGCGACGTCGCCGCCTTCGCCAAGCGCCACCGGATCGACCTTGACGCCGTAGCGTTCGCCGACGCATGGCGCGCGACGTATGAGCCGTCGATGGAGCCGGTCCGCAACGGGAGCCGTGAGTTCGTGCCGCTGGATCAGCTGCACCTGGAGAACCTCCACGCAACTCTTGCCGAATTCGGCCTGAACTCGGCCGACTTCGACGATCGTGACCTCGCCGACCTCAACGCGGCATGGGAGCGGCTTGACCCGTGGGAGGACAGCGCCGCCGGCCTGGCCGAACTCGGCAAACATGTGATCGTCGGACCGCTGTCGAACGCCAACCTCGCCCTGCTGCTGCGGATGGCACTGCGGGCAAAACTGCCGTGGACCGTGATCGTCGGTTCGGATGCGACCCGGGCCTACAAGCCGACCATGGAGGCGTATCGGAACATGGCCTGGATGCTACGGCTGGATCCGGGCGAGGTCATGCTCGCGGCAGCCCACAACTGCGATCTCACGTTTGCCCAACGGGCGGGACTCGGCACGGCATTCATCCCGCGTCCGACCGAGCTCGGCGTGGGTCAGACGAAGGACTTGACGGCCGAAGGCGATTGGGACCTCGTCTGCGCAAACATCCTCGAGCTGGGCCGCAGGTTCGCCGATACATGAAGCCGCTCATCACTCGCCGCGTCTCAGGCGGACCGCCCGGTATTCCGGGATCGCCATCGCAGCCTGGATTCGAGATCCGTCAGCGCCGGAGAGCTGCCGAGCTGAAGCGAGAGAAGACCATCCACCAGCATGTAATGGCTGCCGAGCTGCGCCTCGGCCAACAGAGATGAGGAGCGATGGAATACGTACGCTTAGGGAGGACCGGGCTCGAGGTTTCTCGGCTCGTGCTCGGCTGCATGAGTTTCGGCGAACCGAAACGTGGCGCCCACCCTTGGACACTGGACGAAGAGGGCAGCAGACCGCTGATCCGTCAGGCGCTCGAAGCGGGGATCAACTTCTTCGACACAGCGAACGTTTACTCCACCGGTACCAGCGAGGAAATCGTCGGCCGGGCCCTGAGGGACTTCGGCCGCCGCGACGAGCTGGTAATTGCGACCAAGGTCCACGGCCGCATGCACGACGGCCCGAATGGGGCCGGCCTGTCGCGGAAGTCGATCATGGCCGAGGTGGACGCCAGCCTGTCTCGACTGGGAACGGACTACATCGACCTCTACCAGATCCACCGTTGGGATCCGCGGACTCCGATCGAGGAGACGCTGGAGGCCTTGCACGACGTCGTGAAGGCCGGCAAGGCGCGCTACATCGGCGCCTCATCGATGAACGCCTGGCAGTTCTCCAAGGCCCACTACCTCGCCCGCGCGGCCGGCCTCACCCCGTTCATATCCATGCAGAACCACTACAACCTGCTCAACCGGGAAGAGGAGCGGGAGATGCTGCCGCTGTGCGCTGATCTTGGGGTCGGCGTCATCCCCTGGAGTCCTCTCGCCCGAGGAAGACTCACCCGTGACTGGGACGAGGAAACCACCCGCAGCCAGACAGACGAGTTCGGCAGCAACCTCTACCGACCGGGTGATCAGTTGATCGTCGAGCACGTCGCCCGTATCGCCTCCGAGCGGCAAGTCCCCCGAGCGCAGGTCGCGCTCGCCTGGTTGGCCAGCCGGCCCGGCATTACCGCGCCGATCATCGGCGCCACCAAACCGCACCACGTCAGCGACGCAGTCTTCGCCCTCGACCTCGTCTTGACCGACGCCGAGCGGCAGCAGCTGGAGACCGTGTACGAACCGCATCACCCGGCCGGCTTCTGACCGGCACCGACGACATGACCCGTCCCCAAGCAACCACAACGTGAGGAGACACGGATGAATCGAACAGTGGCAGTCATCGGCGGCAGCGGCAAGCTCGGTCGTGCCGTCGTCGCAGCGCTCATCGAGGAGGGCTGGACCGTGGTGAACTTCGACCGTGTGCCCTCATCGGACAGCCGAGCACGCTTCATCCGCACCGACCTCACCGACTACGGGCAGGTTGTCGAGGCCTCTCCGGCATTGATGAGGTGCACAGCGGCGTCAATGCCGTCGTCCATCTCGCCGCCATTCCCGGTGCGACCTTCGCGCCCAACGTCGCCACGTTCGACAACAACCTGGCGTCGACCTTCCACGTCTTCCAGGCCGCCAAGCTGTTCAAGATTCACAATCTGGTCTGGGCCTCGAGCGAGACGCTGCTTGTCTACCCGTTCAACAACGCACCGGCGTACGTGCCAATCGACGAGAACATCCCACCTACACCCTGAGGTCGTGTACTCCCTAGCCAAGGATCTCGAAGAGGAGATGGCCCGCCAATATTGCCGCTGGAACCCGGATCAGAAAATGATCGGGCTGCGTTTCTCTAATGTCATCGACCCGTCCGAGTACACCAACTTCCCGTCGTTCGAGGACAATCCGGCCTCCCGGAAGTGGAACTTGTGGTCCTATATCGACGCCCGTGACGGCGCCCAAGCCATCGTCCGCGCGCTGGGGTACGACAAGCCGGGGTTCGACCACTTCGTCATCGCTAACGCCGACACCGTCATGAGCCGGCCCTCCACGGAGCTGATGGCTGAGTTCTTCCCCAGGACCGAATTCCGTGCCCCGGTTGACGGAACGCAGTCACTCTGCTCGATCGACAAGGCTCGCCGTCTTCTCGGCTGGAGCCTCAGCACTCATGGCGAGATCACGCATCAGCCTGATCTCTTCGGCGATCATGACGTGCTCGGCGTACCCCCATCCGGTTCTGGCCGTGGCTGGGGGCGGCTTTTATCCCCGGCCCAACGAGAGAGGATCAACACTTGCCCAGTCCAACTAGTCCGGCAGACAACACCAACCCCACCGAAACTAGGCGTGGCCGCGTCTGGATCGACCAGGCCGCTGGCGTTCGCATCGGCTACACACTCGCCGGCATCTCGCTGGGGACGTCGAAGACGGTGCTGTTGATTCACGGTGCGCCGCAGACCGGGTACGCGTGGCGCAAGGTCGTGCCGACGCTAGTGGCGGCAGGCTACCAAGTCGTCGTGCCCGACTACCGCGGCGCTGGTGCTTCCACTAAGCCCCGCGATGGCTACGACAAATGGACCATGGCCGGCGACCTTCACCACCTCGTCCGCAACGAACTCGGCATCGACGGACCATTGTCGATAGTGGGACGCGATCTTGGCTCCATGGTCGCGTTCGGCTACGCGATGCGGTACCGCAATGACGTCGTCAGCCTGACCACCATGGAAGCTCCGCTGCCCGGCACCGACTACTACGAGCAGCGCAAGGTCGCCAAGAGCTGGCACTTCGACTTCCACGCCAACCCAGACATCGCCGTCTACCTGACCCACGGTCGCGAGCGCTGGTACATCACCCGCTTCTTCGACGATCTCAGCTACCAACCAGACGCGATCAGCCAGGACGATCTCGACGTCTACGCCCGCGCCTTCGAAGCGCCCCGCGCGATGCGCGCGCTCTGCGAGATCTACCGCGAACTCGACCACGATGCCGACATCCACCGTGCGGACATCGCAGCCCACGGCAAGCTCACCGTCCCCGTCCTTGCCTCCGGCGGCGGCGCCCAGACCCTTGCCGCCAATTACGCGCCGATGTGTGAGGAAATCGCCATCGACGTCACCGGACACCTCGTGCCCGACGCCGGCCACTGGGTCGCCGAGGAGAACCCTGACTACTTCTGTCGCATGTTCATCGACTTCGACACCTCAGCCAGAACCAGACAGCCGAGCCGGCCGAACCATTGACCGAGGTCCAGCCTTCAGTTTGAGTCTGCCGACAAGCGGGGTCAGGGCGGCATCTTCGTCGCCCGAGGCACGGGTCCGAACTCCTCGGACCTGCCCCGTACGGGAGACGGCGTACGGCAGCGCGACCGTCGGTGGCCGGGGTCGCGAAGGGCCGGTCATCGCAAGGGCAAGGCCGCAGCTCTCTTGCGATAGTCCCGCTGCCGCAGGAGCTCGGCGATGGTGACCTGGATGGCGCCCGCCACAGGCATGGCGAGCAGGGCGCCCAGGATGCCGGCGAGTTCGGTGCCGAGCAGGATGGCGATGATCACTACGAGTGGCGATAACTTGAGCGCCCGACCATAGATCAGGGGACGCAGCGTGTGCCCTTCGAGGAGGTGGTACCCGACGAGCACCCCGAGGATCACCAGCCCCGGAACGATACCTTGCGTGAGCCCAATGAGCGTCAGAACCACAGTCACAACGGCGGGTCCCAGATAGGGCACGAGTGACAGGACGACTACGAAGACGCCCAGTGGCAGGGCGAACGGCACTCCGGTGGCCAGCAGCAGCACAGTTGCCACAAAACCAGCCAGAAGGCTAGCGAGTAGGTTACCGGTAACGAACCCTCCGACTGCCGTGTAGATACCCGAGCCGATCCGCTCAATCGATCCACGGTTGCTGTCGGGAAGCAGCGCGGTCAATCGGCGGCGCCAGTCCGGCCCCTCCAGCAACATGAAGAGGGTCAAGAACGCGATGAGAATGACCCCGACGAGGCTGGTTGCAATCCGCTCGATGACAGCGAGCCCCGAGGCAGCCGCTCCGCTCCACTTGGTCAGGTCCAGGCCGTTTGTCGCAGCCTGGATTCGCTCGACAATCTGATACTTCCGTTCCAACATGCCGGCCGGACCGTTGCCCTGGCGCAGCTTGGCGAAGAAGTCAGGCGCTGCGTTGATCAGGGTGGTGAGTTGGGAGACTAGGGGTGGAATAAGTACCAACACGAGCACTGCCAGCACAACCAGGGCCGCGATGTAGACGGCGAAGACTGCCCAGTGACGTTTGAGCCCTCGGCTTTGAAAGAACTCCACCGCTGGGTTCAGCGCGAGGGCCAAGAACAATGCAATGGCGATTACGGTCAGGCCGTAGGATGCGAAGAAGACGAAGCTGACAACCGCAGCGACGGCCACTAAGACGAGCAGGACCATCAGCACCGAGCGCGGGCGAATCACCACGACCCGCTGGGGAATCGGTTTGCGGGGCGCGGGCTCATCCTCCGGGACAGCGTCTTCCGATACGGCCGGGTCGGCCTCCTTGTCGCCCTCGGCTTGAGGCCCTGGGAGGTGGCTCAAGCCGTCAGCTCGATTGACAGCCCAGGGACTGATGCGGCGGGCGATATTGGGAATGCGCATGACATCCCTCTCTTTCAGTGCCGCTAGAGGGTCACCTCTCCAAGAGCCTAGGCAGCTCTGCCGGCATATTGATGATTTGCCCCGTTACAGCCCGAGGAAACCGCTGGGGTCGACATACCTGGACCTGGCGGGAGCACTGGTCATTAGCGACACGTCTGATCGAACCAGCTCCGAATCTTGATCTAGCCTGGGACCCATGACCGGGCCCGAAGACGCCCGACGACGATCCTGCCGCCGGTGTGACGATGGCCCCGAAGCGGCACGGGTGCCGGCGCTCCGTCTTGTGTCCACCCGACGGTGATCATGGGATGAGCACCGCCTGGATCCTGCTAGGTGTGGCTGCGGTCTTGATTGTTGGGAATGCGGTGTTCGTGGCTGCGGAGACGGCGCTGGTAACGGTGGACCGCAACCTCGTGGAGTCGCGCGCCCGGGAGGGCAGCATACGGTTCGGTCGGGTGCGGGGGACCCTGCAGCGGCTGTCGACGTACCTGTCGGGCGCCCAGCTGGGTATCACGGTCACGAGTCTCGCGATCGGCTTTGTGGCCGAGCCGTCGGTTGCGACGCTTCTGCTGGGACCACTCGGCGTGCTCGGGCTCGATGCCGATGTCGCAGAGGTCACCGCGGTAGCTGCGGCGTTGCTGCTGGCCACAGGTGTGCAGATGGTGTTCGGCGAGCTGGTGCCGAAGAACATCGCCCTGTCCCGACCTGTCGGGGCGGCTCTATGGGTGGTGCCACCTCTGCTGGTGTTCACCACGGTGACACGCCCGCTGATTGGGTTACTGAACGGCTCGGCGAACCGGCTACTGCGTCTGGTCAAGGTGGAACCGGTGGAGGAACTGCGCTCCGCCCGCACCCCCGACGAGTTGGCCTCGGTGGTGCGGCGAGCCGGTGTCCAGGGAGCGCTGGGATCGGAGACGGCGGTGTTGATGGAACACTCGCTGAGCTTCAGCGCAAAGACCGCCGCCGATGTCATGACACCCCGCACCCGCCTGCGGACCGTGTCTGCCTCAGCGTCGGTAACGACGGTGATCGAGGCCACGCGTGAGACGGGCCACTCCCGCTTCCCGGTGATCGGAGACAGTATCGACGACATCTGGGGTGTCGTGCACGTCAAACAAGCCGTTGCCGTCCCTGAGCTGGACCGCAGCGCGACGGGGGTCCGGGAGGTCATGGCACAGCCGGTGCTCGTGCCGCCCTCTATGGCCTTGGACCGGTTGCTACATCTGCTGCAAGAACGCAGCCTGCAACTGGCGGTTGTGGTTGATGAGTACGGCGGCACGGCCGGGATCGTCACCTTCGAAGACTTGGTGGAAGAACTCGTCGGCGACGTCGTGGACGAACATGACCCGCCCGCACTTGGCATCCAACGCCACGCTGACGGGACCTGGCTAATATCCGGGCTGCTCCGGCCAGACGAGATCCAGGCCGCCATCGGTATCGAGCTGCCGCCCGGACACGCCGATTACGAGACGGTGGCCGGGCTCATCTTGCAAGTACTCGGCCGTATCCCAAGATCCCGCGACAGCGTCGACGTGCCCGGCGCCACGCTCACCGTGGAGCGTATGGACGGTCGGCGGATCGATGAGGTCCGAGTCACCCCTCGCTCTGACAATCCCGAGGTCACGCGCTCAGAGGCCCCCGCCACCACACCAACCCGCGACGAGGGCGGTGGAGCATGACGGCCGCCTCGCTGTTGCTCGCGTTTGCGCTCATCGCGGCGAACGGGTTCTTCGTCGGGGCTGAGTTCGCGGTCCTCGCGAGCCGCCGCTCCAGGCTCGAACCGCTGCTGAGCACTTCCCGCCGAGCTCGGACCGCACTGCGGGCCATCGAGCAGCTGCCCTTGATGATCTCGGCCTGCCAGTTCGGCATCACCCTCGCCTCCCTCGGTCTTGGCGCGCTCGCCGAACCAGTCATCGCCACCCTCCTCACCGGACCTCTGGCTGCACTCCATGTCCCGCATGAGCTCGTCCACCCGCTCGCGCTCGCCATCGCGCTTACCTTGGTGTCCTGCCTGCACATGCTGCTCGGCGAAATGGTGCCGAAGAACCTCGCCCTCACCGGACCAGAACACGCCGCGATGATGCTCGCCCCGCCCTTGCTGGTCTTCGTGCGCCTATTCCGCCCGATCATCATCAGCCTGACTGCCCTGGCAACCGCCGTGTTGAAACTGCTGCGCATCACACCCGTGAGTGAAATCGGCGACGTACTCGACAGAGACTCCGTAGCGGCGCTGATCGGTGAATCCAGCGAAGAAGGCCTCCTCCACGCCAACCAGCGTGAGCTGCTATCCGAAGCGCTGGCTTTCGAAGAGACCAAGGCCGACGTCGTCGCAATGCCGCTGAAGGCTCTAGTCACCGTCGAACCGGACGTCACCCCTGCCGATGTCGAGCAGCTCGTCACCGCCACCGGCTACTCCCGCTTCCCCGTTCGAGCAGCCGATCACTCCTCGACCGGAGCGAGCCTCATCGGTTACATCCACCTGGCCGATGTCTTAGAAACCGACCTGGCGTCACGAAACCAGCCGGTGGAGCGTGGCCACATCCGCCCACTGGCTGACATCCCGACCACCGCCACCTTGCAGACCGCGCTCGTAACGTTGCGCCGTAGCGGCTCACACCTCGCCCGCCTGATCGACGAGGACAGCCAAATCCGCGGCCTGATTGCACTTGAAGACATCCTCGAACAACTCGTCGGGGAGGTGATGGACGCCACCCGCCGAGCAGATGCCACCGGAGAGCGACGAGACAAGGCCTGAACACCCACCGAACCGGCTACGGCGACGGCTCAAATCCAATTCCAACCCCCCGGGCCCGGCTGTCCTCCTTCGGTCGACGCCCGGCAAGTGCTTCGCGGGGCGGCATACTCAGACAGGTACCTCAACGCTCCCTGGAAGGCGCAGACGATGTTGCGTCGTGTCGTTAAATCTCTCGTTGGTCTGTATGTGCTCTTCGCCGTCATCGGCCGTTTCGTGGAAGGGATGGGTGCCGTGCGGTGCGGCTGCGGTGCCGACTGCTGGTGCAAACGCCCAATCCTGAGCACGTTCCGGTGGGTCTTTCCCTGGAAGCACCGGCCACCTAACGACTGAGCTGCCCCGCCCGGCTGCGGCCTCCCCCGGCTATCGATCCAGTCGATGCATCAGCGTCCATCTTCACCGAATTGAGCCCATACGGCCATGACAACTCAGGACAGTCGTTCAGGGCAGCAACGCCGACGTTTGCAACCCACGACGAATGGACGCATTGGGTTGATCGTCGCCGCATCGTTGGCCACAGGCCTGGTTGTTGCGGTGGTTCTCGTGGCCGCTCCGTTCATCGAGGCGAAAGAGAATGTGCTCACCGGCATGGTCTTGCTGGCCTTTGCTCTCGGTTGGGCATTGTTGGCCGCGCTTTCGATACGGTTCAGCGACCAGCCCCAGCGGTGGGCGGCTGCGCCGGCCGTGTTCTTCACGCTGGTCGGTCTGATTTCACTGCTCGGGTCGGACACCGTGAGCAATGTGTTCGGCTGGGTGTGGCCGCCGGTGCTGCTCGGGCTCGTTGTCTGGATGATCATCCGGTCCCGCACTGAGCTACGTAGCCGAACCGCACAGTGGATGCTGTATCCCGTATTCGCTGTGTTGGCTCTGGCCTCGGTGGGTGGAGGCTATGAAACGGTTGCGGAGTCGGTGGACGCGACCGCCTATCCCATGCCCGGCCAGCTCATCGACGTCGGCGGGCACAGGTTGCATCTGTACTGCACCGGCTCCGGCAGTCCCACAGTCGTGCTGGAACCGGGTCTTGGCGAAGCCTCTTCAGGGATGAGTTGGATAGCACCGGCCGTGGCGGCCGACACCAGAGTCTGCGTCTATGACCGAGCTGGCCGAGGTTGGAGCGAAGCTGCTGACGGCCCGCAGGACGCAGCGCAGACCGCCGCCGACCTGCACACGTTGTTGGAACGCGCACACATTCCCGGGCCGTACGTGCTAGCCGGTCACTCATTCGGCGGCCTGTACGTCCTCACCTTCGCCGCCAACTACCCCGACCAGGTTGCCGGCATGGTGCTGCTGGACTCCACCGCCCCGGCATCGGCTCCGGCGCCGTCGACCAAGAGCGGGTCCTACGACCTGGTCGGTCGCATCTCAGCGTTGCTACCGGCCGTGGCTCACCTCGGTGTGACAAGGGTGTACGTTCAGTCCTCCTACGGCAGTCTGCCGCCACGCTCCCGGGACGAGGCGCGCACTAGGAGCGCCACCGCCAGCGATGTCGCAAGCTTCCTCAACGAATTTCTCGAGGGATCGATGGCCGTACATCAGGCCGCTTCACTTGTTGACTTTGCCGATAAGCCGCTCATCGTCGTCACGGCCGGCCGTGAGCATGACGCTGCATGGCTGGCGGCGCAGGGCAAGCTGGCCACCCTGTCAACTAATAGTCGCCACCGTATTGTCGCCGACGCAACACACGCCTCGCTTGTTCTCGACGAAACGAATGCTGCCGCAGCCAGCCAGGCAATTCGCGACGTTGTTGCGTCGGTGCGGACTTCCACACCACTCAACTAGCCGACGGCCTACCGGATATGCACCCACGCTCCTCGCCCTGATCAATCTTCAATAGCCGATGTTTTTGGCAACTTTTGTTGTTTGCTTGACAGCCGAGCCTTGTCGGACTGCGGGCGTTGCCCAAAGCGGTCAGATCACGCGGCTTCTGAATATTCAGCGTGGCGACCACAACAAGTACGACGAGGCCGAGGGCTGGGTGCACGACGTCGCCGCCGGGGGTAACGGCGGATGCGGCGTCTGTGGAGCGGGCAACATCG
>Ga0307315_10000354_pt1 | contig 10460 bp, 10 predicted proteins | sample ER_DNA_355_FD_194497 | JGI IMG/M metagenome (GOLD analysis project Ga0307315, IMG submission 194497) | Bulk soil microbial communities from the East River watershed near Crested Butte, Colorado, United States - ER_DNA_355 | ecosystem: Environmental > Terrestrial > Soil > Floodplain | place... | reverse complement strand
CTTCATTGCCGGTCTTCCCAAGGTTGAGCCGCACGTTCACCACGTCGGCTCAGTACCGCTGCGAGCCGTGGCCGAACTGGCCGCGCGACATCCGGGCACGGTGCCGAGCGATCTCGACGAGCTAGCGCGGTACTTCATCTTCGAGGACTTCCCACACTTCATCCGGAACTATCTGGCAGTCGTGGACCTGATCAAGACTGCCGAGGACGTGCGTCTGATCACGTACGAGGTCGCGGCCGACATGGCGGCCCAGAACATCCGCTACGCCGAACTGACCGTGACGCCATACATCTCGATCAGCGATAGCCTGCCGGCCGAAGCGTTCCTCGAGGCGATCGAGGACGCCCGCCAGGCAGCACATCGCGATCATGGACTAGAGCTTTGGTGGATTTTCGACATACCGGCGGACTTCGGAGTTCCAGCCGCCGAGCTGACCGCATCGGTCGCGCTTGATCACGACGTCCTTGGACTGGCCGGGTTCGGACTCGGTGGCACGGACTGCGGCTTTCCACGCTCGATGTTTCGTGATCAGTTCGATCGGGCTCGCGCGGCCGGACTGCGGAGCGTGCCGCATGCCGGTGAGACCACCGGTCCCGAAAGCGTCTGGGACGCCCTGGTCAGTCTCGGTGCGGAACGCATCGAACATGGCATTGCCGCGGTCGGCGACCCGCGTCTTCTGGAACACCTCGTGGAGCACAAGATCGCTCTGGATATCTGTCTAACCTCCAACGTCGCACTACGCGTGGTGCCCGATCTTGATCATCATCCGATCCGAGAGCTGGTCGCAAACGGTGTCACGGTGACGATCAACACCGACGACGCGCCAATGGTCGGCACCGACCTCAATACCGAGTACGCCACGGGAGCTCGGCTGCTTGATCTCGATGAGCAGGGAGTCACCGAGTTGGCACTTGCGGCCGTCGACGCATCTTTTGCCAGCCGTGAAACCAAGGACGCGCTGAGGTCGGAGATCAACTCCTACGCCGCGATGCCAGCTCCTTGACCGGTACTGCCGCTTGAGAGCGCGCAGCCTTCGGTGGTGAGCTGCGAGGCGGCGCGACGTTGGCTGCCGCGGGCCGGGACTCTGGCAGCCGGGACGGCGATGTCGCTGGTGGAGCCTTCGCCTTCTTGAAGGGGAAAAGCTCGGGGCGATCCGGTTGCCGCCACCACAAGATCACCGCAAGCACCATCGCCATCTGGATAATCGGCGAGATAGTGTCCCGCATCCGGGTGGCGGTGAAGTCCAGGGCGGCACCCAGATCGATTGCCCGCCCGGGCACGTACGCCAGCGACAATGCCGCGCCCCTGATCAGCATGATCTTGTCCAGCTTGCTCGCCGCCAACACGGCGAGTGGGATCCAGGCCAGCAGGTCATACCAAGACAGCGTGTACATCGAGGTGATCAACCACGCCACCGACAGCACCAGCGCAGTGCGCAGCGCAATGGTGAGCGGATCTCGTCGCATGTCCGCATCCTTGTCAAGCCCGGGAGCCGGGGTCCACGGCACCACCCGGTACAGCATCCAGCCGATCACGATCAAGCCGATGTAGGAGATGACGCCGACGATGACCTTGGCGTGAAAGCCGGTCATAAAGAGATAAAGGAGGCGATAGAGCGGATTGGCCCAGGAGCCGACCGAGACATAGCCGCCGTTGCGCAGCGCCTGCAAAAACGCCGTCGGCTGCCACAGCACGTACGCCAAACCCATCGGAACCGCAGTGCCGAGACAGAGCAGCAGCGCTTTCTTTGGTTCCCGCCGGTACGCCCACAGCATCGCGAGCCCCCAAAGTCCAATGCTCACCTTGGCGCAGCCGGCAAGCCCGATGCCCAGACCGGCAACGAACGGGTTCTTCCGCATGAAAAGCAGGCCGGCGACCGCGAACATCACCGCCAGCGACTCATTGTGCGCCCCGGCGACCACAGACCAGATCAACAACGGATTTGCGATGGTCAGCAGCGCCGCGCGGCCCTGCCGTCGCGGATCGCCGTGCGCCAGCATCACTGCACCGGCGCAAGCCAGGATGAACGGCACCACCGCGAACACCTGCAGCCAAAACACGATGTCGTGCATGTTCTCGCCGCCGAATTTGTTGGCGATGAACTGACTCCATGACGTGATCGGTCCGTACACGCTGGGGGTGTCTTGCCATGGCCGTTCGGTCCAGCGAAGTACCGGATCGAACTGGCCGCGGAACACTTCAGCCGGCGTGATCTCGTATGGGTCGCGCCCGATGGCCTGCAGCCGCCCGTACGCCGCGTACATCAAGACATCCGCCGACGTCATCGGTGGCACGCAGGCGGTGAGCAGGCTCAAGACGGTTCCGAGTGCAAAGATCTTTTTGTACCTGGGTCTCCAGCCATCTGCCATGGCGCGCAGCCCTACCCAGAGTCCGAGGGCACCAAGGATGATCGCGACCCAGATCAAGATCGAGACGAACCACTCGTTGGGCTTGACCACGCCGGACGGGAGGTACCAGGGCGGCAGATAGGAGTGCCGAGGACCAAGCGTGAGGGTGACGGCTGACGGCCCCAGAAACCCCACAAGCAAAGTCAATGCGGTGGCGCCCACGATGCCGAACAAGGCGAACTGGTGATTGCGGTGCCAGATCCCTGGTCGGTATCGCGTTTGCGGCGGCTTGGCCGGATTGCCGCTGCGGCGCTTCTGCTTGTTCGCCGTCATTGATTCATGCCTGCTTACCTCGGAGTCGCTTGAAGACGCCAGTGACGCCACCGGAGTCTTTCAAATCCTTGAGTCCGGCTTGGACGAGTCCACGTGCCGCGAGCGCGCGAGTGACGTCGCGCAGCTGGGCTGCACGGTGCAGTTGAGCGCCGAGATCAGTGCCTGTTGCACGGTGGCGGAGGTCGATCTCGATCTCGGAGACTCGCAAACCGGCTCGCAGCGCGTCAATGGTCATACCAACTTCCATTCCCCAGCCGGCGGCCAGTGGGCTGGCAAGTTCAAAGGCGCGCCGGGTAAGGCAGCGCTGACCTGACAGTGGTGCCCGCGGTGTCCAGCCGGTCAGCTCGGCGATACCCCGTCTGGCCGTGTTCACTACCAGGCCAAAGCCGCCTGGATTGTCACCCTCTGCGGTTCGCTGAGCCGGCAATACCGCGATCGTCAGGTCGGCTTCGTCGTTCACCACCGGATGGATCAGCGGCGCACAGTTGCCGGCGGACTCCGCGAGGTCGGCGTCGAGCAGCACCAGGGTGCCGGCCTCCGGACGCTTGTCGCGCTGCTCGATCACTCCGAGACCATTGACCGCCGATTCCACAGCGGCCGCCTTACCCCGGTTCCGAGTATGGGAGACCACGATCGCACCGGCGCCGGCCGCATGCTGCGACGTACGATCACTGCTGCCGTCATCGCAAACGATCACGATCTCGACCCCCGGAAGATCTCTTGCTGCGGTTACAGTTGCGGCGATTCGTTGCTCCTCGTCCTTTGCCGGGATGATGCACGCGACACGGGACACGTCGGAGCTCACCCCGCAAGGCTAGTCGTGCAAGAGTGCCTCGCTGGTGGCGTTCTAGGAATCGGTAATGTCACCGTCATGTCCGCAGAGGTCGTCACTATGCCGGGGGTCTGGACCGAGGTCGGGCGGTTGCGTACGGTGCTGCTGCATCGTCCTGGCAACGAACTGAAGCGATTGACGCCACGCAACAACGACACGCTGCTCTTCGATGGATTGCCTTGGGTCGATCGGGCCCAGGAGGAGCACGATGGCTTCGCGGAGACACTACGCGGCCGGGGCGTGGAGGTGCTCTATCTGAGCACGCTGTTGATCGAGACCTTGGCCGACCCTGCCGCGCGGGCCAAGGCCCTCCAGGACGTCGTATCCGATATCCGGTTAGGCGTCACGCTTCGAAACTATCTGCTGGGTTACCTTGCTGATCTTGCGCCGGAGGAGCTTGCCGAGGTCCTGATGGCGGGGCTCCGCAATGACGAGGTGCAGGGCAGCGGCAGCCTGGTGGCCGCGCTTTATCGACCGGAAGACTTCTTGATCGATCCGCTGCCAAACCTGCTGTTCACTCGCGATTCAAGCGTCTGGATTGGAGATCGAGTCACGATCACCTCCTTGGCGATGCCAGCGCGACGACGGGAAACCCAACTCACCGACCTGATCTACGCCTTTCATCCGCGCTTCAGCGGAGTCGAGCGGATTCACGGCTGGCACGAGGAGTATCTCGAGGGCGGCGACGTCTTGGCACTTGCCGAGGGCGTGCTTGCCGTTGGTGTCGGCGAACGGACTCATCCCTCGGGTGCGGAACGTTTGGCGCGTACGGTGTTCGGGCTGGGATTGGCACACACCGTGCTCGTAGTGCCGATCAGTCAAGATCGCGCCACTATGCATCTGGACACCATCTGCACCATGGTCGATGTCGACGCGGTGGTGATGTATCCGAATGTCGCTCACAATCTCTCCGCGATCGCCGTGCGCCCGGGCACTGACTCCGACCTTGTGATCGATGAACCGGCTCCGTTCCTGGAGGCGGCGGCACGGGCGATGGACATTGATCAACTCCAGCTGATTGACACAGGGCTGGACCCTGTCACCGCTGAGCGGGAACAGTGGGATGACGGCAATAACACGCTCGCCATCGAGCCGAAGGTCGCGGTCGCGTACGAGCGCAATGTGGAGACCAATCAGCGCCTGGCCGAGGCAGGCATTGAGGTGATCGCTATTGCTGGCTCCGAATTGGGCTCAGGGCGAGGTGGGCCGCGGTGTATGTCATGCCCAATCGCTCGGGATCCTGTGTCAATTGCACTCTGACGGGCAGCCCGCCAGATTCGCCTCTTTCGTCGCTCGCGAACGTGAGCGTGACCTTCCGCGCACTCCAGCCGCGAGCTCCTGCAGTCGGCGAAGCGGGCCACCCGTCATAGTGCTGTGCAATGAGCTTGTCGAAGGGCAGATGCCGCGCTTCGACAAGCTCAGCGCGCAAGAATTTCCGCTACTCGATCTGGGTAGTCGGTGATGAAACCTGTCACCCCAAGATCACTACAGAATCTGATGTCGTCGGGCTCGTTCACCGTCCAGACGTGCACCTGGTGGCCTCTCTGCCGTGACCGGTTGACAAAGTTCGGATCGTCCTTGATCAACGCCAAATCTGGGCCCACGACGCGTACTCCATCTGGCAGCTTGCCATCACGCCACTTACCAAGATCTTTTTCGATGAGCAGGGTTCGCTCCAGCCCAGGGAGCAGCCAGCCGAACCGCCTGACGGCCTTGACTGAAAAGGAGATCAGTCGGACCGGTGCACTCGGCTGATTCCAGCCGAACTCAGCGAGCATTGCTGCAACGCGTTCCTCGACCTCCCGCCCGCGATCGTTGGGATGCTTGGTCTCGATCACCAGACTGACCGGTACGTGATCTTGCCGGGCGTCCCGGACCATGATCATCAGCTCCCGAAGAGTAACGAGCTCGCGCTGCTCGGGCTCTGGATCTGAAACGCTCGGCGAACCGAAGTCCACCTCCTTGAGCTCCGACACTGAGCGCTCATACGCCGGTCCTGAGCTCGTAGAGGTGCGATCCAAGGTCAGATCGTGCAGGCACACCAGCTCGTCATCCGCGCTGAAATGCACGTCGCATTCCAGGCCGAGCGGGATCTCGGTCTGATAAGACCACTCGATCGCCGCCTGGTACGCCGCCCGGGTCATCTCCGGATGTCGCGAGGAGAAGCCGCGGTGGGCGATCAGGACCGGCGCGTCTTCCACAGCAGACACCATGCCAAAGTGCCACGGCTGGGTGACGCGACGGTAACGGAGCAGCGAACCGCTGACAACATGACGAATCCACCGGTCTCAGTGCTGCTGGTTTGAGTGAAAGTAACTGACATCGCAGCTCCCTACGCCGGCATTACCCGGTCAGGTTCGGTCGGTCGGCGAACCCGCGCCTATCGCGCACTCCGCCCTCTCAGCCCACCACTGAGGTGTGAGCTCCCGAAGGTCTCCTTGGCAGCTTCATGCTAAACCGCCCGGCGCGGTTCAGAGCATCAGCCCTCGATCGGCAACCCGCTGTTTGCCCAGGCGTTGATGCCGCCGTCCAGATTGACCGCCTCGCGACCTTGGGCATTGAGAAACTCAGCCACACGAGCGGAGCGAGCACCCACTGCGCAAACGCAGACGACCCGGTTGTCGACCTCATTGAGGCGCTGCAGCAGCTGATCCATGGGAATGTGCACCGAGCCCGCAATGCGGCCATCCGCCCACTCGTCTTCGGTGCGTACGTCGAGGAGCATCCAGCCATTGGCCACCCGCTCGGCAACCTCGCTCGGCTGAACCGTCGGCACCTGATTTCCAAACATCACATCCACCCTAGTTGTCGCGGGGCAGGCGATGTCGTCATCGGCGTCCGACGAACGCCAGGGCCTCAGCGACCAGCCGTCGGGCTGTGGCATCGTCCACAGTGAGTCCGACCCACTCCTTCATTGGCTTGCCCTTCCCGGCATCGAAGGGCACTCCGTCCCGAGCGGCGAGCAGTTCCGCGACCCGAGCAGCGGGCAGCTTGACGACCAACCGGTCGTTGACGAGCATCGCGAAGATCGATTTGTTGATCTTGATCGCATTGGATCCGAAGCCGCTGCCGCCTGCTGGCACAGTCACGCCGCTCACGCCGGCGTACTCATCGCACAGCGACTCGAACAGCGCCGCCTGACTCGCCGCACCAGACATGATCTACTTCAACAACTTAGACAGCCGCCGGTCGGCGAGCTTCTTGCCGCCTGTCTGACAGGTGGGGCAGTACTGCAATGACGAGTCGGCGAAGGACACCTCGGCGATGGTGTCGCCGCAGACGTCACACTTCTCTCCGGTACGTCCATGCACCCGCAAGCCAGACTTCTTCTCGCCCTTGAGATCTTTTGCGGCGAGGCCATCAGCCCGCTTGATGGCATCGGCCAGCTCGCCCTTGATCGCGATGAAGAGCGTACCGAGCTCGGCCTCGGTGAGTGAGTTCGACGGCTTGAACGGGCTGAGCTTGGCGGCATGCAGGATCTCGTCGGAGTACGCATTGCCAATGCCCGCAATCGTGCGTTGGTCCTTGAGAACACCCTTCAGCTGGGCCCGCCCGGATTTGGCGAGCAGGACGGCGAGCGCTGCTTGATCAAAATCCTCGCTCAGCGGGTCAGGTCCCAGCGTCGCGACCATGGGAATCGACATCGGATCTGTCACCACGTAGACGGCGAGCTTGCGCTGCGTTCCCGCCTCGGTGAGGTCAAAGCCCGACCCATCGTCCAGCCGTACGCGCAACGCCAGAGGTCCCCTGCCCGGCTTCGCCGGCGCCTCGGGAAGGGCGTCACGCCAGCGCAACCAGCCTGCTCTGGCTAGGTGAAACACCAGATGCAAACCCTGGGCGGAGATGTCGAGGAACTTGCCATGCCGGGTTACTGACTCGATCTGGAGGCCGTACAGCGCCGACAGCGGCGGATCGTAGGTCTTCAGTGCGCTAAATGCGAGTAGCTCAATGCGATCAATCGCATGCCCCACACACTTCTCGGTCAGGAATCGTGAGAGCGACTCCACCTCAGGCATCTCGGGCATGCGCCCATTATGGACGCCCGGCGGAGCCGCTCGACCAGTCTGGCCCAGGCAGCTGGAACGCCACTGACAGCAGGCGTAGGTACTCCTCCCGCGGCAGCGCAGTCGCACCAAGCGATTCCAAGTGAGGCGTCAACCACTGCACATCCAACAACCGGCCCTCGGGCCCGGCATCCCGGAGCAAATTGACCAGGGCCACGAGCGCGACCTTGGACGCATCCCGCCCGATGGCAGGTCGATAAAACATGGACTCGCCCGCAAACAATCCGGCAATGCTCACCCCGTACAGGCCGCCGGCCAGCTCACCGGTCGGCGTCCAGGCTTCAACTGTGTGCACCATGCCGCGCTTGTAGAGCCGCCGGTAGACCCGGCGGATGTCGCGATTGATCCATCCGCTGGGCCGACGGCGGTCAGCGCAGCCGTCCAGCACGTCGTCAAATGCGGTATCGATGCGGATCTGGTAGCGCCGGATCGATTTACCCAATGAGCGGCTCACCCTCATGCCATCCAGCGGCAAGATGGCGCGCTCTAGCGGCGAATACCAACCCATCAGTCCTGGCTGCGCAGGCATCGGAAAAGCGCCGCATTCGTACGCCGCCAGCGCGAGTTCCTCATTGAACACGCGCGACACCCCAATGAGGTCGTCATGCCGCCACAGCTCCGGCGATCCGAAAGGGGAGCCCACGTCGGCATACTCCCACCAGAGCCAAAGCGGATCGCGCGCCCGTTCATGGCTAAGTCCGGGTTGTCCCTGACTCGCAGGCTCAACACCCACGTACGCTTGTGGTCGACCGCTGTCCTTGGGCAGCTGACCGCATCGGGAGCCGACATTCCGATGCAGAATGTTTGGAGGTCTGATGGCGTCAGCGCAGGAGATGCGCCGAAGGATCGCCACGGTGATCTCGCCGGTGGCCAATCTCGTTACAGCACAGGGAGCCGGCGGCGCGCTACGCCAGGTTCTCGAGATCGCGATCGATGGCTACGGGCGGATGCCGAGCGCCAAAAGTGCCGCGGCGCACTACCTGCAACGGCAGGGCGGTTCGGTTGATGAAGCGATCTCCTCCATCATCGACCACCACATAGGCCTTGCCTCTGCGCAAGGTTTTGTGACCAACATCGGCGGGTTGGCGGCGCTCCCGGTAGCCATACCCGCAAATCTCACCGGGATCGCCATCGTGCAGGTCCGGATGGTTGCTGCAATTGCGCACCTGCGGGGATACGACCTCAACGACAACCGGGTTCGCACCGCACTCATCATGTGTTTGATGGGCGGGGAGCAGGTGGCGAAGCACATTGTGGACGGTACGCTCCCAACCTCGCCCATGGCGGTCGCAACGGCGCCCATGTTCGATCCCGATCTTGACAGGCGCGTCGCCGACGAGGTCGTCAGCGATCTCGTGGCTCGCATCGGTGGCAAGAATCTGGCTCTGGCGACCGTCAAACGAGTTCCGCTTTTGGGTGGTGGTGTCAGCGCGATCATGGACGGCATCGCGACGTACCAGATCGGCCGCTATGCGACTGGCGAGCTGATGCGTCGTCGCGCGCTGGTGCTTCATTGAGAGCTTCAGGTCCCTCATGGGACACGGCCCACCTGATCCCTGGAGGCGACCGGCCGACACCCATGCTGCTCGGGCAGTTCCCGGACGGGTGCTTGCCTGGGCTCAAGATCACCTAGATTCTGAGATCGTCGCGGTCAAGCCTGTCGGCGGGGGTCGTACCGACACCATCTCAGCGGTCTATCTGCGGCGCGGAGAACCGGTCATCTTGCGTCACGTCTCTGTCGAACGGTGGGGCGAGATCGGCCGCCAACATGTCATCTGTGAGGCGCTGGGCTGCCGGCTGATGGAGGGTTCGAGCCTTCCCGTGCCGCGGCTCATCGCTTCTGACCCGGATGGCAGCCGGACTGGCGACTACGCGAATCTGACCACCCGGCTCCCGGGCCGCGTTCGACTTGGCCCGCTGAACCTCGACGCCATTGACGAATTAGCGAAGATCGCCGTGATCATCCACGGCACTCCAGTTGCGAATGATCTTCGGCCGCGACAGTACGAGTTCTGGACTCCAGATGATCTTGTCGTACCGAGCTGGACCTCGCGGCCGGAACTTTGGCGACGTGCGATCGACATCTTCCATCAAGGTCCTCCGTCGACTCGACATGGGTTGATACACCGCGACTTCCATCCGGGCAACATCTTGTGGGAGGGGGATCGGATCACCGGAGTCATCGACTGGGCCGAGACCTCCTGGGGACCTCCGGACTTAGACGTAGTGCACTCCCGAGCAAACTTCGCGATGCTTCACGACTTCGACAGCGCCGACGCCTTCTCCTATTGCTACCGATGGCATGGCGGCATGCTCGATGATGATCATGACGCGGAAGTCTTCTGGGCAGTCAGTGACATCTTGGGCTTCCTGCCCGATCCGACTCAGATCATCACCGCATTGATCCATCACCGGACCGATCTTCCTGACCAGGTCGTACGGGAGCGTCTTGAGCACCTACTGATGATCACGCTCGGCGAGACTCGCCACTGAACGTGGCCGCCAGCAGCCTCGGATCGCGCGCTGCCGTGCTGAGGAGGAGTGAGCCGACACGCTTTTCCGTCGGCGAGCGACGACGAAGTAGGCGGCAACCAAGCGCCATCCGCGCGCAGCGAGCGCAGCGAGCGGAGCAATCAAACTCCGTGTATGACATCTCACAAATCCGCAGCACGCCTTGCGAAGGAAGGCTAGCCTGACTTAGGTTAGGCGAGCCTCACCTATATTGACCACGGCGAGGAGACCCGGCCAGTACCACGGGGGAATCGAGGAGAGATGCTAGCCAATTTCCTGATTGGCTTACGTGAAGGCCTGGAGGCCGCGTTAATCGTCAGCATCCTCGTCGCCTACTTAGTGAAGTCAGGGCGTCGACATCTGCTGCCGAAG
>Ga0307315_10000352_pt1 | contig 10493 bp, 10 predicted proteins | sample ER_DNA_355_FD_194497 | JGI IMG/M metagenome (GOLD analysis project Ga0307315, IMG submission 194497) | Bulk soil microbial communities from the East River watershed near Crested Butte, Colorado, United States - ER_DNA_355 | ecosystem: Environmental > Terrestrial > Soil > Floodplain | place... | reverse complement strand
GAGCAGCTGTTGATGTAGATCTGCCGCTCGAAGACCGGGAAGCGGTGCCTGATCCGTGCGGGCAGTGTGGCGACGTCAACGGCCAAGGTAAGCCTTCCGCAGGCCCTCGTCCGCGAGCAGCTCGGCGGCGGCGCCCGAGAGGACGATCCGGCCGGTCTGGAGCACGTAGCCGCGGTCGGCGATCGAGAGCGAGACGTTGGCGTTCTGCTCGACGACCAGGATCGCGACCCCGGACTCGTGCACCTGCTGGATGATCTCGAAGTTGCGCTCGACGAGGATCGGCGCTAGCCCCATCGACGGCTCGTCCATCAACAGCAGCTTCGGGCGCGACATCAGCGCGCGACCCATCGCGACCATCTGCTGTTCCCCGCCAGAGAGCGTCCCGGCGAGCTGTCGCCGCCGCTCGTAGAGGAGCGGAAAGAGCGAATAGACACGCTCGAAGTCCTCCTTGGCGCCCGCGCCGTGCAGGTACGCGCCCATCTCGAGATTCTCGAGCACGCTCATGGGCGCGAACAGCCTGCGGTTCTCGGGCACGATCGCCATCCCGCGGCCGATGCGGTAGCTCGTGTTGCGGTCGGCGAGGTCCTCGCCGTCGAAGAGGACGCGGCCGCCGCGCGGCTTCACGATCCCGAGGCCCGTCTTCAGCGTCGTCGACTTGCCCGAGGCGTTGCCGCCGAGCAGGCAGACGAGCTCGCCCGCGCCGACCTGCAGGGAGACGTCGTCGAGAATGTGGATCTGGCCGTAGTAGGTGTGGACGTGCTCGAACTCGAGCAGCGCCTTCGGAGCGGGCTCGCTCACGACGCCTCCTTGGCGCGCAGTCCCAGGTACGCCTCGACGACGCGCGGGTCGGTCGCCACCTCGTCGAAGGTGCCCTCCGCGATCTTGATGCCGTGATCGAGCGCGACCACGCGATCGGAGATGCCCTCGACGACGTGCATGTCATGCTCGATCACGAGGATGGTGTAGCCGCCGTCGTCGCGCAGCTTCCCGATCAGGTCCGCGATCTCGTGGGTCTCGACCGGGTTCATCCCGGCGGCGGGCTCGTCGAGGAGCAGCAGCCGGGCGTTCGTCGCCATCGCGCGGGCGATCTCGAGCCGGCGACGGTTGGCGTAGGAGAGCGAGTACGCCGGCTGGTCCCAGCGGTAGCCCATCAGACGCTGGCCGAAGAACGAGAGCTTCTCCTCGGCGAGCGCGGCGATGGCGCGCTCCTCGCGCCGCATGCCGGGCGTGCGCAGCACCGACCGCACGATCCCGGCGCGGGTGTGCCCGTAGGCCGCCGCCATCACGTTCTCCTTGACCGTCATGTTCAGGAACAGGCGCAGGGTCTGGAAGGTGCGCGCGACACCCCTGCGGGTGATCTGATTCGGGGGGAGGCCGAGGAGCGATTCCCCGTCGAACAGGATCTCGCCAGCTTCGGGCGCGTAGACCCCGGTCACGAGGTTGAAGAGCGTCGTCTTGCCGGCGCCGTTCGGGCCGATCACGCTCACGATCTCGTGCTCGTCGACGTGGAGGTCGAGGTCGGAGATCACCTGCAGGCCGCCGAAGGCCTTCGAGAGGCCCTTGAGCTCGAGCAGCCGCTCCGCCATCAGCCGATCTCCACCTTCGCCGTCCCGAACAGGCCCTGCGGCCTGATCGTCATCACCGCGATCAGCAGGGCGCCGAAGAGCACGTAGCGCGTCACCGCGGGCTGCTGGACGAGCAGGTTCTCCCAGACGAACGCCGTCAGGTAGAGCGTCGGCACGAGCACGGCGAGGCGCCACCAGCCCTTGAGCTGGACCAGCGCGATCACGCACGCGATCATCAGCAGGTAGCCGTAGACCGCGAGCCGCCCCGGGTTGGTCGGCAGCAGCACCCAGTTCCGGATCACCCCGGTCAGGAAGCCGCCGGAGGTGACCTGGCCCGCCGTGCCGCGCGACCAGACCGCGTCGACGATCGCATGCACCGCGAAGCCGAAGACCACGGTCGCCGCGAAGGCCGTGATGAGCCGCGGCCAGGACCTGCGCATCGTGAAGTAGACGGTTGCGATCAGCGCCGCGTAGAAGAGCACGCGCGCGACATTCGGCGGTGAGGTCGAGTCGAGCACCTGGTTCGAGGCGATGATCGCGATCGCGCCGACGATCATGCCGGTCAGGCTGCCGGTGCCACCGAGGATCACGACCGCGTAGATCAGGATCAGCACCTGGGTGCCGAAGTTCTGGGGGAACGCGCCGGTCTGCGCCGCCGCGAAGACGCTTCCGGCAAGGCCCGCGATGGCGGCGCCGAGGCTGAACGCCATGATCTTCAGCCGGTTCACCGGCATGCCCATCATCTCGGCCGCCAGCGGATCCTCCCGCGAGGCCTTCCAGGCGCGGCCCGTCCTGGACTCGCTGATGCAGTAGAGAACGATGAGCACGAGGACGACGCAGCCGAGCAGGAACCAGTAGTAGCCGCGCGTCGTGCTGATCGTGAACCTGCCGAAGAAGGTGAGCGGCGCGATGTTCGCGAGCCCGTTCGAGCCATTCGTGATCCCGTACGGGTCGGCGGCGTTGGTGAAGACGACGAACGCCTGGCCGAAGAAGAGAGTGACGATCGCGAGGTAGTCGCCGAGCAGCCGGCGGGAGGACGAGCCGAGGAAGAGCCCGAGCACGGCGCAGACGAGCACCGCGAGGAGGATCGAGTACTGGGCATCCCAGTGGTGGGTGAAGACGTGGCCCTTGTTCGAGTGCGTGCCGGAGAGGAAGGCGTAGGTGTAGGCGCCGAAGCCGAAGAACGCGACGTAGCCGAGGTCGAGCAGCCCCGCGAAGCCGACGACGACGTTCAGCCCGAGCGCCAGCAGGGCGTAGATCAGGATGAAGAGGCCGTAGTTGAAGAGGTTCCCCTCGCTGACGAACGGGAGGAAGGGGACGAGGATGGCCGGCGTCAGCAGCGCGAGCTTGCCGGCCGGCGGCAGACGCTCCCAGAGCCGGCCGATGTGGCCGGCGAGGCCTCCGCGCCGCTCGGTGCGCTCGTCCGCGCGCTCGACCCACTGATCGACGCCGATCTGTCCGGCGCTCTCGGGAATGCCCGGAGTGTTCTCGCTCACGGCGTCCTACACCTTCTGCAGCGCGGGCGTGCCGAGGAGCCCGCTCGGTCGCACGAGCATCACGCCGATCAGGATCCCGAACACGACCAGGTCGGAGATGTTGCCGTTCAGGTACCCCCGCGCCCACGACTCGACCAGGCCCACGAGCAGGCCGCCGAGCATCGCGCCGGGGATGCTGCCGATCCCGCCGACTACGGCGGCGGTGAACCCCTTCAGGCCCGCGAGGAAGCCCATCAGGTGGTAGATCTGGCTGAAGAGCAAGCCGAACATCACGCCCGCGGCGCCCGCGAGCGCGGAGCCGATGAAGAAGGTGGCCGCGATCACGCGGTCCGGGTCGATGCCCATCATCGCGGCCGCCTCCCGGTCGAAGGAGACGGCGCGCATCGCCTTGCCGAGGCGGGTCCAGCGCACGAGGGCGATCAGCGCCAGCATCAGGAGAAGGGCTCCGACGATCACGATCACGCCGAGGTATTGGATGAAGACGCCGCTGTCGCCGCCGAGATGGATGCCGTTGTAGCTGATCAGTTCGAAGCCGTCGTAGTTGCGGAACTGCGAGCCGAACAGCAGCAGCGCCGAGTTCTCGAGGAAGAACGCGACCCCGAGCGCGGAGATCAGCGGCGCGATCCGCGGCGCGTCGCGCAGCGGCCGGTAGGCGAAGCGCTCGATCGCGAGGCCGAGCAGCCCCGAGCCGAGCATCGCCACCACGAACATGCAGAACACGAGCACCGCCACGGGGATCGCCGGGTTCAGCGGTCCGCCGAGCAGCGTGAGCACGCCGAAGCCGATGAACGCGCCGATCATGTACACGTCGCCGTGGGCGAAGTTCAGCAGCTTCAGGATCCCGTAGACCATCGAGTAGCCGAGCGCGATCAGCGCGTAGACGCTGCCGAGGATGATCCCGTTCACCGTCAGCTGGAAGAAGAAGACCCAGCCCTCGGTGGGCGAGAAGTAGACCGCGTAGAACATCCACGCGACGAGGGCCAGCCCGAGGCCGGCCAGGTTGCCGAGCCGCTGTGAGGAAGCCGCGTTCACGCCGGCCCTAACTCTCTCAGAGCGACGTGCGGCCCATCGAGGATGGGCCGCACGTCGTTGTTCGAACCGCGGCGCTTGCTCAGCCGAGTCGCTTGAACGAGCCGTTCTTCTGGATCTGGAAGACCCCGAAGGTGGCCGGAGCGTGCATTTCGCCGGTACGCGCGAACGAGACCGGGAAGCCGATGATCGAGGTCTTCAGCTTCGTCTTCGCGATCTGCTTGCGCACCTCGGCACGGGTTGCCTTGCCGTCCGCGCAGGCCCTCGTGACGGCGCCCACAACCACCTGGGCCGCCACGTACGACGGGAGCCCGAAGAACTCCCCGTTGCCGTGGTGAGCCTTGATGTACGCCTTCACTGCTGGATCGGCGGGGTTGTACGGGAAGGCCGAGTCGTACGAGCCTACGATCTTCCAGACACCTGGGGCGAATAGGCCGTCCGAGCCAAACAGCTTGATCTTGGCCTTGCCCGCGGCCTTCAGCTGCTGCCCGAAGGCCTGGGCCTGCGGGGCGAGCTGCCACGGGATGTAGATGCCCTGGGTGTTGCTCGGGATCTTCGCGATCTTCGACGAGAAGTCCGAGTCGGTCTGGCTGATCGAGTCGCGGGTGGTCTTGACGCCCTTCGCGTTGAGCCGCGACTGCACGCCGTTCGCGAGGCCCTGCGAGTACGTCTCCTGGTCGTCGATGATGTAGACCCGCTTCCACTTCAGCTTCTTGGTCATCCAGTTGGCGACCACCGGGGCCTGCGCGGCGTCGTTCGGCACGGTGCGGAAGAAGTAGCCGCGCCGGTTGCCGTCGGTGTGGCCGTCCGTGAGCGTCGTGCGTGTGGCCGAGCCCGAGACGAACCCGAGCTTTCCGCCCTTGTACGCCGACGTCGACGCGACGACCTCCTGGCTGCCGGCCGGGCCGACGACGCCGAGGATCTTCGAGTTCGAGCTGAACGACTTGGCGACCTTGACCGCGAACGCCGTATCCACGCCCAGCTGCGTGTCGCCCGCGACGACCTTGATCCTCTTGTTCTTATTCGCCTTCACGGCGTTCCAGCGCTTGACGTAGTACTTCGCCCAGCGAACCTGCTGGTTCCCGATCGCGGCCGCGGGGCCTGTGATCGGGGCCGCGAGGCCGATCGTGCGCGTCGAGCCGCACTTGACGGTCGCCGCCGACACGGCGCTTGGCGCCGCTGTCCGGCTCGGCGAATTGATTGCTCCGAAGGCGGCCGTTGCGAGCGCAGCCACCCCTGCCGCGAGAACCGCGGCGATTACGAATTTCTTCACGTTGCCCTCCTCCGAGTTTCCCTATCCAAGGTTGAGACTCCGGTAGTCCTCATTCGTTTGCCTCGTAGGCCCGCGAGGCCGGGTCGCCGGCGGGATGGAAGGTGGCGACCACCTTCATCGGGCCGTCCCCGCTGTTCTCGAGCGAATGCTCGAGAAATGGCGGGAGATGAATGCACGTTCCGGCACCGACCGGCTCGTGCGAGTCGTCGATGTGAAGCATTCCTTCGCCCTCGAGCACGTAGATCACCTCGTCGTAGACGTGGCTGTGGTCAGGGGCCCGCCCCGGGGCGATGATCCCGAAGAACTGCGTCAGCTCGGTGCAGCCGACCTCGTCGGTGACGAGGTAGCGGAACTCGCGGTCGCCGCTCGCGGGCAGCGGCTCCTGATCCTCGTAGCGCACCGTGCGGCGATCGACTTGCGGGCCGCCGTCGGTCTGAGGCGCGACCGCCGAAATCACCAGCAGGGTCCCGGGCCCGGGGTTCTCGATCTCGTACGTCTCGCCCGCGCCCACGTAGGCGGCCGTCATCGGCTGGAGCCGGTCCGACCGCCCGTCGACGATCAGGCTCCCGCTTCCATCGGCCGCGTACATGATCTCCTGCACGCCCTCGAGCGTCCGCTGCTGCGAACGTCCCGGGTCGAAGCGCGTGACGTGGAGCTCGAGGACCTCCGAGCCGAAGCCCCGATCGATCGCGACGGCGCGCGCGGCCGTGTCGCCGTCGGCGCGGCTCGCCTGAAGTTCGCCTTCTGACACTGCGTGGCGCGTCACGCTGGGATTCTCCCACGTCGCGGCGTGCGCCACCAACTCGGGAATAGGCTGCGCCTGTGGACTTCCGGCAGCTGGGCGCCACCGGCCTCACGGTCTCGCGGGTCGGGCTGGGGTGCGGAAACTTCGGCGGCATCGGCTCCGCCCCCGAGCTGTTCGGCACCGGCGAGAGCGAGGATGAGGCGTTCGCGCTCATGGACGCGGCCTGGGCCGGCGGCGTCACCTTCTTCGACACCGCGGCCTCGTACGGCGGCGGGCGCAGCGAGACGTGGGTCGGGCGCTGGCGCGGTGAGCGCGGGCTGCCGCTCGTGCTGAGCACCAAGGTGTACTGGTCGGTCACGGGCGACCCGGAGGACCGGGGCCTCTCCCGCTCGCGCATCCTGCGGGAGCTCGACGGGAGCCTGGAGCGGCTCGGCGTGGAGCGGGTCGACATGTACCTCACACACGAGCCCGATCCGGAGACGCCGATCGAGGAGACGCTGCGGGCGCTGGACGAGCTCGTCGGTGCGGGAAAGGTCGGCGCGATCGGGGCGAGCAACCTCGACGCTGCGCAGCTCGAACAGGCGCTCGACATGAGCGAGCGGCTCGGCCTCGCGCGATTCGAGTGGGTGCAGAACGAGTACAGCCTGCTGCGGCGCGAACAGGCCGAGGCCGTCCTGCGCGTGTGCGAGCGAGAAGGCCTCGGGTTCACGCCGTTCAGCCCGCTAGCCGGCGGTTGGCTCGCCGGCCGGTATCGCCGCGACCAGGCGTATCCGGCCGGGTCGAGGATGACGCTGCGCCCGGAGCCGTACTCCGACCTCGAGCGGGAGGAGACGTTCGCCGCGCTCGAGGCCTTCGGGCGTCACGCCGCGGAGCGCGGCACGACGCCGGCGACGCTCGCGATGGCGTGGGTGCTGAGCCATCCCCGGGTGACGGCCGTCGTCGTCGGCCCGCGTCGCCCGGAGCACCTCGAACAGGCGCTGGCGGCCGTCGAGCTGCGGCTCTCGCCGGACGAGCGCGATCAGCTGGCGAGGCTGTTCGCATGATTCCGCTCGACGAGATCAGGGCGGCGCGCGAGCGGCTGGCCGGCCGCGTCCTGCGAACGCCGCTCGTCGAGCTGGACGGCGTTCACCTGAAGCTCGAGAACCTGCAGCCGATCGGCTCGTTCAAGCTGCGGGGAGCGCTGAACGCGATCGCGCTCGCTCCGCGCGAGCAGCTCGAGGAAGGCGTGCTGACGGCGAGCGCGGGGAACATGGGCCAGGGCGTCGCCTGGGCTGCGCGCGAGTTGGGCGTCGCCTGCACCGTCGTCGTGCCGGACCAGGCGCCTGCGACGAAGCTCGCGGCCATCGAGCGCCTCGGCGGCCGGATCGTCAAGGTCACGCACGAACGCTGGTGGCAGACACTCGAGGAAGCCGCCTATCCGGAGCTCGGCGGCTTCTTCGTGCATCCCGTGCAGGACCCTGCAGTGATCGCGGGCAACGGCACGATCGGGCTCGAGCTTCTCGAGGACCTGCCCTCGCTCGATGCGGTGCTCGTGCCGTTCGGAGGCGGCGGCCTCAGCATCGGAATCGCGTCGGCGGTGAAGGCGCTGCGGCCAGCGGTGCGCGTCTACGCGGTCGAGCCGGAGACCGGCGCCCCCCTGACCGCCGCGTTCGCGGCCGGCGAGCCGGTGGAGATCGACTTTCAGCCGTCGTTCGTCGACGGCGCCGGCGGGCCCGCGCTCCTGCCGGCGATGTGGCCGCGCCTCCGCGAGGTCGTGGACGGCGCCTTCGCCGTCTCCCTCGACGAAGCCGCGTCGGCGATACAACTGCTGGCCGAGCGAGCGCGCGTGGTCGCGGAGGGCGCTGGGGCCCTCGCCCTGGCGGCCAGGGATCGCGTCCAGGCCGAGACCGTCTGCTGCATCGTCTCGGGCGGGAACATCGACGCCTCGAAGCTCGCGGCGATCCTCGCCCGCTGAGCAGCGAATAGTCGAGTGCGCGAGCGGGCACGCGCGGTGCAGCTCGATGCGAGAATCGCGCCGTGGAAGGCGCCTTCCCGTTCAGGTTGCGCCGGGTCGACGGCTCGGTCGAAGTGCAATACGGGCGCAACGACGATCCGGAGCGGTGGGGCTACGGCGTGCTCGGAATGCCGTGGCCGATGCGGCTCGCGGAAGACCTGCCGGTCCTCGACGCCGCCGTGACGTATGACGGCGACGGATACGCCGCCGTGATGGGGTGGATCCAGGTCGTGCGCATCACCGTCTCGCAGGCGAGCGAGTCCCTCGTCCCCGGAAGCGACAAGGCTCCGCCGGGCGAGCATGCCTGGGTCGACGGCCCTCCCCAGCTCAAGGGACTCGGCGTGCCGTTCGTCTCGTTCGGACCACGGCCGGCGCTCTTCGACGCGCCGGCGTCGACGGAGAGCGACATCCGCTTCGCCGCGGACTCGTTCCTCACCGCGAGTCCCGACGCCGTGCTGAGCCGCGTCTCGCAACCTTGCCTCGGATTCCGGTGGGGATACGCGACGAAGGCGGGCAGCGCCGCGGAACTGCTGCCGCTCAGCCCGCTCGACGTCGGCGATTGGCACGACGCGTTGCCGCTTCTCGAGCGGGAGTTCCCGGATTGGACGTTCGCGAAGGAGTGGGCCGACTAGGCCGCCGACGCTCCTCCTCCCCGGGGCCGGAGCGGCGTAGCGAGTCTGAGAGCTGGAGCTCGATTGTGGTGGGCTCAGCCTGAGAGGATCACGCTGCCGCGTCGAGCCGCGCGCTTGAGCCGATCTGCAATCCCAACACGTGTCACCACCCATCTCGCGATCCGGTCGAGCACCAGGGACGCCGTCCACGAGAGCTCAAGCCATGTCCCGCGCACGCTCGGCGCGAAGATCCTCACGTCAGCCTCGTCCCGGCTTTCATCGGCAAAGCTTCGCTTGTATTGGGCGTCGCCGAACCCATAGTCGATAGCGAATACCGCCGGGTCGCGGCACAAATCCTCGATCATGCGCATCTGGAGAAACATGCCCACATGGTGTGTTGCGAGAGCAGGGTCGTACCCAGGTGAGCCGATGAAGAAGGTCCCGTGGTACGCCATCCCATGCCAGAACGCACGGGGCTCGCCGTCGATCAATAGCACCCATGCCCGGAACCAGTCCCTCTTCAGTCCGAGTTCGACCAAGCGCCGCTGCTCCTTCGTGTCTGCAAAGCCCACCCCGAGCCGTCGCTGGTAGGTCTTCTCTGCGACAGCATCAATCTCCCGGAACACTCGCTCGATATCCGCGCCGGACCTGAGCACCTCCACGCTCACACGGTCGCCGAACTCGCGGAGCAACCGCTTGCCGTAGCGGCGTACGTTCTGGCGTGTCCTGCGGGAGCGCCCGCGGAGATACGTATCGAGTGAGGCGGGGATCTGTCCTGTCCAGTGCGGGTCTGTCCTGGTGGCGTGCTGTCGGAAGGCGGAGCCTGGCTTTTCAAGTGCAAGTCTGCAAAGTGGCGAGGCTATGGGGAGATGGGCCAAATTGACGAGATCAGCTTCACCTCGCGCAAGCTCTGCACGGAACTCCTGGATCATGGCGCTCGCAACGTCGGAGTCGTCCGCGCCCTCGACACCGCCAGGTACTACGGTGATCGCTCGCACGAGGGGCTTGTAGATCGTTCGGTACCCGATCTTGCAGTCGAGTGGTACGCGCTCGAGGCGAGCCACCACAGTGCCAACCCGTTCTCTTCCTCGCGTCACTAGCAGGACATGTGGCGCGACGACCTCTGCGCGTGACTCCACGACTGTCTCGAAGAAATCGAGATCCGCGTCAGGCCGTGGCCAATCGCCCCAGACATCACGCATTTGCTCGAGTTCCTCAGCGCAACGCAGGACAGCGACGCTAGTACCTACTCGGTGCGACGGCGACACCAAGACAAACCTCGCTTACAACAGTAGCACCGACCTTCCGTCGGTAAAACCTCAGCGGCGCGCCGCTGCCGCACCCTTCGCCGGCGTCCTTTAGAAGTTCATGGAGTGAAGTCGAGATACCTGGAAGTCACGTGTGGATCTGTCTCGGAGAAATACACATGAAGCCGACGCCCGGACTCGAACCGGGGACCCCTTCATTACGAGTGAACTCAGGCGCTCGGGCGGGGTGTGTCGGAGGGTGGCGGGAAGTGGCCTAGAAGCAGGCGAAACGCCCCGCCGGCGGAGCGTTTCGCCGCCTTGCTCCGTGAGCCGGTTTCCGGGCGTTTGGGCACGGATTGGGCACTCGGGCAAGACGGGAGCAAGACTGAGAAGCCCCCACGCGGTAGAGCACGACCGGGCGCTCGAGCTCCGGGCCGACGACGAGGCCGACAGCAGACGGCAGAAATCGAAGGCGTACTGCTTCCCCCGCAAGGGGACAGTGCGCCTTTGGACCCGCCTCTAGCGCCGGCAGGA
>Ga0307315_10000349_pt1 | contig 10524 bp, 11 predicted proteins | sample ER_DNA_355_FD_194497 | JGI IMG/M metagenome (GOLD analysis project Ga0307315, IMG submission 194497) | Bulk soil microbial communities from the East River watershed near Crested Butte, Colorado, United States - ER_DNA_355 | ecosystem: Environmental > Terrestrial > Soil > Floodplain | place... | reverse complement strand
GCGTGACCCGGACGCGGTCCCAGCGCCCTGATGACGGGCACAGCGATGACCGCGCCGACAAGGGCCGGCACCAGCAGAACGGGGGTCCAGGCTAGCCCGCCGGCGCCCACGGCGACCCCGACCAGCAACGGCGCCAGGGCGAAGCCGATGTTGCCGCCCGTAGAAAACCACGCCATCGATCGGTGACTTCCCTCGCTGGCCATGCGTGCCAGCCGGGCCGACTCGGGGTGATAGGCCGCGACGCCGAGGCCGGCGATCGCCACGAACAGCAGAGTGACCGGATACGAGCGGCTGAGCCCGCTCAACGCGATGCCCAGACCACCGAGGACTGTGCTGACCGGCAGCACCACGGCATCGCGTGGCGGTCGGTCAACAGGCCGAACAACGGCTGCGCCAGCGACGACAGCAGCGATGCGGCCAGCACAATCCCGGAGGCGGCGGCATACGTGTAGGCCCGCTCCGCCACGAAAACCGGTACCAGGGCGGCGACGGCGCCCTGGTAGACGTCCACACAGGCGTGTCCCACCGCCAGCAGCGCGATCGATCTGCGGCTTTCCACCTGGCCATGCTGCCAAGCCAGCCGCATGTCCGGCTTCCGATAACCTGCCGTCCAATGACGCAAATCCGCCATACTCCGGTGGCGCCGACCCGTGCTCAGCTTCTCGAGCCCGGCGGAGCCATCGACGCCCACCGCCACGACGACCACCAGCTGGTGTACGCCGGCCGCGGAGCACTGGCCGTGACCACCGACGCGGGATCCTGGATCATCCCCGACACCGCAGCAATCTGGATACCGGCCGGCACCGTGCACGCTCACCGTGCCTACGGCAACCTCGAACTGCATCTCGTCGGAGTGCCGATTGCCGAGAACCCGCTCGACCGGCAACGCCCCACCGTGGTCGCCGTCAGTCCCCTGCTGCGCGAACTGATCATCACCTACACCCGCGACCTCAACGCGACACCCGAGCGGACCCGATTGCGCGCCGTCCTGCTTGATCAGCTACGGACCTCACCGGAGCAACCTCACTACCTGCCCGCCCTCACCCAGCCGCTCCTGCGCGGTATCGCCGAGATCTTTCACGCCGACCCCGCCGACGCACGAACCCTCGCCGAACTGGGCCGAGCGCTCGGCGCCAGCGCCCGCACCCTCTCACGCCTATTCCGAAGCGACGTCGGCATGACCTTCCCGCAGTGGCGCACCCAACTACGCCTCCAACACGCAGCAATCCTGCTCGCAAAAAACACGCCCGTGACAACAGTCGCCCACCAATGTGGATGGTCCTCCACCAGCGCCTTCATCGACACCTTCCGGCGCACCTACGGCCAAACCCCCGCAGATACCGATAAGAGGATTCCGGCGGAACATCATCTCCGACTGGCGACGTCGACTCCGTCACGGAACGAGTGAGCTCTCATGCCGACGGTTCCTCGATCGCACATGCCGTGGGGGGCTGCGGCTCGACGCGGGCGGTTCGCTGCTTTGCCTGGGTCGCTCAACCGACGGCGTCTCCGGGGTGTGTCAGGGTCGCCCCCGATGTTGTGCCGCATGGGGCGCAGCTAGCGTCGGAGTGCTCGCCGGCCCGGCCGGCTTTACGCCAAGGGGAACCATGAAGGCGCTCACTCAAGACGTGTACGGCACCTCCGAGGTGCTGCGAATCGAGGACGTCCGCCAACCGTTGCCGGCGGACGGCGAGGTGCTGGTGCGGATCGCTGCGTCGTCCGTCAACGCCGCCGACTGGCACATCATGCGCGGCGAGCCGAGGATCGCTCGGCTGATGGACCGCAGCATCTTCGGCCGCACGGGCCCGCGTCAGCGCATCCGCGGCCGCGACTTCGCCGGCACGATCGAAGCCGTCGGGCCTGGCGTCACCGGCTGGCAGGTGGGTGACACGGTGCTCGGCGAGGACGACGCCACACTCGCTGAGTATGCCGCGGTGCCCCAGGGATGCCTGGCGCGGAAACCGCACGCACTGTCGTTCGAGGAGGCCGCCGCCCTGCCACTGGCCGCGGTCACGGCCGACCTGTGCCTCACTCAGGGCCGGCTCGAGGAGGGGCAGCGGGTGCTGGTCGTTGGGGCATCCGGCGGTGTGGGCACCTTCGCGGTCCAGTTGGCCACTCTTCGCGGCGCCATAGTCACCGCGGTCTGCAGCACCCGCAACGTTGACCTGGTGAGTGCGCTCGGGGCGACAGAGGTCGTCGACTACACGCGCGAGGACTTCACCCGCACCGGCCGGTCCTACGACGTCGTGCTCGATCTGGTCGGCAACCGGAGCCTGCGGGCTCTGCGACGCGTGGTCGCCCCGGGCGGCCGGCTGGTGCTGAGCGGCGGCGGCAATCCGGGCCACGGCAAGTACGTCGGCCCCATCGGGCTCATCGCGAGGGCGGGGCTCTTCGGGCGCCTCCTAGGTGTACGCGTGTCCATCCCGCGCGCCGCGTCAGACGCGGAACGGCTCACCGAGCTGGCCGGAATGGCCGCCCGGGGTGAAATCCGCCCCGTCCTCGACCGCACCTACCCGCTAGCGGAGGCGGCGACGGCGATGCGGCACCTTGAGGTTCAGCATGCCCGCGGCAAGATCGTCGTCACGACCTGAATGATCCACGCAGCGCCCTGATCACGTGGCTGCACAAGCTCGACACACCGCTGCAAGCCGCAAGGGGGCTCACGCCGGTCTGTTGCGTCGCCCGCGAGCTGCTGCCGAGCTATTGGAGTTCGGCCGCGAGTCCTGATCGGTGTGGGCCGCAGCCGGTACGCCGGCCCCAGCGGCCTCGCCGTCGATTGCTTCGACGAGTGGTACATCGACCGGGGCGGGAGACGATTCCACACTCGACAGTGTTTCGTACCAGGCAGTCTCGGGGTGGCCCGGGAGCGCGGGCTCCTCAGCCGACCGGGGCGGCGCGGTTCCGTCACCTTGGTTGTGGGCGTTCCCAGGATGACCGCGCTCGCTGCCGTCGGAATCATCGTCGCGGCCGCTTGGCGATCCCGCGTTCAGGGATGCCGCCGACTCCTGTCCGAGGAGTTGCTCGGCAACGCCGGCTCCGCCGAGCGTGGCCAGCATCTGGCGGAGGTTGTCCAGTTGCACGTTGATGCTGTCTCTGCGCGCTGAGGCGGCAGTCAGTTCACGCTCGGAGTTGCGCGTGATCCGGTCGGCTTGCGCACGAGCCCGCTGGAGGATGAGCGCTGCTTGCTCCTCAGCCTGTGCGATGTGCGCGGCGGCGATCGCTCGCGCCTCCTCGTATGCGGCCTCCGACTGCTCGGCCAGCTGGACGGCGCGCACTTCTGCTGCCTGCAACGAGTCCTCGTGAACCGCGAGCTGTGCCGCGATTTCCGAGGCGGCCTGGTCGCGGCGGGCCGCCAGTGAGCTCTCCAGATCCGCAGCTGCGGAGGCAGCCCTGGCCCGGTGGGTCTCGAACAGTGCCTCCGCCTCCGCACGACGCGCGGACGCCTCACGCTCGGCATCCTCGAGCATGTCGTTCGCGCGGCGCCTCGCCTCCTCGAGGACCTGGGCTGCCTCCGCGTCCGCCGCATTACGGACCCCTTCGGCGTAGCGGTCTGCATCGGCCTGAGAAGCTTCAGCCGCGGCGGCTGCCTCCTCGCGGTGCTTTCGGGCCTCCGTCTGGGCAGCACCGCGGTGCTCGGCAGCCTCCTCCTCCGCGAGGCTGAGGATCGCCACCAAGCGCGGCCCGAGGTCGCCGAAGGTCGGGGCAGCCATCTGAGACTGCGCCTCTTCCAGCTCACGGACCCGCGCACGAGCCGACTGGGCGTCGCGCTCGGCCTTCTCAAGTCTGGCTTGGAGGTCCTGTATCGCGGCGTCGACCTGGCTCGGGTCGTGGCCGAACAGGGCCTTGTGGAATTCAGGTCGGGCGAGGCTGGTGCGGTCCGTCATGGCGCCCACGATTCTAGGGTCCACGCGCCGCCAGTCAACGCCTCGGCGAGCATCAGTTCGGCACTATCCCGTCAGTGTCAACCGAACCCCCATAGCCCGCGCTGCGAACGCTCTGCTCTGCGTCTTCGAACGTCGCGGGATGCGCCGTGGAAGCGGCCTTACCGGGTCGGCATCTCGGATCGAATGACCTGCAGATCATCGCGACCGTATTCGGTGGGGCCGCCGGACAGCTGTTCCGGTGACGAGCAAGCTTCTCGACCTCCAGGACCTGAGACCGCGTCACTCCACGGCGAATGGCCCGGTTCTCTCGGGCGTCCGCTGGCGCGATGCGTGCGCCTATGGCTGACCAGTCTGACGTGCCCACGGTGGCAGTTGCTCTGGGAACGCGGTCATCCAAGCGTCAGGCAGGAGGTCACGAAGCAGCTTCCACACCACTGCCACCGGGTCGGCTATCGACGCGACCGCAGCCAAGACTTCAGGCCCGTACACCGATAACCGTTCACGGCACACTCCGCAGGGGCTCAACACGACCAGGCGCCCGCCTGGGTCCCGGTGAAGGCAGACTGAAGCAGCTACGGGCTGGCGCATGCGGTATGCAGCGCAGAATGGCTCGGTCTCGTGGCACAAGGCGACAGAGTGGTTGTCCACCCGCGGACTCGTCCCGGTCACAATCGTGCCGTCACCGAGCACCATCGCCGCCGCGCCATGCTCGGACCCGTCTGGAAAACGGGTCGCGATCAGAGATCGGCACGCCATGACCGCGGCATCGAGCAATTCGCTGTCCACACCGCCGAATCTAGGCGCCGAGGCGTCATAGACGGATCGCTGGGCCGCCCTTGCGGAAGTCAGGCCAGGTGGCGGGCGAGGAAGTCGGCGGAACGGCGCGCGATGGGATCTGGATCCACACCGAAGAAGGCATGCCACGCACCGTCGATCCACTCCAGCTCACTGGTAGCGCCAACAGCCTGCAGAGCCTGATGCAGCAGCGCGCTCTGCTGCGCCGGGATGAGGTCGTCTTGGAGGCCGTGGACCAGCAGGATCGGCGCGGCGCCGGTATGCACGTGGCTGACCGGGCTGGCGAACGCTGCATCCTGACGACGTTCGCGCGTAGGGCCGCCGATCAGGAGCGCTTCCGGCGTGCCCGGATCGGGCCACCCCGTCCGGTCCGGGCCCAAAGCGAGGAAGTCGGTGGGCGCACACCAAGCCACCGCGGCGGCGACGTTCGACGACCATCCGGTGGCCCCGACCGTTCCCTCGAGCCTTTGATCCAGCGGTTCATCGGGCCGGTCGTCGGTGCCGCTCATGGCCATCAGGGCCGCAAGGTGTCCTCCGGAGGACACGCCCCACACTCCGATGGCAGCACCGTTGATGCCCACGCTCGCACCGAACCGGCGCAGCCAGCGGACGGCTGCCTTGATGTCGTGAAGGCAGGCTGGGAAGTGTGCTTCACCGCTGAAGCGGTGCTCAACCAGCGCGACGGCAAGGCCCCGTTCGAGCAGCGCCCGACAAACCGGTTCGGTCCCGGGGCCGTGGAGTCGAGAGCCGAAGAGCCAGCCGCCGCCATGGATCCAGACCACCACCGGGACCGGGATGGAAGGCGTAGCCGGGAGCAGCAGATCCATCCGCAGAGGCCGGTAGCCCATGACCCTCGCGTACTCGACGTCGGCGTACCGGACGCCGCCCGTTGCCCGGTCCGACACCGGAGCAAGGATCTCATCCGGCATCGCATATGGACCCGGCGGCCCTGGTCGCTGCTGCGACTGCACGGCTGGCAATGTATCCCGCCCGGCTTTCCACTCGACCACGCAAATGCACGAGAAGCGCCGACAGGCATCGGTGGCTGAGTTGATGGTCAGGGGGCGCGGTTGCCATCGGACTGTAGGGCGTACCAGTTGCCACCGTTCAGGAAGACCTTGTGGCACTTCACCTGGTGCTTGCCCTCATGTGCGTAGAAGTACAACGCATGTCCGCCATAGGTGACTTGGGTCGTGCCATCGGCGCGTGGCGTGGTACCCAGCAACGAATCCTTCACGCCCTGACCGGCTTGCGGGGCTGCCGGGGTCAGAACCGGCGGCCACGCGTCGGCGCAGGCGTCATAGCAGAGCGGCTTGGTCGTTGTCTCGACGTCGAAGATGTAGATGGCTTGCCCCGCTGCGTCGAAGAGGATCGTGCCGAAGGTGCTCTCGCCGGTAACTACGGTCGTCCCGGGCGCACGTTGCGTCGGTGACTTTGACCCTGACGGCTCGGAAGGGCGCGGGCTCGACGTTGCGGTCGACGGACTTGCCGAAGCGGTCACCTCGCCGGCGGTCGAGACCGGCGCCTGTGCGCAGCCGGCTAGCAGCCCCAGCACAAGGGCGCCCATCGCCCATCGACTCCGCACCGGGCCAGTCTGCTTGATCCCAGTGATCACTCGCGAGGGTCAGCCTCGAAGCCGCGGTGATCGCTCTCCGCGAGAACGGGAGCAACGACATCGCACCAGCCGCAGGTGCGTCCGCTGGCGAGGTCAGGTTTCTCGATGAGGTTTCGCGAGCTTGATGGTCGGATCACTTCGTGGATCTGTAGGTGAAGCAGCCACGACAACGCCCGATCATCCGATCACCCCACTCCGCCGCGGTTGACCGTCGCGCTCGGCCTGCCCGTTCACGCGCTCCGCTGTACCACCCACGACCGCACCAAACCTTGCAGCGCAGACGTCCTCGCCACCAGGTCGTCGTGGTCGACGATCTTCAGCGATCGCGATGTCTCCCCGTCGCCCTCGAGGATGCCGTGGGGGTCCGGAAGCGCGGCACCGGTGTGGAACATCAGCGCAACGTGCTTCTTGGACTTCGGAAAGAAGGAAGCGATGTTGCCTCGATAGGTGAACGTCGGCGCCTGCCACTTGATGCACTCGGTCACCCGCGGATCGGCCCCGAGCACAACATCGCGGACCGCCATCACCAACGTCTTCTGCGGATTCTCGTACCGGTCGAACCAGGCATCCACTGTCGGGTCGTGCTGTACCACCGAGCCATCGTCATCCCTCGCCGCATCTCCGACAAGCCCCGCCGACCCGTTGGGGGGATGCGATGCTCCGGATGCGCACCCGCATGTCAGTCGCAGGTTGTGCCTTGGCGACCGACGCGACAGCCGCCTTCAACCTGCCGCGGATGGGCAACTAGGGCTCTTGCTTACCGGACCCCTGGCTCGTGACATGGCGGTCGTTTGCGCAGCCGACAGCGTGGAAGCTGTCATGCAGAAGCAGAAAGGCGCCCTGCACCACGACGGCAACCCCCGCACCCGAGACTCGAGATCGCGAATCCCGAGCCATCTTCATCCCCAGCGCCACATAGCCGACATCCGCGACCGCGTTGACCATCAGAATGCGCCACAGCTTCCTCCGCTCCGGCTCCTGAGGCTGGGCCGCATACGGATCGGGCAGCAGGCTCATCCGCCGGCCCTGCAGGCGCAAACCCACCGCTGCGATCCCGAGGTCGACTGCGCCCCAGCCGGCGGTCTGCAGTCCGAAGGAGCGCCGCCAAGGCGTCCCCGTGGCTGCCACGAGGCCAAGGCCGGCGACCACACTGGCCATTCCCCATGCCACCTTCGTCCGCGCCAGGGCCTCCTCGCGCTGCCAGATATCCACGGCATGATCAGAACACGAGTCGCCGGCCCGGTCGGGGTTTGGCCGGCAGGAAGAATGCGACGGGGCCCAACGCTGGATCCGGCATGGGAAGCACTGGTATCTCGTGGCAGCCGGACTTCTCCTGTAACGCCAGGGGCCGTGAGCAGATCGTCCAGGCGAGAGCGCCGGGGCCCCTATACCGCACAAAGACACACATCACCGCACCGGAGGAGGGTTCACTCATGTCAAGCGTCGAGATCCCTGAGCGTCTCAGCATCGAGCCAATTCAGGTCGCTCGCTACCGCGCCTTCCAAGAGACGGCCGGCGGGTTCACCTTGCCGAGCGCCCAAAGCACCGACCGCCATGTCTTCTTCTCCCTCCCCGGGGTGGTCGCGCTGCCGGCCATGATCTACTACCGGACCCGTCACTTCGGAAAGCCGGCCTTCTCGGTCAGGATCAACGACTTCACGGCGACCCAGTACACCTTCGTCGACGGCGACGAAGCCGAACGCACCTGGCACGAGATCATTCCGGCGAGCACCAATGCCGGCCCCACCCTGCGTCCCGAGAACAACGAACTGGTCTTCTTCGCGCGGGACGGGTCCGTCGTGTTCGGGGACGTGGTCATCCTCTACACGTCAAACCAGACCACCATTCCGGCTCCGGTCGCCACCAGTACCGCTTGACGCCAGCCGCCGGATGGCGTTGCCGACAGCCGCGCCGCGCTTCCTTGCCGGGATGCCAAACCTCTGCACTGGGTCACTCGCCCGCGCGTGGTCCGGTCAGGTGATGGCCAATGGCTCTTGGTTGGTGGACGTCAGCAGACCGGCGCGGCGGGGCCCTGTGCTTCCTCATCGAACCTCATGACCCTTCGCGATGCTCACGGCACTGCCGTGGTGCGGACGCTCGATGCCGCCGGCGGCAAACTCGGCGTCGACAAGGCGCATGTTGCCACCGCCCAGTCGGCGTCGGTGAGCACCGGCTGCCGCTCGCCAGCGCGTCGGCGAGCGCCTCCAGCTGGTACGTGTACCTCGTGCGGGTCCCCAGGTGCTCGACGACGTCGTCAACTCCGGGGCGCCGCAGGATCAGCAAGTCGCCTTCGTGGGGGACAGGGAACATCGGCACCTCGATCTCCCCGCGTGTCCCCCGCACGACGAGCGCCATCTCGCGAGCCGCCGCGTCCATGTCACTGCCGCTTCCCGCACTCGGCCGACCTGCACACCTCGATCGAGATCGCCGCGCTGCTCGGCGTGAAGCGCGTGGTGACGATGTCGGGTACCCCCGGCGGCGAGCTCGGCACCAGGGTCCCAGTGTGGAACCCGCTCCCCTGGTGGAGCCCAGCAGCGCGAGTCGGACCGACCAGCGCGATCGGCGAACCGCCCCGCCCGGCCCCGCCTGGACGACGTCGCCTCCCGCGCCGGCGTCTCCACAGCAACCGCGTCCCTCGTCCTGAGCGACCGCCCGGGTCCCAGTCGGTCCACCCGGGAGCGGGTCCTGAGTGCCGCCGCGGAGCTCGGATATCGCGCCGACCGAAGTGCGAGCCTCCTGGCCCGACGCCGGACCTTTCTGCTCGGCGTCACCATGAGCCTCACGAACCCGTACCATGCCGAGCTCGTCGAGGACATCCACCTGGCTGCGTCTGAACGGGGCTACGACGTCGTCGTGTCGCCCCTCACCGGCGTGACCGACGAATGGCACACCGCGCTGCGGCTTGTCGACCAACGGTGCGAGGCGCTCGTGCTGCTCGGGCCTGCGCTCACCCGGCGGCAGCTCAAGTCTGTTGCCCAGCACACGCCGATCGTCGTCGTCGGTCGTCGGGTCTCCGCCCGCGGAGTCGCCGTCGTGCGCGCCGCGGACGACAAGGGCGTCGCGGCGGCGGTGGAGCACTTGTCGCTCCTCGGGCACCGGCGGATCGCCTTCGTCGACGGACCACCCGGACCGATCAGCACGCTGCGGCGCGAGGGCTTCCGCCGGGCCATGCGGCAGCTGACCGGTTCGTCGGAGCCGCTCGTCGTCACCGGAGGTGACACCGAGATGGCCGGCATGCAGGCGGACCTGCCCCGCGGTCCGGGAGCACCGACCGCATACATCGCGTTCAACGATCGGTGTGCGCTCGGGATCTTCGACCAGCTCCGCAACGCCGGCCCTCACCACGGTGAGCCAGTCGCCGGTGGCCATGTCGACCGCGGTGGTCGCTGCGGCCGTCGATCTTGTCGAAGGCGGCAGCGAGATCACGCGCCGAGACGTCGCGCTTGACCCGCCACTCGTCGTGCGGTCGACGTCGGGTCGGGTCAGTGGCTGAGCTGAGTTTCCCGTTGCGCCGCAAGCATTCTGGCCAGTTCCTCGACGGTCGACCCGGCGGCCACCGCCTGCGCGAGGAGCTCGGCCTGGCTCGGCGGAGCCATGCCGTCAATCGGCTGGGCGCGGTCGAGGTTGGTCGGGAAGGGATATCCCTCGGCGCTCGCGGCAATCACGTTGGCCACCCGGGCCGGCGAAAGGCCGGCGTCAGCCGCTGACCGGAGTGCCGGATAGACGGCAGTGCAGACCCGCTCGCGGTCGATGGTCTCCATGGCGCGACCGAAGGCGGAGGAGATCTGCAGGAGGTTGGCCATCCTCCGGATGTCTGTGGAGTGGTTGGAGCCGGCCGCGTGCAGCAGCGCCGGGTTGAAGAAGACCGCATCCCCCTTCTCGAGGGGCAGCTGCACGTGGTGGGACTCGAAGTACTCCTGGAACTCCGGACGGCGGTAGGCGACGTACCCGTGCGAGTACTTCTGGCTGTGCGGGAGGTAGAGGGTCGGACCGGAGACGACGGGCATGTCGCCGTGGGCCACCGCGCCCTGCAGCGTAAGCACCTGTGAGAGCTGGTGCACGTGCGGCGGGTACTGCCCGCACCGCTCGTCGGACTGGAACCCGAGGTGGTAGTCGCGGTGCACGGTCTGCGCCGCGCCGCCGGGGTTGACGACGTTGACCTGGGATGTGATCTGGTATGCGGGTCCCAGCCAGCTCCGAGCGGCGAGGGCGACGACCTCATTGGCGTAA
>Ga0307315_10000342_pt1 | contig 10634 bp, 10 predicted proteins | sample ER_DNA_355_FD_194497 | JGI IMG/M metagenome (GOLD analysis project Ga0307315, IMG submission 194497) | Bulk soil microbial communities from the East River watershed near Crested Butte, Colorado, United States - ER_DNA_355 | ecosystem: Environmental > Terrestrial > Soil > Floodplain | place... | reverse complement strand
CAGCTCGTCGGGTGGGATCTCCTGCTCCTGGAAGGCAAGCACGAGGATCGTCCCGTTGACGAGGAAGACGAGCTCGCCGCCAGGGCGCAGCAGCCGCGAGGCCTCCGGGATCCACAGATACGGGTCGGCCCAGATCGAGGCGCCGTACTCGGAGACGGCGAGATCGAACGAGGCGTCGGGCAACGGAACGTCCTCGGCGCTCGCCTCCACCAGCGGAAACTCGAGCGCGTGCTTTGACTGCATCGCGCGCGCGGTCTCGAGCTGGGCCGGGGTGATGTCGACGCCGGTGACACGCGCGCCGCGCCGGGCGAGCCAGGCCGAGATGTAGGCCGTCCCGCAGCCGAGCTCGACGACGTCCTTCCCGGCCACGTCCGGCAGCGCGTGCACCTCGGCGTCGGGGATTTCCCAGACGCCCCAGGTGACGTCCTCCTGCGCCCAGGCGCGCTCGGCGTTGGCCGCGTACTCAGGCGCCTGCGCGGTCCAGGCATCCCGATTCCGCTGGGCGTGCTCAGTCAATGTCATGACTTCCGCACCTTCCAGATCTGCTCCATCGGCCAGCGCCGGGCCCAGTCCGTCTCCTCGGCTGAGCGATACGTCGACTCAGCGCCCTCGGACGGCTGCACCTCGATCAGGTCCTCGATCACGAAGCCCGAGCGCCGGAAGAGCCGGATCCACTCGCCGATCGGGAGCATGAACTCGACCGACCCCTCGGGCGTCTCCCAACGGTGCATCCCGAAGTAGTCGCGTTGCAGCCGGTCCGAGAACGTGTCGGCCTGCTCGTCGAACGTGATCCAGTCAAGCGGCGTGGCGCCGCTGAAGACAAAGAGCCCGCCCCGCCGCAGCACCCGGGCTGTCTCGGGCACGAACAGATACGGGTCGGAGAAGGTCGGCGCGCCCCAGTCGGCTGTGGCGACGTCGAACGAGGCATCCTCGAGCGGGATCGCCTCGGCGCTCGCGTGCAGGAGCGGGAACTCGACCCCGGCCGCCTCGTTTCCCGCGCGGGCGCGTTCGAGCCGCGCCTCCGAGTTGTCGAGACCAACCGGTCGGGCGCCGGCACGTAGGAGCGAGCGGCACCAGTCGCCGGAGCCGCAGCCCAGCTCGAGCACGTCTTTGCCCTCGACGTCGCCGAGCACCTGCAGCTCGGCCTCGGAAATCTGCCACAGGCCCCAGGCCATCCCACGCTCGATGAACTTCGCGTTCCGCTCGTCGTACTCGGCGCTCTGGTTGTCCCAGAACTCGCGGTTCTTGAGCGCGTGCTCGGTGAGCTCAGGCCCGCTCATCGCCGAACCAGAGCTCGAGCTCGCGTTGCGCCGAGTCCGGCGAGTCCGAGCCGTGCACCAGGTTGTCCGGCATCGCGAGCGCGAGGTCGCCCCGGATCGTCCCCGGAGCGGAGTCCGTCGGGTTGGTCGCGCCCATCGTCGTGCGGACGACCGAGATCGCCGACTCGCCCTCGAGCGCGAGCGCGAGCGTCGGCGCCGAGGTGATGAACTCGACCAGCTCGCCGAAGAACGGCTTCTCCGCGTGCTCGGCGTAGTGGCGCTCCGCGAGCTCGCGGTCGACCTGGACGAGCCGCGCCTCGCGAATCGCGAGACCGCGCCGCTCGAAGCGTCCGAGGATGTCGCCCGCGAGGCCGCGCTGCACCGCGTCGGGCTTGATCAGTACGAGTGTGCGCTCGACCGCCATCGGCGGCGGAGTCTACTCAGTGACCTAAACGCTGCGCTCTCGCCGGGGCGGCGTGAGTGCCTGTGTCTGACCGAGCGGCTCGACCGCCGAGGGCTCGACCGGGGTCTCGCAGTACGGGCAGACCTGCCACAGCGCCTCGAGCGGCTGCTTGCAGGTGCGGCACGACTGGCGCAGCCGCGTCGTGCAGACCGGGCAGACGAGGAAGGAGGCGTCGACCTCCGCGCGGCAAACCGGGCAGTGCATGTCGCGCCGGGTGAGCCGCTGCTCCATCGCCTTCATCTCGAGCTCCCGCTCGCGCACGTCCTCGAGGTACTCGGGCGGGCGGAAGAGCATGTAGATCAGCGCGCCGACGAACGGCGGCACGAGGCCGAGCAGGGTCGCCATCGCGACCAGCCATGGATCCTCGATCCGGCGCCGCGCGTCTTTGTTGACCCAGAAGGCGACGGACAGCCAGAACACGGCGACGAAGAAGAGCGTCAGGTTCCGGATCACAGCCCAGGTGCTGGCGCTGAAGAAGTCGAAGATTCCGTTGTCCGCTACTGGGGCCACTCGCCTCCCTCAGAGGAGGAGCTTCCCGACGAGGTAGCCGGCGCCAAACGCGAGGCCGACGATCGTCAGGACGACGATGACGGCGACCGCGAAGACGCTCAGGCGCTCGCCGAACTGCCCCATGGTACGCGCTGAAGTCGGACGGTGAGGTCGGCCAGGAGATAGAGCGAGCCGGTGACGAGCACGGCGCCGTCGTCGCCCGCCAGCTCGCTCGCGCGGTCGAGCGCCGCGGCGGGGTCGGCGACCGCCTCGACCCGCTCGAAGTGCGGACTCGCGGCGCGCGCGAGCTCGTCCGCGGGCAGCGCTCTCGCGCTCTGTGAGGCGGTGGCGACCAGCGTGTTCCCCGCCTGCGACAGGGCGGCCAGCATCGCCGCCGCGTCCTTGTCGGCCAGGATCGAGGCGACGACCACGTAGTCGCGTCGCGGGAGGCGGTCGAGCAGCCACGCGACGCCGGCGGGGTTGTGCGCGCCCGCGAAGACGTCCTCGCCGACCACGTCGAAGCGACCGGGCAGATGCGTATCCACGTCTCCCTGGAGCTCGCGCCCGAGGAGGGCCCCGGCGGCCGCGCGGCCGACGTCCTCGGCATGGACGATGCTGCCCGCCTCGCGCGCGCGCGCGAGAGCCTCCCAGTCCGGCTCGCCCAGCACGACCGTCGCGCCGGGGGCGACCACGGCCAGCTTCTCGGCGGCGATCGCCTCTCGCGTCTCGCCCAGGACGTCGGTGTGGTCGAGCGCGACGTTGGTCAGGGCAACGACCTCCGCCTCGAGGACGTTGGTCGCATCCAGTCGGCCGCCCAGGCCGGCCTCCACCACCGCGACCTCGACTCCGGCCGCGGCGAACTCGGCGAACGCGGAGGCGGTCAGCACCTCGAACTGCGTCGCCCCGAGCCGCTCGGCGGCGGGCCGCGCCCGCTCGAGCGCCTGCTCGAGGTCGGCGTCCTCGCCGTCCACCTGCACCCGCTCCGCCCAGCCGCTGACATGCGGCGAGGTGTAGGCCCCCACGCTCAGCCCCTCGCGCGAGAGAAACGCGGCGGCGCGGCGCGTGGCGGTTGACTTGCCGTTCGTGCCGACGATGTGGATCGCGCGGAAGCGGCGCTGCGGCTCGCCGAGCGCGGCCAGCAGGGCATGCATGCGCCCGAGGCCGAACTCCTCCGGCCACGGGGACAGCGACTCGAGCCAGTCAAGAGGCGAGGGCATCGAGCTCGCGACGGTAGCGCTCCAGCTTCTCGCGCTCCGCCTCGACGACCTCGCCGGGCGCGTTCTGCACGAACCGCTCGTTGGCCAGCATCTGCTCGGCCCGCTGGATCTCGCCGCGCAGCCGCTCAACCTCCGCCTCGACGTTGCCGCCGTCCACCTTTGCCCGGTCGGGCTTGACCACGGCGTCGAAGATCCGCTGCTGCTCCTCGTCGAGCGTGGGCCTGACGCCGGCGCGACGGAAGACCTCGGCGGCGGTCCGGATCGGCTCGAACTCGGCAGCCTCGGCGGCGGCGCCGAGCGGCTCCGGCCACGGTGCAACGATCAGCCGGGTCTCGCGGCCGGGGAGGTTCGACCAGATCTCCTCGGTCACGTGCGGCATCGCCGGGTGCAAGAGCTTCAGGAGCCGCTCGAGGTTCGCGAGCGCGGTCGCCTGCGCGTCCTCGTCGCCGCCGTAGAGCCGCGGCTTGATCGCCTCGGCGTACCAGTCGCAGAAGTCGTCGAAGGTGACGTGGTAGAGGGCGCTCATCGCGGGCGAGAAGTCGAACGCGCCGAAGTGCTCGCCCAGCTGCGCCTGGGCCTGGTCGAGCCGCCACGCGATCCAGCGCTCCTCGAGCGCCTGCGGCCGCTGCTCCGGCTTCGCCTCGCCGACGTTGGCGAGGATCAGGCGCGAGACGTTCCAGAGCTTGTTCGCGAGCTTGCGTCCCTCCTCGATCGCGCCCTCGGAGAAGCGGACGTCCTGCGAGGACGAGAGCTTCAGCAGCCCGTAGCGCGTCGCGTCCGCCCCGTGGCGGTCGATCAGCTCGAGTGGGTCGAGGCCGGTGCCGAGGCTCTTCGACATCCGTCGCCCATCGGCCGCGAGCACCGTGGTGTGGATGATCACGTGCCGGAACGGGACCTCGCCCATCAGCTCGAGGCCGCTGAAGATCATCCGGTTCTCCCAGAGGCGGATGATCTCGCGGGCGGTCGTGTTCAGGGTCCCCGGGCACCAGGCCTCGAGCTCAGCGGTCTGCTCGGGCCAGCCGAGGATCGCGAACGGCCACAGCGCCGAGGAGAACCACGTGTCGAGCACGTCCTCGCTGCGCGTCAGCCCGGCGGAACCGCACTCGGCGCAGGTTCCCGGCTCGGTCTCCTCCACAGTCAGATGCCCGTCGGGGCACTCCCAGACCGGGAGCTGGTGGCCCCACCAGATCTGGCGCGAGATGTTCCAGTCGGGCGCGTTCTCGAGCGAGTCGATCGCGTAGCGGTGCTGCGACTCGGGGTGGTAGCGCACCCGGCCCTCCTTCAGGGCGGCGAGCGCCGGCTGCTTCAGCTCGTCCATGCGGCACCACCACTGCAGCGAGATCAGCGGCTCGATGCGGCTCTTGCAGCGCTCGCAGAGCGCGATCGAGTGCCGGTACGCCTCGCGCTTGACGAGCAGGCCGCGCTCCTTGATCCACGCGAGGACCCGCTCCTCGGCCTCCTCCTGACTCAGGCCTGCGAGCTCGCCGGCGGCCTCGTTCATGCGGCCGTCCGGACCGATCACGGTCAGCTCGGGCAGCTGGTGGTCGCGGCCGAGCTCGAAGTCGAGCGGGTCGTGTCCCGGGGTGACCTTGAGCGCGCCGGTGCCGAAGTCGGGGTCGACCCGCTCGTCCTCGATCACGGGCACCGTTCGCTCGACGAATGGGATGACGACCTCGCGGCCGACGGCGCCCCGCCAGCGCTCGTCCCCCGGGTTCACCGCCACGGCCACGTCGGCGAGGATCGTCGCCGGCCGCGCAGTCGCGATCGTGACGCCGTCCTCGGGGTCGTCGGAAAAGGGGTAGCGCACATGAGTGAGCGCGTCGTCGACCTCCTCGTGGACGAGCTCGAGGTCGGAGAGCGAGGTCTGGTGGTGCGGGCACCAGTTGATAATCCGGTTCGCGCGGTAGATCCAGCCCTTGCCGTAGAGGTGGACGAAGAAGCGCATCACCGCCCGGATGTAGGCGTCGTCCATCGTGAACCGCTCGCGGCGGTAGTCCATCGAGGCGCCGAGGCGGCGGAACTGCCCCATGATCGTGCCGCCGTACTGGCGCAGCCAGTCCCAGACGATCTCGACGAACCGCTCGCGCCCGACCGCTTCGCGGGAAGTCCCCTGCTCGACGAGGTGCTTCTCGACCGCGTTCTGCGTCGAGATGCCCGCGTGGTCGTAGCCGGTCAGGAACGCCGTCTCGAAGCCGCGCATGCGGTGCCAGCGGACGAGCACGTCGGCGAGGGAGATCTGCAGCGCGTGACCGGTGTGCAGGGCCCCGGTCACGTTCGGCGGCGGGTGCGCGATCACGAACGTCTCGCGGCCCGAGCCGGGCTCGGCGCCGTAGAGACCTTCCTCCTCCCATGTCCGCTGCCAGCGCTCCTCGACACCCTGGGGCTTGTAGAGCGGCTCCATTCGGGCAAGTTTACGGTGACGTGGGCGAGTTCTTTCACGCGTTTGCCGTCTTCTTCGACGAGCTGGCCTCGGTCAGCTGGATCGCTCTCGCGATCGCGCTCGGCCTGCACTTCGCCAAGGTCGTGGTGCGGACGTTCGCGTGGCGCAACATCCTCCAGGCGGCCTATCCGAAGCTGACCGTGCCCTGGCCGCCCGTGTTCGGCGCCTACGTCGCCGGGGTCGGCGTGAACTCGATCGTTCCCGGGCGCGGCGGCGACCTGGTGAAGCTCTACCTCATCCGGCGGCGCATGCCCGAGATGACCTACACGACCCTCGCCGCGACCCTGTTCACCGAGACGCTGCTCGACCTCGTGCTCGCGACGCTGATCTTGCTCTGGGCGCTGACCCAGGGCGTGCTGCCGAGCCTGCACGTGCTCCCGAACGTGCCTGCGTTCGACTGGGGCTGGCTGTTCCAGAATGCGAAGGCCACCGCCGGCGTCGTCGGCCTCCTCACGGCAGTCGTGATCTGGGTGGTCTGGCGCACGGCACACCACGTCGACGACTTCAAGCACCGGCTCGGCCAGGGCGTCGCGATCCTGGGCGACCGGCCGCGCTACTTCCGCGAGGTCGTCAGCTGGCAGGTGCTGAGCTGGATCTTCCGGATCGCGTCGCTCTACTGGTTCCTACGCGCCTTCCATGTGACGGCGACGCTGCACAACGCGCTGCTCGCCCAGGTGGTCGACTCGCTGGCGACGCTGCTGCCGTTCTCACCCGGAGGCGCGGGCACGAAGCAGGGCCTGCTGGTCTACGTGCTCTCGGGCCAGGCGCCCGCATCGCGCCTCTTGGCCTTCAGCGTGGGCACGAATGTGGCGGTCACGCTCTTCAACGTCGCGGTGGCCGCCGTCGCGCTTTATGTGATGGTGCGGACGCTGCGACTCGGCCAGATCATGGACCGCGCCAAGGCCGCGGAGTCGGAGCCCGGAAGCTCTTAGGCGGATTCTTCGGCGAGCTCGGCGGGCTCGTCGTCGGCGCCAGCGCTCGTCACGAGCGTCGGCTTGATGCCCTGCGCGATCGTCTCCTTCGTGATCGCGCACTTGACGACGTCCTTGCGCGAGGGGAGCTCGAACATCACGTCGAGCAGGGCGGTCTCGATGATCGACCGCAGGCCGCGGGCGCCGGTCTCGCGCGCCAGGGCCTTGTCGGCGATCTCCCACAGAGCCTCTTCGGTGAAGACGAGCTCGATGTTGTCGTAGGCGAAGAAGCGTTGGTACTGGCGCGTGAGCGCGTTCTTCGGCTCGATCAGGATCTGGACGAGGTCCTCGCGCTGCAGCTGGTGCACCGCGGAGATGACCGGGAGCCGGCCGATGAACTCGGGGATCAGCCCGTAGGCGAGCAGGTCCTCGGGCATCACCTTCGTCAGCATCTCGGAGGCCTCGAACGAGTTCCGCGAGCGGATGTCGGCGCCGAAGCCGAGCGCGTGCTTGCCGATCCGCTTGCCGATGATCTTCTCGAGGTCGGCGAACGCGCCGCCGCAGATGAAGAGGATGTTGGTCGTGTCGATCGAGAGGAACTCCTGGTGCGGGTGCTTGCGCCCGCCCTGCGGCGGCACCGAGGCCACAGTCCCCTCGAGAATCTTCAGGAGTGCCTGCTGCACGCCCTCCCCCGAGACGTCGCGCGTGATCGACGGGTTGTCCGCCTTGCGCGCGATCTTGTCCACCTCGTCGATGTAGATGATCCCGGTCTCGGCCTTCTTGATGTCGAAGTCGGCCGCCTGGATCAGCTTCAGGAGGATGTTCTCGACGTCCTCGCCGACGTAGCCCGCCTCGGTCAGCGCCGTGGCGTCGGCGATCGCGAAGGGCACGTTGAGGATTCGCGCCAGCGTCTGGGCCAGCAGCGTCTTCCCGCAGCCCGTCGGGCCGAGCAGCAGGATGTTCGACTTCTGCAGCTCGACTTCGTCTTCCTCGACGGCCATCTGCACGCGCTTGTAGTGGTTGTAGACCGCGACGGCGAGCGTCCGCTTGGCCTCTTCCTGCGAGACGACGTAGTCGTTCAGGACGGCGTAGATGTCACGCGGGCGCGGCAGGTTGTCGAGGTCGAGCTGCGCGGGAGCGGTGAGCTCCTCGTCGATGATCTCGTTGCAGAGATCGATGCACTCGTCGCAGATGTAGACGCCGGGACCGGCGATCAGCTTCTTGACCTGGCGCTGACTCTTCCCACAAAAGCTGCAGAGCAGCTGCTCGTTCCCATCCGATGCGCGAGCCACGTCTCTCCTTGTACCTCGGATTCGCCCGAAGATCTAGGGCTTTGCCCCGTCCTTGGCCGTGTCGCGGTGAATGATCACGCTGTCGATGATGCCGTAGTCCTTTGCTTCTTGCGGAGTCATGAAGTAGTCGCGCTCCATGTCCTTCGAAACCTTGTCCATCTCCTGGCCGGTGTGCTCAGCCATGATCTCCTCGAGTCGCCGCTTGAGGGCGATCGTCTCCCGGGCATGGATCTCGATGTCGGTCGCCTGCCCCTGGAAGCCGCCCCAGACCTGGTGGATCAGGATCTTGGCGTTCGGCAGCGCCATCCGCTTTCCTTGTGCGCCGCCGGCGAGGAGGAGCGCGCCCATCGACATCGCCGTCCCGACACAGATCGTCTGCACGTCCGGCTTGATGAACTGCATCGTGTCGTAGATCGCGAGCCCGTGGTACACCGAGCCACCCGGCGAGTTGATGTAGATCGAGACGTCCTTGTCGGGGTCCTCGGACTCGAGATGGAGGAGCTGCGCGATGATCAGGTTGGCGATCTGGTCGTCGACGGGCGTTCCGAGGAACACGATCCGCTCGTTGAGCAAGCGGGAGTAGATGTCGAAAGAGCGCTCGCCGCGCGAGGTCTGCTCGATCACCATCGGGATCAACGGGCTCATGCTGGCTCCTTGCTGCCGGGGGTCCACAGTTTCGTCTCTGTCTGGGGAGTTTCCTTGTCAGGGGTCCAGATCTCTTCGCGGGCGCGCGCGACCTCGGCCGGGATGCGCTTCGCCTCCGCGGCGATGCGGTCGAGCGCCTTGCGCAGGCGGAGGTCGGCGCGGAGCACCTCGTCGCGGCCGGACTCGAACACCTGTCGCACCGCCTCGTCGGGATCGTCTCCCGCGAGCTCTGCCTGCTCGCGGATCAGCTCCTCGATCTCCGCGTCGCTGACCTCGAGCCCGAGCTGGTCGGCGACCGCCTCGAGCACGAGCTCGCGCGCGACCGAGAGCGCCGCCTCGGCGCCCATGCGCTGCACGAGCTGCTCGGCGGTCTGGCCGGTCAGCTGGAAGTACGTCTCGGCGCTGATGCCACGGCTCTCGAGCGAGCGACCGAGCCCGTTCAGCAGCTCGCGCGTGCGCGCCTCCACCAGCGGACCGCCGACCTGCACGTTCGAAGCCTCGACGAGCGCGTCGACCGCCGCCGCGCGGTACTGCGTCTCCGCCTCCTCCTCGAGGACGTCGCGGATCTTCTGCTCGATGTCGGCGCGCAGCTGCTCGAGCGTGTCGAACTCGCTCGCGGCGCGCGCCAGCTCGTCGTCGAGCGGCGGCAGGACCTTCTCCTTCACTTCCTTGACCTCGACGGTCGCCTTCGCCGTCGAGCCGTCCACCTGCTCGAAGTCGATCTCCTTCGACTCGCCTGCGATGGCGCCGGTGAGCGCGCGCTCGATCTCCTCGACGAGCCGGCCCGAGCCAAGCTCGACGACGAGGTCGCGCTGGCCTTCGCCCTCGGCGTCGAGCGCGTCGACCACGAGCACGTCGCCCGTGCGCGCGGGCCGGTCCTCGACCGGCGCGAGCTCGGCAACCGATTCGCGCAGCGCCTCGAGCTCCTGCTCGACGACGTCCTGCGGCACCTCGGGCTCCGCGTAGGGAACCTCGAGCTGCGTCCAGTCGGCCGGCTCGGGCTTCGGCTGCACCGCGACGGTGGCCGTGAACTGGAACTCGTCGTCGTCGGAGGCCGGCAGGTCGTAGTCGTACTCGGGCTGGGCGACCGGGCGGATGCGCGTGTCGGCGGCCGCGTTCATGAACCAGCCGCCGATGTGGCTTTCGACCGCCTCCGTGAAGATGCGCTCGCGGCCGACCCGCGCCTGCAACACCTCCTGCGGAACCTTGCCCTTGCGGAAGCCGGGGATCTTGACCGACTCGGCGAGATCGTGGGTCGCATGCTCGACGGCGTGCTTGAGGTCGGCCTGCGGCACTTCCACCGTCAGCCTGACCTTGTTGTCGGGCAGCTCCTCGACCTGGGTCGTCATGACCCGGACCATTCAAGCAAAGTGTCTCGGGCCTACCGGGGAGAGCCCTAGAAGTCGGGCGGCTCGCCTTCCTCGTACGGGAGCTGCTCGAGCCGGGTCATCAGGCCGACGCCGCGGAAGTAGACCTTGTTCGAGCGCGGGTAATACGCGATGTCGTTCGGCTCGCGCGTCCCGTACGCGAGGTAGGTGATCCCCTCCGGGCCCGTGACGATCGAGTGCGCGATGCGCGTCGCCGGCGGCCGGCCGATCACGTGCCCTGGCCGCACCTCGTGCGTCTCCTGCTCCGTCCCGCGCTCGGCCGCGACCTTCGTCGGCCAGAGCTCGAGCGTCCCGCTGCCCTCGAGCACCACGAACGCCTCCGACTCCTGCGAGTGGCAGTGCGGCACGACCCCTCGCCGGCCGTGCTCGCGCTTGATCCAGTTGAGCCCGGAGCGCTCCGAGCCGGCCGCGGCGGCGAGCAGCCTGTCGCCGTCGTCGTCGAGCGGGACGTCCTCGAGCGCGACCACATTCGCCGGCCGCTCCCCCGGCGCGGCGAACTGGAGCTCCCCGAGCTCGGCCTCCACGTCCCA
>Ga0307315_10000328_pt1 | contig 10819 bp, 9 predicted proteins | sample ER_DNA_355_FD_194497 | JGI IMG/M metagenome (GOLD analysis project Ga0307315, IMG submission 194497) | Bulk soil microbial communities from the East River watershed near Crested Butte, Colorado, United States - ER_DNA_355 | ecosystem: Environmental > Terrestrial > Soil > Floodplain | place: USA... | reverse complement strand
TGTACGGGGTCAACCATCTCGTTGGGCATGTCGCGGTTGATCTGCTGGAGCATGGGCCGCTGCCAGAGCGCTGCATTGCGCTGCTGGTATCGGGCGGCCACACGTCGTTGCTTCAGGTCACAAACATTGCCGACACCATCGTCGAGCTCGGGTCGACGATCGACGATGCCGCGGGTGAGGCGTACGACAAGGTCGCCCGCGTACTCGGCCTGCCCTACCCTGGCGGCCCATATCTGGACAAGGCGGCCACTGGCAATCCGGATTATGTCCGTTTCCCACGCGGACTGACTGCGCGTAAGGACCTCGAGCGGCATCGGTTTGACTTCTCGTTCTCCGGCCTGAAGACGGCCGTGGCGCGCTGGGTCGAGGCTCGGCAGCGTGACGGGCTCGACGTTCCGCTGGCCGATGTCGCGGCCAGCTTCCAGGAAGCAGTCTGCGACGTGCTCAGCGCAAAGGCGATGGATGCCTGCGCGGTGACAGGTGCCACCGACCTGCTGATCGGTGGCGGGGTCGCCGCCAACGGCCGACTACGGGCCTTGCTTGCAGAACGCGCAGCCGAACGCGGGATCGCGTTGCGTACTCCGCATCCGAAGTTGTGCACTGACAACGGCGCCATGATCGCTGTCCTGGGCTCCGAAATCGTTGCGGCGGGTGGAAAGCCATCTGCTCTCGATATCGGAGCCGATACATCGCTGCCCGTCAGCAGGATCCTGGTCTGAAGGCGAGCGCGATGAGATTGCCCTTCGGCCTGACCGAGGACGCGCTTCGTGCGGCGATGTTGGAGGAGGATCCCGAGTCGTTGAAAGCCACCGCCCGGCTGCGCGCGCAGTACGGTCCGAAGCTGGCCATCGCTGCCCTCACCCAGGCCACGCTGCGCTGGCAGGCCACGGCCAAGTTCGGTCAGCCCGCTCTGGAGATGTTCTTCACCAGAGCCGGTCTTGAGCAGGCGTCCCGCCCCGATGTCGCCGACTACCACGCCAAGCGTTTTGTGCAGGCCGGTGTTCGCCGCGTGATCGACATCGGCTGCGGCATCGGCTCGGACTCCATTGCGTTCGCGCGAGCGGGTCTTGAGGTGGTCGCCTTCGATGTCGATCCAGTGACGGCCGTGGTTGCGCAGGCCAACCTCGGTGACCATGCGAACGTGATTTGTGCAGACGCGAACGATGTGGCCGACCAGCTGAATGGTCCCGACGTCGGGGTCTTTTGCGACCCATCCCGTCGTGATGATCGTGGGCGGGTGTGGCGCGTCGAGGAATTCACGCCGCCGTGGCCGTTTGTGACGGGTCTCCTCGACGGCGAACGAACGGCAGGGGTCAAGCTCGGTTCGGCCTTGCCGCACACGCTGATTCCCGAGGCGGCCGAAGCGGAATGGGTCACCCACCGGGGCGACACCGTAGAGGTTGCGTTGTGGGCGGGCCCTGGTGCGAGTCCTGGGCGCCGGTTCGCGCTCGTGCTGCCAGACGCGCGGTTGGCAGCAGCCGGCGCACCGCCGTTGCCGGTACGTGACCTGGGCCATTATCTGTACGAACCCGCCGGGTCGGTCATCCGCGCTGGCGCCATTCCCGAACTGGGCGCACAACTCAACGCCGGACTGCTCGACGCGAAGGTCGCCTACCTGACGGGTGATCGACTCCATGCCACTCCGTTCGCGACGGTCTTTGCCGTACGCCAGCAGTTGCCGGGCCACCTCAAGGCGCTGCGAAAATGGGTCCGCCAGGCCGAGATCGGCGTTCTGGAGATCAAGAAACGTGGCGTCGATATCAACCCGTCGACACTTCGCAATCAGCTCAAGCTGGAGGGGCCGAACAGCGCGACGATGGTGATCTCACGGAGGGGGAAGGGAGCGATGGTTGCGATCGTCGATCGGGTATGAGGCGAACTCATACTGGCAGCTCGGTTGGCCACGGTCGTTTTCGCGCCTGTGATGCGAAAAGCACCCTCCTGACCACTTTCGACGACTCGTTATCACGGCTGTGCTGCGAAACGTCCCCTGCAACCTGAGCCACCGCGATACCCGGCATGATGCCCCGCTGGCACTCGCATATATCGAGTGCTAATGTCTGGTTAGCACTCTCCCCATGAGTGTGCCAGCCCAATGCTGGCGGTCGGGATGGCACCCGCGACGACGTCTCGACCATCACACATTCGGATATATCACCTGTGAAAGGGGTTTGGCGTGGCAGTCACGATCAAGCCGCTCGAGGATCGCATCCTCGTTCAGCCGCTCGAAGCAGAGCAGACCACGGCCTCTGGCCTGGTCATTCCCGACACCGCGAAGGAGAAGCCGCAGGAGGGCAAGGTTCTTGCCACCGGTCCTGGCCGCATCGACGACAACGGCAAGCGGGTTCCCCTCGATGTTTCAGAGGGTGACGTCGTGATCTTCAGCAAGTACGGCGGCACCGAAGTCAAGTACGACGGCAAGGATTTGCTGCTTCTCAATGCCCGCGACATCCTCGCGGTTGTTACCAAGTAAGGGGATCTGCACTTATGCCAAAGATCCTTCTCTTCGACGAGGAGGCACGCCGCGCGCTGGAGCGCGGTGTCGACGCCCTCGCCAACACCGTGAAGGTCACCCTCGGTCCTAAGGGCCGTTACGTTGTGCTCGACAAGAAGTGGGGCGCTCCGACGATTACCAATGACGGCGTGACCGTTGCCCGGGAGGTCGAGCTCGAGGACCCGTACGAAAACCTCGGGGCACAGCTGGCCAAGGAAGTCGCCACCAAGACCAACGATGTCGCAGGTGACGGTACGACCACCGCCACGGTGCTCGCCCAGGCGCTCGTGCATGAAGGTCTTCGCGCGGTCGCGGCGGGGGCCAGTCCAGTTGGCCTCAAGCGAGGCATCGACGCTGCTGTGGCTGCCGTCGAGGACCGGCTTCGGGATAACGCCCGTGAGGTCGAGACCACCGAAGACATGGCACACGTGGCCACCATCTCTGCGCGCGACGAAGAGATCGGCCGCCTGATCGCCGAGGCTTTCGACAAGGTCGGCAAGGACGGTGTCATCAGCGTCGACGAGTCGCAGACCATGGGCACCGAGCTCGAATTCACCGAGGGCATGCAGTTCGACAAGGGCTACCTCTCGCCGTACTTCGTGACCGACCCGGAGCGGATGGAGGCCATCCTCGAGAATCCTTACATCTTGATCAACTCCGGCAAGATCTCCTCGATGTCTGACCTGCTTCCGCTCCTGGAGAAGGTCATCGGCGCGTCGGGAACGCTGTTCCTGGTCGCCGAGGACGTTGACGGTGAGGCGTTGTCAACCTTGGTCGTGAACAAGATTCGCGGCTTCTTCACGTCGGTGGCTGTCAAGGCTCCCGCGTTTGGTGACCGCCGCAAGGCCATGCTCGAGGACATCGCGATCCTGACCGGTGCCGAGGTCGTCTCGCCGGAAGTGGGGCTCAAGCTCGACCAGGTAGGCCTGGACGTGTTGGGCCGCGCTCGTCGGATCGTGGTGACCAAAGACAACACCACAATCGTGGACGGCGCCGGAGAGTCGGGCGAGGTCAAGGCGCGAGTGGCGCAGTTGCAGGCCGAGATTTCACGTACCGACTCCGACTGGGATCGCGAGAAGCTGCAGGAGCGGGTTGCCAAGCTCGCCGGTGGCGTCTGCGTGATCAAGGTCGGTGCCGCTACGGAGGTTGAGCTCAAGGAGAAGAAGCACCGCATTGAGGATGCTGTCTCGGCAACCCGCGCGGCGATCGAAGAGGGCATCGTTGCCGGTGGTGGCTCTGCCCTGATTCATGCCGCAGCAGCTCTCAAGGGAGACCTGGACCTTACCGGTGACGAGCGAATCGGCGTCGGTATCGTTCGGCGGGCTTTGGCTGAGCCACTGCGCTGGATTGCCGAGAATGGCGGCGAACAGGGCTACGTCGTGACCTCCAAGGTCGCCGAGCTGGAGCCGGGCCAGGGCTTCAATGCCGTCACCGGTGTCTACGGCGACCTGTACGCCGACGGCGTGATTGATCCGGTCAAGGTGACGCGCTCCGCATTGGCCAACGCCGCTTCGATCGCGGCGCTGCTGCTGACCACGGAGACGCTCGTGGTGGAGAAGCCTGAGGAGGAAGACAACATTCCGGCCGGGCACGGGCACACTCACTGACACAGTCACGATCTGAAGGGCCTCCCCGTATTCGGGGAGGCCCTTCTGCTGTCGAAACTCAGGTGCTCGCCTCCGCGCCGAAGAACTGCGCAGCCTGCCGAGCGATCTCCTCGGCAGGCACTTCCCGGACATGTTGGTCAAAGGCCCAACGATGTCCCGACGGGTCCAGCACCTGGCCCGTACGATCACCCCAGAAAGCGTCATTGACCGGTTCGAAGACTGAGGCACCAGCCTTTGTAGCCCGGTCGAACGCTGCATCCGCGTCGGGCACTGTGAGGCGCAGCGCGGCTGGCGTGCCACCCAAGCTTGCCGGGGTCCGCAGTCCTGCCTGCGGATACTCGCCAGCGACAGCGAGCGCGGTGTCGCCAAGGCGCAATTGCACTGTGACTGTTCGGCCGTTGGGCAGCGTTAGCCGGCTCGTTTCCTCGGCGCCGAGAGCGGCTTCGTACCAGGCAGCGGCGCTATCCGGGTCGCTCACCACGAGGTGGATGGCTATTGCACTCATGGCAGTCACCATACATGATGTCTGGTCACTATGTCTGGGATCCCGTATAGTTTCGGCTCGTGCCGCATTTTCAGTCACGCGCTCCGAGCAGGCGGGATGCCAGCGCACCGCCGGCAAGGGAGCTACGAGACCGCATCCTTGCCGCTCTGGCAACCTTGCTGGAGAGCAAGAGGTTTGTCGAAATCAGCGTCGCGGCCATCATCCGCACCGCCGAGGTCTCGCGCGCCAGCTTTTACTTCTACTTCGCCAGCAAGCAAGCAGTACTCGCGGAGCTCGTCCGGGACGCGGTTACCGAGGGCATGCAGGCTGCCGAGCCTTGGATCGCTACGGACCAAGACCCCATCCCGGCCCTTCGATCGGGAGTTCGCAGCGGTGCCGAGTTGTGGCAACGCAACGCCGGAGTCTTGAAGGCCATCGTCGAAAACTGGGGCACCGACGATGAGCTCCGGCGGCTGTGGCTGGATCAGATGAACGTGTTCACCCAGGCTGCCGCCGCTCGAATACGCGCTGACCCCGTCGCACTCGAGCATCTCAACGGGCTACAGATAGAGGCTGTTGCCGCGTCCCTGACTTGGCTTGGAGAGCGCATGTATTACTTGGCCGCTGCGGAGGTCCCGCCCTTCAACGACAAGTCCGTACTGATCGAGACCTTGACCAACTTCTGGACCTCCAGCCTCTATGGCCGGTAGGTTCACCGGCATGCCAAGATCAGTCAGTCAACCGCCTCACGTTTCTGATTCGCTGCGAGGTTGAGCTAGCTGGAACGGGGTACCGCAGGGTCATGTCCAGCGACCTACCCTCTGTCTGGCTCGACCCACCGCCCGTCATCGAGACTGACTGGTTTCGAGCTGGTGCGCGCTACGACGTTGCTGTCCTCGGAGCTGGGCTGACAGGTCTCGTCACCGCGGTTCTGCTTGCCCGTGCGGGGCGCCAGGTGGCTGTCGTGGAAGCGCGTTCGGTTGGCGCCGTGACGACTGGCCACTCGACCGCGAAGGCCACGCTGTTGCAGGGCATCCGATTGTCCACAATCGTGAAGAATCACACGGATCATGTCGCCGGCGCTTATCTAGAAGGCAATCGCGAGGGTCAGGAGTGGCTGAGGGCATACTGCGCAGAGCATGGCATTGACACCGAGCAGCGAGACGCGTACACCTACGCAGGCGCGCAATCTGGCGCATCCTCTGTTCGGCAGGAGTTCGACATTGCCCGCCGTCTTGGTCTGCCCGTTCAGCTGACCGATGCCGTCGAGCTGCCTTATCCCACCTACGCTGCAGTGCGCCTGCCCGATCAATTGCAGTTCAATCCGGTGGCCCTCCTCGCCTCGCTGGCACAGGAGCTGCGTGACGCAGGGGGAATCCTGATTGAGGGAGCGCGGGTGGTCAAGATCTCCGTGGGCCGACGTAGCGAGCTGGTGACCTCGGCCGGCCGGCTGAGCGCCGCCGACGTGGTACTTGCCACCGGCATCCCCTTCATGGACCGCGGGCTCTATTTCGCCAAGGTCACCGCCCAACGCTCCTACGCGCTTGGGTTTCGAGTTGGGACCGAGATTCCGCGTGGCATGTACATCTCGGCGGATACGCCGACCCGATCGTTGCGTACGGCACGTCATGACGGCGAGGAGCTCCTGCTGGTGGGCGGCAACGGTCATCCGGTGGGCCGCCACTCGAAGAATCCATCCGAGCTGGTTGCCGACCTGACTGAGTGGACGAGCCAGTGGTTTCCGGGCGCTGAGCGGACCCACATGTGGTCTGCGCAGGATTACGAGTCGCATGGGGGAGTCCCCTACGTCGGCAAGTTGCCGCGTGGCGGCGGCCACGTCCATCTGGCGACCGGATACAGCAAGTGGGGCATGACCAATGCCGTCGCCGCCGCACTCCGGATCAGCGGGGAAATCCTGAAGCGCGTGCCACCCTGGGCACGGACTCTGGGGACTCGGGTGAGCAAACCGGCGAGCGCCGTCCGATTCACCGGCGCGAATGCCGCGATCGGACTTGCTGCCGTAACAGGTTGGCTGAGTGCTGAACTGCACCCGCTCAAAGATCACGAGCGCAAGCCGGCCGACGGCACCGGGGTAGTGGGCGCCGAGCGAGGTGAGCCAGTGGCCATCTCAACGGTCGATGGCACGACCTGCGCACTGTCAGCAATCTGTACTCACCTTGGCGGGGTGGTCCGCTTCAACGATCTCGAGAAGTCGTGGGACTGCCCGCTGCACGGCTCCCGGTTCGCGGCCGACGGGACGGTGCTGGAGGGCCCGGCCACGAGCAATCTCAAGCCCCGACCCACCTGAAGGCCCGGCTCATACCACGGCTGGCTGAGCGCACTGGACTAACATGAGCCTCTACTTCGTCAGGTGAAAGGCTTGCCGTGTTGCCGTACTCCGATGACCTCAGCCCAGTTGGCGTGCCGCACGTCTTCGAGACACTTGGACTGACCTTTGACGACGTGTTGCTTCAGCCGGCTGAGAGCGACGTCATCCCGTCCGAGGTGAGCACTGCCTCTCGGGTCTCGAAGCGGATCAGTGTGAAGGTCCCGCTGATCTCCTCGCCGATGGATACCGTGACCGAGGCCCGGATGGCTGTCGCCATCGCCAGGCAGGGTGGTCTTGGCATCATCCACCGCAACCTCTCCATCGAGGATCAAGCCCACCAGGTTGATGTCGTAAAGCGCTCCGAGGCTGGCATGATCGAGGAGCCGATCACGATCTCTCCGAACGCCACCATCGGAGAAGCCGATGCGATGTGCGGGCGGTTCCACATTTCGGGTGTGCCCGTTGTCGACCGCGAGCTACGGCTGCTCGGCATCATCACCAATCGGGATATGCGCTTCGAAAGCGACCCCACCCGGCCGGTCGGTGAGGTGATGACGCCGATGCCGTTGATCACCGGGCCGGTGGGCATCAGCCGTGAGGACGCGATGCGGTTGCTGGCTCAGAACAAGATCGAGAAGCTGCCCCTGGTAGATGATCAAGATCGCCTCAAAGGCTTGATCACGCTCAAGGATTTCGTCAAGTCCGGGCTGTATCCGGATGCGTCCAAAGATGATCAAGGGCGGCTCCGGGTCGGAGCGGCGGTCGGGTTCTTTGGGGACGCCTGGAAGCGAGCGATGGCGTTGATCGAGGAGGGCGTCGACGCGCTGATCGTCGATACCGCCCACGGGCACTCACAGGGTGTGTTGGGGATGGTGCGCCGGTTGAAGGCCGACTCGGCCGCCACCAAGGTCGACATCATCGGCGGGAACGTGGCGACGTACGCCGGTGCTAAGGCCCTGGTCGATGCCGGAGTTGACGGCGTCAAGGTCGGTGTCGGCCCAGGCTCGATCTGCACAACCCGCGTAGTGGCCGGTGTCGGTGTCCCTCAGGTCACCGCGATTCACAATGCGGCGCGCGCCTGTCGTCCGGCAGGGGTACCGCTGATCGGTGACGGCGGCCTGCAATATTCCGGCGACATCGGAAAGGCGCTAGTGGCGGGCGCCGACACGGTAATGCTTGGCTCATTGCTCGCTGGCTGTGAAGAGAGCCCCGGCGACTTGATCTTCATCAATGGCAAGCAATTCAAGACCTATCGAGGGATGGGATCGCTCGGCGCGATGGCCTCTCGAGGCCGCAGCGGTTCCTCCTACTCCAAGGATCGCTACTTCCAAGCTGATGTCACCTCAGACTCGATGCTGATCCCGGAGGGCATCGAGGGACATGTGCCGTATCGTGGGCCGCTCGCGGCCGTGGCCTACCAGCTGGTCGGCGGTCTGCGGCAGGCGATGTTCTACACCGGAGCCGCCACGATTCCAGAGCTCCAGGAGCGCGGCTCATTCGTTCGGATCACCTCAGCAGGATTACGGGAGTCCCACCCGCACGACATCCAGATGACCGTCGAGGCGCCCAACTATTCGGGCTGATGCACTGGGGGTAGTCCATGTTTGACGTGGGTCGCAGTAAGCGCGCCCAGCAGGCGTTCGCCTTCGACGACATCACCATCGTCCCGTCGCGGCGTACCCGTGGCGAGGAAGAAGTCTCGCTGCAGTGGCGGATCGACGCGTACACCTTCGCCTTCCCGTTGCTCGCTGCGCCGATGGACTCGGTCGTGTCGCCGGCCACGGCCATCCGGATCGGCCAGCTAGGTGGACTTGGTGTGCTCAACCTCGAAGGACTTTGGACTCGCTACGACGATCCGCAGCCGCTGCTCGAAGAGATCATCGGGGTCGAGGATCCCGTCGAGGCGACCCGTCGGATGCAGAAGATCTACGCCGAGCCGATCAAGTCCGAGCTGATCGGCAAACGCGTCGCACAGATTCGGGAAGCAGGCGTGCCGACCGCAGGTGCGCTCTCGCCGCAGAACACCCAGGCCTACGCCCAAGCGCTGGTGGATTCCGGCGTTGACTTCTTTGTCATCCGCGGCACCACGGTGTCCGCGGAGCACGTCTCCTCCGACCAGGCACCGCTCAACTTGAAGAAGTTCATTTACGAGTTGGACGTGCCAGTGATCGTCGGGGGCTGCGCAACGTACCAAGCCGCGCTGCACCTGATGCGCACGGGCGCCGCCGGTGTCCTCGTCGGATTCGGCGGGGGCGCTGGATCAACCAGCCGATCGGTGCTGGGTGTTGGAGTACCGATGGCATCGGCGGTCTCCGATGTCGCCGCGGCACGGCGGGACTATCTCGACGAATCCGGCGGGCGCTACGTGCACGTGATCGCAGACGGCTCGGTCGCTCGCTCCGGTGATATTGCCAAGGCGATTGCCTGCGGGGCCGACGCGGTTATGGTCGGGTCGCCGCTTGCCAGGGCCGAGGAGGCCCCGGGTCGCGGATATCACTGGGGACCGGAGGCGTGGCACGACAAGCTGCCACGCGGAGAACGGGCCACGTTCTCAACGGTCGGCACCCTGGAACGCATCCTGCTCGGCCCTTCCACGGTTCCCGACGGCACCATGAACCTAGCTGGCGCCCTGCGTAAGGCGATGGCGACCACCGGCTACACCGAAATCAAGGAGTTCCAGCGAGTCGAGATCGTCGTCGGCTGAGTCGGAGTCTTAGCGGCCGCCGGGCGGCAACAGCCCTTCCATCAGCTTCCAGCGGCTGATCTGGCATCCGTCATTTCGCGCGAACTTGCTGATCACGTCCTGACCCTGCCAAGTCCCAGTGATCGTGGCCGTGTCCGGACCTCCATAGATCTGCGTACAAGCCTTGTCCTTGGGCACCGGCGGCAGTGCCGCCGCGCCATTGGCCTCCAGTGCACGGCAGGCTGCCTTCGGATCCGGATGAGTACCGCCTGGCGGATTGCAGGTCAGCCGCCAGGTCGACGTCGAGCCTGATCCGTTGTCGACCACAATCGTCAGATCGGTGTCCCCGCGCCCGCCGGAGGGCGTGGCCGAGGTGGGCCTGGTCTGCTCGCCCGACGTCGAAGAGGACGGAGTGACGGGCATGGTCGCGCCCCCTGGGTTTGGGCCGGAGCGTCCGGCGGTCTGGTGAGCACATCCAACGGTCAGCATGAGGATGGGTACCGCGAGCGCCAGCAATCCCCGGGTCGCGCGCAGTGGTCTCACCCCATCTCGTTGCTGTCACGCAATTGAGGCTGATCCCCCACGCATGTCCTCGCCCGCTGTTAGTGTCGAGCCTACTTTGCTCGACTCGTCCTGCTAGCTGCCGAAGAGTCACGGGCGGAGCGAGTAATCCAATCGGGGCATCCGAAATCATCGGGGGATTTTCGTGCTGTTGTGTTCCCGTCGCGCCCATTTGGCGGTCATTGCCGCGAGCGTCGCGGTCGGCGCGCTGCTGACAATCGGCGAGTTGCCGGCTGTTTACGCCGTGCCGCCGGGGCCGGCCACGCCCTCTGTTCCGGCTCCGATCCCCAGCCGCTACATCGTCACCCTGACTGGGAAACCGATCGTCACCTATGACGGTGATGTGAAGGGTCTTGGTGCCACACGTCCCAGCAAGGGCGAGCGCGTGGATGTGCGGACGGGCCGCGCGAAGCGCTACCGGGCCTACCTGGAGCGACAGCAGGCCAATGCGGCCGCACGGGTTGGTGCCAAGCCGCTGAAGCATTACGCCGTCAGCCTCAACGGCTTCGCGACGACCCTGAGCCCAGACCAGGCACGCACGCTGGAACACGCGCCGGGCGTTCTCTCGGTGACCAAGGACCGGCCACGCAAGCTCACCGGCAACAAGAACCCGGTCGATTTCTTGAAGCTGTCAGGCTCCAACGGCGTCTGGGCCGCGCAA
>Ga0307315_10000310_pt1 | contig 10988 bp, 11 predicted proteins | sample ER_DNA_355_FD_194497 | JGI IMG/M metagenome (GOLD analysis project Ga0307315, IMG submission 194497) | Bulk soil microbial communities from the East River watershed near Crested Butte, Colorado, United States - ER_DNA_355 | ecosystem: Environmental > Terrestrial > Soil > Floodplain | place... | reverse complement strand
AAGCCGGCCGCTCTCCAGTGCGGCCAACAGCGCATCAAGATCGACTAGCCCGCCGCGAGAGGTGTTCACCAGATAGGATCCGGGTGGCATGCGCTCGAGAAGATCAAAACCGACCAGTCCACGGGTCTCGTCGGTCAACGGCAGATGCAGAGTCACCGCGGAACTGCGAGTGAACACCTCCGGCAGGTCGACGCGCTCAAACCCTTCAGGCCAAGCCGCATCCGGCAGGTATGGGTCGTAGCCAACAACGGCGCCGAACCACGGTGCCGCTCGCTCCGCTGTCAGCCGACCGATGCGGCCCAATCCCACCACTCCGAGGGTCAAAGAGCTGGGCCGGCGCAGCTCACCGCCAAGGTGGTAGTCCCAGTGCCCGGCGCGTACCTCGCGATCATGTCCGGCCAGGTTGCGTAACAGCGCGAGCAGCAGGGCGACGGCATGCAGCGCTACCTCCGTTGTCCCATAGTCCGGAACATTGCAGACCCATACGCCATTCTCGCGTGCGGCCTCGGTGTCCACGGCGTCAACCCCCACGCCGTATCGGCTCACCAGTCCCAGTTGCGGCAGCGCCTCGAATACGGCGGCCGTGATCGGGGCGTACTGCACGAGCATCGCGTCAACCCCGGCCCCGGCTTCGATGACATCCTCCGCCGTCCGGCACGAGGCCACAACTAGCTCATGGCCTGCGGCAGCCAGCACACCTGCCTCGAGGCCGAGGGAGGAATATTCCGTGTCAGTAACGAGCACTTTCATCGCTTGTCCATGTCCTTTGCGCCTAGTCTTCTGGACCAGAAAGCGCGAGCGCGGTAGCGGCTACCACGTCAAAAGACGGTGAAATCGGGACTAGCGGCGGTCGTACGGTGCCCATCGGGTGACCGTGGCGCTCCTCGGCAACCCGTTTCAGGATGCCCGGCGAGGCATACTCCTTGGTCATCTCCCGGACTTTCAGCAGGTGATCCGACAGCTTGGCGGCTTCCTCCGCGCGTCCGGCTCGTATGTGGGAGTACAGCGACACGACCTGCTCCGGAACGATATTGGCCAGGGCGGAGATGCAGCCATCCGCGGTTGGCAACCGGCCAGGTAAGTCATCTTCGGTGCCTACCAGCACTCCCTTTCCGGCAGCGTGGAGTGTGTCGGCATAACCCGCTTCCCCGCCGGAGTCCTTGACGCCCCACACCGGAAGCGAAATCACAAGATCGGCCGGAATGGGAATCGCGTACTTAGGAATGTGATAGAGCACCAGCGGGTGCCGGGTGGCCTCCAGCACCCGCTCATAAAAGATCTTCAAGCCTTCGTTCTCAACGGGCTTGAAGTAGTAGGGCGGCATCACCATCACTGCGCGTACCGGGAGGTCGTCCAGAAAGGCGAGCTGATCGAGGGTATCCGGCAGGTTCGCCTCGGCCACCGTCGCGATGATCTGCAGATTCTCGGCCGCAGCCGCCAGGGCCTCGAACAGCGGCCGTTTCTCCCGAGCTGCGATTGAGGGACCCTCCCCATTGGTGCCGAACGGCACGATCCCGGTCACACCATGATCAGCTAGCCACCGCACGTGGGCACCGTAGACGCGGGCATCGATGGAATAGCGATCATCGTCGAGGAACGGAGTGACATTGGCGACATAAACGCCCTCGAGAAGGCTGGCTGACTGCTCGGAGGTCATGATCATCTCCCGAGATCTGGAATTTGTTCGAGAAAACCGTCAAGTTCGCGTCGGTCCGGCAATCCCTCGTAGTCGCCGAGGTTCTGGACACAGAACGCGCCCATCGCGTTGGCGGCGCGTAGCCGCTTTTCAGGTGCCCAGCCCCACAACGTGGCAGCAAGATAGCCGGCATCGAACGCATCGCCGGCTCCAATGGGATCCAGCTGTCGAGCCGGAAAGCCCGGAGAGGTCAGCTGCTCGCCGTTGATCATCGCTGCGCAGCCATCTGCCCCGAGCTTGAGTATCACCTCGCTTGGGCCGATCTTGGATAGCTGCTCCAGCGCGGTGTGAGTTTCCCAACCCCACAGAGCGTTTGCCTCGTCGTGTCAGACAAACAGCACGTCGATCAATGGCAGCAGCGCTTCCGTGGCGGCTTGTGCCGCCGACGGTTCCCAGAGCCGGCTGCGGTAATTCACGTCATAGCTCACTCGAACGCCGGCGTCTCGGGCGGTCGTCGCCGCCCACGGCAGGAACTCGGCGCATTCTTGCGACAGCGCGCCAGTAATCCCGGTGAGATGAAGGAAGGCAGCTCCCTGCAGCATGCTCGGGTCGAATGCATTGGGCGACAGCGTGGCAGCCGCTGAGCCGCTGCGGTAGTAGTACACCCGCAAACGCCCAGCGACCTCCTCCCGAAGGTAGAGCCCAGTGGCCCGGTCAGCGATTCGCCTTACCCCGCTGGTATCGACGCCTTCGGCCCGCAGCCGGTGCAAGACCAGCTCGCCAAGCTCGTCGTCTCCGAGCACGCTGATCCAGCTGGCGGGAATTCCCAGTCGGGCTAGGCCGATGGCCACATTGCTTTCCGCGCCGCCAATGGATAGCGAGAGGCTGGTGGCATGGCGGAGCCGGCCAGGGCTAGGCGGCACGACCAGCGCCATAGTCTCACCCGCGGTGATCACCCGTCCTAGCTCAGCGGCTTCCATTACTTGATCACGTCGCTCGTGCCGGGCTCGGTTCGAGGGCTGCTCGGATGGCGGCACGTACGCCGCCGCGCCGTAACGTCTCGCCCAACTCGGCGCAATCGGCGATGAACGTCTCCTGGTCGGTTAGCTGGGCAGGGAAGATCCCCGAGTCCAACAGGACAGCGCGGACTCGATCCGTCTCAGCCGAATACCTGGACCCGATCGATGTCAAGATCTCTAGCGCCGGGTCGCGCAGACCTTCGCGGACAGCCGCGTCGGTGGCGAATGGATCGGTCATAACGCGTACGAAGCTGGCGGTGAGCAGCGCGCACATAGGCGAGCGGACGCCTTTTTTCGCTCGGATTGCAATCGGGTCAGGAATACGGGCCGGCACCTTCAATGAGCCGTCGGTGCCGACCTGGCTGGTCCGATGACCGGTCGCGGGATTGCCAAAACGGCGCAGCAGCGAGGCCCGATAGTCCTCAAGCGAGATTCCCGCCGGCGTCTGCAGGGTTTCAGCCATCTCGTCCATGAACGCCTCGACCGCGCTGCGGATGTCTGGATCGGCGATGGCTTCATCGATGGTCTGCGCACCGATCAACATGCCGAGATAGGCGATCAAGGAATGCGTGCCGTTCAGGAACCGGATCTTCAAGATCTCAAAGCCGTGCACGTCGTCGCTGACAATGGCGCCAACCCGATCCCAGCAAGGGCGGGCCGTCGCGAAGTGGTTCTCCATCACCCACATGGAGAAGGGCTCAGCGGGTACTGGGCAGGCGTCGATCAAGCCAGTCCGGGATCGAACCAGTTCACGATGCTGCTCAGATGTCCGCGGCACAATCCGATCAACCATTGATCCCGGAAAAGCCACCTGGCTGTGGCACCACTCGAGCAGCTCGGCCTGCTCAGCCTCGGGCACAGTCCTTTCCAGAAATTGCCGTACCAATGACTGGAGCAGAGTCCCGTTGGCGACGAGATTGTCGCAGCTCATCACTGTCAGCGGTTGGCCACCAGCGCGATAGCGCCGGCGCAAACCATGTGCCAGCTGGCCCACCGTAGTGAATGGATCACGACCGGTCAGGTCAGCAGCCAGCTCCGGACGATCAAGATCGAGACCGCCGGTGCTGGCGTTGAAGGTGTAGCCGGCCTCGGTGACGGTGACTGTGATGATCTTGGTGTGCGGGTCTGCCAGCCGCGTGACGACACGCGTCGGATCCGCAACTGCCAAGATCAACTCCTGATGCGCCTGGAGGATCTGGATGTTCGCCGTATCGCCTTCCAGAGAAAGGACGGCGTAGCCGAGGTCTTGATCAGTCATGGCATCGAGCACGTCACGCGATTGCCGGGCCACGCCGACAATGCCCCACGGGCCTTCCTCCAGGTCGAGAGCTTGAGCGGTGTACACGGCCTGATGCGCGCGATGAAAGTTACTCAAACCGAGGTGGACGATGCCAGCCTCGTGGCTGCGCTGTCGGGGTAACACCGGGAAACCCTTGTCGGCGGCCGAGCGCGGGGTAAGGCGTGCTTCGACGGGCTCAGCGCGCATGTGCCCTGAGCTTGTCGAAGGGCTCATCCGCGTAGCCCTACCAGTCATGCACCGTTCCGTCCATGAGCTGATTGACCGGAAGATAGGCCGGCTCATAGGGATAGCGGGCAGCGAGTTCCTCATCCAGCTCAACGCCAAGGCCCGGTTCGTCGCCGGGATGCAGACTCCCTTCGGAGAATCGGTACGCGTGTGGGAAGGCCTCGTCGGTCAGCTGGACATGTGGCATGTGTTCCTGAATACCGAAGTTGTGAATCGCAAGGCCCAAGTGAAGGTTGGCAGCCATGCTGATTGGCGAGACATCGGTTGGCCCGTGACAGCCCGACTTGACCTGGAAGAGTTCAGCGAAGGACAGCATTTTGCGCAGCCCGGTGATGCCACCCGCGTGGGTGACGGTGGCCCGCAGGTAGTCAATAAGACGTTCGTTGATCAGCAAGTTGGCATCCCACGGCGAGGTGAAGATCTCACCGATCGCCAGTGGAATGGTGGTGCCGCTGCGCACCTGCCGGAACAGCGCCTGATTCTCCACTGGCATGCAATCCTCGAGCCAGAACAGGTCGTACGGCTCGAGTGAGCGGCCCAGCTGGACCGCCTCAGTGGGAGTCAACCGATGATGCGCGTCGTGCAGCAAGATCAGTTCCTGGCCGAACTTGCTGCGGGCGGCCTCAAAGACACTGGGGATGTAGCGCAAGTAAGCCCGGGTATCCCAGGTCTCGATCTTGGGCGCGGTGCCGCGCGCCGCGGGTTCGTACTCCTTGCTCCCCTCGGTCGGTACTCCGTACGACGCCGGAATACCTGGGATAGCCGTTTGCAGCCGGATAGCTCGGTAACCGTGCTCGCGATGCTCTTCCACCGAATCCAGCAATTCCGGAATATCCCGCCCGGTTGCGTGGGTGTAGACAAGGCAGCCGGTACGGCTAGCTCCACCCAGGAGTTGATAGACGGGCAGACCAGCTGCCTTCCCTTTGATATCCCATAACGCCATGTCCACCGCGGCAATCGCAGCCATAGTGACCGGCCCGCCGCGCCAGTACGCGCCGCGATAGAGGAACTGCCAGGTGTTCTCGACCGCATGAGCGTCTCGGCCGGGCAGCAGCGGCACCACATGATCGGAAAGGTATGAGGCCACCGCGAGCTCGCGTCCGTTCAAGGTGGCGTCGCCCCAACCAATGATGCCGTCGCTCGTGGTGATCTTGACGGTGACGAAGTTCCGTCCCGGACTTGCCACGATGACGTCGGCGCGTTCGATGCTGAGCGCGCTCATCTGGCAAGCACTCCTACTACATCGCTGCGGCGTGTCCGGCCGGTCCGCCAGGCGCCTCCGCGGCCAAATCCTCCTCCTCGATGACCTCTTCCTGCTCCACGTACCCGTACATCTCGGGCAGGATGAATTTGGCCGACAAGAAGCCAATCAGGGAGAGCACCGAGACAGCCAGCGTTGCTCCGGCTTTGCCCCAGGCCTCGTTCATGATCGGGAAAATGAAAGCGCCGAAGAACGATGCTGCCTTGACGAACATATAGCCGAAGCCGGAGGCAGTCGCCTTGAATCGGGGCGGTGCGACCATCGAGACGATCGTCATGCCGTTGGAGGCATCCCAGTAGTGACCCCACATCAGCACGCAGGCAGCGATAACGATGACCAACTTCCAGTCGTAGTTGAGCGCGATCGCGCCCACGATCAAGCCGACGAAGGACAGCCCGAAGCCCCACATCGACAGGCCTTTGTGGCCCATATGGTGCAGCATCACGGGGGCGAGGAAGCCCGAAACGGTGGCCAGCGTGTAGATGAGAGCGGTAATGAGGTTGGTACCCATGATGTTGCCGCTGCTCGATACGCCGACGCCGGCCAGCACCAGAATGACCGGAATGTAAAAGCCGAAGGCAGTGAACTCGGCTCCCTGGCAGGCGTTGGAAATCCAGCCGAAGATGGTGGCCCGCTTCTTGATCGGATCTGCCCAGATCACCCCCAGGAAATCTGCCACCTTGGGCTTCTCGATGTGGACATCTTCGTCCGGCAGCATGTCGAGCGGGTCGTCGAAGAGCTCCATCGAGGTCTGCTTTGCCCTCCTGAAGTGGCCTCGGTGCAGCAGCGAGAGCGGTGTCTCGGGCAGGTCAAGCCGGGCCAGCAGGAGAATGAACGCCGGTATGGCACCCAGGGCGAGGGCCACCCGCCACAAGATGTTGGGATTCAGGCCCGTGGCGTACATGATCGTGATCACGATGATCGAGAAGACCTCACCGAGACCGAACATGCCCTGCCAACGAGAGCCCATCCGTTCCCGGGAGCTCTTCGGCATTGACTCCATGATGTAGGCGTAGCCATTGGCGATGTCGCTGCCGAGGGGGATGCCGATCAAGAAGCGGATAATGATCAGCTCCCAGATGTTCTGGGCGAAGGCCTGGGCAATGGCGAGGATGATGAACAAGACCATTGTCAGGATGAATACCCGCTTGCGGCCGAGTTTGTCGGCTACCCAGCCGCCGAGCAACGCCCCGAGCAAAGCGCCGGCCTGCACCGCCGCCGTCGCCAAACCGAGCTGCCCAGCTGTGGGGTTGAACTCATTCTTGATGAAGATCAGCACGAATGCGATCGCGTACAGGTCCCAGGCCTCGATCAAGATCGTGGAGATCATCATCCAGCCACCCTTGGTGCTGGATACGGTGCCAGGCTTATTCAAGAGCACCGTCGTGGCCTCGTCTGACAGTTCGCGAATTCGCTCTTGGTCCATTTGCGTCATTGCGACCTCCGCATTCGGCAAGCCAAACTATCCGGGCCCCTGGATCCAAACTTCCACCCGAGCCTGTTTGGATGTCAAGAGAGAGCTTGTGTCATGCCAGAGCCGAAGGGCACAGTGGCGCTATGACCACGACCTCGGAAAAGAGCACTCAGCAAACGGTCGACTACCAGGTCGAAGCCGCGGTTCTCGGTGGTGTGGGAGAGATTCTCCGGCCTGAGCAGGTCAGTGAGTTCGTCGCTACGGCAGTGGCCGGGGCACGGCTGGAAAATCAGCGAGTCTGCCTTGTAGTGCCCGACGGCACTAGGACGTGCCCACTTCCGTTGCTCCTTCAGGCGATGAGGGAGGGCTTAGCTTCGGCTTCCCAGGTCACAGTCGTCATCGCTCTTGGTACCCATCAAGGCATGTCCGATGAGCACCTTGCGCGACATCTCGGATACAACCTCGGCGAGCTCGGGGAGACGTATCGAGGGTGGCAAGTGCTCAATCATGAATTCTGGCTGCCCGAGACGTTCACCACGGTGGGAACTATCAGTGCCGACCGCATCGCAGAACTCACCGGTGGCCTGCTGGCTGACACTGCGGTCGATGTTCGCATCAACCGCCACGTCGCCGACGCCGACGTTGCGCTCGTGGTTGGGCCTGTCTTCCCTCACGAGGTAGTGGGCTTCTCCGGCGGCAACAAGTATTTCTTCCCAGGGGTGTCTGGGCCAGAACTGATCAACTTGTCGCACTGGGTCGGCGCCTTGATCACTAGCGCAGAGATGATCGGCACCCGCGGGATCACCCCGGTCCGTGCCTTGATTGACGAGGCGGCAAGCATGATTCCGGCTCGGCGCTTGGCTTTGAGCCAGGTAGTGGCCTCAGGCACCAACACCTTGCATGCCCTGGCGTTTGGTACGCCGGAGGACTCATGGGCGGCCTGTGCCAACATCTCGTCGCAGACCCATGTCACCTATCTTGATCATCCGGTGCGCCGGGTGTTATCGATCATGCCGACAAAGTATGAGGACATCTGGACAGCGGCTAAGGGCTTCTACAAGCTCGAGCCGATCGTCGCCGATGGCGGTGAGCTGATCATCTATGCACCGCACATCACCCAGATCTCGGTAATGCATCCGAGCATTGCTGAGATCGGCTATCACAACCGCGACTACTTCCTTGGTCAGTGGGACAAGTTCCGGAACAAGCCGTGGGGCGATCTTGCTCACTCCACACATTTACGTGGCCAAGGCACCTGGGATCCGGAGCGTGGCGAGGTGAATCGGGTGACGGTCACGTTGGCCACTGGGATTCCGGAAGACGTCGTACGGTCGGTCAATCTCAACTATCTCGATCCGGCGACCGTCGATATTGCGACGTACGAGGCCGATCCCGATACCTTCGTCGAACCACACGCTGGTGAGGTGCTCTACCGGCTGCGGCCTGGATCACAAGGCGGGTTAGCCGGTGAACCGGACGGCCGACTCCCTGCAGCCGAGGGCATGGACGGCTGATCCGGACCTGGAGACATCAAGCGCTGGTCCGTCGATGCCACAACCGTCGGATGAGATTGGACACCATTGACGCCAGGGCCCACACCGCAAACGCCCATTGATGAATCAGCACGTAGAGCGGGATCGAGACGGCGAAGCCGATCGCCAGGGCAACCGTCTGCCTGAGGCCTTCCTGCAAACCTTGCAGATCCAGGCCGGGTGGCACGTGCTGCCCGCGAATGATCAACACCACAATCACCGCGAAGATCGCAAACTGTAATGCCTGAGTCGCCGCGTACGTGCCAAAGCGCAGCAGGTTCATATGGCCGATGCTCAGCATCTTGGTCGTAAACGGGGTGAGAACAATGAGCAGCAGCCAATAGATATTGAGCCTGATGATCGCCTTTGTGGCTACCCGGACGTAACGGAAGATGCGGTGGTGGAGTCGCCAATGTGCTGCGATCACCACAAAGCTGATCAAGAATGCTATGTAGTCGTCGATGTGCTGACGGGCGTCACCGAGCATCTCCGAGATGGAGATCGACTCCGCGTTCTGGGTTCCGCCGGGAACGGGGAGTTCTAACGCCAGCAACGTCAAGGCGATGGCGACCACAGCGTCTGTGAAAAAGATCAACCGCTCGACCGCGGCGAACTCCATCTCGCGCTGGGCCTCTGCTATGTCGTCCTCGACCTCAGCAGTGCTTAAGCGCTCCGTGACCAGCTCGCTACTGGGCCGTTCGCCGACTTCGTCATCCTGCCGATCCGGCTTCCCTCGGTCCGTCACCGAGTCAGCGTAACGGCTGGATATCCGAGTCATCCGTCTGCAACGGAGCGCGTCAGTTGACCTGGTCCAGGTCGGTTCAGATGATCACGTGATGGGAGATTCAGCGGCGCTTCGGGCGGGCGATGCATCGAATTCAGCCACGCTGTTGCCGCCTTCGCTTGACCCTCTACCGCAACTTCGGCAGGACTCTAGTCCTGAATTTCAGGTCAGTTGAGCGAAGTGAGTCGGCTGCCGACCTGGGCGACGGATGGGTTGGTGAGCGCAGTCCCATCACGGAAGACAACCGTAGGCACGGTCAAATTGCCGTCATTGATGTCAGCGACGATCTCGGCCCCATCGGCATGATCTTCGATGTCGATCTCGTGGAACTCGATACCAGCGCGATTCAGTTGAGATTTGAGCCGTATGCAGTAGCCGCACCAACGGGTGGTGAAAACGGTTGGCAGGTTCGCAGCCGTCAAATCCATAGTCACGTTATGGATAACAGGGCGCTGCGTCTGCATATTTCGGCCGAGCGGTATTGCGTTCGTCACATTGCTATGCGAGTCGTTCGCTCAAGTGGATGCTGACAGTGTCGCCTTCTTGCTTGCCGATCAGCTGGCGTAGGTCGCCCTTGATTGGCAGCTTGTGGGTGCCGTCGCCTAGTGGCATGAAGGAGCTGCGGAACGGCTGGCCGTCGACACTCCCAGCGACTTTGACAAGCCCGCGGGTGCCGAAGAAATCGGCGCTCCAGTCCGTCACGACGTAGGTCCATCCACCCTTGGCGGAACTCTTGTGCAAGGTGGCGGCAAAGGTCTTATCGAGCGTCATGCTGGTCGTTGTCATGGTGTCTCCCTCGTCACTCTTCTCAAAAGGCGCTGTACATCAGCGAGCCCGGCGTGGTCAGCGTCTGGCCCGTCTCCAGCCACGTCTTCAGGCCGGACAAGATCATCGGCCACCCGCCGTACAGCTCCGGCGGCGCGGTGTCGCTGAGCTGGTCGTGGGTCACGGTTAGGCGGCAGGAGTCCCCGACGGGCTCGATCTCCCACGTCACTCGCGAGGTGCCCTCGCGCTCGGCTTCCTCGCTCCATAAGACGTGCATGGTCTGTACGAGCCGACGTGGTGGATCAACAAGGAGGTTCTCACCCTCAATAAGCGGGCCCTCGGCGCCGGGGTGGTTGAGCTCGTACCGCGATCCCGTTGTCCACTCAGAGTCGACGCTCGCTCCGAAGTGGTACTTCGCCCTGATAGCAGCATCAGTGATCGCCTCCCAGAGCCGTTCCGGGCTTGTGCGGATGTAGATCTCGAAGACTTTCTCCATCGGGTGCTCCAGTTCTTGCTTCAGCCCGGCCAGACCGGCAGCCCATGGCTCGGTGTATTTGCTCACCCACCGGTCATAGATGAGGCGGATAGGAACGGGGTTGAGGTAGTGCAGCTTCTCTCGGCCCTGTCGTCGGCTGACAACAAGGCCGGCCTTCTCAAGTAGCCGCAGATGCTTGGCAACGGCGATCCGCGTCATGTCGTGGCCGGCGGTAAGCGCGACCAGGGTTTGGCCGTCCCGGGCAAACAGCGCATCAAGCAATGCCCGCCGCGTTGGATCAGCGAGAGCCCGAAACACCGTCTCCACAACAGCCACAATAGGAAACCAAATGGTTTCCTGTCAACATCGGCGTGGCTGGTCACTCAAGACGTGGGTGCACCCAGACCGATTGATGATCAACTAGTGGTCCCAGCAGGGCGGCGATCTCTGGGTCTGCATGATCCTTGAGTTGATCACTAGCGAGTTTTCGTGCGATACCAGCGACGAAATCGGCGATCTGGACCCGAGGTTCGCGGCTGGAATCGACGAGTCGGACATCGGTCAGCTGGCGGCCCGG
>Ga0307315_10000305_pt1 | contig 11026 bp, 10 predicted proteins | sample ER_DNA_355_FD_194497 | JGI IMG/M metagenome (GOLD analysis project Ga0307315, IMG submission 194497) | Bulk soil microbial communities from the East River watershed near Crested Butte, Colorado, United States - ER_DNA_355 | ecosystem: Environmental > Terrestrial > Soil > Floodplain | place... | reverse complement strand
AGGACGAGTCCGATCATGGAGACGGCGGCGCCGGCGATCATGAGGGTGGCCATGGGGATGGCGGTGTGTTCGCCGCCGAGGCCGGCGATGGGGGCGATCCCGCCGACCCCGGCGATCACGTTCAGCACCCGGACAAGCTGGGCACCGGTGGCTAGGTCGACGATCACGGCGCGACCGATGACCATCGCCCATCCTCCGCTGAAGCCTTGGACGAACCGGGCGGCCATCATGACTGTGATGGTCGGGGCGATCGCACACGCCACCGACGCGAGCGCCATCAACATGACTGCGGCGATCAGCAGCGGGCGCCGATTGCGGTCAGAAAGATTACGGTCGCGACCCGGGTCGAGGTGAGCCGAGCCCGGTTCTGGTCGCCTCTCGGCACCGATTCTGGCCAGTCACCCAGATACTCACAGTCCGGGGCCAAGTGAGGCACCGCGGGCGCTGTCCTCTCGGTCATGGGCGGAGAAGTACTTTGATGGCCTGCCGAGAGTCCATGGCCCGGTAGCCGTCGGCGGCCTCGTCGAGCGGGAGCTCGAGGTCGAAGACCCGTCCGGGCCGGATCTTGCGGTTCCAGATCAGGTCGATCAGTTCAGGCAGGAACCGACGTACTGGGGCGGGGCCGCCGTGGAGGTGGACGTGGGAGAAGAACAGCTCCTCGCCGGGCAGCTCCACGCCATGAGCGACGCCGACGAAGCCGACGTGGCCGCCCTCGCGAGCGGAGCGGATGGCCTGCATCATCGACTCCTGGGTACCCACGGCCTCGATCACCGATTGCGCGCCCAACCCGTTGGTGAGTTCCTTGATTCTGGCCACGCCCTCGTCGCCGCGCTCGGTGACGATCTCGGTGGCGCCGAAGTCCCGCGCAAGCTGCTGCCGTGGCTCGTGGCGGCTCATCGCGATGATTCGCTCCGCGCCGAGCTGCTGCGCGGCCATAACGCCGAGCAGACCAACCGCGCCGTCACCAACCACGGCAACCGTCTTCCCCGGTCCAGCCTCAGCCGCGACGGCCCCGAACCAGCCGGTGCCGAGCACATCGGAAAGCGCCAGAAAGTCCGGGATCAAGTCCTCGGCCGGGACGTCCGGCGTCGCCACCAGGGTGCCGTCGGCAAGCGGGACCCGCATCAGCTCTGCCTGCGCGCCTTCTGAACCGATTCCAACCCGGTTTACGCAGGAGCTTTGGTAACCCGCCTGACAGATTTCGCAGGTGTTCTCGGAAGCGAAGAATGAACCAATTACGAACTGACCGGGTTTGATCGTGGTGACCTCAGTCCCGACCTCCTCGACGATGCCGACGTACTCATGGCCCATCGGGGTGGGTCCATTGACCTCGTCGAATCCTCGGTAGGGCCACAAGTCAGACCCGCAGATACAGGTTGCGGGCAAGCGGATGATCGCGTCGGTCGGCTTCAGAAGGGTCGGCTCGGGCCGATCCTCGACCCGCACGTCGCCTGGGGCATACATGACCACACCACGCATCGGTAAATCTCCTCGCATCAGATAGGTAATCGACAGAGCCCGAAGATTCTGGTCTGTGGCTCGGTGTCTCTAGCCAACCCGACCCGCGGTCGCCGGGGGAGTCTCTATCGAGACGTGTACCAATAGGGCATCCCAGCCGACGCGGCATCCGGCGTAGCGTCGACGGTGTGGACAACCGTGCCGAAGTCCGCGAGTTCTTGATCTCGCGGCGAGCCAAGATCACCCCGCAGCAGGCGGGGATGCCCCACATCGGCGCCCGGAGAGTGCCCGGGCTGCGCCGTGGCGAGGTCGCCGCCCTTGCCGGGGTCAGCGTCGAGTACTACTCCAAACTCGAACGCGGCGCGATCGCCGGCGTCTCCGCCTCCGTCCTCGACGCCATCGCCCGCGCTCTGCAGCTCGACGACGCCGAACGGGCCCACCTGTTCCACCTCGCGCACGCCGCCGACGGCACCAGCGCCGGCATGCGACCCCGCCGCCGCCCCGGCAAGCGCTGGACACCTAGGCCGAGCCTGCAATGGGTGCTCGACAAGTTCGCCGCCCCCGCGATCGTCCGCAACGGCCGGATGGACCTGCTTGCCAGCAACCACCTCGGCCGGGCCATGCACGCCGCCCTCTACGACGCCGCAGCCGGCGGACAACCCAGCTTCGCTCGCTTCACCTTCCTGAACCTCGACGCCGCCCACGACTTCTACCCCGACTGGGGCGGTGCCGCCGACACATGCATCGCCATCCTGCGCACCGAAGCTGGCCGCGACCCCCACGACAAAGACCTCCACGACCTCGTCGGTGAGCTGTCAACCCGCAGCGACGAATTCCGACGCCGCTGGAGCGCCCACAACGTCCGCTACCACGGCGCCGGCACCAAGCACTTCCACCACCACGACGTCGGCGACCTCCAACTCGCCTACGAAAGCGTCGACATGATCTCCGAACCCGGCCTCACCCTCACCCTTTACGCCGCCGAACCCGGCTCACCGACCGCCCACGCCCTCGAACTCCTCGCCTCCTGGACCGCCGTCATGAACGACGCCGCCGAGAACGCCCACCAAGCGACATAAGGCGAGCGTGCACATCGGACCCGCGGGGGCAGCACGCTTGACTGGCGGGCGTGTGCTCGATCTGAAGCACGCTGGAGTGCGGGACGCTATTCGGACCGCGCCGACGCAGAGAATGTGTACCTAAGCGATGCCGCGTCGAACTACTGAAGATGCCGGCCCCAGCAGAAGCCGCACGCCGGCGGAGCCGACGCTTTGACCCTGATAGAGCCGGATTCGTCAGCAGGCTGCGGCCAGTCCGTGCGCAATGGCAGCGTGCCGGGACTGTATCGGGCGACCCACAGCCCCCTGTGCAGCAGCTCGGCGCTTCCTCTCCAGAAGCTCCAGTGTCTGTTCTGTAGTTGCCGCGATTGCTTCGCCTCCTCCACGCATCGCAGCGGGTTAGTCGTTGAGGCCGGCGTCTTCAGGCGTCGTCGGGTCGGTGCCGGATCCGGTGTGTAAGTCAAGCCCCGGGTCTTGCTGGTCGTTCTCGTGGTCGCTCGGTTGTGTTGTGCTGGCGGCCCAGCTGGCCAGCAGGGTCAGGGCGTCTTCGGTGGGGGACCCGGGCTCGGCGGTGTAGGTGAGGAGGCTTTGGCTGAGATCGGCAGCCAGCGGGAAGGACTCGTATGGCAGGTCGAGGTCTCCGACGACCGGGTGGTGGATCAGCTTGACGCCGGTTGTGTGGATTTGGACGTCGTGGGCGGCCCATCGACTCCGGAACTGGTCGCTGCGGGTAGACAGCTCACCGATCAGATCGGAGAGGCGCTTGTCGTATGGGTGGCGTCCGGCCTCGGCTCGCAGGATGGCGACGGTGTCGTTTGCGGCCTTGTTCCAGTCGCGGAAGAAGTCGGTGGCGTTGGGGTCGAGGAAGACGAACCGGGCGTTGTTGGCCGGCCTGACCGGGTCGGCGTAGACCGGTGAGAACAGAGCAAACCCCAGCTGGTTGGCGGTCACGATGTCGAGGCGTGCGTTGAGGACGAGGGCGGGCGTGCCGATCATGGAGTCGAGGACGCGTTGCACCGTGGACCGGACCCGCTCAGGGGTTGACCGACGGACTGTGCGGGCGGTGCCGGCGGCGCGGATCAGATCGACGAGATGTGTGCGCTCCGCCTCGTCCAGCTGCAGTGCGCGAGCGATGCCGTCGATGACGCTGTCGGAGATGCCGGTGGCGTTGCCGCGCTCGAGCTTGGTGTAGTACTGGCTTGAGATACCGGCCAGGAGGGCGACCTCGTCGCGGCGCAGGCCCGAGACCCGTCGACGCTCTCCGCCATAGGCGGGGAGCCCGGCCTGCTCGGGGCTGATCCGGGCCCGTCTCGTGGTCAGAAATGTCTGGATCTCCCCGCGTACGCCGCTGCGGGCCTCGCTCGGGATGCCGTCACTGGTGTCACGATCGCTGCTGCCACCTGCCATGCCGTCCACCCTACGAGCGGTTGGATGCGGCTGAGGGTCCTTGTCAGTAGCCCCATCATCAGGGGCTCCCACCAACCCGAACGCGGTGGTTGGGTAGTCAGAGCCCGGCCGAATGTGGCCGCCGCCACACGAAGATCAACTGAGATCAGGTATGACACCGGTCAGGTTGCCCCTGGTCACCGGCGCCAGCTCGGGCATCGGGCGGGCCGCCGCGCAGGCGTTCGCCGAGGCGGGCGCCGCTGTCGTGCTCGCTGACATCAACACCGACGCCCTTGACACCGCGACCGCTGGGCTGACCGCCGCGGGCCGCCAGGCGATCGGGGTCACCTGCGACGTGGGCGGAGGAGGCGCAGGCCGCCGCCATGGTAGAGCACACCGTCGCTACCTATGGTCGGTTGGACATGGCGTTCAAGAACGCCGGCATCGTCGGCTTCACCGGCGACCTCGCAGAGGCCAGCCCGACGAGGTCGCCGCGGCAGCACTGTGGCTGTGGAGCCCGGCCGCCAGCCTCGTGCTCGGCGTGGCCCTCCCAGTCGACGGCGGCTTCACGGCGCACTTAGTTCAGCCTGGCCCTGTTCGATGTTGCCAGGGACGAATTGAAGGAGTTGACGGCATGAAGATCGGTATCGCGATGTTCCCCACCGTCGATGCCCCGGCACCAGGTCGGCTCGCTCAGATGATCGACGATCGGGGCTTGGAGTCCTTGTGGTTCGCCGAGTACTCGCATCTGCCAGTCGGACCGGTTTGCACGGTTGCAGGACTGCACCGACAAACCACTCGAGCTCACCGCCAGCGGTCCCGATCCTGATCGCCGAACGCTCAGGCGTCTGCGGGACCGCGGCGCACATCGGGCGCTCGTGTGGCTCCCGCAGGACGCCGCTGGCGCGATCAGCGTCAGCGACACCGAACGATTCCTCGACGACCTCGTGGCCAACACCACTCACTGAGTGAGGCTGAGGCGATACCGATCACGCTCTCGCGGACGGGCTCGTGGTGGTAGGGGTCTCTGTCAGTAGCCCCATCATCAGGGGCTCCCACAGGCGGCCGACGCGTGGTTCTGTAGCAGTGCACCGCCGATAAGGCGGTGCCTAGGACGACCTGTGGATCAAGGAAAAGGAGTGCAGCAGCATGACTGACGAGAATGTCTGGTTCGTCACCGGAGCCGGCCGCGGCATGGGTGTCGACATTGCCAAGGCAGCCCTGGCTGCCGGTCACGCCGTCGTCGCTACCGGACGCAACCCCGAGAAGGTCGCCTCCGTGCTCGGCGCGCACGACGACCTCATCGTCGTAGCTCTTGACGTTACCGACCCCGCGAGCGCCGAGGCCGCTGTGCAGGCGGGCGTGGACCGGTTCGGCCGGATCGATGTGTTGGTCAACAACGCGGGCAATTTCAACGCCGGGTTCTTCGAGGAGCTCGCCTCTGAGGAGTTCCGCGCGCAGATTGAGACCACCCTGTTCGGTCCGGTCAACGTCACCCGCGCGACCCTTCCAGTCATGCGCGGCCAGCGCTCCGGGCTTGTCGTCACGATCTCCTCGACCGCCGGCATTGTGGGCGGAGAGTTCCTGACCGCGTACGCTGCCTCGAAGTTCGGGGTGGAGGGCTGGATGGAGTCGCTGGCCCCGGAGGTTGCGCCGTTCGGGATCCGAACGATGCTTGTCGAGCCCGGCTTCTTCCGCACCGAGCTGCTATCGCCGGAGTCGACGAGGTACGCCGAGTCCTCGATCGCCGACTACGCCGAGCGCACCGAGCAGACCGTAACCGCCTGGAAGAGCATGAACGGCCAGCAGGGCGGCGACCCCGCCAAACTCGCCGACGCCCTGGTCCGCCTCGCCAGCCAGGACGAGCCGCCGCTGCGCTTCCCGGCTGGCGCCGACGCGGTCACCACGTTCGAGAACAGGGCCAGGCTACTCCTTGAGCAAGCCGACGCGAACCGCGAGCTGTCCAGCAACCTCGCCCACGACAACGCCTGACTCGCGGGCGAATGAAGGACGGCAGAGAAGCGTGGAATACATACGACAGGGGTCACGCATGGCCTCACAAGTCGGGACGGATCAGGCGACCATTCGTTCGTCTCCAACCACCCGAAGTACAACGCGCTCTAGCGGGTTATCGAGCCGGAGGTCGTGTGACATTTCCGCCGATGCGACCGAACGCAAGGTATGCGATAGGCCCGACAGGCTGAACGACGCAACCCAGAACCCATAAAGGCTTGGGGCCGCGCACCTGCGCGCGCGGACGCCGGGCTAAGTCCGCCAGCGCCACACTGGTCAATACCACCTCAATGGCCGAAGCGACGATGATGGCCGCTTGCTGACCGCTGCTGAAGTCGCTCCACCGCTTCTTGGTCCCCATGATTGCCACGCTACTGCCAAGCTGGTGTAGCGATCCCGAGGGCCGCCTCGGTCCCGGCGAGTCCCCAACACACGACCGCGAGCTCACCGGGCAGAAGTGGCATGAGAAGAATGGGGCGAAGCGCTGCACCGTAGCCATCTTGAAGCCCAGCCGCAGCCCGACCTCACCAAAATTCAGCGCTAGGCATCGGGCGCACTCCTTAGAGACCTCAAGACCGGTACTGAAGGGGCCCGTCGGGCTCAGTCCCTCCCCTTTTGAGAGCGTTTCTCTTGCGTTTTCCTTCCATTAATCATTCGTTCCAATTGATTTTGCATTTTATTCATCTTATATAGTGCTAGACAATTGGTCGTCTGTCGCTATGCAATTGATTCATGATTAGTGAGCCCACCTCAATTATCGCCGCATTCGCCATTGGTTGGTTGTGCCATGCGATATTGCTACGGTTCGGCGAGCCTGTCCGGCAGCAGCGGCATCGCCGACCTGCCAATAGCCGACAAGTGCAGCTAAGGCGTCCCTGCTTTGCCCACAGTCAGCCCATGGGTTGGGCCAGCCTGAGCAGCAGTTACTACCGAGACCCGAGAGGTGCAGCTGTTGCGGGCCAAGCTGGCAGCAGCGTCCGAGGTATGTGAGGTGGCAGGGCGAGGGCAGCAGTTGGAGTCAGTGCTGGCCGAGCTGGATGGTGGGAAGCCGTGAGTAAGCAGCAAGTGTTGGGACCGGCTGAGCGCGTCAAAGCCCGGGCCATGCAAGCCACGGCATGCGAGATCGAAGGTCAGCGAAGGGCAATCAAGTCTCGAAACGCTAGACAGCGTGCAGATCATGATCGGAAAAGGCTGTAGCAAGTCATTGCAGAGCAGGATCACACTGGGAAAGACTAGGGCGGCGAAATGAGCAAACACGGATCCGGACGTCTGTTCATTCGGGTGGTCTGCACCGACATGTACATCGATCGGCAGACTGGCATCAGGTGTGCACGGCACCAGCAATTCAGGCTCGGTCGGTTGCCGGTGTTCGTCGAGAAGGACCAGGACGGCAATGCCTTGCCGGGCACGGAGCATGTCGGATACCCCCAGGACGCGCACGTTAACCCCCGCATGCCAGCCCACCGTTGCCCAAAATGCGGGCGAGCGTTGCCAGGGGCTGCGCGATACTCCGATGAAGGCGGGGCGTGGAGCCGCATCATCCGGCACTGGCTGGACGCGGACCCCAAACGCTCCGTCCTTGTGGTGGACATCTCAGACCCGGCTTATGCCTGGTAGCGGGTCGCAGCAAAAAGAATGATGAGCGAGGCCCACCGGGGTCACCTCGATACGCCAAGCCGCCCCAGCATGCAATATGACACCAGCGGCCCACGCCGCGCTAGTTTCAGCCCTTGTGCCCAGGACACCTAGGCGCCCCTTCGCGAACCACGGTCGCACGGCCGGCCTGGTGCTGGCCGAGGGTCTTGCAGGACCCCTGCTGGGAGACGAGGACACCGTGGCCGGCACGCGAACAAGATCGCAGCCTGGCCACGGCCATCCTTGACGCTGCCGCGCATGCCGCCGCTCGCTCAGGCCGGGACCACAAACTACTGGCACACCAGCTTCGGCCCGACCAACGTCGTGGCCAACTTCGGGTTGTCGCCGCCAGCGCCGGCGGCGTCCAAACCCTGCGCGAAGGACTGATCGAGAGTGCGAATAGCGTTGCCAAACTGGCCCTGGGCATTGCTGACAACTGCCCTGACCGTCCTGTGCGAGTCCGTCGCCACCATGCCGATGATCATCTTCCCGCGCGTCAACGCCGCCCACGCAAGACGGCCAGCATGGAGCGACCATCTCGACCGCCTCCGCTCGGCCGGTGTCCAGCTCATCTGCGGCGAGGACGCATGGCCCCTCCGCCTCGCTCGCTGCGGTCCGTGTCCTCGGGAGACCCCCTGAGACCGGCACGGGCCCGCTACGTGATGCACCTCGCTAGCAGCCGTCACCGGCGATCGACAGCCTCTCGCGCGCCGGAGCGCCGCCGAACCGCGGGCAGCCGATAGCTTCCTTCTGTCGAGCAGCGGAGGCTGAGGCATGTATGCCCTGGCGTTTAAGGTAGAAGCGGCCTGCTGGCGACGGCAGCCAGTTCGCTTCGAGATCCAGGCCCGGACTCTCCTTCTGGATGTACAAAGTCAACGACCCGTCCTCGCCGAAGCGCAGGCCCGGAGTGCGGTCGCTGATCGAGTAACGCTCGATCGGTGCCGTGACCCGAACCGCTGCGATGCGCGAACGGAAGCCGTCGGAATCGCTGCGAGGGTGGGCGTGAGTCCCGCCCTCGCAGCGATTCTCTTGATTATCGTTGTGGACCCGGCGAAGCACTTATTGAGGCGTCGATGCGAAAAAAGGGATAAGGTCCAAGCGAGCATCTCGGGGGAGGATCACACATGTCTCGACTCTTGCGCGCGCGAGCGTGGTCCGTTCTGGCGTTGCTCGCCGGTATCACATCTGTCTGGGCGGGCGATGTGCTATGGCTGCGACTCGCCTGCGCTGCTGGACTGGTCATCGGGATCGCGCAGCAGCTGGCGCTGCTCGCGCTCAGCATCCGCAAGCGCATGCTGGGGACCTTCTGGGTTCGGTTGAGCGCGGCCACCCTGCTGTGCGCTGGAGTTGCCTGCTGGTATCTGGCGAACTCCCCGCGGTTGCCGTTCCTAGTCGTTGCTGGCTTGCTTGTGGTGCTTGCTGGGCTGTGGTGGTTTTGCAACGCCCTAACAGACGCTGATGTCGTGCAACTACAGGTCCGGAATCTGCCAGGAGCTCCCGAAAAGCCGGTTGACCCTCCGCGCTGGCCGTATGGGTGGGCCGGGGCCGTGATTTGCGGGTTTCTTGTACTCGGCTTTGTCGCTGCCACGCTCTCGCTGCCAGCGCCGGTGTTCCCAGTGCTTGCAGTGTTAGCCGTAGCAATGTTGGCCGTGATTGGGGTGCCGCTTGCACGCTTCACCCGGTACAAGCAGGAGGTGCTCGACAAGCTTCGGGCATACCGTCCGGTCCTGACGATGCCTTATAACGGGCATGCCGGATTCCACATCGGTTTGTGGTCACCGTATCTGGAGAGAACCGGGCAGCGCTTTACCGTCGTGACGACCGACGCACTCGCATTCCAGCGCGTGGCCGAGAGGTACACGATGCCCGTGATCTACGCGCCGAGGGGGGATCTTCGGGCAATCCGAGCGATGTTGCCAAAGACAGTCCGTGCCGCGCTCTACGTCTACAGCCGCGACAACGCCGATTTCAGGAAGGTCCGGCGTATCACTCATGTCTGGCTCCACCACGGGGACAGCGATAAAGAGGCTTGTTTCCGGCAAAAGTCAGCGGCCTACGACGTCCTCGTTGTGGCTGGTCGGGCAGCGATCGAGCGCTACGCCGCACACGGGGTCCACATCCCGTCGGAGAAGTTCAAGATTCTTGGTCGTCCCCAAATCGAGAACATCGAAACAGCGACGGCCTCAATCTCAACCATCGACAATCCGGTCGTGCTCTACGCACCGACCTGGTACGCCGCCGATTACAAGAACAACCACTCCTCTCTTCCTATTGGCACAGCTATCGTCTCCGCCTTACTCGCACGCAATGCGACAGTGATCTTCAGGCCGCACCCGGCCAACCGCAAGCTGCCGGAGGCCGCCGCCGCGATTACGGCAATTCACGAGCTCCTCCAAGCCGATGCCGAGGCCACATCACGGCCGCATCGCTGGGGCGCGGCGGCATCCGACCCGACGTTTGCTGAGCTAACCAACGCTGCGGACGCCATGGTGGCCGATGTCTCGGGGGTCGTCACGGACTTCATGCAGTCGCTCAAGCCATTCGCGATGGTTTCCACGGGCGACAAGACAGATACCTTCCGAGCCCGATTCCCCTCCAGCCGCTCTGCTTACGTCATCGAGTGGGACCTGTCGACCCTCGACGATGCGCTCGACGCCATGCTGGGCGAGGATCCGCTCGCACCCATTCGAGTCAAACGTCGCGAGTACTACCTCGGTGGCTATGAAAACGGAGAATCGGCTCGCGCCTTTGTCAGGTACCTGCAATCGCTGATCGCGGATCCGACGCCTATGAAAGCTGTGCTGGCAAAGCCGCCAGTTCGCGCACGAACCACGCAAAAGCGTCTGCAGCCTACTGGCCAGTAAGCCTCCGAGGACGTATTTCGCCGGAGGTCCGTTGGGCAGGCAGAGCGCGCTCGGAAGCTGGCTACCGGCTTGGGAGCGATCGCGGTAGCCCGAACCATGGGAGCACGCTGTTGTCGAAGCGGGTCATGCCGGAGATCCGGTCGCCGGTGAGAGTGAGGACGAGGAGGCCGGTCCCGTGGCTGATGCCGGTAGGGCCGCGCAGGTAGGCCCCGAACGCCGGCTGACCGTTGGCTCGCGTCGGGACGAGGTCAAACCTTCGGCCCGAGCCGAAGATGCTGGCGCACAGGCGGGCCACGACGTCGCGGCCTTGGTATTCGAGGGGAATCGGTGGCATGGAGCTGAAGACATCGTCTGTCAGCAGGGCCACCAGCGCATCGAGATCGGCGGACTCGTACGCGCGGACGAACTTCGCCACGATCGCATCCTCGGAGCGTGAGTCCGGAGCGGGAGGCGGCCCGTACTCTGCGATCGGCGACCGTCGGCGCCGCAGGCTGGCGCGCGCACGTTTGAGGGCGCTGTTGACCGATTCGACGGTCGAGTCCAGCATGTCAGCGACCTCGTTCGCGCGGAATCCGAGCACGTCGCGCAAGATGACGACGGCGAGCTGGCGAG
>Ga0307315_10000297_pt1 | contig 11110 bp, 10 predicted proteins | sample ER_DNA_355_FD_194497 | JGI IMG/M metagenome (GOLD analysis project Ga0307315, IMG submission 194497) | Bulk soil microbial communities from the East River watershed near Crested Butte, Colorado, United States - ER_DNA_355 | ecosystem: Environmental > Terrestrial > Soil > Floodplain | place... | reverse complement strand
TTGATCGAGAGCGATCTTGTGTCGTTCCGCGAGATCGCCTCCAAGACGTACTTGAGCAGGAAGGCGGGAACGACGCCGAGCCCCGCCGAGACGACGATCAACAGCAGCACTCCGCCCAGCCGCAGCTTGTAGGCAGCGAAGAGCCTGCCGATCCGGCTTAGGTTTGCGCGGCGCACCGCCGGGTCGGCGGGACGCTCCGGCGGCGCTTCGGCGGAGTGAAAGAACATCCCCATCGAAGCGTCAGGGTACGTCGCGCGGCATGCGTGATGTCAGCCCGTTAGAACTTCCACCATGACCGCGAAGATCGCGCCCGACCCGTACCGGGAAGAGGAGATCGAATCGCGCTGGGAGGCCGCGCCGGCCGTCGCGACCGTCATCGGTTTCCAACTGGTGCTCGCGACTGTGAGCCGCATCGAGCACTGGACGCTCTGGACCTTGCCGTGGTGGGTGTGGTTGATCTCCATCCCGCCTGAGCTCGCGCTCCTGATACCGCTTGCCTGGAGCCGGCCAAGGCACCGGCTCGAGCAACTGGGGCTGCGACGCATGGTCGCGTTAGCGCTGCTCGGCGTGATCAGTCTGACGAACGCCCTACTGCTGGTCGCGCTGATCGGCTCGCTGGTCGAGGGGAAGGAAACGAGCGGCGCACAGCTCCTCCTCAAGGCGGTCACCGTCTGGGGGACGAACGTGATCGCGTTCGGCCTCTGGTACTGGGGTCTCGACCGCGGCGGGCCGGTGAAGAGGCTCCAGCCGGACTCGCCGTCCCCGGACTTTCAGTTCCCCCAGATGGAGAATCCGCAGCTTGTCGCGCCGGGCTGGTATCCGGAATTGGTCGACTACATCTACGTCTCGTTCACGAACTCGATCGCCTTCAGCCCGACGGACGCGATGCCGCTGACCCGGCGGGCGAAGCTGCTGATGATGTTCGAGTCCGCGATCTCGGCGATCACGATCCTGCTCGTGGCCGCCCGCGCGGTCAACATCTTCAAATAGGTCAAGCAGGCCAAAGGCCTGGATCTCGGGCCTGTCCCTGAGTCGAGGGATAGCGGCGCATTGCCTCCGACCGATCTCGGAGGAGACGGCAATCACGCCCTCTCCGCGGTCCGGAGGTCTTCTTGGCTCGACGCACGCTCCCGGTTCTGGCAGCTTTCGTTCTGGCTCTCCTCGCCGCCTCAGTGGCCGACGGCCGGAGCTCGAGGGCAAACGCGTGCGGCGCGCGCGAGTACTCCTACGCCGGCCTGCAGAGCGACAGCAAGGGCCACGGTGTCGGCGCGACGCTCGTCCCGCTCCGGACGCCGGCCGTCTCGGCCGGCCACGTCGGCGCCTGGATCGGCGTCGGTGGCGTCAACCTGGGGCCGAACGGCACGGCCGAGTGGCTGCAGGTCGGTTTCAGCGCCTTCCCATCAGACCGGATGAGCCGTATCTATTACGAGGTCACGGTTCCGGGTTCAGATCCCCGCTACGTCGAGCTCGACTCCAGTGTCAAGGCGGGCGAGAAGCACAGCTTCAAGGTGCTTGAGATGGCGAACCGGAAGGCCTGGTGGCGCGTCTGGCTCGACGGCAAGGCCGTCAGCCCTGCAATCCACCTTCCAGGAAGCCACGGCGCGTGGTATCCGCAGGCGATGGCCGAGAGCTGGAACGGCGGCGTCAGAGCATGCAACGCATTCAACTACCGCTTTTCGAACGTCACCCAGGCGCACGCCGACGGCGGCGACTGGCAGCCACTGACGCGAAGCGTCTCCTTCCACGACGCCGGCTACCGATTCGTTCAGACCTCGCGCGTGCCGAGCAACTTCCTCGCAGCGAGCCTTGACAGTTCTCCGCCGCTCGCTACCAGCGTCCCGAACCGTGTCAGCCGTGCCAGCGCGAGACTGGCCGCGCTGCAGACGGTTCGGTTCACTCGTTCGCGCGGAAAGTAGCGACGAGGCGGCCCGGGGGGCCGCCTCGTCGGAACGGGTGTCTACTGGATGGTGACCGGCGTGCCGACCGGCATCAGCCGGCCCAACGCCAAGATCGCGGCGTTCCGGAGACGGATGCAGCCGTGCGAGATGTGCCCTGGGATCAGGTGCGGCTCGTTCGTGCCGTGGATGCCCACGTAGCCGCCGCCCGGCCAGTCGGTCAGGACGGCGGAACGGGCGCTGATGCCGAACGCCAGCGGCCCGTAGAAGGGGTTGTTGAAATTGGTCAGCTTGTCGCGGACGTAGAACTCGCCGCGGGGAGTCGGCCAGTAGTTCTTGCCGACGCCGACGCGTGTCTTGAAGACGACCTTGCCGTCCCGCTTGAGCGTCGCGGACGTCGCGCCGCGGTTGATGTAGAGGTGGGTGTGGACGGTGAATAGAGGACTCAGGTCGCGCTTCCGCACGAAGCCTGTCGAGTTGTTCGGCAGGATCGGCAGACGCACCCGGTACCAGCTGGAACGAGGGCTGATGTCGATCCGGGAAAGCACGAGCACGTCGTTCTGGGTGCCGTCCGTCGTTCCGGCGGGAAGGGTCGTCACCACCCGCGAGGCGAGGCCCGGCTTCGCGCGCACGACGGTTCGCCTCATCAGGACGGCCCAGTGCGCCACCTTGTCGTTGGTCAGCTTCGTCGAGCGCGGATAGAGGGCGCCCGCTCTGGAGCCGCCCTGCGCGGCTGAAGCAAGCGAGAGCAACGCTACTGCCAGTGCGCCGGCGAGCGTGATCGAAGCGAGCGCGCGGCGATTGGCAAAAAAGGATGTGTTCACTGATGTCCCCCGGTTCTCTGTCGATCACTGAGCGGCTCGTAAAAGCGGCTCCAGTGTAGCCTCGGTCTCGGTCGTTACTCCTCGACGATTTCCTCTACAGAGCTTAGGGTGCGCTCGGAAGCGAGCGGTCTAGATCGGCCTGGACAAACGGACAGGACCGGCTCTGGCGGTCTGACCGCTTTTCAGGCATAACTACGGTCGTCGGCAGGAAGGGGGGTCGTAATAACTCGACGCGTTGCGTTCGTGCTCGTGGTTGTCGCTGCCGCGTTGGCGGCAGTCGCCACGGTCCACGCCGGTGACGGCAAGGAGCAGATCAGGTTCAACGCCGCCGATCAGGCAGCCGCGAAGGCCGTTGTCATCCGCCCCGCCGATCTCGGCTCCGGCTGGGTGGGCGGCCCTGCAAAGCCAGATCTCTCCGCCGGCCCAAGCTGCCCCAACTATCACCCCAAGGTCTCCGATCTCGTCCTCACCGGCGCCGCCCGGACGACCTTTCAACGCAGCGGCTTCGAGTTCGACAGCCAGTCGGGCGTTCTGAAGACACGGCGGATGGTGGCGCTCGACTGGCGGCGCTCGGTCCTAGCGCCGGGTGTCGTACCATGCCTCCGCCAGTCGATCGGCAAGGGGCTCGGCACGAACGCGAAGGTGGTCTCGTTCAAGAAGCTCCCGTTCCCACAACTCGCCACCTACGCCGCGCTCTTTCGTGGGGTGATCAGTGTCCAGGCGCAGGGCAAGACGGTGCGAGTTCTCACCGACCTCGTTCTCGTCGGGCGAAGCCGCACCGAGCTCACGCTGACCATCGTCGGGCCGGCGTCCGCGAAGAGCGCGATCTCGGCGGCCGAACGTCGCCTCGCCCGGTCTCTGATTACACGCGCGCGCGCTTGACGCCTGCGCCGCGGGCGCGCGAGCGCTGACCCCGTGGGCAGTCTGGCGACCCCTCTGCTCGTCATCGTGTTCGCGGCCGCGGCCGGGGCGACCTGGATCGCCGGCGTGGCGCTGTCGAAGACGACCGATGCACTCGACGTGCGACTCGGCTTCGGCGAAGCGCTCGGCGGGATCGTCCTGCTCGCCATCGCGGGCAGCCTGCCCGAGCTCGCGATCACGATTTCCGCGGCCTCTGGCGGGCATCTCGACCTCGCCGCCGGAAACCTGATCGGCGGGATCGCGGTGCAGACGATGGTGCTCGTCATCTGTGACGCGGTCGCCGGGCCGAGGTATGCGCTCACCTTTCTAGCCGGCGCGTTGACGCCGGTGCTCGAGGCGTTGCTCGTCGTTCTCGTGGTCTCAGGGGTGCTGATGGGTTCGCTGCTGCGGCCGTCGATCGCGATCGGAGGCGTCGTCAGCCCCGCGTCGCTCGCGATCGTCGTGGTCTGGGTGATCGGCGTCTACGTGATCGACCGGGCGAGGAAGGAGAAGCGCTGGACGGTGACGATGCCGGGAAGCCGCCGCGGCCGCCTCAGCCACCGCGAGCCGATGCCGGCGAAGCCACACCCCTACGCCCGTTCGTCGACGCTTCGTGTCGCCTTGATCTTTGGGGCCGCCTGCGTAATTACCCTCGCCGCCGGCGTGGCGCTTGAGGTGACGGGCAACACGCTCGCCGACCGCGCCGGGATCAACGGCGTCATCTTCGGCGCAACAGTGCTCGCAGCGGCTACGGCCCTGCCCGAGATCAGCTCCGGCATTGCTGCCGTACGCCTGGGCGACAACGCGCTTGCGCTCGGGGACATCTTCGGTGGCAACGCGTTTCAGGTCTGCCTCTTCCTCCTCGCCGACCTGATCGCCGGCTCGCCGGTACTGCCGAGCGCGGGCCGGCTGAACAGCTGGGTCGCCTCGCTCGGAGTCGCGCTGACGGCAATCTTCGCGACCGGGATCATCGTCCGTCCCCAGCGCTGCTTCCTGCGGCTGGGCCCGGATTCGTGGCTGGCGATCGTCGTCTTCGGGCTCGGGATCGCGGGGCTTATTGCCCTCGCGTATTGACGAGCCGGCGCGGAAACCCAACGCGTCCGCTATTCGTTTCATCGTGATGGGCCGATTCCGCGTCGTCGCCGTCGGCTGCGCCTGCCTGCTGCTCGGGGCCTGCGGCGGGACGACGACGAAACAGTCCTCGATCCAGCGTGCGACCGCGAACAGGCTCGCGAGCGAGAGCGAGGCGGTGGCCGCGGCTCTGGAGCGCGGCGATTCCTGTGCGGCCGCGAGCAAGGCCAAGACCCTTCACCTGCACGTCGCGAATGCAATTGCGTCCGGCTCGATCCCGCAACCGCTTGCTGCGTCCGCCCGAAGCGCATCTTCGCGGCTTGCCGACCGGATCGCCTGCACGCGTCCGCCGCCGCCGCCCCCGGCAGCCCCAACCTGCGCCGATGTCGAACATGATAAGCACGGGTCCGGGAAACACGGGAAAGGCGCGGCCAAGCGGAAGGGTTGCGAGTGAGCGCTCCGCAGACCTCGACGAAGCGCTACCGTCGGGTGCGGCTGCTCGGCCACGGCGGCATGGCGACGGTCGAGCTTGCGCACGACACCGAGCTCGATCGGCCGGTTGCGATCAAGCGGCTCGCCGAGAATCTCGCCGCGAACGAGGAGTACAAGCAACGGTTCCTGCGCGAGGCGAGGCTGGCCGCACGGCTCTCGCACCCCAACATCGTCGGGGTCTACGACGCCGGCGCCGAGAACGGGATTCCATACATCGTCATGGAGTACGTCGAAGGCGAGACCGTCAGCGACCTGTTGCGACACCGCGGGCGGCTCGAGCCGGCTGAAGCGGTCGCGCTGGGTCTCCAGGCCTGCTCGGGTCTCGAGACCGCGCATGATGCCGGCCTCGTTCACCGCGACATCAAGCCGCAGAACCTGCTGATCACGCCGGACGGGACGCTCAAGATCGCCGACTTCGGTATCGCCCGCTCGCTCGACGGAACGCAGCTGACGCAGGCCGGGACCGTGCTCGGCACAGCCGCCTACCTGGCGCCCGAGCAGGCTGCGGGCGCACAGGTGACTGCGGCCGCCGACATCTACGCCCTCGGCGCTGTGCTCTACGAGCTGCTGACGGAGCGGCCTCCGTACGAGGCGGACAGCCTGGCCGAGCTCTTCGCCAAGCAGACGGAGGGCTCGATCACGCCTCTCCGGGAGCTTGCACCGTCCGCGCCGGCGCGGCTCGAGGATGCCGTGATGCATGCACTCGCCCGTGCTCCCCAGTACCGGCCCGAGTCGGCTGCGGCGTTCGCGGTCGAGCTCGACGCGACTCCGACTGCCGTCACAACCGTAGACGGGTCACTGGCACCGACCAGGCCGATGCGCCGGCTGCGTTTGAATTGGGGCCCCGCGGCGCCGCGGCGCCGACGCTGGGTCTTGTCTGCTGCGGCAATCCTCGCCGCGGCGCTGGTTGCGCTCGTCCTCGCGCTGTCGCTCGGAGGCGGTTCGAAGTCGCCAAGGCCGGTCGCACCGCCCTCGACGAGTGGGTCAACGGCGCAGCAGGCGCGGGCGTTCTCCGACTGGCTGCGTGGCCACGCGGCCGGCGGCTGAGGAGGCAAAGGCATAAGCTCGAAAACCAAACCGAGGAGGCAAAAGATGGCAAATCGCCGTGGGCTCGTCGTCGAGCAGCTGCACGCGCTCGCCGACGACCTCGAGGAACTCTGGAAGGCCGCAACGCGCGACCCGGCTGCGGAACGGCGCAAGCAACGAGGCTGGCTTCTGCTGACCGGTGCGTTGGGCGCAGTGGCGACGATGGCGAGCCGGAAGGCGCTCGCGAAGCTCTGGCCGATCCTGACCGGGGAGCCGGCGCCTGGGACGAAGGCGCCAAGCGTCCCACGCGAGCGCGACCGCGAGCGCGTGGGCTAGTCCGAGCGCGCGAGCTTTCGGCGGTTCTTCGAGCGGTACATCGCTTCGTCCGCCGCACGGAGCAGGCCCTCGGGCGTGTCGTCCGCCGCGCCGGTTGCGGCGATTCCGAAGCTCGCCTCCACACGCAGGATGGATGAGCGCCCGCTTCGCTCGAGCCACTCGACAAGCCGCTCCGTCACCTCCTCGGCGCCCGGCCCGCTCGTTTCCGGGAGCAAGATGGCGAATTCGTCGCCGCCGATTCGGAACGCCTGGTCGCCCGGCCGGAGCTCAGTACGAAGAAGCCGGCCGACTCGGACGAGGCAATCGTCTCCCGCGGGGTGACCGTGCCGGTCGTTCAGCTGCTTGAGTCCGTCGAGGTCGAGCACGATCAGCGCGAGAGGAACGTCGGCGGCGACCGCCTCAGCCACGCCGCGATCGAGCTCACGCATGAACGCGCGCCGGTTGGGCAGGTGCGTCAGCGGATCGTGGTCGGCGAGATAGCGCATCTGCTCGAACTGCGTCGCAAGCGTCAGTGCGCTCGCCGTCTGGTTGGCGAAGATCCGCAACGCTTGCAGCCTTTCCTCGCTCGGTAGCAGCCGGTCCTCGGGCTCGTCGACCCAGATGACGCCGATGACCTCCTCCTGCGGTCCGTGCAGCGGGATCACCAGCCAGTGGTGGTTCCATGCGTGCGGGCCGCGCCCGTTCAGCTCGGACTCGTAGATGACCTGGCTCGTCGCCACGCGTTTCCGGGCGATCTCGTCCGGGACGAGGAAGCACCCGGCAACCTCGAACACGGAGTCGAACAGCGACGCGATCTCGGTCAGGGAAAGGTTCTCGGTCAGTAGGCGGTCGGTGGCCGCCCACCCTGCTGCGGCCCGGGTCACGAGCGTCAACCCGTCCTCGGCGAGGAGGTCGACGCACACCTTCTCGAAGCCGAGTGCGTTCGCGATCCCGTTACAGACGGATTGCAGGATCGAGTCCGCAGAGAGCGTCTGCGTCAATCCCGAGGAGACGTGCATCAGCTCTTCCAGCGCTACACGATGCCGCTCGCGCACGATCGCCGCTTGCGCGGCGGCGAGCGCCTGCGCGGCGTAGTGGGCGAGACCGACGAGCAGCCCGAACTCTTCGTCGCTCGGCCGCAGGCCCGAGGCGGGGTCACCGAGCGAGAGGATCCCGAGCAGCTCCTCGCCGGGTCCATACAACGGTACGAAGACTTCGTCATCCGGGTTCCACGCCTCCGGGTGTTCGCCGACCTCGCGCACAGGGACGTAGCGCTTGCCGGTGTCGCTTTGCCAGTCGAACTCGCCGTGCTTGATGAAGAACGCGCCGTCCCGGAGGAAGCGGTCGTCGAGCAGCTGCGTCCAGCTCTCCCGGCTGTAGGTGCTGCCGAGCAAGGCGCGCTGCACTTCCTTGTCGCCGTGAACGGTCGCGACGGAGAAGTCGTCCCACTCAGGGCGGTAGAGATTGAGAACGACGGTGCCGAAGCCGACGACTTCCGCGACCGTCCGCGCGATCAGCGAGAGGACGGTCGGAAGGTCGCTCTCCGCACGCACGAGCTCGGTGACGCCGACGAGCGCTCCCACTCCCACAACGTCGCGCGGCCGGCGCCTCGCGCGCGAGAACAGACGCCTCAATCGCGCGTGTCGTCGCCCATGAGCCTTTCGGGTCATCCTGTCGCCGCCGATCGAACTGCCCTCCTCTGAACCCTGCCTATCGCCGCACTCCCAGCATCCACCATGCCAACAGAGTTCGAATCGCCCTGGTGGGGGATCTCGTCTCCGAGGCTGGTCAGGCGGTTGGACTCACGACGCGAAGCGGTTGCATCGTGCGCACGGGGTCGCGGTCGGTCGCTCCAAGTCGCGCGAAGACGCGAAAAAACGCGTCCACGACCACCGGTGCGAACTGGGTGCCGCAGTGCCTCCGAAGCTCCGCCTCAGCCTCGCCCGGATCGAGCGCGCGGTGGTAGGGGCGGTCGGTCGTCATCGCGTCCCAGGCATCCGCGAGCCCGACGATCGCCGCGCCGAGCGGAATCGAATCGGCTGCGAGCCCGTGTGGATACCCCTGCCCGTCCCAGCGCTCGTGATGGTGGTGGATCAGAGGGACCGCATCGCGCAGTCGCCCGAACTTCGCAACGATCTTGGCGCCGTCGGCGGAGTGTTGCTTCATCAGCTCATACTCCTGCTCGGTGAGTTTCGCCGGCTTCGTCAGGATCGCGTCCGGCACGCCAAGCTTGCCGATGTCGTGGAAGAGTCCAGCGTGGCCGATCGCATCGAGCTCGCGCCCTTCGATTCCGAGCTCCCGCGCAACGGAGAGGGCGATCTCCTGGACGCGCTGCGAATGGCCGGCTGTGTACGGATCACGTGCATCGACCGTCGCATTCAGAGTGGCGACCGCCTCGAGCGCGTCCTGCTCGAGCACCGCGTAGGCCTCGCTTAGCTCAGCCGACCGAGCCGCCAGCGAGGCCGCCTGGCGGCGGAGCGTCCGCGACGCGGTCCGCACGAGTAGAGCGAGCGCCAGATAGAGGAGGAGGAAGACTAGCGTCACCGCCGCCCAGATCGCGTGCTTGTTCGCCGTGATCAGGTGCTCGCTTCGCTTCGGGTCGGCGTAGATCTCGTAGGCGCCGATCGCGCGGTGATTGCTCGCGTCCTCGATCGGAGCGTAGACCTCGAGCAGCCGCCCGAAACCGAGGCTCCGTTCGACGGCGTTCTCTTCCCGGTCTGGTACCTCGATCTCGGCAACGGATTCGTTCTTGCGCAGCGCCTTCCCCAGGCTGCCGTCGATCTCGAAGCGCTGGCCGATCCGGCGCCGGGCGCGATTGGTCCACGCGAGAACGCCGTTCGAGCGCCAGACCTTCACAGTGACGATCTCCGGTCGGCGGCGAAGTTCGTCGACGAGTTGCCGCGAGAGCTGCGGGTGGACGGCGACCGCGTTGTGCTGCACGAGCTGGGGGTGGAGGACGCCGTCGACGTACTGAGCCAGGCTGGAGCGAGCATCGTCGATCACCTGACCCTTCAGCCGTGAGCTGAGAACGCTCGAGAGGATGACCGCACCGGCAAGCAGGATCGCGGCACTGGCGACCAGGAACACGCGCAGCAATGTCAGCGAGCGTTGTACCGCCCAGGTGCGCGGGGTGATCGACGCCGCAGCCACGCCGAAGAGAGAATCGGCCGCTACCCGCGCTTTCTTCACCAGGAGCGTCGCTCGAACGAGTGATCGGGCCGTTTGTAGTCTTCCGGCGATGTCGGCACGGGATGCGCTTCGGCAGGCAGGGCTCTACGGGCGGACGGTCGCCCGCGTCGCCCAGCGGGGTTTTCGGGAGCCGGGCGGCGATCCCGAGTTCGCGACCGAGCGGATTGTCTTCGTTGTCGGCTCGCCTCGTTCGGGAACGACGTTCCTCGCCGGCGCCGTAGGCTCGCAGCCGGGATTCGTCGACCTCGGCGAAGTTCGGCCGGTGAAGTCGAGTATCAAGCGCTGGGCCACGCTTCCGGAGGACAAGGCCGCGACGGAGCTGCGCTCGACGCTCGAGCGCGTTCGCCGGCTCGGCTTCGTGCGCGACCTGAGGCCGGTGGAGCAGACGCCGGAGCTCAGCTTCGTCGTCGGCGCCGCCGTGCGGGCCTATCCGCAGGGGACCGTGCTGCACATCATTCGGGACGGGCGCGACGTCGTTTGCTCGCTGCTCGAGAGAGGCTGGCTTCGCGAGCGGGAGGGTCACGACGATGCCGGTCAGCCGTACGGTCCGCACCCCCGCTCCTGGGTGGAGCCCGAGCGCCGTGAGGAGTTCACGCGCGCGGGCGAGGCGACGCGGGCTGCGTGGGCCTGGCGGCGGTACCTGACCGCGGCTCGCGGAGTGCCCGAGCACACGCTCGAGATCCGCTACGAGGAGATCGCGGCCGATCCGGCGACCGTCGCCGAGCGGATCGCAAGCCGGCTCGAGGCGGATCCGACGCCCCTCACCGAGGCGTTCCGCGAGGTCCACACCCGCTCGATCGGCCGCTGGCGCCGCGATCTGACGCCCGAGCAGGTCGACGACGTCGAGCGCGAGGCGGGCCCGCTCTTGCGCGAGCTGGGTTACGACTGAGCGCTCGAAGGCTCCCCGCAGAGCTGATCCCCCGCATCCCGCGTCCCGCCCGGGCGGCGCTGCGCAATGCCGTCTGGACCTACGGCCGCGCCACCTCGTTCGCACGGCCGCTGCCGGGCTTCCTGATCCTCGGCGCGCAGAAAGCCGGCACGACGGCGCTCTACGCCTACCTGCGCTGGCACCCCGGCATCACGGGCCCGGCCTGGAAGGAGGTCAGCTACTTCGACCGGCACTACCGTCGCGGAGTCCACTGGTATCGGGGCCACTTTCCGCTGCGGCCGGGCGAGCGGCTCCTCGGAGAGGCGAGCCCCGGCTACCTCTTCCACCCACTCGCACCGGAGCGCGTGCGGGCGACGGTTCCGGACGCCAGGCTGATCGCGCTCCTGCGCGACCCAGTCGACCGGGCGTTGTCCCACTATCACCACGAGGTTGCGCTCGGCCGCGAGCCGCTGACGTTCGAAGAGGCGATCGAGGCCGAGTCCGAGCGGACGCGTGGGGAGGAGGAGCGG
>Ga0307315_10000291_pt1 | contig 11183 bp, 9 predicted proteins | sample ER_DNA_355_FD_194497 | JGI IMG/M metagenome (GOLD analysis project Ga0307315, IMG submission 194497) | Bulk soil microbial communities from the East River watershed near Crested Butte, Colorado, United States - ER_DNA_355 | ecosystem: Environmental > Terrestrial > Soil > Floodplain | place: USA... | reverse complement strand
GTTCCGCCGGGCGCTGGACGACGCAGGCATGGTCGAGCAGCTCACCGTCGAGATCACCGGCCAGCGGGAGCTCGACACCACCGGGGGCAGCCGGGGTGGCGGCGGCGGCACGGAGATCGTCGTCGAGGTGCCGCCCCCGGGATCGGGGAACAGCCAGCTGCTCCTGTATGCGGCGGAGGACGGGTCGCTGTCGTGGCACCTTCCCGACGACGTCCCTCCCGATCAGGTCGTCACTCGCGGCGGTGACCGACGGACCTACCGGTTGCCGCGTGCGGTCGTCCTCGCCGACCCGGCCTCCGCCGGCGGGCAGCGCGGCGTCATCGGAGCGGTCGGGTCGAAGCTGTTCAAGGTCCTCGTGTTCCCGCTCATCGACCCGGTGCTCGGCAAGGTCGGAGACTACTTCGCCGCCCGTTGGGAGCAGAAGAACCGGCGCAACCTGGTCCGATGGTTCGACCCGGCCGACTACCAGCGCTCGGACGTGGCGGCGTTCGCGGCGCCGGACTGGACGCGGGTCGAAGGCGGAACGGCGCTGCTCTTCATCCACGGCACCACCGCGCAGTCCAATACCGCCTTCGACCAGCTGCCGGCCGCGACCCTCACCGAGCTCGGCCGTCGTTACGGAGGAAGGGTTTTCGCGCTGGACCACTTCACCATCTCGGTCACGCCGCACGAGAACATCCGGTGGCTCGCCGAGCAGCTCAGCGCCCTGGGCGGTGACGCACCGCTGAGCCTCGACATCGTCAGCCACTCCCGCGGCGGGTTGGTCGGCCGCGTCCTGGCCGAACGGCCGGGGGACGTCGGACTGGACGGGAGGGTCACGGTCCGCACCCTCGTCATGGTCGGAACGCCCAACGCGGGGACCGCACTCGCCGACAAGGCGCACCTGTCGCAGCTGTTGGACCGCGTGACGGACCTGGCCCAGTACATCCCGGACGCCGGCGTGACCGACGTCCTCGGGCTGGTGCTGTCGATCCTCAAGCAGCTGACGGTCGGCGCCTTCGGCGGTCTCGAGGGGATCATGTCGATGGACCCCGCGGGGGAGTACCTCAAGGCCTTCAACAGCACGCCCGGGTCGAAGGCCACTTACCGCGCAATCGCCTCGAACTACAACCCGCCCCGCGGCGCCCCGCTCGCGCGGGTCGCCCGGAACGCGGGCACCGACTTCGTCTTCCAGAAGGCCGACAACGACCTCGTCGTCCCGACGAACGGCGTGTTCCAGGTGGACGGGGCCGTCGGCTTCCCGATCGTCGACCCGCTGGTGTTCGCGGCGGAAGCCGGGGTCGACCACTCGTCGTACTTCACCAGACCGGAGGTCTCGGCGAAGCTGCTCGAGTGGCTCCCTGGCTGAAGCCGGGGTCAGACGTCGGCGAGGTGGCGGGTCGCCTCCCGCCGAGAGAGGCCGGACAGCTCGCCGGCGTGGGCGTCGACGAAGGCGCGCACCCAGTCCGGTGCGACGCGGGCGTTGTCGCGCAGCGCCCACCCGATCGCCTTGCGGATGAAGAAGTCGCGGTCGGCCAGGTTCGGTTCGATGACGTCGGCGAGGAGCTCCTGGTCGAGTCGCTCCTTGCGGCCGACTTGGCAGATGATGGCGCTCCGACGGACCCAGAGGTCCTCGTCGGTGGCCCACTCGCGCAGCCGGAGCCCCTCGACCTCCGGAGAGCCCTCGAGGACGTCGCGGACGAGATGGGTCGCGACCTCGTCGACCACGTCCCACCACGCGCCGGTGACGACGAGGTGCCTCCAGAGCGGCATTGAGTCGCTGTCCACCCAGGGTCGGTAGGTGCGGCACCGCGCGAGGGCGATCGCCGCATACCACTCCTCGCGGTAGGCGACCTCGTCCCAGAGGGTGCGGATCGTCGCCTCCCAGCCGTCACGGTCGGCGATGCGGAAGCCGGGGTCGGCGAGGATCGGCCGCAGCACGGCGGTCAGCTGCGGCGCAGTGAGGCCGCGGTAGGGCATCGTCGACTTCATGTACCGCTGCTGACCGGCCGCGCGGACGGGGTCGGCGTGCCGGGCGAGCTCGGCGCGGATGGTGTCGACGAGGTCCCGGTGCACCCGCGTCAGGCGTAGCGCACGGCGGCTCGGGCGCTGGCCTTGGCCGCCTCGACCTCGCGGTTCTTCGGCGGGGCGCTCGTGGAGAGGTGGTCGAGGAGGTGCTGGGTCACGTGGGCGATCTCCTCGACCGCCTCGTCGAACGCGGCCTGGTTGGCCTGGGAAGGGTTGGTGGAGCCGGACACCTTGCGGACGTACTGGAGGGCGGCGGCGCGCACCTCGTCGCTGGTGGCCGGGGGCTCGAAGTTGTGGAGCGGGCGGATGTTCCGGCACATGCCTCGACTGTATGCCGCGTGGCCGCGGCTCGGTCTTCTGCTGCGGCTGCTTCGAGGTCTGGGCCGGCTCCTCTTGGCGTCGTCGGTCCCGCCGAGATTTGTTCGTGACTTTCTTTTGTCCACAGGTGGTGGACGACCGTCGCGGCACGTCGCCACGCACGAACCGGGCCGTTCCTGAGAAAACCATGCACCGCCTGTCCTCAGGTTGTCCCCAGCGTTTGGCGGCGTGGTGCACACCCTTGTCCCCATGTCGTCCACAGCCGGGGATAGACCGTGGGCGATGGCTCGCCCTAGCGTGAGCGGTCGCCAGGGTCGCCCGGTCTAGCTAACCCCACAGGGAGGCTGTCGGGGGTCGGTGGTGCCATGGAGTGGACACCAGTTCGAACGGCGACAGCGGGAAGGATCGCGACACGCGGCGGTGACCAGGTGACCATTCAGGAGCTCTTTCCGCAGCAGCGGGACGCGCCGGCCGACGACCGGCTGCCTCCCCAGGACCTGCACGCCGAGCAGTCCGTGCTCGGCGGCATGCTTCTGTCCAAAGACGCGATCGCTGACTGCGTCGAGGTCCTCCGGCCGGCCGACTTCTACCGACCACAGCACGAGGCGATCTTCGATGCCGTCCTGTCGCTGTACGGTCGCGGCGAGCCGGCCGACGCGATCACCGTCGCCGACGAGCTGGGCAAGCGCGGCGACATCGGTCGGGTGGGCGGACAGGCATACCTGCACCAGCTGATCTCCTCGGTGCCGACGGCGGCGAACGCCGGGTATTACGCGCAGATCGTCGCCGAGCGCGCCGTCCTCCGCCGCCTGGTCGAGGCCGGCACGAAGATCGTTCAGCTCGGATACGCGCAGGGTGGTGGCGACGTCGAAGACATCGTCAACGCCGCGCAGGCCGAGGTGTACGCGGTCGCCGACAAGCGGGGGGCGGAGGACTACCACCGGCTCGGTGACATCCTCGAGATGACCGTCGACGAGATCGAGGTCGCGTCCGGCAAGTCCGGTGAGATGACCGGCGTGCCGACGGGATTCACCGATCTCGACTCCCTGACCAACGGTCTGCACCCCGGTCAGATGATCGTCCTGGCGGCGCGGCCGGCCATCGGCAAATCGACGCTGGGGTTGGACATCGTCCGGACGGCAGCGATCAAGCACAACCTCGCAGCGGTCATCTTCTCGCTGGAGATGAGCAAGACCGAGATCACCATGCGGCTGCTCTCGGCGGAGGCGGGCATCCAGCTGCAACACATGCGCAAGGGCACGATGCGCGAGGAGGACTGGACCCGGCTGGCGTCGACGATGGGCCGTGTCTCGGACGCGCCGCTGTTCATCGACGACTCACCCAACATGTCACTCATGGAGATCCGGGCGAAGTGCCGCCGGCTCAAGCAGCGCAGCAACCTCAAGCTCGTCGTGATCGACTACCTGCAGCTGATGTCCTCCGGCAAGAAGGTCGAGTCACGGCAGCAGGAGGTCTCCGAGTTCTCCCGCGCGCTCAAGCTGCTCGCCAAGGAGCTGGAGGTCCCGGTCGTGGCAATCTCGCAGTTGAACCGTGGTCCCGAACAGCGCACCGACAAGAGGCCGCAGATGTCCGACCTGCGCGAATCCGGTTGTCTCACGGCGGAAACGCGAGTGCTGCGTGCCGACACCGGGGCAGAGATGTCGCTCGGTGAGATGCTCCGTTCCGGGGAGGGCGACATTCCGGTGTGGTCGCTGGACGAGTCGCTGCGCTACGTCCGGCGGCATCTCACTCACGTGTTCTCGACCGGCGTGCGACCGGTGTTCCGGTTGGAACTGACATCCGGCAAGCAGGTGCGAGCCACCGAGAACCACCCCTTCCTCACGTATGCCGGCTGGCGCGCCCTGGGTGACCTACGCACGGGGGATCGGCTGGCGGTGCCACGGCACGTTCCAGCTCCGGGCTACTTCGAGCAACCACTCGACGATGCCGACCTGCGGTTCGGTGCACGCCTGCTGTCGTCACGAACGCGTGACCGCGTCTCCGGTTCGACGGCTGCTGCCGGGTGCCGGATCGGCTTCGACGTCGTTCCGAAGGATCGGCGTCGGTTGATGCCGGACATCGCCTTCTTTCCGAAGCGCCAGATCGCCTTGTTCATCCACAGTCTCTGGGCCATCGATGGACGCATCAGCGTCAACGAAACGGTCGACGGCGGCACCATCAGCCTTCATGCTCGGTCCCGGCAGCTGGTCGACGACATCGGGATGTTGTTGCTGCGCTTCGGTATCTCAACTCGAGTCTCCAGTGACCGAACCGGCTGGACGCTCGAGGTAGCAGGCGTCGACGACCAGAGGCGTTTCCTCCAGGAGGTAGCCGTACACGGTCCGCTCTCGCCCGCGGCCGAGCAGCTCCTGACGATGGTGCGTGGTCGCCGGGATCGGGCGTCAACGTCCGCCCCCAGGTTGCGGCCGACCACCGTCGGCGACCAGCCCGCGTCTTGGTCGATTGACCGTGCGGAGGGGCTGGTCGAGGACGAGCAGCTCGACCTCGTCCGAGTCGCCGAGCTGCTGGACAGCCTGGAGTTGGACCTGGAAGCGGCCAACGATGTCTTGTGGGAGGAGATCGTCTCGGTCGAGCCGGACGGGGTCGAGGAGGTCCTCGACGCCACCGTCGCGGGCGGCCACAACTTCGTCGCCAACGGCATTGCCGCCCACAACTCCATCGAGCAGGACGCGGACATGGTGATCCTTCTGCACCGCGAGGAGGCCTACGAACGCGAGTCACCCCGCGCTGGCGAGGCTGACCTCATCGTGGCCAAACACCGCAACGGTCCTACCGACACGATCGTGCTGGCATTTCAGGGTCACTACAGCCGGTTCACCAACATGGCGCCGAGCTTCTGATTCGCCTCAGCGAGCAACATTCTCCCGCCAGCCCCGTGGTGACCGAATTGACGACGAATGAGCGGGAGCATAAGTAAGTGAGCGAGCAACCCCAGATGCACCGCATCGCCGCGGGGGTCTCGTCCGAGATGGGCACCTGCTCTTGACGCATCGGCACCCACGACGCCGTCACTACCCCAACTGCTGGGACGTCGTCGGAGGCCACATCGAGCCAGGCGAAACCCCGGCAGACGCCATCCGACGCGAGTGCAGCGAAGAACTCGGGATCGACGTCGACGACCCGCAACCTATGCCGATGACGGTCTCAGACCCGCTCATCGAGATGCACGGCTTCGTCGTCACCAGATGGCGTGGCGACCCGACCTCGAGGCGCCGGCCGAACATGACGACCTGCGCTGGTACAAGCCGGCCGACCTGGCCGATCTTGCCCTCGCACACCCTGCCAGCCTGCCCGACATCCTTGCCGCCACGGCCAGGTTTGAATAGTCGCCCGACTGCATTCGTGGGGGGCCAGGCGAAGCTGTCAGCCTGGCGAGGAGCCGCCGGCATGTTCCCTGATCCGTTGTTGCTTCCCGGTCGGCTTGGGCCGACGTCGGCCGGACGAGGTGGAGGGTGTGGCAAAAAGGCTACACTTTGCCACATGACCACCATTGCTTCCCGCGACCTCCGTAACCACACGGCCGCCGTGCTCAAGCAAGTGGCTGATGGAGCGGAGATCATCGTTACCGTCCACGGCGAGCCGGCCGCGCTCATCACTCGGCCTCGGCATCGGCGACGCGCTGGGCTGCCCAAAGCCGAGCTCTTCGCCTTCCTGGACCGTCAGGAGCCGGACTCGAGACTCTCTGAAGACATCGCCTGGATCTCCGAGGGTTCAACTGACGAACTGGGCTCCGTTCGGTGACGGAAGGGTTGGCCGACACCAGCGTCTGGATCTCCGCCGAGTTGGGCAGACGCCTTGATCGGACAGCTCTTCCCGATGTGCTCCGTGTCAGCGTCATCACCCTGGCCGAACTGCAGGCAGGTGTTCTGGCCGCGTCCGAACCAGCGACCGTCTCGACGCGGCTTCGGACCCTTCAGCTGGCCCTGGAGAGTGAGCCCCTTCCGGTCGACGCCGCCGTCGCCCAAGAATGGGCGCTGCTAAGGGTCGAGGTCGCCCGAGCGGGAAGGCGGGTCAACGTGAATGACCTGTGGATCGCAGCCACCGCACGCGCCAACCGACTGCAGGTAGTGACGCAGGACGGTGACTTTGCCGTGCTGGCGGCTCTAGGCCTGATCGACCTGATCGAGATCTGACCTCGTCCTGGGACATTGGCCCCGGGCCTCGTCACCGAGGAGGCCGCGGTTTCCGAGATCGGATAGCCGCTGACGCTCCTTCGATAAGGGAGTGGGCGTCTAACGTCCTCGATAAGCCCTCACGCATCTTCGTCTTCGTAGCCCGCCTCGACCTCGTATGCGTCGAGCGGCTCGTCCGCAGGCGGTCCCTCCCGCCGGAGTTATCCACAGATGGAAGACCGCGGGCAGCGGTCTCGGAACCCCTGGGGCAGCCTTGGCCGGTGCCAATGTCTCGCAGACGCCGTCCCCGTCACCCGATCCGTCCGCACAGTGCTAACACGAGCAGGGAGCGGTTGGTCGGGCGAGTGTCCATGCGGAACTTGGTCGAGAACCCGCCCGATGCACACGACATCGACTGTCTCCGTCGCGCGCTGGAGGCGGGAGCACGGGGCGACGCCCGGGCCAGTCTGGCGCACGAGCTGGCCGGCTCGGTGATCGTCGAGACGCTCCACCGATTCGCCCTCAAGGACCTCCTCGATCACGGGGATACCGCGCCGGCATGGGCCTACTCACGTTGGTGCGCCGACCTCGCATCCCGGTCGATGCTGCTGGCCGAAGATCCGCGCGTGGACGCGGCGGTGCGATACGTGATGGCCTCGCTCTATCCGCAATCCGTGATCCGGGTGTTCGACGACGAGGTCGAGTTCAAGGTCCTTGGCACCGCGCTCGCCGCCGGCGACCACCTCGTCGCCGACCTCGCCGTATACGAGTTCGGCGGGTTGGCGGACTATATCGACCAGCGCGCCGAGACGGGGTTGCTGGATCGGACGGACCGCGTGCGGGACTGGGCGAAGGCCCCGGTGCGCGTCTTCGAGTTCGTCGACTTCCGGGGATGCCGACTCGTGCTGCGAGACCTGGTCGACGGTGGCGAGGTGGAGGCGCTCAACCTCGGGGCCATGTCCGAGGCGAGCGACAACGGGCTCATCGGTCGGCTGGTGCCGATCACCTCCGAGCCGGGCCTGATGTTCGCCGCCGCTCCGATCTCCGTAGACGTGGGGACGGCTCGGACGGTGGCTGAGGCGGTGCGCACGTCGGAGCCGCTCGGCTGGCTGGGCGAGCTGTCTACCGCGTTTGGTGGACGGCCGATGGGAGGAGGGATTCCACCGCACCGCTTCGACATGGTTCACGTCCGACCTGCCGATTCCGAAGGCCGTCGTCGGCGCGGCGGCATCCGCCGACGAGGAGGCGGGGAGGATCACCGACTTACGCGCGAAGGGCTACTCGGCGGCCGTGTCGAACGCCCTCGCGGTGATCGATGTGGGGCTCGTCTCCGCGGAAGTCAGTGACCGCGCAGCCGCCGTGGTATCCCCGCACGTCGTGGCCGCACTGAGTATGCCGGGCGCGTTCGAGGCTGCCGCGATCGAGTGCACCGGCCCCGACACGACCGACGCATGGCGGATCCTCGCGGCCGTCGTGCCGGAACACGTCGCCGAGCGCTGCCGCATCCTGGCCCGACTCGCCGACACCGCCAGCGGAGGTTGACGTTGGACCGACGTCATGCACCTCCGAGGAGTCGTGCATCGAGTGGCCGATGAGTTGAGACCTCCTCGGCGGTCAGTAGGGAACGGCTGCACGCACCAGAGGCCGGCACAGCGCTCGGGCGAGATGAATCGAGAGGACAGCGACGATGACCGACCTCGAGGCGACTGGCGAAGCGAGACGCTTTCGATTCGGTGTTGTTGCCCCGCTCAGAACTGAGCTGCCGGCGTGGCGAGACCAGGTGCGTCGTATTGCCGACAGCGGTTTCTCGACGCTCCTGATGCCCGACGTTCAGCAGTGGCAGCCGGCACCCGGTCCCACGCTGGCTGTCGCGGCGACTCTCGCCGACCTGCGGGTAGGTACGTGGATGTATGCCTCTCCGCTGCGCACGTCCTGGAGCGTGGCCTGGGAGGCGCATTCCCTGTCGGTGCTGACCGAGGGTCGCTTCGAGATGGGCATCGGCACCGGCAGGCCGGGGATCGAGGACGAGCTGCGTGAGCTGGGCCTTCCGGTGGTGTCACCCGGCCAGCGGTTGTCTCAGGTGCGCAAGGCTGTCACGTCGCTGCGAGAACTCGACGGCCCGGACCTCCGTACGCCGGTGGTGATGGCGGTGCGTGGCCCGAAGGCGCAGGCGCTGGCGGCTGACCTGGCGGATACGGTCACGTTCGCAACGTCTCCGGACGACTCTCGGGCCGAGATCATGCGACTGGCGACCGAGTTTCGCGAACGCCGAGACCTCGAGCTGGCGCTCCACGTGGCGGTGGTGGGCGATGCAGTCTCGCCGTTCATGGCACCCCCCGACACGGATCCTGCCGCATTGCGCGCAGCGGACTCGCTGATGGTGCTTGCACGTGACCCGTCGGCGGCCGCCGAAGAGATCCTGCGTCGACGTGAGGAGGGTGGCTTCTCCTATGTCGTCGTCGGTGCGAACGCCGCGGATGCGCTCGCTCCGGTCGTCGCCGAGCTGACCGGGCATTGACCGGAAGACCGGCGCTATGGGCGAGGAGTCGGCCCAGGGGTGAACAGTGATCGATTCGATTGGAGAACTCTGATGAGTAGCAGCGCAGCGGATCCGCAGACAACTCCGACGACCGTGCGGGTGAACGGCGTCGACCTCGGGATCGAGACCTTCGGCCGCGATGACGATCCGCTCGTGCTGCTAGCCGGCGGGACCACGATGCTGTCGTGGCCCGACTCGCTGTGTGAGCGGCTCGCGGCTGGCGGCCGTCGGGTGGTCCGCTACGACCTGCGCGACTGCGGAGCGTCGACGACAATCGACCCGGAAGCGCCGGCGTACGGTCTGCGGGATCTCGCCGCCGATGCGGCGGCGCTTGTCGAGGCTCTCGGGGGCGCCCCGGCTCACCTCGGCGGGGTCGGGGTCGGCGGGATGGCCGCCCAGGTCGCCGCGCTCGACCATCCGCACGCGTTCTCAGCGCTCACGCTGGTGAGCACTCGGCCGGTCGCGCCCGGCCCGGTCGACGACGATCTGCCTGACCACGATGCGGCGATCATGGATGCGGTGTTCTCGCGCCAGATGCCGGACTGGACCGACCGAGCCGCCGTTGCCGCATTCGCCGTCGACGGCGCCGCGCTGCTGGGCGATGACCCAGAGGAGGCACGTGCGGTCGCGGCCCGGATCTGGGACCGCACACCCTCGAGCGACTCCGTGGTGCAGCAGGCGAATCAGCTCGGTACGGTGTTCGGCCGCCTCGACTGCGCCCCACGGTGGCGCGAGCGCCTGCCCGAGCTCACGCTGCCGACGCTCGTGGTGCACGGTCGCAGGGACCCGTTCTTCCCGATCGGGAACGGGGAAGCGCTCGTCGCCGCGATCCCCACCGCGCGGCTGCTCGTCCTCGACGACATGAGCACCGCCCTGCCGGACGCCGTGGCCGACGAGGTTGCCGCCGTCATGCTCGCTCGCTGAGTCCCCAGCCCAACCGGGCCTGCAGTAGTCGCCTGTGGACTGTGCCGCATGGGTCGCGGACCAGGACGTACCGACCGGTCGCTCACCCAGATATGTGGTGGCCGGCCTCGCGCAGCACGCACCGCAATGCAAACTCTCGACCGGTTGGTCGGCACCTGGGCAATAGACCGGTGCTAGCACCAGTGGCACCGTTCGCTACTCCTTGTTGGAGGAGACGCCTTCTGGTTCCGGAGGTCGACCACCTCTCGAACGGTGAAGTAACCCGCGGCGTCTTCTACATCGGGTGGGACCCGGAGTCACAGACCCTGAGATCGCACTTTTTCGCCAGCTCCGGCGAGATCCTGGAATACACCCACCAGCTGGCCGGCGACACGCTGACCATCTGGTTCGGGGACACGGAGCCTCCAGCCAAGTTCGTGGGCACCTTCGATGCCGAAGCGACCGCATGACCGGCGGCTGGCAGTGGCCTGGGGGAGGGTACGAGGTAAACATGACCCGCATCGAGGAGACCGCACGATCAGGCAGCTGAACTCGTCCACACCCGGGTCGAGCTCCACCTCATCCGCCTCCGGTCGAGCGGCTCGGGATCCTCGGTGCATCCAGCGGGATGCGGTTCGTTGCGCCGCACCAGGTGGACAGCGCCTCGATCAGCCCTTCCGCCGAGTCTTCGCCGACCCACGCCACGTGGCCGTCGGGGCGCACCAGGACGGCCGTGGGTGCGGCCACCTCGCCCACCACCGGCAGCTCCCACGCGCCGTCGTGGGTTGCCAGAACGTGCTGGACCCGGTCGGTCCAAGGGCCGGCCTCTAGGCCAGGCCTCCCGAACTCCAGGAGGACCGGCCGGGCCTGGTGCAGCAGCTCGAACATCCGCACCGGACCATCGCGGGTGACGATGTCGAGGTCCGGAATTCGGCGTCCCAGCAACGGGTGTCCCACGCCCAGGTCGTAGGCCACGTCGAGCCCTGTCACCAGAGCGGCGATGGGTGTGCCGGCGCCGTCGACGCCGAGCACCTCGTCGAGCAGGTCGCGCAGCGCTTCCTGCCTCGGGTCGGCCTTTTGGAACAGCGACTGCGCCATCGTGTACTTCAGCGCCCGCGCCCCGGCGGGGTGTCGCTCCGCGTGGTAGGTATCCAGCAGCTCCTCGCCTGAGACGCCTCGCACGACCTGCCCCAGCTTCCAGCCGAGGTTGACGGCGTCCTGCATACCCAGGCCGATACCGAGTCCGCCCGTGGGCGAGTGCACGTGCGCCGCGTCGCCGGCCA
>Ga0307315_10000282_pt1 | contig 11355 bp, 12 predicted proteins | sample ER_DNA_355_FD_194497 | JGI IMG/M metagenome (GOLD analysis project Ga0307315, IMG submission 194497) | Bulk soil microbial communities from the East River watershed near Crested Butte, Colorado, United States - ER_DNA_355 | ecosystem: Environmental > Terrestrial > Soil > Floodplain | place... | reverse complement strand
CGATCTCGCGCTCACCTTGGGTACGACGGTGGCCGCGCTGCTGGATGACGACTCGGAGTCCAGCCCGCTGACCCGAATCGTGCAGGCCGCGACGACGTACGGACGAACCGTCGGTGGCTTCGCCGGAACCCCTGAACTTGCCGAGCGCTTCCGGGAACGGGGCATCTCATGCGTCGCGGTGGCAAGTGACCTCTGGATCACTGCCGAAGGCGCCCGCGCAGCCCTCCGCCGCGCGACGGCGGTTTGACCCGGTTGGGAGCGGCCGCGTACCCTGGACCCTCGGTGTGCACGCTTGGGCGTGCGCTGATGTGTGCCCTCAAACCTTTTGTGTTGCACACCCAATCAGACAGCTAGAGAGAGCAGGTCAGGCGTGTACGCGATCGTGCGGAGTGGCGGCCGCCAGCACAAGGTCGCCGTCGGCGATGTGCTCGAGGTTGACCGCCTTGAGGATGCGGTCGGTTCCACTGTCAGCCTGACGCCGCTGCTGGTGGTCGACGGCGAGGCTGTCACCTCGGATGCCTTGGAGCTCGACTCGGCATCGGTGACCGCTGAGGTGCTTGCTGAGATCAAGGGTCCTAAGATCCGCATCCTGAAGTTCAAGAACAAGACCGGCTACCGCAAACGCCAGGGTCACCGGCAGCGGTACACCAAGATCAAAGTCACAGACATCAAGAGCTGAGGCGACGATATGGCACACAAGAAGGGCGCATCCTCGACGCGCAACGGTCGGGACTCCAACGCTCAGCGGTTGGGCGTCAAGCGGTTCGGCGGCCAGCTGGTGAACGCGGGCGAGATCATCGTCAGGCAGCGCGGCACCCACTTCCACCCTGGCGACGGCGTCGGCCGCGGAGGCGACGACACGTTGTTCGCGCTGGTGGCGGGACATGTTGAGTTCGGTACTCGACGCGGACGCCGGGTTGTCAATGTGACGCCTAGCGGGTCTGATTCTGCGTCCAATTTTTCCCGGCCAGCCGAGGCCACCTCGGCGAAGTAGCCAGCACAAACAAAAGCCGAAAAAGGGTGGTCCAAAGCATCTGGGCCGCCCTTTGCGCGTTGTAGATCATCGAGAGGAGGCTTGCGTCGTGGCGATCCCTACTTTTGTGGACGAGGTCACCTTGCACGTGTACGGCGGCCACGGCGGCAACGGCTGCGCCTCCATTCATCGCGAGAAGTTCAAACCCCTCGGCGGCCCTGACGGCGGCAAGGGTGGCGACGGCGGCTCGGTGATCCTTAGCGTTGACCCTGGTCTGACTACCCTGGTTGGCTACCATCGGCAGGCTCACTGGCGCGCGACCAGCGGCCAGCCGGGTCGGGGCGACCATCGCAACGGTGCTCGAGGTGAGGACGTCGTCCTCTCGGTGCCCAATGGCACTGTGGTCATCGATGCAGATACCGGCGAGCAAATCGCGGACTTGACGGCTGATGAGACTCAACTGATCGTCGCACAGGGGGGTCGCGGCGGTCTTGGCAACGCAGCCCTTGCCTCGCCGGCGCGAAAGGCTCCAGGGTTCGCCTTGCTCGGCGAGGAAGGTGCGAGCCGGACGATCACGTTGGAGCTCAAGGTCATCGCCGATATCGGGCTGGTGGGTTTACCAAGCGCCGGAAAGTCTTCTTTGGTTGCTGCCATCTCCCGTGCTCGGCCCAAGATCGCGGATTATCCCTTCACCACGCTGGTGCCCAACCTGGGGGTGGTCGTTGCCGGCGATGTCAGCTTCACGGTTGCTGACGTGCCGGGCCTGATTGCGGGAGCTAGTGAGGGACGCGGTCTCGGCTTCGACTTCTTGCGCCACATCGAACGCTGCGCCGCGATTGTCCATGTGATCGACTGCGCCACCTATCAGCCCGGCCGGGATCCGATAACTGATCTTGATGTCATCGAAGCCGAGCTCAAAGCGCGCGGCGGCCTGGAAGATCGGCCGCGGCTCGTGGCTTTGAACAAGATTGACATTCCAGATGCGCAGCAGGTCGCCGAGTTCGCTATCGGCGACTTGCGCGATCGCGGACTGCAGGTCTTCCCGATCTCCACCAGGAGCGGGCGAGGCCTGCACGAGTTGATCTACGCGATGGCTCAGCTGATCACGGCTCGACGGGCCGCCGAACCGCCGCCACCGCCGGCGCGGATCGTCATCCGGCCCAAGCCAATCGATGATCAGTCCGTATTCACCGTGCAACGCGACGGCGAACTATGGCGGGTACGCGGCGACAAGCCCGAGCGGTGGGTAAGGCAGACCGACTTCGCCAACGCCGAGGCTGTCGGTTATCTGGCCGACCGATTGCATCGGATCGGGATCGAAGATCGATTGCTTGAGCTCGGCGCGCAGCCTGGCGATGGGGTCGCCATCGGCGGCGAGAACGCGGTGATCTTCGACTTCGCACCCCAAATTGACATCGGCGCGGAGATCCTCAGCTCTCGAGGCGATGATCAGCGCTTGAACAAGGAAAGACCTGCAGCACAGCGGCGGCGGGAGAAGGATCAGGCGTATCACGCATCGGAGCAGCTGGACGAGGCCGACGGTGATGGCCATGCGACAAGCTCAGAGGAGATCCGGGCGGACTCTGGCGGTGGCGATGCGTGACGAACTGGCCGAGGCGCGCCGGGTGGTCGTCAAGGTCGGCTCGTCGTCGCTGACGACCACCGAAGGCGGCATCGACCCACAACGGATCGAGCAGCTGGTCGGCGTACTGGCGCGGGCACGGCTTGCGAGTCGGGAGATTGTGCTTGTCTCGTCGGGTGCCATTGCAGCGGGGCTCTCGCCCCTAGGGCTCAAGTTCCGCCCCCGTGATCTAGCAACTCAGCAGGCAGCTGCATCGGTCGGTCAAGGCCTCTTGATGGGTCACTACACCCAGCTGTTCGACGGGTACGGGCTCGGAGTCGGCCAGGTGCTGCTTACCGCCGACGATGTCACGCGCCACTCGCACTATCGCAACGCCTATCGGACCTTCGGCCGCCTGCTCGAGCTCGGCGTGGTGCCGATCGTCAATGAAAACGACACAGTCGCGACACACGAGATCAGATTCGGTGACAACGATCGGCTGGCCGCACTGGTGGCGCATTTGGTGCACGCGAACCTGCTGGTGCTACTCAGCGACGTCGCGGCGCTCTATACCACCAACCCGGCCAAGCCGGAGGCTCGCAAGATCACGGACGTGTCGGGCGAGACTGATCTGGTCGGTATCGATGTTGCCGCGCGCGGCACTGCGATAGGCACCGGCGGCATGGTGACCAAGATCGATGCGGCACGGATAGCTACATCGGCCGGAATTCCGGTCGTGCTGACGACCGCCGAGCAAGCTGAGGCGGCACTGGCCGGCCACGAGGTGGGCACCCTTTTCCATCCCACGGGTCGACGGCGTCCGACCAGGCTGCTGTGGCTGCGGCACGCCAGCGATGCTCGCGGCACGCTCATTCTTGATGCGGGAGCCGTGCGCGCGCTGACACAGCGCAACGCCTCCCTGCTTCCGGCCGGCATTACGGACGTGCACGGCCAGTTCTCCGCGGGCGAGCCGGTGGAGCTGGTCGGGCCGGATGGATTGGTCGTCGCTCGTGGCCTGGTCAACTACGACTCAGACGAACTGCCAGCCCTGCTCGGACGTAGCACCCGCGACCTCGCAGCAGAGCTGGGTGCAGGCTATGACCGTACGGTCGTGCACCGGGACGCGCTCGTCATCATTGAAAACGTCGAGAGCAACGTCTAAGTCCACTCTGCAGAAAGGACGGCAACACTATGCACACTCGAACCCTTGGCAGCAGCGGTCTCGAAGTCTCCGCGATCGGTCTGGGCTGCATGGGCTTCAGCCAGAGCTACGGCCCGGCCGGCAGCCACGAGGACGCGATCGCGCTCATCCGCGCCGCTGTCGACCGCGGCGTCACCTTCTTCGACACCGCCGAAGCCTACGGCCCCTGGGTCAACGAGGAGCTCGTCGGAGAGGCCCTCGCGCCGTACCGCGGCCAGGTCCTCATCGCGACGAAGTTCAACATGCTCTTCGACGACACCGGCAAGGCGCTCGGGCAGATTAGTCGGCCCGAAGAGGTCCGGGCAGCCGCTGAGGGATCACTGCGCCGTCTCGGCCTGGACACGCTCGACCTGTACTACCTACACCGGGTGAACCCAGAGGTGCCGATCGAGGACATCGCAGGTGCCGTCGCCGATCTGGTCACCGCGGGCAAGGTGCAACATTTCGGGATGTCGGAGGCCGCTGCCCGGACGATCCGCCGTGCCCACGCCGTCCAGCCGGTCACCGCCATCCAAAGTGAATATTCCCTGTGGTGGCGCCGACCCGAAGAGGAGGTGCTAGCGACGTGCGAGGAGCTTGGCATCGGGTTCGTCCCCTACAGCCCGCTCGGCAAGGGCTTCCTCACCGGCACCATCGACCAGAGCACGAGCTTTGCCGACGACGACATCCGCACCACCATTCCGCGGTTCACCGCGGAGGCACGGGAGGCCAACCGCACCTTGGTCGATCTGATCACGGCGATCGCCGACCGCAAGGGCGCCACCTCCGGGCAGATCGCAATCGCTTGGCTGCTGGCGCAGAAGCCGTGGATCGTGCCGATCCCCGGCACCCGCAAGCTCCATCGCCTCGAGGAGAATATCGGCGCCGCCGACGTTGAATTGACTGACGCCGACCTTGCCGAGATCGAGGCCGCCGCCTCTGCCGTCACCGTGCAGGGCGGCCGCTACTCCGACGCCGCCGAACGTGCAACGAATCTGTGATGACCACGCTCTTCTTTGATCAGTTCGACAGCCAGGTGGGCGTGATCGGCATCCTTGCTGGGCCCGACGGCGTACGCGAGGTGGGGTGGCGCCTGGACCCGCGCGGCGCCTCCATCGAACCCGATGAGATGGTTCAGCGAGCACTCGGACAGCTCCGGGAGTACTTCGCCGGACAGCGACGAGAATTTTCGCTACCTCTCGACCTGCCGCCGATGGAGCCGGTGACGGAGGCGGTCCTGCGAACGCTTGCCACAGTCGGCTACGGAAAGACGATCACCTACGGCAAACTGGCTGCGCTGAGCGGCACTGGGGTCCCGGCCCGCGCAATCGGAGAGATCATGGCGGCCAACCCGGTGCCCATCATCATCCCGTGTCATCGTGTCGTGGCGAGCGATGGACTTGGCGGGTACTCCGGTGGCGAGCCTGGCCGCGAGCTGGAGACCAAGCGCTGGCTGTTGGAGAACGAAGGCGCTCTACCACCTGCACTGGTCTAGCGTGACATCGCGATAATTCGTGACATGGCGACCACAGCTTCCAAAACTGGCTGCGTCGTCGTCGGTGGCGGGCCGGCCGGCCTCGTGCTTGGCCTCATCCTGGCCCGTGCCGGCGTACGGACGACTGTGCTGGAAAAGCATGCCGACTTTCTTCGCGACTTTCGCGGCGACACCGTGCACGCGTCGACGCTCACCCTGCTGGACGAACTGGGGCTAGGGGAGCAGTTCACGAATCTTCCTCCTCGCTGGGTGGACAAGCTCACCGTTCAGCTGGACTCAGGCACCTATGGCGTGGCCGATCTGAGCCGATTGCCCGGCTCTCATCAGCACATCGCTTTGGTGCCGCAGTGGGATTTCCTCAAGGTGATCGCCGACGCCAGCCGTCCGGAGCCCAGCTACGAGCTGATCACGGAGGCGGAGGTGACTGGGCTGCTTTGGGACGAGTCGCGCGTCATCGGCGTGAGCTACACCAGGGATGGTGAGGACCACCGACTGGAAGCCGATCTTGTTGTCGGCTGTGACGGTCGATCATCCGTGGTATGTGAGCGCGCCAGGCTGAAGTCGCGGACCTTCGGAGTGCCCATGGATGTGCTGTGGTTCCGGCTACCTCGCGTCGCGACAGATCCTGCGGGTGTCGTGGGACGGATCTCGCGATCGAACCTGCTGATCATGATCGATCGCGGCGACTACTTCCAGATCGGCTTCGTGATCAGGAAGGGCTCGGTCGCCACGCTGCGTGATCAAGGCATCGAGGCGTTCCGTAACCGGCTGGGTGACATCGTGCCCTGGCTGGGAGATCGCGTGGAGCGCCTCCATTCCTTCGACGAGATCAGACTTCTGACTGTAGAGCTGAGTCGGCTGCCGCGCTGGTATCGCAATGGGCTGCTCTGCATCGGCGATGCGGCTCATGCGATGTCACCCGTCGGCGGTGTCGGAATCAACCTCGCCGTGCAGGACGCCGTAGCCGCCGGTCGGATTCTTCCCGAGCAGCTGAGGCGCGGGCAGGTGGCCATCAAAAGCCTCCGCAAGGTCCAACTCAGGCGCTGGGCTCCGACGGTCCTCACTCAGACCTTTCAACGGGTCGCGCATCGGTTCGTGGTCGCGGCCCGCATTGCCGACGATGACGCTGCGCCACGGCCAACCACGGCCCCACTCCCGCTCAGGCTGCTACAACGGTTTCCCTTGCTGCAGGGAATTCCTGGCTACTTCGTGGCCATCGGCCTGCTGCCCGAACATGCGCCGGCTTTCGCCCGAGCAGGAGCCGTCAGGTCCGGGCCGCAAGTCCGCGTACGTGGTCGGTGATGGTTTGATGCCAGATCCGATCACATTCGGTTGGGGTGCCCAACACTCCACGCAGTTCCAAGGACGTCAGGCCATGAACGATCGCCCACAGCCCTTGAAACACCTCATGATCATGGACAGGGCTGCGCAGCTGGCCGGCGACGATTGCGCGGCGTACGGTGTCCTGCACGCGGTCGACGGTGCGTTGGATTTGTGGCGGGTACTCTCTGGCCGTTGCTGCATCACCGACGGCAGTAGGTGTGTACAGCTTCTCGTAGAGGTCGGCTTGCTCACGGGCGGCGGCCCGAAAGGCCAGCGCCAGAGGTAGTAGCTCGCTGATCGGGTCGTCCGTGACGGGCACGGCTTCGTGATGGCGCAGCATGGCACCGGCGCTTCGGTTGCAGAGCTCGGCTACGACTTCCGGTAACCCGCTGAAGAGGCTATAGATCGCGCGGGTGGTCACCCCGGCTTCAGCCGCAAGCCCACGAACCGTGAGCGCCTCGGTGCCGCCGCGCCGAATGATCCCACTCGCGACGTGTAGCAGGCGCTCCCGTGTCTCGTCATTGTGCTCACGAGGTCGACCCATGCTCGACAGAATATCGCAACAATGTTACGTTACGGCGATACGAAACGCAGGCCTGACGGCACCTACGAAGTTCCGGAGGTTGATATGACCTTTGATGTCATCGTTGTGGGAGCCCGCGTCGCAGGAGCTGCTACCGGAATGCTGCTGGCACGCGCCGGGTTGCGAGTCCTGGTTGTAGACCAGGCGCATTTTCCCAGCGACACGCTGTCCACTCATCAGATTCAGGTGCCAGGGGTTGCCCGTCTCGCGCGGTTCGGACTGCTGCAACCGTTGCTAGACGCGGGCACGCCGCCCACCCCTCACGTGCGCTTCCAGCGTGGAGGAGCGGTCGTGGAAGGGGAGTTTCCGGCGTACCAGGGCGTCAACATGATGATCAGTCCGCGTCGCACGATCCTCGACGCTCTGCTCGTCGATGCAGCCCGTGCCGCGGGCGCCGAGGTACGCGAGGCTTGCTCCCTGGTGAATCTCGTCAAAGACCGCGATCGCGTAGGCGGGGTTCAATTGCGGGACAGAGGTAACGGCCGAGTGAGCACAGAGACTGCGTTGCTCGTCATCGGAGCCGACGGAAAGCACTCGAAGGTCGCTCGGCTGGCCGGCGCGTCCGAGCGCCGTACGGTCCCACCGGCCACCTTTGCCTTCTACGCATATTGGGACGGTCTGCCCGTCAAGGGCGGCGAGATTTACTCGAGCAGTGGGTCCGCGGCGAGTGCCTGGCCGACCAATGACGGTCTCACGATGACCTATGTTGCTGGGCCGATCGCGGACTTCGAGGCAATCCGCCGGGATCCAACAGCTCACCTCATCGCCACTCTCGACAAGGCCGGCAGCTTGGGTGAACGAGCGCGCGCCGCTGTTCAGGTCGGACGGACGAGGGGAACCAGCGATCTTCCCAACCTGGTACGCGCTGCCTACGGCCCAGGATGGGCCCTGGCCGGCGACGCCGGACTCGTGATGGATCCGATCACCGGCCTCGGCATCGGTCATGCGTTGCGCGACGCTGAACTGCTGTCGAGTGCGATCGTCAGTGGACTGGCTGGCTCGCGGCACCTCAACGGGTCAATGAAGGGATATGAGAAGCAACGCAATCACCAGACCAAGGCCGCCTTCAACTGGACTCTGGACGTAGCGGGTTTGCGCGGTGTCAATGAAATCGAAGAGGGGCTGTTCAGGACCATCGGCGCAGACGAAGAGGAGGCATCACAGTTCTTCGGCATGCTCACCGGGGTCGTTCCCATGCGGTCGTTCTTCAGTCCTGCGCACCTGATTCGACTCATCGGCGTGCGGGACTTTCTCCACCTTGCCCGAGCTCGTTCGCGGCAAGAGCCTAGTGAGCCGCCGGGTTAGATTTGTCCGGTGACTGTTCAGGAACAGGCCCAGAAGGCACGAACCGCTGCGCTGACGTTGAGCAGTGCCACGAGGGCCACCAAGGACGCGGCCTTGCTGGCGATGGCCGATGCACTGGCTAAGGCGGAGACTGCGATCTTGGAGGCGAATGGGCGCGACGTGTCCCGCGCCGAGGCGAACGGAACCAGCGCAGCCTTGATCGATCGGCTTCGGCTCAATCCGGATCGCATTGCGGGCATGGTCGAGGGAATACGTGAGCTGGCTGCGCTGCCGGATCCGGTCGGGGATGTCGTACGCGGTTGGACCAACGCCAACGGCGTGCAGGTACGCCAGGTTCGGGTGCCATTCGGCGTCGTGGGGATCATCTATGAAGCCCGTCCCAATGTCACCGCAGACGCCGGCGGCATCTGCCTGAAATCTGGCAATGCCGCATTGCTGCGCGGCTCTTCCTCGGCTGCCGACTCAAATGCCGCCATAGTTGAAGCACTCCAGGCCGGCCTCGTCGACGCCGGGCTTCCTGCAGACGCCATCCAGCTCGTGCCTGGTCCGCGTGAGGTGACGAATGAGCTGATGGCGGCTCGCGGACTGGTCGATGTGTTGATTCCGCGCGGCGGCGCCGGGCTGATCGACACTGTGGTGCGCAACAGCCAGGTGCCGGTGATCGAGACCGGAGTCGGCAACTGTCACATCCTTGTCGATGCCGGTGCCGACGAGCAGATGGCGATCAATATCGTGATCAATGCCAAGACCCAGCGGCCTTCGGTCTGCAACGCGGCGGAGACGCTTCTGGTACACGCCGAGATCGCCGACTCGTTCATGCCGAAGATCTTGGACGCGCTTGCTGAGCAGGGCGTCAGAGTGCATGGCGATCCGCGTGTCGCGGCGTACGGCGAGATCATCCCGGCAGAGGAGCGCGACTTCGCCGAGGAGTATCTGTCGCTGGACATCGCTATCGCGATCATGGATTCCCTGGATGCTGCACTACAGCACATCCGCCGGTACGGCACCGGCCACTCCGAAACGATCATCACCGAATCGCAGCGCTCGGCGGCCCGATTCACCGCTGAAATCGATGCCGCTGCCCTACTCGTCAACACCTCGAGCCGCTTTGTCGACGGAGGTGAATTCGGTTTCGGGGCAGAGATCGGGATCTCGACTCAGAAGCTGCACGCCCGCGGGCCGATGGGTCTGCCGGAAATGACCTCGACCAAGTACGTGATTATCGGGTCAGGCCAGATTCGTGCGTAGCCCCTTCTCGATAATCACGAGATCGGGATAGCAGTGCACCGCGACTACATGGGAATCGGTGTAGCAGCGGGGCCGATGATCACCGAACTCGCGATGGTTGAGGCCATCGAGAAAATCCTTGATCATGCCCATGGTGGTGGCCCGCTCGATCGCGTAGTAGCCGCCATCTGTCAGTAGCGGAAACAAGATCGCGAAGGTAGCTCTGGTGTGTTCGGGGCGATGACTGCCGCTGTCAATGATGATCTTTAGGTGATGGTGTTTTCTAGCGATGCTGCGCAACAGATCCGCATCGATCTGATTGCCCTGATAGGTGAAGATGCGTTCCTCGTCGACAACCGATTTGTCGTCAAGGTCCAGGCCGACGATCTGAGCCTTGGGGAAGAAGTGTTTCCACATGCGCAGTGATGAACCGTCGGCGCCGTCCCGACCCTCCTCGCCGATGCCGATCTGCAGCAACGTGAAGCTGGTATGTCGGACTTGCGTGAAGTGTCGCTCGTAGTGCATTGCGTAGCGCCGGCTCCCGGTTAGGCCAGTTCCATCGCGAGTCGCCAACCTCCCCAGGCTGGGCCGGAGTCGTAGCTTGATGCGCTGCGGGTCGATTTCCCGCAGTTTGGCCCAGGTCTCCTCACTCACTCGAGGCTTCACCGCGCGTACTGCTGCACGCCGTAGTGGCTTCAGCATCGCAGGGGAGCTCCTTCGTGGGCTGGGCTTGCCGCAAAATCTAGTGTCGCGACACCTGACCGGACCACGGGGGAGTGGGAACGCAGCTTCCGCGGCACCCATCAGCTGCTCTGAGCCGATACGCTGCGCGTATGACCCTGGGACTCACGCTTCTCCAGACCCGCGAACTCCCAATTCCTGCCTGGGCTTTCGGTGTCCTCGCGTTTAGCATGCTCCTCATCCTGCTGCTGATCACCTGGTCGATCGGCAGGGGTCGCCCGCACAGCTAGGCGTGACTTCGTCACCTCGCGCCACAGGCCTGGCCCGGCAGCGCGGATTCGACCCACAGCAGCGTTATCGGCTTGGCGTGATGGGTGGCACGTTCGATCCAATCCACCACGGCCACTTGGTCGCCGCTAGTGAGGTGGCCAGTCGCTTCGGTCTTGACGAGGTTGTCTTCGTTCCGACCGGCCAGCCGTGGCAGAAGACTCATCGTCAGGTCTCATCCGCGGAAGACCGTTATCTGATGACCGTCATCGCAACCGCATCCAACCCCCGGTTTACGGTCAGCCGCCTCGACATCGACCGACCAGGGCCGACGTACACCGCCGATACGCTCCGCGATCTCCGCGCTGAGCGGGGCGAAGATCTGGATTTGTACTTCATCACCGGCGCCGATGCGTTAACCCAGATCCTCACGTGGCACGAGGTCGACTCCATTTTTGATCTTGCTCATTTCGTGGGCTGCACGCGTCCGGGAGTTGATCTTGACTCGCCGGTGATCGCTGAGCTGCCGCAGGACAAGATCACGTTGATGGAGGTGCCGGCGCTCGCGATCTCGTCGACGGCATGCCGGCTGCGAGTGCAAGGGCAGCAACCAATCTGGTATCTGGTGCCGGACGGCATTGTGCAGTACATCGCAAAGCGCGGTCTCTATCAGGAGTGACCGAGGGGATGGGTGCCGGTGGCGTTGACGAGGTATATCTGTCCGTGGGGTGATCGCCAGAGCCAGGTGCCGGGTTCGGGT
>Ga0307315_10000273_pt1 | contig 11486 bp, 8 predicted proteins | sample ER_DNA_355_FD_194497 | JGI IMG/M metagenome (GOLD analysis project Ga0307315, IMG submission 194497) | Bulk soil microbial communities from the East River watershed near Crested Butte, Colorado, United States - ER_DNA_355 | ecosystem: Environmental > Terrestrial > Soil > Floodplain | place: USA... | reverse complement strand
TGAGGGTGACCGCGGCGAAGAGTGGCGATGTGCCGAGGTTGTAGTGGGTCAGGCCGGGCAAGATCGCGAGTGCATGACCGCCCTTGGGTCGGCCCTCACCCATCCAGCCCCCATCGCGGAGTCCGCCGTCGAGCAGCTTGAAGATCTCCACGTAGTGGCTGGGCGGCGCCATGTCCGCATCAGCGGCGACGATCAGCGTCGGCACTTGGAGACCGCGTACCTCGTCGGAGAAATCGAAGTCCTTGGCCATCGACGCGCCGATCTTGTCCAGCAGCTGAGGAAAGTCCTGCGGACGCGGCGCAATCTGCTGATAGACCTGATACATCGGGGTGTCCTTCATGAACTCCGCGGCTGCGGCGTTCACCTGACTTTGTTGAGCGCGCATCTCGGGTGGAATGGCGTCGAACTGGATGTGTGCCGAGGCTGCGACGAGCCGGCGAATCTTGGCCGGGTACGTCACTGCCGTCTGAAGCGCCACGCCACCGCCAAGTGAATAGCCGACAAGGTCCGGTTTGTCCAGATGAAGGTGGTCGATCAGTGCGGCGATGTCATCAGCCATCAGACGAATGTCGATCGGTCGATCAATGTCTGCAGTGCGACCGTGGCCCTGCAGGTCGACGGTGATGACTTGGTGGCGTTCGGTGAGGGCCGGAAGGATCGGTCCGAACATCCCGCTCGACATAAGCCCGCCGTGCAGCAAGATCAGCGGCCGCCCGACACCGATCGTCTCGAAATAGAGATTGATGCCGTTGACGTCGGCGTACTGTCCGGTGCCTTTGGTACCAGTTTTCCAATCGGTCGTGGTCACGATGATGCTCCTTTGTTTCTTCCCTTTGCTGCATTACTGATCAGACTCCGCGCTGCGTCTGAATTCATCGGGTATGGCGATGAGCGGTTCAGGAATCTCCTCAGCCTCACCACAGACTGTGCACCATTGACTTAGCGACCAGCTGCGAGCGTCGGCATTGCGCGAGCAGCTCACAGGAAAGCTGCGCGTGCGGCCGGACGAGAACCCGAAGGAGAAAGATCATGTCCTTGCCGGCGAGTGTTTGGGCTCGGTGGCGGGGTGCCGCAGCTGCTTTTGCCTTAGTTATCTTTCCGATCGGGGTGGCTGCGTGCTCCGGGGCGCAGGCGAACCCCGCTCCAACCCCACCCTCCGCCTCAGACGTCGGCTCGCGCTCCCCATCAGCCAGCGGAGTCGACAAGGTCCTGGTCATTGTCGAAGAGAACCGGAGTCTTGAGGATGTTGCGGCACACATGCCGTTCCTCATGTCCCAGGTCCGCTCATATGGGGCTGCGACAAAGTTTTACGCCATTGAGCATCCATCCCTGCCGAACTACCTGGTGCTGGCCGGTGGGTCGACTTTCGGGGTCGCCGATGATAAAGACCCCGACGTCCATTCGCTGGACGGTCCATCGCTGTTCGGTGGGCTGCTGGCCGCTGGTCGAACGGCCAAGACGTATGCAGACGCGATGCCCGGCAACTGTGCCCGGCGCAACCACGACACGTACGCGGTGCGACACAACCCCTGGACCTACTTCGACGATCAGGCCGAGCGAGGGAGTTGCGAACAGTTCGACGTCGCTTCCGGATCACCGACCGCCGGAGCCCTTGCCGACGACATCGGCTCTGGAGAACTGCCCACGTTTGGTCTGCTGATTCCCGATATCTGCCATGACGGCCACGACTGCTCGGCAGCGACCACCGACGATTGGCTGCGATCATGGCTGCCCACCATCACACGGGGGCCTGACTTCACCTCAAACAGGCTGGCGATTGTCGTGACCTGGGATGAGGACGATGATCATTCCGGCAACCGTGTTCCGCTGGTGGTGATCCATCCCTCGGTCAAACATCAACAAGTCACGAAGCGCCTCGACCACTACGGGCTGTCGGCCAGCATCGCCCGGATTGGCGGCATTCCACCTCTGCGCGATGCCGACAAGCGGGCTGATGTCCTTGCGGCGTTCGGCCTCTGAACGCCACGCAAGTCCCTAGGCTAGTGCCCGAGGTAGGCCGGTCGGACGGCGAGTGCTCCGACGATGGAAGCCGTGGATCTGGATGACGCCAACATGAAGATTCTCGTTACTGGCGGTGCGGGCTACATAGGCTCGATCACCGCGACGGCTTTGGAAGATTGTGGACATACGCCGATCATCGTGGACTCCTTGTTAACGGGTCCGCGAGCTTTTGCCAGGGATCGCACCTTCTATGAGGGCGACATAGCTGACCGGGACGTGATCAGCACAATTTTTGCTGAACATCCCGACATCGAGTGCACCATACATATGGCTGCCAGGATCCAGGTACCGGAGTCGGTGGCCCGGCCGTATGAATATTATCGCGACAATGTCGCCAAGTCTTTGGAGCTCTTCGATTCTCTCGTTCAACTCCGCAAACCGCGCATCATCTTCTCTTCGTCAGCATCGGTTTACGCACCCACAAAAGACTACGAAGTCTTCGAGGATTCGCCGCTTAAACCCGAATCGCCTTATGCACGTACGAAGCAGGTTGTGGAGATGATTCTTGCGGATATGGCCGCGAGTACGTCCCTGCGAGCGATCATCCTGCGATACTTCAATCCCATCGGCTCAGATCGGTATTTGCACTCTGGCGTTTATGTACCGACTCCTTCACACGTTCTCGGCCAGATTGTGATGGCAGCCCGCGAGCAGCGCGATGCCTTTCTGGTGACCGGCACCGATTACCCAACACGCGACGGCACCGGCCTGCGCGACTACATACACGTGTGGGACCTTGCCCTGGCCCATGTTCGTGCCGTTGAACGGTTTGACTCCGTGTTGGAGCGAACCGGTGAACCGAGCAACATCATCAATCTGGGAACTGGCAGCGGTGTCACGGTTCGCGAACTGGTCTCGACGGTCGAAGGCGTGCTGGGTCGGCCCGTTCCGGTACGCGACGCGCCGCGTCGTGCTGGTGATGCCGTCGGCGGCTACGCCAATGTCGACAAGGCGCGGACGATCCTCGAGTGGTCCGCTCATCACAGTCTCGAGGACGGCGTACGGTCAGCCATCGAGTGGGCGGCGAAGCGCAAAGGGATTCTTGGCTACGAGTGATCTTTCTTCCCGTCACTCAGCTCAGAGCGGGCTTTCGGTCTTTCGACTTTCGTGACATTGAGCGTCGCAGTGTCGAGAATCGGATGGAAATGGGCGCGAGGAGCCGCTGGGGAAGGAGACCAACCACGCCAATCGCAGCCAATCCGACCAGTCCCCACATTGGCCGGACGCCCAAGACAACCATGATCGTTGCGACGACTGCCCAGGCGCAGATGCTGAGCACGAGGGCGAGGGCGAGCCTGTCGCCAATGTCCCCAATGTGCAGTTTCCACGCCCACCCCAGACCTGGGAGCAACAGACACACGCTAGCCGCAATTCCGAGCCGCACCGTGCCGACTTGAGTTGCAATCGCGGCAGCAATGGCACCAGCCGCCACAACTGCAGCAACGACGAGTGCGCGCTTCTTCGTCAACGAATGCACCTTGCCCAAATTGCGCGAGCGGTCCGACCAAAGAGCAATCCTATCGCCAGTTCAGGGCGGCGATTGCGCATCCCATTAGGCCTGACGCACGCGCCGGAACGCGCGAAGGCGGCTACCGAAGGGAGCTTTACGATCAGGTAACGATGTGCCCGAGCGGTGGACGGAGGTGTGAGGCCCTCACATCTGTCCGTATAATTTCGAGCTCCAGCAAGATCGTCACTGCCCACCGGCCGAACTGATCGCGCGCCCCCATGAAGGGCCGCGGCCGGCCATAATCACGAGTGGGGGTTCGAGATGCCGGCTCGAGTCGTATGCGATCTGGGCTGGTCTGCCAGGCAAGCGATCTCGGTGCGCCAATGCCAACCGGCACGCGTCCTGATCAGCCCTGAACCGGAGCCCTGAACCGGGGCCCAAGCATCTCTCGTCTTACTCTGCATCCGCTCTCAATGGAGAATAGCGGTCATCGATTCGCCGTCGCCGCGCGGCGGCCATGATGAGTTCGCGTAAGTGAATCTCCTCTGTAACTGAAGTTATCGGCCAATAAAGGGAGCCACATCGAGGACGGAATTAACTAGAGGCGGTGGAGCTCATAAAAGCGAAATCGCTGATTACCGCGGTTCTTATCGGGTGGAAGAATCGGTTGACATTTAAAAGCCCGTGGGGGGTCACGAAAATGCAACGAATTCCCGCATCTGATATACGAAATGATCGACAGAAGGATTGGGGACTGGAGCGGCGGCGCAAAGGCGGACCGTCGGTAACGGTCAGCCTTATCATTCCGACGCTTGATGAGGCAGATAATCTCAAGCTTGTTTTACCAACCATTCCCAGCATCGTCGACGAGTTGATCATTGTCGACGGCGGCTCGACCGACGGCACCATCGAAGTCGTGCAGGAATTGTGGCCAGCCGCTCGCATCATCGTTGATCAGCGGCCGGGCAAAGGATATGCGTTACGGCGAGGATTTGAAGCCGCTACTAGCGACATCCTAGTCATGATGGATGCTGATGGCTCCATGGATGCGCTGGACATCTGCACCTTCGTGGCGGCGCTCAAGGCTGGTGCCGATGTGGCGAAGGGGTCCCGTTTCCTCCAGGGCGGTGGCAGCGCCGATTTGACGATGCTCCGCCAACTGGGCAATCGACTGCTCACTCGCGCCGTTCGCTTGGCTTTTGGCGGGCGATACTCCGATCTGTGCTACGGCTTCATGGCTTTCTGGCGTCATGTATTGCCTACTTTTGACGGCGACGTGCGAGGTTTCGAGGTCGAGACGTTCCTCAACGTGCGCGCCTTGGCTGCGGGCCTCCGAGTCGTTGAGGTGGCGTCCTTTGAGAACCCGCGCATATTCGGTGCCAGTCACCTGCATACGTTTCGGGACGGTTCTCGGGTGCTGGCCACCATTGCCCGGGAGCGGCGGCGCCTTTCCAAGGCTCGCGCGGAGCGGGGAGTTCCGCGTCCGATGGCCCAGTTGCTCTCGGCGGACGTTGAGAAAAAGGATGTGGCGCCCGTTGCCGACCTATTCTCGAGCCCGACTCAGCAGCAGGCCCGTGAGGCTTGATGGCGATGAGTGTGACGACGTCGGTGATCATCTGCGCCTACACCGCAGACCGCTGGCCGCAACTGCTTTCCGCCGTTGAATCGGTTCGGAAGCAAACCACCCTAGTTGGCGAAGTGCTTGTGGTCATCGACCACAACGCCGAGCTGCTGAGGCGAGCGGAAGCAGCCATGCCGGACGTGCGGGTAATGGCAAGCACGGGCCGGCCCGGTCTATCCGGGGGAAGAAACACCGGCATCGCAGCGTCGACGGGAGAGGTCCTTCTCTTCCTGGATGACGATGCGATCGCTGAACCGGACTGGGTCAGCAACCTGCTCGCGGCGTACGCCGATCCGCACGTTCTCGGCGTTGGTGGCGCTGCCCATCCCGTCTGGGAAGAATCCACGCCGCCACGTTGGTGGCCAGCCGAGTTCGGTTGGGTCGTTGGGTGCAGTTATCGCGGACAGCCGGTCACGACTGCACGGGTGCGCAACTTGATGGGCTGCAACATGTCCCTGCGCCGCACTGTTCTGGAGGCTGTCGGTGGCTTCGACGACGGACTGGGTCGCGGAGCTGATAACGCGTTCGGCTGCGAGGAGACCGAACTGTGCATCCGGGCTCGGCAACTCATGCCGGATGGTGATTTCATCTTCGAGCCGACGGCCGTGGTACGCCACTGGGTGCCGCGTTCGCGGGCGACCTGGAGCTATTTCCGGGCGCGGTGCCGGGCCGAAGGCGCCTCCAAGGCACGAGTGGCCGCGGCAGTTGGCCGTGCTGCGGCCTTATCGGAGGAGAAGAGCTATAGCCGCAGCGTTCTGCCATCGGCATTTGCTCGAGGTTTTCGTGATGGGGTCGCCGGTGATCTTGCAGCGCTGGCCCGGGCCGGAGCCATCGCCACTGGCGTGTCCCTCGCCGCTCTGAGCTTTGTTAGCGCGAAGACCCGTCGCGCTTGTCGCGCCCGGCACAGAGTCCTGGAGTCCGGTGGGCGAAGTGTCGCGGCCACAGTGCCTCCCGTGCTGCCGCTCATTCTGAACCTGAACGAGCCGTTGCCGGAGATCGAAGCCTGGCGCGAGCACGACGGCGTGCAGTACGCGGCCGCCCAGTGTCTTGTCATCCTCGACGGTGATCCAGTCAGCAAGATCCGACTCGACCTCGCCGGCGGCTCCCTCAACCCGCACCAGGTGGCTGATCAGATATGGCAGCGGCTGGGCGGCAAGATTCTCACTCATCGACACAACACCTCGGGGGAAGTGTCCGCGGCCTACCCGGCGTCCGTCGTCGTCGCGACAAGAGACCGGCCGGCATTGCTGCGGGAGTGCCTCGAGTCGATCTTGAGAGGGGCGGTCAAACCGGAACATCTGATCGTGGTGGACAACGCCTCCGCCACTCCCGAAACAGCTGAGCTGGTCGGGGAATTGGCCAAGCACGAGCCCAGTATTCGCTATGTCCGGGAGGACGAGCCGGGCCTGGCCAGAGCGCACAACGCCGCCCTGCCGTACCTGAGCAGCCCGGTTGTGGCCTTCACCGACGATGACGTCGTGGTCGACGAGCAGTGGCTAAAACGCATCGTGCAGGCCTTTGCCGACGATGAGTTTGCTGCCTGCGTCACCGGCGCAATCGCTCCGCGGGAACTCGATACTCTCCCGCAGCAGTGGCTGGAAGGTCTGGTGAGCTACGACAAGGGTCTCCAACGGCGGACGTTTGGCCTGACGTTGCACCGGCCGGCCGATCCGCTCTTCCCGTACACCTCCGGCGCCTTCGGTTCCGGTGCCAATATGGCGTTCCGCACCAGTTTCCTTGTCGCGCGCGGTGGTTTTGATGAGGCACTTGGCGCTGGCACGCTCGCCATGGGTGGCGACGACCTGGCGGCGTTCTACGACGTCATCAGCAGTGGGAACCGGCTGGTTTATGAACCGGCCGCCATCGTGTCGCACCAACACAACCGGCAGTACGCGGCGCTGCGGCGGCAAAGCTATGGGTACGGGGCTGGTCTCGGTGCTCACCTGACAAGGTGCTTGCTCAGCGACCCCCAAATGGCTGTTGTCTTCCTACGCCATGCGCCCGCAGTCATCGATCGCGGTAGACAGGTCATTCGCCCGGTGACAGCGGGGGAGTTGCCTCCATATCCCGAAGAGCTCAGTCGTCTGCAGTGGCGAGGGCTGGCGTCCGGTCCGGTGCGGTTTCTGCGGAGCCGCCGGCACACTCGTCGGTTGCATCGAACAGCATGAAGTCGGCAATTCCGATCTTGCTATATCACTCAGTGAGCGACACGCCCACTGGTGATTTCGGCACGTTCACTGTGTCCCGCTCGCAGTTTGCTGCGCATTTGGACCGGCTGCTCGCGTCGGAGTTCCACACGCTGACCATTGGTCAGATGGTGGAGCGTGTTACAGCTAGTCAGCCGCTGCCGGAGCGAACGGCGGTGATCAGCGTCGACGACGGCTTCGCTGACTTTGCTGCTAACGCGTGGCCGGAGCTGCAGCAACGTGGCATGAATGCGACGTTGTATATGACAGCTGGGGCTATCGGCGGCCGAAGCAACTGGCTGGCTCCGCTGCAAGCGGGGCAGATGGCAATGCTTGACCGACAACAACTTCTCAGTCTTGCGGCCCAAGGTTGTGAGGTCGGTGCCCATAGCATGAGCCACCCGCAACTCGACTGCTTGCCCCCGCATCAGGCCGCGCAAGAGATCTGGCAGTGCAAAGACGTCTTGGAGCAGATTCTGGGGCAGTCCGTGGACTCATTTGCCTACCCCCACGGTTACCACGACCGTCAGGTCCGCCAGATGGTGGTGGATGCCGGCTACTCCTCGGCTAGCGCCGTCAAAGATGCGTTGAGCCACCCGGATGACGACCGATTCGCGCTTGCAAGAGTGACCATGAAGGCCAGTTTCGACGACGCGAAGATCGATCAGGTGTTAGCCGGAGAAGGCCTGGCTCGCGCGCGGCAGCGGGAGAGATGGCGGACCCGCGGCTGGCGGCACGTGCGTCGGTGGCAGCACCGGCAGCGCGGCGGGGAGGCGGCCTGATGGATGTGATCACGCCCGCCCCCCGCGCCGCCTGGCGCTCAGTGCTCGCCGACGATTCGGCGGCGCTGCCGGAGCACGCGCCGGAGTGGCTAGATGCACTGTGCCAGGTGGGTAGCTACGCCGATGCCAGCCGGATGTATTCCTACGCCGACGGCCGCCGATTCGTGTTGCCGCTGGTCCGGCGTACGGGTGTCGCTGGAATCTGGGGATACCTTCTGTCCTACCCGCCGAGCTGGGGCATGGGCGGTCTGGTCGGACGTGGAGCTGATCCGGCGATCGTCCGAGCCGTGCTGACTGACCTGCGGGCAACAGGTAGCCATCGCATCAGCATCAGGCCTGATCCGAGGACCTTTCGCGACTGGTCCATGGCTACGAACGAGTCCGTGACCTTGGTCAAGAGACGAGCTCACGTGATCGACTTGAGCGGCGGTGCAGACGCGGTGCTGAGGCGGATGCACGGTTCGGCCCGGCAGGGGGTCAGAGTTGCTGAACGGTCCGGGGTGCGTATCGAGGTGGATCGCAGCGGAGAGCTGCTGGATCAGTACTTCGGGCTGTACTTGCTCTCGGTAGACCGATGGGCCGACAAGCAGCACGAACCGCGAGCGTTGGCCCGTTGGCGGGCTCGCCGGCGGGACCCGCTCATCAAACTGCGGACGATGTCGGAGTCACTGGGCAAGGCCTTTGTGATCACCATGGCCTATGTAGATAACCGCCCAGCATATGGGTCCATCACCCTGCTAGGTCAGACGGCGCACTACACAAGGGGTGCCATGGACATTGAGCGGGTCGGGACGACCAGGGCCGGTGATCTGGCGCAATGGACCACGCTGCTGCTGGCTTGCGAGCACGGGTGTACCGCGTTTCATATGGGTGAATCGGGCGAGTCCACGTCACTAGCGCGATACAAGGAAAAATTTGGAGCTCAACCATTTGACTACGCCGAAATCAAGCTTGAGCGATTGCCTTACACCCGCATTGACCAAGGCGTGCGGTCGCTCACCAAGCAGGCGCTAGGGTTCCGAGATGTCTAGCTATGGTCTGGGCAAGCAACATCGCGGGTCAGCCGTAGGGGCCAGGCGAGCCATGGATGGACCGGCTGCCGCGCCGCCCTCGCAGCCTGGTCGACGTCGCCGCCTTCGACTAACTCTGGCGGTGGGCTTGGTCGTGCTCGCCGTCGTCGCGTCCCTTGTGGTATTTGACGTGTGGCGAAGCGGGTTCGCGGCGATACTTCCGCATGAAGGGTCATTCCGAGCGCCGAAGACCGTTGTGCTTGACGAGTCTTTCGATGGCGCCACGCTCGACACCAGTGTCTGGAACACCTGTCACTGGTGGGGCGACGACGGATGCACCATTTCGTCGAATGATGAGCTGGAGTGGTATCGCCCGGAACAAGTGTCAGTTTCGGACGGCGCGCTACGGCTGACCGCTGATCGAATTCCCAACCGCGGCTCCGACGGTGAGGACTACGAGTACGCCTCGGGCATGGTGACGACGGGCCCTGCCAATTCGGATGATGATGAGGGAAAGGTCTCCTGGACTTACGGGACCGTCGAGGTCCACCTTCGAGTGCCGGCTAGTCGTGGGCTCTGGCCTGCCGTTTGGATGTTGCCCGTCAGCCGCGAGTCGAGGCCTGAGATCGACATCCTAGAAGCGATTGGTCAGGATCCCAGTCAGGCGCTCATGCACCTGCACCCGAAAGACGAGAGCGAAGCAGATAGTCCATCCAAAAAGTACCGGTTGAGCGGTTCAACCCTGGCTGACGGCTGGCACACCATTCGACTGGACTGGGAACCAGAGCATTTGACCTGGTTTGTGGACGGCAAGCAGGTCTGGAATCTGACCGGCAGCCAAGTGCCAGATGAGCCGATGTACCTGGTCGTGAATCTGGCCGTGGGTGGGGCTTACCCCGGGCCGCCAGACGAGACAACCGAGTTCCCCGCAACATTCGAGATTGACCGGGTACGCGTTACCAAGGCGAGCTGAGATGGCGACAACAGGAATCGCCACGAGCCTCGGGACTCATCTTCGGGATCCCATGCGGCGCAGCGCATACGCGCTCGTTGCGGGCACGGGTTTGACGTCGGCTCTTGGCATCGTCTTCTGGCTGCTTGCGGCACGATTGCTGCCTACCGAGGCGGTGGGAATCGGTACGGCGCTGACATCGGCGATGACCTTCCTCGCGACACTTTCCACTCTCGGGCTGCGTAACTCACTGATCCGCTTCCTGGCGCCGGCCGGTGCTTCCGCTCGGCGTCTCATCGTGATGTGCTACCTGCTGTGCGCGTCGGCGGCTATATTCGCCGCTGTCATCTTCATCGCCGGGCAGCCCTGGTGGGCGAGCGAGTTGGGCTTCTTGCGTCAGGACCGCTTCATGGCCTTCGCCTTCGTCGCGGCGACCACCGTGTGGGTTGTCTTCGTCCTACAAGATCACGTTCTGATTGGGCTGCGACGCGCCAGCTGGGTGCCGGTCACCAATGGGATCTTCTCCGGGATCAAGATCGCTCTGCTGCCGGCCCTGGTGTCCGGCGGGGCGTACGCGCTGTTGGCCGCGTACGCGCTGCCAGCCGCTCCCCTGGTGGTGGTCGTCACGGCCTTCGTCTTGTGGATCAGCAGTCCGCGCCGCGAGGCGGTCCAGCCGGTTGACAAGCTCCGGATCGCTCCTCTTGTCAGGTTTGCTCTCGCCGACCATTCTTCGACCCTGCTCTGGCTGGCCACCACCGAGTTGCTGACCCTTGTGGTGCTGGAGAAGGCCGGCGCCGCGGCGAGCGCATACTACTTCATGTCGTTCACCTTTGGCTACGCGCTTTATCTCGTCACGAGCAACGTGGGCAGCGCCTTCGTCGCTGAGGCGGCGCGCTACCCGGAGCGGGCGGTGAGCCTGGCGAGTGACGCTCTGCGCCATGCGGCCCTGCTCGTCATCCCCGTGGCCTTTGTTGGCGTTCTCCTCGCGCCGCTCGGGCTTGGCCTGCTGGGTCCTGAGTACGCCAGCAACGCAACTGTCCTGCTCCGGCTACTTCTCGTATCGGCAATTCCTCAGGTCGTGATCGGGATCTCCCTCGGTGCGGCCCGGATTCGCCGCGACAACCGGATGATCCTCGCGGTCTACGCGGCGCAGGCGATTGGGGTATTCGGCGGCACAGCCCTCACCATCGACCGATGGGGACTTACCGGAGTCGGCCTGGCCTGGCTGATCACCCAATCGACGGTCGCCTTGGTTCTCGTCCTGACTCGACGCACCGGCGTGGAAGTCGGCAGCACGACTCTTGGGCGACCGATCGATGTGGCAGGCCGGCTGGTCTGGCACATTCGGCGATTCCGCAACCGGCAACTGGCGCAGCGGCTGGTGCCTTCCGCGCTGGTGGCAGTCGGTCTGCCCGCCGACAGCACGGACTATCGACTGCTGACCTCGGACAGCGATTCGCTCA
>Ga0307315_10000271_pt1 | contig 11548 bp, 15 predicted proteins | sample ER_DNA_355_FD_194497 | JGI IMG/M metagenome (GOLD analysis project Ga0307315, IMG submission 194497) | Bulk soil microbial communities from the East River watershed near Crested Butte, Colorado, United States - ER_DNA_355 | ecosystem: Environmental > Terrestrial > Soil > Floodplain | place... | reverse complement strand
ACTTGATATTTCAGGCTGGTCAGCGATGCTCGGGCATCTTGCCTCGAGCCGGACGGATGGTCGGGGCCGTGGTCAACCATCGGAGGAACTATGACGATCACCGATATTCCCATCGCCACCATGGAGGGGACGACGACGTCCCTTGGCGACTACGCAGGCAAAGTTGTGCTGGTGGTGAACGTGGCATCACGATGCGGCCTCACCCCGCAGTATGCGAAGCTCGAGGCCCTGCAGCGCACCTATGCCGACCGTTGGTTCACGGTGCTCGGATTCCCGAGCAACCAGTTCCTGCAGGAACTGTCCAGCAACGAGGCGGTCAAGGAGTTCTGCTCAACGACCTACGCGGTGACCTTCCCGGTCTTCGACCGGGTTCGCGTGAACGGGCGCCACGAGCATCCGCTCTACACCGAACTGAAGAAGACGAAGGATGCGAGTGGCAAGGCCGGCCGGGTCACGTGGAACTTCGAGAAGTTCCTCGTCCTACCCTCGGGCGAGGTGAAGCGGTTCCGTCCGAAGACAGAGCCGGACGATCCGTCGATCATCGACGCGATTGAGGCAAACCTGCCTTCCTGAGCGCTCACTTGCCCGCTATTCGGGACCTCCTGGCTGTTGAGCCCGAGTCCGCGCCGACCTGGGGCCGGCCGGCAGCTTTCTCGTCATGCCCCGAGTCAGCGCCACTGACCTTTGGTCGGACATTGATCCAGTGGATGCTGGTGGTCGGAGGGGTCAGTTCGAGCTTTGCCAGGAGCTGAAGGCTTCGGTGCCCTCGGGGGTGCCGTCGACCTGGACGGCAGCTGCTCGCTGGCGTCCGCTCAGGTAGAGCGCAAGCTCGATGGGAGCGCGGCGCAACTGGACCTGCCTGTCGCCTTTCTTGACGATCTGCCGATCACCGTCGCGAGAGACCAGCATGACCCCGACCGGCGCGTGCCGGTAGGCGAGCCTTGCCAGTGTGGGGAGGCGCTGGAAGATCACCCGCGTCTCCTCAGCAGGCAGGTCCCGCGGCCGCGGTTGGTCGGCGCCACCGCGCCGTACGTCCCCGTGGTGGATGATGAGCTCGAGCAGGTTCAGCGACTCGCCGGCCCAGTTCATCGGTGACCACCGGCACAATTGAGACGTCGAGCGTCGTGGTTCGGACCGTACCAAGTCATAGAGAGGTGGACCCTGTCCAGCCGCTACTGATCGTCTCGTCCGCTGCGAACGGCGTCATCGACTGAGACCGTCGACCACGCTTGCAGGCGCGCATCCAAACCAGCCAGCTGTGCCTCGATCCCAGCGAGGCGCACGTCGAGGCGCTGCTCCAGGATTTCCGCCGCTGCTTCGAATGCCAGCTCCTCCTCCCGAGCTACTCGAAGGGCCACCGCAAGAGCGACGATTGCCGCCACGGCACCGATGACTGCCACTCCCGCCACCATGACACCGGCGGCAATCAGGCGACCCGTCGTTGTTACCGGAACGTGGTCGCCATAGCCGACCGTCGTGAGGGTGGTGAGCGACCACCACAGCGCGTCACCCCAGGAGCGGATGGTGCTATCGGGCCGCTCACCCTCGACCAACCACAGCGCGGTGCCGCCACCGAGAACGACAAGGCTGGCGAAGCCTGTGACGACCACGGCCAGCCGAAGCACCACTGTCCAGGTCAATCGTTGCTTCCGCGGCATAGCACCGCCATCCTCTCTCGCGTGACGGTCGACGGTGGGTGGTCTCAGCCTGTACGCGTGCAGCCCGAACGCATCCGAACAGAGCGTCCCATACGGTCGTCGAGCGGCAGGTGCAGTCACGATCCTCGCTGCTGGGGGTCACCAAGCCTTGCGCGCGCTGGCTTGTACCGCGGGCATGCTGAGTCCCGCTCGCCCCCTCCGGTTTTGACCGCTCCCCTATCTGGTCGACCCTTCACGGGTGAGCAGCGGCACCTGCGACCGGTGTCGCGCGATCAGACGTCGCCTTTCGATGCCCGTTGTCGTGTGCCTGCCGATGCGGGCCTTTTCGACCCATGCCAGCGGAGTCCGCGACATCCTCGGGCGTCGACGGCATCCTGCAGCCGTCGCCACTCCCCACGTCCCCTGGGCCAGGTGGAGGACAACGGGGTGGGCATCGACCCGGTTCCCAGCGCGGTCGCTCGACTGCGGTGTCGCTGCGTCAGGTCCGGCGGTGCGGAACGCAGCGGCCAGCGCCTCACGCTCCAGCCTCACGGTGCGGCTTGACGGGCATGTGACCAACCCGAACCGACACCGGGTTCGAAACCTTGATCCGCAGGTTCGCTGACGGCCCCAGGGGAGGAGAGGCCATGACCTGGATCGACCTGTATTAGTCGGGGTGGACATGACCGCCAAGAGGCTGACCATCCAGGTACGCCGCCGGCCACCTGGTGAGGAGAAGCATCTCGGCCGGCTCGTGCAGTGCAGAAGCATGGCATCAGCTCGGACAGGTACTCCGCAAACGGTTTGCGGATCCAATGGCCAAACGGCGTACAAGTTGGCGACCGGTTGGTTCTCCCGTTGGACCAGGTGGGCGAGCAGGTGCCCCGGGCGACGCAAATACACGTCCCCGCGTCCGCCTCGGCGTTCCGGACCACATTGGACAGCGACTCGCGCAACGTGGCCAACGCGTCATCGCTGAGTTGCTCGGGAGCCGCGCTGTCCAACGGGCCGATCAGCGTGATCTCGGGCTTGAAGCCGAGCACGGGGCGTACGACAGGCAAGGAAACGCCGCCGATCCTCCGACTTCGATCCGCTGGAGGCTTGGCCCAATCCCGTCCAGACCCGTATCCGCCGAATGGTCGCCTTGAACCAAGCTTTGCTCGTCTGGTGCCATCGCCGCGTCAGCCCCCTGTGGTCGCTCCAGGACCACCTGGCGCGCGGCCCGCAGCGAGAACACCCTCCGCCCGGCCCTTGATCAAGTACGAGTGTCTGATTCGGCAGACACGCCGGCGCCAGCGGGAGTGACTTTCGTGGGGGTGGTCGGAATCAACTGGTGGAGCTACCGGCCAGTATCTCGTGAGCCGTTGACTGACTTCGCAGCTTTGTGCCCCTTGACGGTATTGCTGCCTCTCGTACACCGACCGACGTGTGAGGTCGTACATCGACAACAGTGTCTGAGGTATGCGCGCTGTCCGATCTCGTCGACCGGCGCATTCGCCTGGTACTCGCCAGGCTCTGCGATCATCACAGCATGTCAGGACGAGGGCGGGCAGCCGTGTTGGTGGCAGCCGTGGTGGCCTACTCCGGTGTGGTTCGCCCGAGGCTCCGCACATGGGGCGCGAGCCGCGATGAAGTGGGCGGTGCATTTCCAGGGGACGATCTCGTACCGGGTCGGTACAGGACAACTCATGCCGTCACCATTGCCAGTCCTCCTGCCGATGTATGGCCGTGGCTGGTGCAGATGGGCTACCGCCGGGGCGGCTGGTACAGCTATGACCGGCTCGAGCGTGCCATGGGGGCGGGTGACTTCGCCGAAGGAGGCAGCGCCCAACGCATTGTTCCTGAGCTACAGAAGCTCGCCGTTGGTGACAAGGTCTGGCTCAGCGAGGCCGGGGGCCTGACCGTGGCCGGTCTGGAACCATCGCGAAGCCTCGTCCTTCACTACCGCATGGACCTCATAACGGCAGCAGCCGCGACCGAGGGTTCACGGGCCGTCCTGGACTGGACCTGGGCCTTTGTGCTTGAGCCGACTGAGATCGGCTGCCGACTTCTCGTCCGGGTCCGTGCCAAACCCCGGCCATCTTGGTTCGACCTGCTGTTTCCTGCCCTCGAACCCGTCCACTTCCTGATGGAGCGAAAGATGCTCCAAACAATCAAGCAGCGCGCCGAAGATGAGCATTCGGGCCCGCACGGATAGCCCTTGTGCTCGTCACACGGCCGGGCGATAGCCAAATCGCTTACACCGAAAAGGTGCAGGTCGTGATGGACCAATGTCTCGATCGGACATTCATTTTTCTGGCGCCTACCCTCGGACTGATCCCGTTGCTGCTGCTCGGCGCTGCCACCACGACGATGGAAATCGGGTCGATAACCAAAGCGTTGACCGGGCTGGTCATTGCGGACTCGGTCAACCGCAGGGAACTTGATCTTGACTTCCCCATTTCCACCTACCTGCCGCAGCTTGTCGGCTTTCCCGCCCGCGAAGTTACGCTGCGCGAACTGGTCACCCACCGCGCCGGCTACGTCCAGGTCGGGACCGCCACCACTCGCCGGGCCGATGGTCCGCACCGGTTGGCAGGAACTGGGTGACCGACAGCACGGACCAGGTCATAAAGCAGGCCGAAGCCGGAACCTTGGCCACCCGCGGGTCCTATGTGTATTCAACCCTCGGGACCGCCGTTTGCCGGTTAGGCCGCAGCGGCCGCCGCCCGTCTGAGCTACGCCGACCTGATGCGCACCCGACTGTTCGAGCGGCTGGGGATGACCAGCACCAGCATTTAGACCCGCGGCGGTTGGGGTCGCCGGCGGCGCTCACCCCCAGGCCACGACTCACCCGCCCGGGCGCCAGCATCGGGGAGTTCTGGCAGATCTCCCGCTACGACACACAGTGGCCAGATCATCGCCTGGCGCAACGGCCAGACCACCGGCTACACCGCCGTCCTCGGACTCGCCCTGCAGCACCACAAGGCCGTCGTCGTCTGCTCTGACGTCGCCCGCGTCGCTGACAACCTCCGCAACCGGATCCTCGCCTGAGCCGGCTCCGTCTCCGGGGGTGGCCACTCAGACGCAGCGGCACAGAGAATGACCAGGCCAGACAATGGAGGTGATGTCCGCCTGTCCGCCCGACTGGATGCGGCTTAGAAGGCCCTGTTCACAGCGAGTAGCTGGGCGAGTTCCTCAGCCAGCACGCTCGTCAGTAGGTCTTGCTCGGGCACGATGGCCAGGTCGGCGACCACCGTCACAACCAGCCCGCCCGCGTACGAGAGGATGTCAAAGCACACCCCGACGTTGCCCGGAGTGATAGCCAACGGGATCACTGTCGTGATCGGGTACCCGGCGAAGTGGACAGGTGCCTGAGGCCCGCGGACGTTCGTCACGAACGTGTGCACCAGGCGCTGGTGGTCGATAAAGATCTGAAAGATGCCGAGAGCTCCCATTGCTCGGAAGACAAGGCCCATCGGTCCCGCCGACGTGCCTCGCGTCACGCCAGTGCGGGAGTGGGACATTGCGGTGATGCGGTGCAGCCGCGCGTCCTGGTGAGAGAGTGTCGGAATCGCCAACGGGACGACACCTGTCTGGTTGCCGAGCTGATCGGTGGTGGCCGCACGCCGAGCCGAGATCGGCACCGACACCACGAGTTCGCTGGGCTCCTCCCCGCGCAGGCGCAAGATAGCGGCCAACGCGCCCGTTACCGCCACGAGGACGAGGTCATTGAGCGTGCAGCGTCGGCGATGAGCGACCTCGAGCAGTGGCATCAGCGGCAGTTCGACTGTGGTCAGCCGGCGTCGCGGACCGGTGGGCCGGTTGAGTGAGGTACGTGCGGCCAACTTCGGTCGCCTGGCCCGGATCCCGAGTTCGCGGAGGCCTTCGCGCCCACGGCGGAGTCGGCTCGGGATAGTAGTGAGCGCGGCCGCCCGGTCCCGCCAGGCAGCTGCGGCCACGGACCGCAGCGGGGGCGGCGGTTGTGGGAAGGGGTCGATGACAGGGATTGTGCCGTCGTCCCCGAGGGCCGCGAGGACGGCAAGTCCGGCGACGCCGTCCGTCATCGAGTGGTGCATGACTAGGATCAGCGCCGCACGGTCATGGGCTAGATCGGTCACCCAGCGGGCGGCCCAGAGCGGCTGGTGACGGGGCAAAGGCGTACAGACCAGGTCGGCGGCGATTTCCAGGACACGCTGGTCGCTGGCCTCGTCAGGATCCACCGATGCACCCGGTGAGCTGGGCAGCACGGTTTGGGACAGGTGACGCCCAAGGTCGAAGTCTGCCTGGTCCACCCATATCGGTCTTCCGCAGCCGAGCGGCATCTTCAAGAGCCGCTGTCGGAGCCGCGGCACTCGTGGAAGACGGCCTTCGAGGATCGACTTGACGGTCGAGAAGTCGAGATCAGATGCCGCGTCAATGATGAGGACGGCCCCAATGTTCATCGGCGCCGGACCACGGTCGGTGGCCAGGGTCACCACGTCGTTCGGGCTGGCCCGCTCGATCGGCGAGCTCAGGTGGGTGCGCCTCATTGGCTTCTCGTGTTCCTTAGCGACTGCCCATTCTTCGATCCCGTACTCCTACAGCCTTCCACAGGTCCTGCGACGCAGCCCGCTCAAGTTGCCTTCCGCAAGACCGGATGCCACCTGTCCCACCGGCGAATGCCTCTCTCCCCCACTGAGCGAGTGTTACGTGAGGTACGCACTTGGCAGGCGGCGGATCGGCGGAGGGCAGGCTCTGCCTGGCACCGGACGACGTATGTGTTCACGACCGAGCTGAGCGAGCGCTGCGACCCAAGCAATGCGTTGCGTGCGCTCGAGGCTGCCGCGATTCGCGCCTGGCTTCCAAGCTCGGTCGGGCTTGCACCCACTGCGGCACTCGGCCGCCTCGGTGATGCTCTCCGCCGGCGTTCCGCCCAAGTGAATCGCGCCCTGGTCGGGCTCGGTGGCGAGGTCGGTCATGAACCACGCACATTGGCCGCTCATCGTCGCGCCGGCCTCCTTGTCGGACCGCCGCGCGCCTGAGGTCAACACGGCGCGTGATGATGGGCAAGCCACGTTGCTCGAAGTCACCGCGCCGCGAACCCTCACTCGAGGTTGGTGTAGCGATCAGGGACCAGGTGTTTCCCGTCGGGCGGCCTGAAGAGCAAGATATGTTAGGTGACCGGAGTTGAGGGATCTACAGGGCACTTCGCGGAGCTGACACTGGCTGAGTGCGAGAAGCTCCTTGCTGAGCACAAGGCCGGCCGAGTGGGTTTGAATGCACCTGCTGGACCACAGATCCTGCCGGTGACCTACGCCTACTACGCCAAGACGATTGTCTTTCGCACGTCACCGTACGGTGTGCTGTCCTCACTCAGACGCCACACCCGAGTCGCATTCGAGATCGACGACATCGACGAAGAACGGGAGTCGGGCTGGAGTGTCTTGGTACTGGGATCGGCGGAACGGGTGACGCGGGAGTACACGTTGACCTCACTGTGGAAGGACGGCCCCGTTCCCTGGGCCGAGGGCACACGCAACTTGTTCATCATCATCACCCCGGAAACGATCACTGGACGAGCTGTGCGGGCGCCCTTCGTGGATTGACCGCGAACGCGTGCGGTAGCGCGAAGCTGCGCCCGTAGCTATCTACCCGAATCGTTGGAGAAGTGGTCATGAACGACAGCTTCCCGACCGCGGTTCTGGTATCGATCCTGACCACTTTCAGTTATGGTTCCGCCAACCGGTAGAGGCTCAGGACGCTTCACGTGTTCCATCGCGAAGAGGCCCAAAGACCCGTGCGGCAGCGTCCAGCGTGGGTGGAAGCACCGAGTGGTAAGTCATCAGCTACCGCGAGACGCGCTTTCGAACTCCGGTCATGGGCACCGCCGCTGCTTACGCGGTTCGCAACGTGCCCGTGGCTAGGCCCGAGGGCGTGTCGGGGCGGTGTTGAACGGGATGTGCGGGTCCACCTTCGACAGCGCCATTGTCGTGGCCGTGTGCATGAACGGGCGCCTCGCCGGTCTCGCCCCAATCAAGCTGCTCCTGACGGCGCCGGCGGACGCCGTACTGGCTGACGTGATGGACATTGACCCGCCTGTAGTGGCCCCGGGCACGTATGAGCGGGCCGCATGGCTAGCGTCGAAGCGGGCGGAACCCGGAGTTGCGGTGGTCGACGAATACGGCCACTTCCAAGGCCTAATCCTCCCCACAGGCTCGCCGGCATCCTGCTCAGGGAGCACGACGAGGATCTCGACCGGCTCGCCGCCTTTCAGGCCTCCACTGCTGACGCCCGAACCGCCAGCCAGGAAACAGTGGGCCGACGCTTGTGGCACCGGATGCCGCGGCTGGCCGTCGGCTTGGCCGGCGCGATGGCCTCGGCTGGCCCGCTGGCTGGCATCGAGGACCAGAGCTACCAACCTTGCGGGGCCTACTTCATCCCCGGAATCGTGTACCTGGCCGATGCGGTCGGCACCGAGACCGAGACCCTGGCGATCCGCGGCTTATCCTTGGGCGTCGGGATCGGCCGCATCGCCCGCCGCGAGGCGCGCTCACCGGACTGCTCGTCGGCTGCCTTCTCGCGGCCGCGATGCTGCCCCTCATCGGCTGGCTGTGGCGCGATCCTGCACGACGTCGACGTCAACACCCAGATTGAGGCCGCCGTCGGCGGGGCAGGGATCGTCCAGCCGTTCCTGATCCGGTCGGCCAACCACAAGAGTGTCGAGCAGCTTTCGAGCGCTGGGGCGCCAATCGAACTCAGCTCGCTGACGGTTTGTGAGAAGGGACTGTAGCCCTCGTAGAGCATCGCGGCGATGTAAGTGTCCCTTTTTCGAAGGCTCACCTGGCAGCTAACGCGGAGCTAGGTTTTGCCGGCTGGGCCTCCGCACGTCCAGCGTGGTGATGTCGTGCACTCCGAACCTCACGCCCAATCGCGCAAGGCAGCCCTTACTGTAGAACGTCTCTCGCCACGGGTGAATCGGGCCGGCACGAATCGGATGTGCCGGCGGCGGGTGTCTAGAACCAGCCGCGGCGCTTGAAGAGGGTCATCAAGATCGCGACGGCCACGATCTCAGTCCCGATGCCGAGCACGACGAACGCGGGCCAGCCGCCGATGTTCCGCACGAGCCAGCCGAAGTTTTGGCCGAAGAAGCCGGTGATGAACGTCAGCGGCAAGAAGATGGTCGCGATCACCGCCAGCTGCTTCATCACGACGTTGAGTCGGTTGGAGACGGTGGAGAGGAAGACGTCCATCGAGCTCGTGAGCAGGTCGCGGTAGGTGTCAATCAGGTCGCTGATCCGGATCAGGTGGTCGTAGATGTCACGGAAGTGCCGCTCCGCCTCGGTTGTCATCCCGGGCAGCTCGGCGCCACCGCCCATCAGACTGGCAAACAGGTCCCGCTGGGGAGTCACCGCTTTCCGCATTCCGACGAGAAGCCGTTTCATGCCGAAGATCTCGTGCAGCTGCTTGTCGCTGGCGTGCAGGAAGGTTTGATTCTCGAGCTCATCGATCCGGTCGTCGAAGTCAGCCAGGATCGGGAAGAAGCTGTCTACCAAGGCGTCGATGATCCGGTAGAGCAGCAGCGCCGGGTCGTCGATCGGCCCCCTGCGCTTCTGGTAGCGATGCCGTACCTCGGTGAAGGCCGGCGCCTCGTCTCGGTGGACGGTGATGAGGAAGTGTTCGGAATAGAAGCAGTGCACCTCGACCAGCCGGTCCTCATCGGGGACGGCGCCATAGACGACCAGGAAGACGAAGTCGTCGTAGTCGTCGAGCTTCGCACGCTGGCCGAAGTGCTCCGAATCCTCCAGGGCGAGCGGATGGAACTGGAAGACATCGCGCAGTACAGCGAAGTCCTCCACCCGCGGCCGGGGTAGGTCTAGCCAGAAGAAGCTGCCACTCGCGAGCAGACGCTTGAGATTGTCGCGGCTGAGATCCAGCTCGCCAACCTGTTCTTCATGAACGACATGACAGATAGAGCCAGCAGGGACCATCTGATCGCCCGTTCCATCGTTCGGGCTTCCAGCTGCCCCGGTAACGCCGCGGATACCCGTTGTCGAGTCATCGGCCATCGTCACGATCGTATGTCAGATCGTCTTAGTCGACGCGCTTTGCCCAAGCGCCGCCGGATGGCTAGACGCCGGCGCGCGCGACGCAGTTGGCCGGTACTTGCACAACATCCGGGTAGGACTGCCGAGGAGGGCAGGCCGTCGTTTTCTGGCGGCTCTTCCCCGCCGCTGAGGCGGACATGCCGGATGAGGAGGAGCGCCCGCCAACTGACGTTGACGGGGCGGTGGACTCGCCGATCACAGAGGCGCTGCTGCAGGCGTTCCGCGTCTCAGAGCTGCAGGTGGCCCGCCCATCGCTGGCCGCGCTGCACGCCGACACGTGAGGTGGTCGCTTGATTCACTTCTCCGCACCAATGAGTGTCTAGGCCGGACCTCAACGCCGCCCGCTCATGCCGCTGTCCGCGCGGGACCCGCGACCATGCCGCCGGTCGCACGCTCGTAGCCGACTAGCATGCGTTCGGTCGTATCCCGTGCAGATCGAGGGCTGGGAGATCCGCGGTGCTCGCCATGGTGACCACCGCCAACAGGGACTACGCCGGATTGCGATGGAGGGCCCGCCGAATCCCCGGCCGGGTCAGGTCGTGCGATAACGCGTCTTCCGGCGCTTGCGCGGTTCCCGCCGCGACCTCTCCTCCTCGATCTGGCGGATCAGCTCTCGACGCACCTCCGCGAGAGCATGATCAAGGTCGCGCTCGTGAGAGGTGGCTACCAGGTGCGCCCGTCCCGCTAGCCAGGCTTGAAGGGTGACCTTCTGGTCCGGGCCATCGGTGTCTTTCAATGACACCTCGAGGTCGACCTGGTCGTGTTCCCATCCAGACAGGTGCGGCGCGAGTGCGGACAGGGCTTCGAGAATGCGCGGCCGGTCGGCTTCTGCGAAGCCTGCGCCCAGGCGCAGACGCTCTTCCAGGGTCGATGTCGGGTTGTTCTCGGTTCCGCTCATCGGTGCGCCTCTCTCGTGGGTTCAGCGTATGACGTCAGCCTGACCGGCCGCGCCCCCGGTCGGCGGCATGCACGCCTGCGACCGCTGTCGTTTGGCAGAGGTCGTCGTGGGGTCCGACACCACCGGCTTGCGGACTCTTGGCCAGCACGGCGGGAGGCTCGTCGGGCCAGATCCTAGGCCTTCATTGAACGATCCTACGGCGCTTCACTGAGCGGCCTCGATGTCATTGGTGTAGACGCCACGAGTGCTGCCGCGCTGTTGCAGCCGATCCCGAGGCGTCTGCTGTTGATCTTGAGGCTCGTCGGCCGGGACTCGCAACGTCGAGAGCAACCCGGCGAGGACCCGACCTCCGCTAAGTTCTAGGCGCTGATAGGTGGATTGGGATTCCGTGGGCTCACCGACTGAAAGGAATATCCATCCCCCTGCCTCATGCAGCTCTTGCAGCAGGCGCTGGACGATCCCGATCCGCAGCCTTGCGGCCGCTCGCCATCCCTCAGCTCCCGTAGCCGATCGGGCCAACCCGCTCCGTGACCGGTCACCCGTAGCGTGACGATCATGGATCTCGAGCACTTTGTCACTGCGCAAGACAGTCGCGGCACGTTTCGCCACGGAGACCGAGCGGCGACCCTGAGCTGCGAGCGTTGGCTACGGCGGCGGGGTTCAGAGCGCGATGCGCGAGCGGCTCGAAGATACGCGCTCCATGATCAACCTCGATGGAGCGCTGCAATCAATGGCGTACACCGAGCATTGTCTGCCGAATGATCAACACCGGCGAACAACGGTAGGCAAGATCCCGACAACCAGGGCGTACGAATCGCTCCTGGTCGTCGTCGGAGGAAGCGGTCAGCGGAAACGTTCAGCGCCGTGCCGAGTAAAGCCACTCGCTGCGCATCGCGGCCGACGCTCCCAACGCCGCTGAGCGGCGCATCCCCCGATCGGGATGATGC
>Ga0307315_10000269_pt1 | contig 11558 bp, 14 predicted proteins | sample ER_DNA_355_FD_194497 | JGI IMG/M metagenome (GOLD analysis project Ga0307315, IMG submission 194497) | Bulk soil microbial communities from the East River watershed near Crested Butte, Colorado, United States - ER_DNA_355 | ecosystem: Environmental > Terrestrial > Soil > Floodplain | place... | reverse complement strand
GTCGAGGGCGAGGCGCGCCTCGGCGCCGCTCATCAAGGCGTGCTGGCGTTTCGCCAGAGCGTCCAGCTGGGCCGTGAGCGTCTGCTCGGCGCGCTCGAGGTCGGCGGTCAGCTCGGAGAGCCGGCGCGCGATGCGCTGCTCGACCTTCCCCAGCGCCTCGCTCAGCTCGGCTCCGGCGCTGCGCTCGCGCTCCGCAAGGGCGAGCCGCCGCTCCGCGCCGATGCGGCGCTCCTCGGCCACGAGCCTGGAGAGCGAGTCCGCCCGCGCCCGCGAGAGAGTGCGGTCGAGCTCGGCGGCGCGGGCCTCGACCTCGGTCGTGATGAGCGTGTCGAAGCGCTCCTCCGCCTCCAGCAGCCGGCGGTCGACCTCCTGGGCGCGGGTGACGAGGCGCTGCAGCAAGAGCGTCCCGGCCTGCAGGGCGGCGCAGACGGTCAGGCCGGCCGCGGCGACCGCGAGCTCACGCGACGGCTCGATCGCGAAGGCGACCCAGCCGACGACGGCCGCCACTGCGACGGCGCCCGCGAGGGTCGCGAGCGCCGGGCGGGAGACGCGGCCGAAGAAGGCCGCCGCGGCCGAGGCGAAGACCACGACGATGGCGGCCGCGAAGACGAGCTCGAGGACCTCGGCGCGCATGGGGGCCATGCTACGACAGCCGCAGCACCAGCAGCGCCAACGCGAGGGAAACGTTCGCGGCGGCGAGCACCTTCAGCGCCAGCTCCGGCGCCGCCGTCAGGGATTCTCGCGTCAGCGGCTCGCTGCCCCCCTCCCGCAGCTCGATCGTGCCGGCGACCGCAGCGGCGCGCCGGCGCAGGTGGCGCACGGGGGTCGAGAGCACGCGCTGCGCGTAGCTCGTCAGCGTCGCGTAGGCCGCGGCGAGCAGGGCGGTCCAGGTGATCGTTCCCGCGCAGGCGAAGTAGCCGGTCAGGAGCGGAAAGGCTCCCCAGGCGAGCGCGAAGCCGAGCCCGTTGTGGATCGAGCCCCGCAGCAGCTCGAGGTTGTAGACGGGCACGAGCGCCGCCCCGACTCCGACGAACACCAGCAGCCACGGGTCGAACGCGACCGCGCCCGCGATCCCGATCGCCACCGCACCGATGAGCGGCACGACGCTCAGCGCCTTGAGCACTCCTTCCGGGATCCGCGTCGCCAGAGGGCGGCCGTTGAGCTCGTCGAGGGCGTGCGCGGAGATGCCGAGGGCGAGGAAGAACGCGGCCACCGCGGCCCAGAGGCGCCCCTCGTACAGGTGCGGCGCGAGGCAGGCTCCGATCACGACATAGCCCAGGTGCCAGGCCGTGTACGGCGGGTGCAGCAGGGTCACGTAGTCGCGCCACCCGCCCGGGGCGAGCGCGTAGAAGGCGGGCCGCGCCTCGGTCACGTGCGACGGCCCCAGAGCACCGTGCAGCCGCCGAGGCTGAGGCGCCGCGCCTGCACGTCCTCGAAGCCGGCTTCGCGCATCGCGGTGACGAGGCGCGGCACCGGCCAGCTTCGGTCGAAGTCGCGGATGCTGCCGCCGAGGAAGCGCCCGACCTCGTGCCAGCCCGGCGAGATCGCGCGGCCGAGCACCGGGAGCCCGACGCCGACCCAGAGGTTCCAGGCAGCGCGTGGGAGCGGGCCCGGCGGGACGCCGAAGTCGAGCAGCGAGCCCGTCGCGCCCGGGCGCAGCACGCGCGCCAGCTCGCGCAGGCCCGCGGGCAGGTCGTCCAGGTACCGGAGCAGGTACGCAGCCGTGAGGCCGTCGAAAGAACCGTCATCGAAAGGAAGCTGCTCCGCCGCCGCCTCGACGAGCGTGATCCGCGCCGACTCGTCGGTGAGCGCGAGCCGCCGCCGCGCCTCGGCGAGCATCTCCGGGCTCTGGTCGACGCCGACGACGGAGCAGCCTGTCTGGCGGACGAGCTCACGCGCCACAGCGGCGGTCCCGGTCGCGACGTCGAGCACCGCGTCGTCCGGCCCGACCGGGAGGCGTGAGGCCAGGAAGCGCCGCCAGCGCGGGTCCTGCCCGAACGAGAGTGCTCGCGCGTACCGGTCGTAGGTCGGCCCGAGCGGCGCGAACAATCCGCGCGCCACCTCGGTGCGGGTCTCCGTCACGGGGCTGAGTCTAAGCTCGCCTCGTGAACCTCGACCGTGACCTGAGGCGGATCGCCGACGCGGCGGTCGCGTACGCGACCGCGGGCGAGGACGTCGCCGGAATCGTGCCCACCGAGCCGGGCAACGGCCTACGCCTCTACGTCTGCGCGTACGGGAACGAAGACTCGACCACGTGGCTCGTGCTGGACGCGACCGGCGTGCCGGTCGAGGAGCGCTCGCTCGTGCACGACGCGGTCTCGATCGCGGCGCTCTGCGAGGTCGCCGAGGAGGCGGCCGGGGTCGAGCCGGACGAGGCGCGGGTGGCGAGCCCCGCCCTGCTCGACGAGCTGGGTGGGAACGCCGGCCCGGAGCTCGGGGCGGCGGTCCAGGGTGCCGGCGACACGATCGAAGAGCTGATGCGCGACGTCGAACGCGGCTACAAGCGGCCGCTGAGCTAATCTGGCCAGATGGAAGGCTTCCCCCTCGGCGGAGACCCCGAAGACCTGATGCGGAGCCTGCGTGAGTTCGCGGAGCAGCAGGCCGAGTCGGTCCAGGAGGCTCAGCGCGAGCAGTTCGCCACCCTGACGCTGAACACCGCGGTCGAGCTCACCGCGGCCGCGATCCAGCAGCTGCAGGCGAACGGCTCGGCAGAGGAGCAGGCCCTCGCCTTGCGGGACGCGATGCGGGTGCTCTTCCCTGAGGCCGTCGCGCTCGTCTCGGCGGCGCGTCAGGGCTTCATGCGCGAAGGCTGAGCCGTGGGCTCGGCTCGCAGGCGAGCCGGCGGCCGGCGCGAATCAGGCCGTGCCCGAGTGCGAGCCGGACGCGATGGCGCGGCGGGGCGGAAGGCCAGTCGAGCCTCAGCTGAGCGGCCCGCTCCTGGACGAACTCTGAACGAATCTGCTGGTCGTACACGGGCGCCTCCTCCTCTTTACCGAAAGTATCTTGACTTCGAACGACAAGGTTACAGGTAGAATATCTTGACGTCAAGAGATTTAGGATGGAGAATCACGACATGGCGAAGACAACGGAAGAGCGCGATCACGTAGACAACTGGCTCGACCAGCACCACGACCTGCCTGTCGACCGCGAAGTCGAGGGCATCGTCGATCGCATCAACGGCCTCCGCCGGCGCTTCAGCCGGATGCTCGACGAGACGTTGGCGGAGTTTGGCCTCGCCGAGGGCGAGTGGAAGGCGCTCGGCAACCTGCGACTGAGCGGACCGCCGCACCGCCGCTCAGTGGGTGACCTCGCAAAGCGCGCGGACCTTTCCAGCGGCGCGATGACGAACCGGCTCGACCGACTCGAGGAGGCAGGGCTGGTGAAGCGCGTCCCGGACCCGGACGACCGGAGGGGCGTGCTCGTGGAGCTGACCGAGGCGGGCTCCAAGGCGTGGAACGACTCGGTGAGCGCCCAGGCGGTCAAGGAGTCGCTGATCGCGGCGGCGCTCGACAAGAGCGAGAAGCGCGAGCTGAACGCGCTCCTGCGGCGGCTGATGCTCGAGTTCGAGCGCCGCGAGCAGTCCCGCTCGTAGAATCACGCAGCCCGTGAGCCTGGTCGACTCCGCGATCGTTCGCCTGCTGCCTGCAGTGCCCAAGCCGGTCGTGCGGAGGATCTCCGGGCGCTACATCGCCGGCGAGGAGCTCGACGACGCGCTGCGGGTCGTCAAGCGGCTGAACGACGAGGGCAAGCTGGCGACGATCGACGTCCTCGGCGAGGAGATCGCGAGCGCGGACGAGGCGCGCGCGATTGCGGCTGACTACCGCGCGGCCATCGATGCCTTCGAGCGCGGCAAGCTGGACTCGAACGTGAGCGTGAAGCCGTCCGCGCTCGGCCTGAGGCTCGGCTACGACCTCTGCCGCGAGAACCTCACCGCGGTCGTGCGGCACGCGGCAGACCACGACAACTTCGTCCGAATCGACATGGAGGACTCCTCCACCACCGACGACACGCTGCGGCTCTACCGCGAGCTGCTCGCTGAGGGCTTCGACGACGTCGGGATCGTCCTCCAGGCGAGACTGAAGCGGACGCTTGCCGACGTGCGGGAGCTGGCGGTGCTGAAGCCGAAGGTGCGGCTCTGCAAGGGCATCTACCTCGAGCCACTTGAGATCGCCTACCGAGACTTCGACTCGATCCGCGCCAGCTTCGTCCAAGCGCTCGAGGCGCTGCTCGACGCAGGCTGCTACGTCGGCATCGCGACCCACGACGAATGGCTCGTCGAGCAGAGCGAGCGGCTGGTGGCCGAGCGTGGACTCGGCCGCGACGACTACGAGTTCCAGATGCTGCTCGGGGTACGCCCTGCCCTGGGCCACGAGCTCGTCCGCGGCGGGCACCGCCTCCGCATCTACACGCCGTTCGGGCGCCACTGGTATGCGTACTCGCTACGCCGCTTGCAGGAGAACCCGAAGATCGCCGGCTACATCGCGGCGGACACAGTCGGGCGCCTGCTGCCGGGCCGCAACGGCTCTTCGTGATCTGGGCGCGGGCCGAGGGGTGCCACGTCTGGGACGAGGACGGTCGGGAGTACCTCGACCTCTCGGCCGGCTTCGGCGTCGCGGCGCTCGGGCACCGCAACCCGCTGATCTCGGCAGCTTGGGCCGCTCAGCCGGTCGTGCACGCGCTCGGCGACCTCGCCCACGCAGCGGTGACGGCGGCGCTGCGGGAGCGGCTTGGCCCGTGCAAGCTCGGCGTCACCGGGGAGGACGCGGTCGAGATCGGGCTGCGGACGGCGCTGCTGGCGACAGGCAAGCCGGGGATCGTCGCCTTCGACAGCGCCTACCACGGCACGGGCCTGCTGGCGCTCGCCGCTACCTCGATCGAGGCTTTCCGGGAGCCGTTCTCGGCCTGGCTGCCCAGGCCCGTTCACCGCTTTCCGTACGGCGAGGATCCCGGGCCGCTGCCCGACGACGCAGGTTGCGTGATCGTCGAGCCCGTTCAGGCCCGCGGCGGGGCTCGCGTGCCGCCGGAGGGCTTCCTCGAGCGGCTGCGCGAGCGGTGCGACGAGGCGGACGCTCTCCTCGTCTGCGACGAGATCTACTGCGGCCTCGGGCGAACCGGCGTCATGTGGCGCTCGCGCGAGCTGGCCGACGTGCTGCTGGCCGGGAAGGCGCTCGGCCACGGCCTGCCGCTCTCGGCGGCGCTCTTCCTCCGCGACGGCCTCGCCGAGGTGTGGCAGCTCGGCCCCGAGGACGTGCTCACGCACACGCACGTCGGCAACCCGCTCGCCTGCGCGTCGGCGCTCGTCGTGCTCGAGGAGGTGCCGAAGCTGCTCGAGCACGTCCGGTCGCAGGGCGAGCGCTTCGAGGCCGCGGGCTGGCACGGAGCCGGCTTGCTGCGGGCGCGCGAGGGCGACTGGGAGGAGGCGTGGCGCCGCGGCGTAATCGTCGTCCCGTCCGGGCCGGGCGGAAGCCTGATCTCGGCGACCCCGCCGCTCACCATCACCGAGGCCGAGGTGGACGAGGCGCTCGAGCGCCTTCCTTAGGCCGTCTGCCCGCCCGCGTCGAGCAGGCCGTGCCGGAAGGCGATGCCGACCGCGTGGGCACGCGTCCGCGCCCCGAGCTTCTCGTAGATGTGCTCGATGTGCGTACCGACGGTGCTCTGGCTGATGACGAGCTCGGTCGAGACCTCCGCCGGGGAGAGCCCGTCGGCGAGGAGCGCCAGCGGTGAAGCGGTTCATCGTGCGGGTGCGGCACCGCAAAATCGGAAGACGAACTAGGGTTCCGGGCGACCGCGATCTGGTCGCCCGGAACCCGCACCTTGAACGCGGTCCGTGACATGGCCGAAGATGGCCTGATGTCGATGCGGCGCTACCTGCTCGTGCGCGCCGCGTGGCAGGCCGGGGTGCTGTTCGCGTTCGTCTCGTTCGCCTACGTCGCCGCCTGGGTCCCGGCCGGAGCGCGTGGGCACGACCCGGGCTATGGAGGCTTCCTCTGGAACCTCGTGCAAGGCTCACTTGGGACCTCGGTCATCGACGTGCCCCCGCGACCTGGTCCCAGCGTTGCCTCGATCGTGTGGCACGCGTCCTGCGCGACGCTCTCCTTGCTGTTCGTGACCGGCGTCTTCGCTGTCTCGCTCGGAGCGCTGTTCGCCTTCGTGATGGTGCGAGCGCCGCGCTGGCGGCCGTCGTCCGGGGAGTCGGCTTCGTCTGCGTCTCGCTGCTGCCGATCTGGACAGGCTTTTACCTCAGCATCTACTTCGGCGTCGAATGGCACGTGACCCGCATCACCGGCTATTGCCCGTTGCGCGCGACGCACGGATTCCAGTGCCATGGCCTCGAGCCGTGGCTGTCGTCGCTGGTACTGCCCGCGATCACGCTTGGGCTCTGTTTCGCGGCGATCTACGGCCGCTGGTGGGCGGCTTCGTTCCGCGACGGAGTCGCCGAGTACCGCAAGGAGGTGCAGGAAGGGCATGACGCTTCGGAGGCACGGCGAGGCCTACGGCGGTATTACGGCCTCGCGTTTGCGAGGCTCCTCTCGCGCGACTTCGGCTTCGCGATCGGATTCGCGACCTTCGTCGAGGTGGTGTTCGAGCTCCCCGGCCTGGGACACACAGTCTTCAGCGCGTCGTACCACGGCTCGAACGCAGCGGTGGTGGCGGGCGCGCTGGTGGCCGCCTCGGTTCTAGCGGCCGGTGTCAGCTTCTTTGTCGATGTCGCCTGCGCGGCAATCGACCCGCGCTTCCGCCGCTTCTAGGGCTTGCGGGCGACGACGATCAGGTCGCCGGGCACGCGCACCTCGCGGCGGCCCCAGCGGTTCGGGTCGGGCAGCTCCTCGAGCCGCTCGAGCGCCAGCCCGGCGCCGCCGAGGGCGTGGACGAGGCGGCCGATCGGCCACGTCTCGAAGTAGCTCTCGTGCCAGTGCAGCATCTGGTCGAGGCAGGCGGCGACCGGGTGCTCGTCGTAGAGGAAGAGGATCCCGCCCTTCTTCAAGGCCGCCGCAACCCCGTCGGCCCAGGCCTCGAGATCCCGGATCTCGGCCAGCGCGCCCCACGACTGGTAGACGACGTCGAAACGCTTGCGCCGCAGCTCGACCGGCAGCGCCTCGGGCGAGGCGGTCACGAGAGCCGCGTCCGGGAGCCGCTTCCGGGCCGCGACCACCGTCTTCTCCGAAGCGTCGACCCCCGTGACGAGCGCACCGAGGCTCATCAGGGCCGCCGTCTCGCGGCCCGCGCCGCAGGCGAGATGCAGCACGTGACGGCCGCCGATGTCCGGCAGCCGCTCCCGCACCTGCTTCGGCAGCGTCCGGCTCCCGCGCGTCGCTGAGCGGCGGATCCGCTTGTGTGCGTCCTCCCACGCTCGCAGGTTGCTGTCAGTCGGCTCCATCAGGCCAGCAGGGAGAAGCCGCCGTCGACGATCAGCGTGTGACCGCACACCATCGCGGCCCCGGGTGAGCAGAGGAACAGGACAGCGTCCGCGACGTCGGCCGCTTCGACGAGTCGGCCAGCGGGCGTGCGCTCGAGCCCCGAGGAGATCATCTCCTCCTTGTTCGGGAAGTGCTCCAGCGCGCCTGTCTCGACGACTCCGGCCGAGACCGCGTTCACCCGGATCCCGCGCGGCGCCAGCTCCACCGCCAGGTAGCGGACGAGCGCCTCCAGGGCGGCCTTCGAGACCCCGACGAGAACGTAGTTGTCCAGCACCCGGATCGAGCCGAGGCTCGAGATGGCGACGATCGACGAGCCTTCTGGCATCTCGGGTGCGCACGCGCGCGCAAGGGTGAGCAGCGCCCGAGCGTTCGCCGACATCGTCCAGTCCCAGTGCTTGTCCTCGGTCTCGAGCGCCGGCTTGATCACGCCCGTCGCGGCGTTGTGCACGAGCACGTCGAACGGCCCGAGGCCGGCCGCCTCCTGGGCGACCCGCTCCGACGAAACGTTGCCGCGCAGCAGCAGCGGCTCGGCGCCCGCGGCGCGCAACTCGTCGGCCGTCTCCTCGGCCGCGCGGTCGTTGCGGAGGTAGCCGATCGCCACGCGCGCCGCCCCTTGCTCGGCGAACCGCAGCGCGATCGCCTTGCCGATCCCCCGCGAGCCTCCCGTCACGAGGACGGAGGCACCCTCGAAGCTCATCGCCGTTGCGGCAGCGGCTCGTCGGCGGGCGCGGAGCTCGGGATCTCCTCCCAGCCGGGCACGTCGCGCCGCGCGCGCGGGCCCTCGTGCGCCTTCGACGAGCCGTGGCCGAGCCGGTCGAGCAGGTCCAGCTTCTCCTCTGCGTAGCGCCGCACCTCGTGCTCCTCCGGGAGGTCGAGCACGAGCTCCTGCACACGCGCCCGGAGCTGGTACGCGAAGTGCGGCGTCGCCGGTCCGACGAGTCTGTCGATCTCCTCGATGGTCGGGTCGGGCATGCCGAAAAGCCTACTGGGTAGGGTCGAGCGGATGCGCCGTCCCGAGCTCGCCGACCTGATGCTGCTCGCGACGGTGACGCTCTGGGCGCTCAACTTCACCGTCACCAAATACGTGATCTCGCACGGCTTCGCGCCGGTCGCGTACGGCGCGCTGCGCTTCGGTGCGGCGGCGGTGCTGTTCGGCGCGATCACCTGGTACCGCGAGCGCTCGTTCGCGCTCAGCCGTCGCGACCTGGGTTTCCTCGCCGTGACGGCGCTGATCGGGATCTTCCTGAACCAGCTCGCCTTCGTCTACGCGATCAAGCTCACGACGGCGACGACAGTCGCCCTGCTCTTCGGGACGCTGCCCGTGATGACGGGGATCTTCGCCTTCGCGCTCGGGATCGAGCGGCTGACCTCCCGCTTCTGGTTCGCGGCGGTGCTGGCCTTCAGCGGCGCCGCGATGGTGGCGCTGGGGTCCGGCGGCGGCGTCTCGGGCCAGCTCTGGGGCGACCTGCTCGGCTTCGCCGCTTCGGCGACGTGGGCCTGGTACACGGTCGCGGTCTCCCCGCTGCTGCGGCGCTACTCGACGCTGAGGGTGAGTGCCGTCGCCTTCACGATCGGGGCGGTCCCGCTGCTCGTCGTCGGTGCGCCCCAGCTCGCGCGGCAGGACTACCACCTCGGGGCGACGATCTGGCTGCTCTACGTGTTCGCGATCGTCGGGCCGCTCGTGATCGCGAACCTGCTCTGGTTCGGCGGGATCAGCCGGGTCGGCCCTTCGCGCGCCTCGGTCTTCGCCAACCTCCAGCCCTTCCTCGCGGCGATCTTCTCGCTGCTGATCCTCTCCGAGCCGCTGTCGCGGCTGCAGGTCGCCGGGGGCCTTGCGATCGCGGCCGGAATCCTCGTCTCACGACCACCGAGAGTGGCCCTCGCCCGTACGGGTACCGTGAGCTAGTGAGCACGATTCGAGAGCGGCTGGCGCGGACTCCGCCCGGCTACCGCTTCTCGAAGGGCCGGATCCTCGCGATCTACTCGGGGTTGATGGTGGCGCTGCTGCTGGCGGCGCTCGACCAGACGATCGTGGCGACCGCGCTGCCGCGCGTGGTCTCGGAGCTCGGCGGGATCACGCAGTACTCGTGGGTCTTCACGGCCTACGTGCTCGGCTCGACCGTGACGGTGCCGCTGTACGGGAAGCTCGGCGACGCCCACGGGCGCAAGCCGATGTTCATGATCGCGATCTCGATCTTCCTCGTCGGCTCGGTGCTCTGCGGACTGGCGCAGAACATGGTGCAGCTCGTCGTCTTTCGCGCCATCCAGGGCGTCGGTGCCGGTGGCCTCTTCCCGCTCACGCTCGCAATGGTCGCGATGATCGTGCCGCCACGCGACCGCGGCCGCTACCAGGGCCTGATCGGATCCGTGTTCGCCGGCGCGTCGATCATCGGACCCCTGGTCGGCGGGTTCATCGTCGACAACGCTTCATGGCGCTGGATCTTCTTCGTCAACGTGCCCGTCGGGATCGCGGCGATGGCCGTGATCGCGGTGACGATGCCCAAGCGGGCCTACAGGCAGGAGCACTCGATCGACTGGCTCGGCGCGGGCGTGCTCGCGCTGGGGACTACCGCGCTGCTGCTCGGGCTCGTTTGGGGCGGCAGCGACTACCCGTGGGGCTCGCCGCAGGTGCTCGGCGCGCTTGTCGCAGCGGTCGTGCTGCTGGCGCTCTTCGGGCTCGTCGAGAGCCGCGTCCGCGAGCCGATCCTGCCATTCGACCTGCTGCGCAACCAGACGGTCGCCTCGAGCGTGGCGTGCATGTTCCTCGTCGGCGCCGCCATGTTCGGGACGATCAGCTTCGTGCCGCTGTTCGTGCAGGGCGTGATCGGCACGTCGGCGACCTCGTCGGGCGTGGTGCTGACGCCGCTCCTGCTCGGCGCGGTCACGACGAGCTTCCTCTCGGGCCAGATCGTCTCGCGCACCGGTCGCTACCGGCCCAACACGCTGCTCGGCCCGGTCGTGCTCGGGCTCGGCGAGGTCCTGCTCTGGCGCATGGGGGTCGATGCCACCAACGCCGAGGCGGCACGCAACATGGTCATCGCCGGGATCGGGCTCGGGATGATGATGCAGATCTTCGTCCTCTCGATCCAGAACTCGGTGCAGCGGTCGCAGATGGGCTCGGCGACCGCCCTGAGCCAGTTCTCGCGCTCGATCGGAGCCACCCTCGGCGTGGCGCTGATGGGGGTGATCGTCAATCAGCGGCTGCCGGAGAGCGCCCGGTTGGAAGGCACCGCGATCCATCGCCTGCCCCCCGCGGGCCGGGAGGCGCTGGCCAACGCGCTGCAGCCCGCATTCCTGCTCGCGGCGGTCCTGTGCGTGCTCGTCTTCGTGATCTCGCTGCTCTGGGTGAGGGAGGTCCCGCTGAACAAGGGGCTCGAGGACACTCCGCACGGGGACGAGACTTCTCCGCAGCCAGCCGTACTAAGATCCGAATCGTGAGCGCTACCGACTTCATGCCGCTCGAAGGCTGGGATCACGTCGAGCTGTGGGTCGGCAACGCGAAGCAGGCGGCGTACTTCTACGAGCGCGCTTTTGGCTTCACGCGCACAGCGTACGCGGGGCCCGAGACCGGCGTTCGCGACCGCGCCTCGTACGTGCTCGAGCAGGGTGAGATCCGGCTCGTCGTCACGAGCGGGCTGCGCGCCGACAGCGAGGTGGCCCAGTTCGCGGGCCGACACGGCGACGGTGCGAAGACGATTGGCCTCCAGGTGCCGAGCGCCGGCGAGGCGTACCGCCAGGCCGTGCAGCGAGGCGCCCGCGGAATCGCGGAGCCGCACTGGCTCGAGGACGACTTCGGCCGCGTCGAGCTCGCGGCGATCGGGACGTACGGCGACGTCGTCCATGCCTTCGTCAACCGGCACGACTACGCCGGGCCGTTCCTCCCGGGCTACCAGTCAACGGTCGAAAACGGCCAGGCCGCCGGCGTCGGCCTGAAGGCGCTCGACCACGTCGTCGGCAACGTCGAGCTCGGCCGGATGAACCACTGGGTCGGCTTCTACGAGCGGGTCTTCGGGATGACCAACATCGTCCACTTCGGCGACGACCAGATCCAGACCGAGTACTCGGCGCTGATGTCGAAGGTGATGGCGGACGGGAGCGGCAAGATCAAGTTCCCGATCAACGAGCCGGCCGAAGGCAAGC
>Ga0307315_10000258_pt1 | contig 11757 bp, 10 predicted proteins | sample ER_DNA_355_FD_194497 | JGI IMG/M metagenome (GOLD analysis project Ga0307315, IMG submission 194497) | Bulk soil microbial communities from the East River watershed near Crested Butte, Colorado, United States - ER_DNA_355 | ecosystem: Environmental > Terrestrial > Soil > Floodplain | place... | reverse complement strand
GTTCGATGCCTTCGCTGGCGGTTACCCTGTCCCGCCGATGGGTGACCAGGTGCTGCCGGAATTTGCCCAGGTCCTGACACCCGATGAACAGCGTGCCAAGGAAGGAAGTGAGGCCTGATGGGCATCCTGGATCCTGTTGCCGGCTTCGGCGTGACCTTCCGGACGATGTTTCGCAAGACCTTCACCATCGACTATCCGAACGGGCCTCGGGTCACCGCACCGCGCTTTCATGGTCGGCATCAACTGAACCGCTGGCCGGACGGCCTGGAAAAGTGTGTGGGGTGCGAGCTGTGTGCCTGGGCGTGTCCGGCCGACGCGATCTATGTTGAGGGCGCGCAGAACACCGAGGATGGGCGATACTCACCCGGCGAGCGTTACGGACGCGTTTACCAGATCAACTATCTGCGCTGCATCTTGTGTGGCCTGTGCATCGAGGCATGTCCGACGCGAGCCCTGACCATGACGAACGAATTCGAGCTCGCCGATGACAGCCGCGAGAAGTTGATCTATGAGAAGACTGATCTGCTTGCTCCGCTGCTACCCGGCATGGAACAGCCACCTCACGAACGCACGTTGGGCGACGACGAGCAGGCGTACTTCCTCGGTCTCCCTGCGACGGGTCAACCGGACGATCGTGCCGGTGACATCAGCGATGTGGAGTCGCGGCCGATCAACCAGGGCTTTCGATACCGACGCAAGCAGCAAGCGAAGGGTCGATGATGATCATGCTTACTGTGTTGTCGATACCGCTGGTCACGGGCGCGGCGATCGCCTTCTGGATGCTTGCGCCGGTGATGATCTTGGCTGCGCTTGGCATGATCCTGGCCCGCAAGCCGGTGCATTCCGCTCTCTGCCTCGCGGCGGTGATGATCTCCCTGGCGGTGCAGTACGCGGCCCAGGAGGCGCCGTTCCTCTTCGTCGTCCAGATCATCGTCTATACCGGTGCGATCTTGATGTTGTTCTTGTTCGTGCTGATGCTGGTTGGTGTCGATATCCGGGAATCGCTCGTCGAGACGATCAAGGCGCAGCGCACCCTGGCCGTGCTCGCGGGGCTGGGGTTTGGTGCCTTGCTGGTTCTTGCAATAGGCAATGCGATTGTCGGTCCCACGATCGGACTACGCGCCGCCAATGCGGAGAATGGCGGTAACGTCCAGGGCATTGCGGCGCTGATCTTCAATCGCTACGTGTTCGCTTTCGAGGCGACGTCGGCGTTGCTGATCACCGCGGCCGTTGGAGCCATGGTGCTCGCCCACCGCGAGCGGCTGACCAAGCGTCGTACCCAGGCAGATCTGGCTGGCACTCGAATGAAGCGTTACGCCGAGACCGGCCAACATCCGGGTCCGCTGCCCACTCCAGGAGTCTTTGCGCGGCACAACGCGGTAGACACGCCAGCTCTGCTACCCGACGGAAGCGTCTCGGAGCTTTCGGTCTCGGGCACGCTGAAAGCCCGCGGCACCGTTGCGAACAGCCGAGACCTGGTCAAGCCAGTCGATCAAACAGTCGACGCCATTGCCGACGAGCAAGCGCCGCGGACCACCGAGGATGAAACATGATGGGGACGGCATCTCGCGAGCGTCGGGTAGGGCGCGCGCGGTCCGCTCTGGACGACGCAGCGAGGCGACGCCTTGCAAGGCTGCGAGCTACCGAGTTCCGATCGTCGCCAAGCGTGGAGGAAGAGCGGACCTGGAACGCGCGACCGGGCGCGAGCGAGAAAGCCCAAAAAGGATGAACCCAACCAACTACATCGTGCTCTCCGCGATCTTGTTCACTATCGGGACGGTTGGTTTCATGATCAGACGCAACGCGATCGTGGCCTTCATGTGCGTCGAGCTGATGCTCAATGCCACCAACCTCGCTCTCGTCACGTTCTCGCGTATGCACGGCGCCCTTGATGGGCAGGTGGCAGCTTTCTTCGTGATGGTCGTCGCGGCTGCGGAGGTCGTGATCGGCCTAGCGATCATCGTGACCATCTTCCGTACCCGTCACTCGGCGTCAGTCGACGACGCGAATCTGCTGAAGTTCTAAAGGACCCTGATGCCCCCACTCGAGACGCCTGTGCCGGCCACCGGCCTGTTCACCGTGTCCTGGCTGCTGATCGCGATCCCTGCCCTGAGCGCTGCGATCTTGCTCCTGGTTGGCCGGCGGGCCGATCGTTGGGCCCCCTACCTCGGCGCGATCGCGCCGCTGATCTCCTTCGCTTTGGGTCTGGTCTACTTCGTCCAGATGCTTGGCCGCGACGTTGCCACCCGTGCAGTGTCAGTCCCGCTGTACAACTGGATCTCCAGTGGACGTTGGGAAATCAATGTCGGGCTGCTCATCGACCAGCTCTCCATCGTTTTCGTGTTGTTGATCACCGGCGTCGGCGGTCTGATCCACGTTTATTCAATCGGCTACATGGCGCATGATGATCGGCGGCGCCGCTTTTTCGCTTTCCTCAACCTGTTCGTCGCCGCGATGTTGCTGCTCGTCCTTGCTGACAACTACCTGGTGCTCTTCGTTGGCTGGGAGGGCGTGGGCCTGGCGTCGTACTTGCTGATTGGCTTCTGGCAGTACAAGCCGACGGCCGCAACTGCTGCGAAGAAGGCGTTCGTGGTCAACCGCGTCGGTGACATGGGCATGTCACTGGCGATCATGCTCATGCTGGCAACCTTCGGGTCGTCGGCCTTTGTCGACGTCAACGACGGCATGCCCAAGGTGAGTAGCACTATTGCGTTGATCATGGGGTTGCTGCTCCTGCTCGCAGCGTGTGGAAAGTCAGCTCAGGTGCCGTTACAGTCCTGGCTGCTCGACGCGATGGAGGGTCCGACTCCGGTGTCGGCCCTGATTCACGCGGCGACCATGGTGACGGCTGGGGTGTACCTGATCACCCGCAGCAACGCGATCTACGCGCAATCCCTGCCTGCGAGCACCGTTGTCGTCGTAGTTGGCACGGTGACGCTGCTGTTCGGCGCCTGGATCGGCTGTGCGAAGGACGACATCAAGCGTGTGTTGGCCGGCTCGACGATGTCCCAGATCGGCTACATGATGTTGGCGGCGGGCATCGGGCCGGCCGGTTACGCGTTTGCGATCTTCCATCTGCTGACGCACGGCTTCTTCAAGGCTGACATGTTCTTGGGGGCGGGTTCGGTGATGCATGCCACGAACGACGAGGTCGACATGCGCCACTACGGGGCTCTCAGGACGCTGATGCCGATCACCTTCGTCACCTTCGCGGCCGGTTATCTGGCGATTATCGGCTTCCCATTCTTCTCTGGCTTCTACTCCAAGGACCACATCATCGAGGTGGCCTTCCAGCAAAGCCCCGTTGTGGGTGGTCTTGCGCTGCTCGGCGCCGGCGTCACGGGCTTTTACATGACCCGTCTGATGTTGATGACGTTCGTCGGCAAGAAGCGCTGGAAGCCGGATGTGCACCCACATGAGTCACCGCTTGTGATGACTGTGCCCTTGATATTTTTGGGCATTGGATCGGCCATCGGCGGCTTGGTGCTCAACAACTGGATTGTCGGCTGGCTCGATCCCGCGGTAGGCGGCGGAGTGCCCGAGGAGCAACACGGTCTGTTCTATTTCTCGACGACCGCCCTCGTCACGCTGGTCGTCGTCGCCATCGGTGTTGCGATCAGCGTGTGGATCTTCGGACCACGTCGCGAAATCCCGATCACTCAGCCAGCGAGCCAATCCTTCCTCACCGTGGCCGGCCGCAATGATCTTTACGGTGATGCCTTCAACGAGGCCGTGTTCATGCGACCGGGCCAGCAGCTCACCGAGAGCCTGGTGCGTGTCGAGAATTCCGGGATCGACGGCGCGGTGAATGGCACGGCGGCGGCGATCGGCGGCATGTCGTCACGGCTGCGCCGGGTGCAGAACGGTTTCGTTCGCTCGTACGCGCTCACGATGACCGTAGGAGCGGCCATCGTCGGCGTGGTCATCTTGCTAGGCCGGCTGGGCTAGGGGGAGCAGAAGATGACTATTCCCTGGCTCACCATCTTGGCGCTCCTTCCGGCCGTCGGCGCTGTGCTGCTGATCTTCACAGGCGCCAAAACGGCCAAGCAGCTGGCTTTGGTTTTTTCGTTGCTCACCTTTGCCTTCGCCCTGGTGATCGCTAGCCGGTTCAGGATCGGCGGCGGCATGCAGCTGGTTGAGCAAGTGCCATGGATCAAGCCGCTGGGGGCTTACTACGCACTTGGTCTAGATGGTCTCGGCCTCACCCTGGTACTCCTGGTGGTGATCATCACTCCAGTAGTGATCATTGCGTCCTGGCGTGACTTTGACGGGGTGGGTGTCAGCGCCGAGCCGATCGACGGGCGTGCGGCAACAATTGCTCCCAAGTATGACGCTCGGGTGTTTTTCGCTCTCATCCTCGCAGTCCAGAGCTGTGCGCTGTTCCTGTTTCTGGCAACCGACGTGTTCTTGTTCTACGTGTTCTTCGAGGTGATCCTGGTCCCGATGTACTTCCTGATCGGCGGCTTCGGGCCCGGGCCGCGCAGGACGTACGCTGCAGCCAAGTTCTTGATCTTCGGCTTGCTCGGCGGATTTGTGATGCTCGCCTCGGTGATCGGCTTGTATGTGCAGTCGGCCAAGGTGTGAGCGCCCAGCTACCTATTGAGCACCTTGAGCCAGCTGGACATTGCTACTGGCACCGGCCGCTGGTTGTTCGTCGGCTTCATGTTTGCGTTTGCGATCAAGGCGCCGCTGGTGCCACTGCACACCTGGCTGCCGGATGCGGCGGAGGAATCCACGCCTGGCAGCGCCACCATGATGGTCGGCGTGATGGACAAGATCGGTACCTTCGGCATGATCAGGTTCTGCCTCGGCCTGTTTCCTGAGGCCAGCCAATGGGCGACTCCGGTGGTCCTGATCCTGGCAACCATCTCGATCTTGTACGGCGCCATCTTGGCGATCGGCAGTCGAGACATCATGCGGTTCATCGCGTACACATCGATCAGCCACTTCGGTTTCATCGTGCTCGGCATCTTCGCGTTCACCAGCCAAAGCCTGACCGGCTCGACGCTCTACATGCTCAACCACGGGATGTCCACCGCTGCGTTGTTTGTGATGGCGGGATATCTGATCAAGCGCCGCGGATCCCGCGACATCAACGCGTACGGCGGGGTTGATCAAGTGGCTCCAGTGCTAGCCGGCCTGCTGCTGTTCGCCGGGCTTTCGACCTTGTCGTTGCCGGGCCTGTCGAGCTTTGTGTCTGAGTTCATGGTGTTGGCCGGTACGTTCGGCCGACATCCCGCGTACGCGGCGATCTCGACGCTTGCCATCGTGCTGGCTGCGCTCTACATCTTGATCATGTATCAGCGGACCATGACGGGGCCGGTTGCTCCTGAGGTTCGGGAGAAGGTCACCGAGGTCAATGGACGGGAGCGGCTCGCGATGGCTCCGCTAGTGCTGCTGATCTTGGTGCTCGGCTTCTTTCCGAAACCGCTGTTGTCGATCATCGAGCCGTCAACTCAGGCCACTATGCAGCATGTCGGGGTGACTGATCCGCAACCACGAGTCAGTGCTGAGGGGGGCCGCTAATGATCGCACTGATGCTGATGCCGATGGAGATTACGGCACCCAACATCGAGTACGGGCTGCTGGCGCCGGTGCTGTTGATCTTTGCTGGAGCCTGCGTAGGTGTTCTTGCTGAGGCTGTCGCCCCGCGCGAGAGCCGGCGCGTGGTGCAGCTGGTCATCACCTTCGTGTCGCTGGCGGCAGCGCTGGCGACGACGCTTTTGAACTGGGCATCTGGCGCTCAGGCGGTCGTCGCGGTCGACTCGCTTGCGCTAGACGGACCGACCTACTTCATGTGGACGATTTTGATCATCTTCAGTGCCGCAGCGCTGCTGATGTTCGCCGAAACCAAGATCGAGAACTCAAGTGTCTTCGCCCCGCAGGCCGCTGCGGTGCCCGGCACGGTTGCCGAGCGGGAGGCGATCCGGAGTCGCGTCGAGCACACCGAGGTCTTCCCGCTTGCTCTGTTTGCGTTGTTGGGCATGATGCTGTTTCCGGCATCCAACGACCTGATCACGATGTTCGTCGCGTTGGAGATCTTGTCGTTGCCGCTTTATCTGCTGTGTGGCCTCGCCCGACGGCGCCGGCTGTTGTCGCAAGAGGCCGCACTCAAGTACTTCTTGTTGGGCGCGCTCTCCTCGGCATTTTTCATCTACGGTGCAGCCCTCCTCTACGGCTATTCCGGATCCTTCACTTTGGCCGCGATCGATGATGCGGTGCGCAATAGCAAACAAGGGCTTGGGCTGCTGCTCGCCGGAATGGCGATGCTCGGGGTTGGTCTGCTCTTCAAATTCGGCGCCGTTCCTTTCCACTCATGGACCCCAGACGTATACGTGGGCGCTCCCACACCCGTCACTGGGTTCATGGCGGCCTGCACCAAGATCGCGGCCGTAGGTGCCCTGATGCGCGTTTTCTACGTCGGATTGGGTGCCGACCGCTGGGACTGGCAGCCGGCCATGGCGATCATCGCGGTTGCCACTATGGCAGTCGGCTCGGTGCTTGCGATCACCCAGACCGACGTCAAGCGGATGCTCGCGTACTCCTCGATTGCTCACGCCGGCTTCATGATGACCGCGTTTGTGGGAGCGTCACAAGCCATTACAGGCAGCAAGCCGGGCGCGTTGACCAGCGTTTCATCGGTGATGTTCTATCTGGTCGCGTACGGGGCGGCGACGATCGGAGCATTCGCCCTGGTGACCATGGTTCGAGACTCAACCGGCGAGGCGACCACGCTCAACAGCTGGATCGGGCTAGGTCGTCGCCATCCGCTGGCAGCGACCATCTTCTCGATCTTCATGCTGAGCTTCGCCGGAATCCCGCTGACCAGCGGTTTTGTCGGCAAGTGGGCCGTGTTTGCAGCGGCCTGGAGCGGCGGGGTTCAATGGCTGGTTGTCGTTGCGGTGGTGATCAGCGTCGTCGCAGCTTTCTTCTACATCCGTGTCATCGTGCTGATGTTTTTTGCCGACCCGGGGAGGATGGCGACCAGCGTGGTGCGTCCCGGCTGGACCACGCTGACGGCCGTCGGCGTCGGTCTAGTCGCGACGGTAGCCTTCGGGGTATTTCCGGGCCCGCTGTTGGCCCTGGCCCAGCAAGCAGGTGAATTCATTCGCTGACGGCAAGGCATACGCTCTGCGAGCGTCAACCGACGCGCGAGCAGAGGAAAACGGAGGAAGAGTGCTGGCTGAACAGACGCGAGACGAGGTGTTCGAGGCCTCTGTCCGGGATCAGCTTGAGCTCATCGAGGCCGCCCTGCTCAAGGCCGCCGAAGCGGACTCGGACCTGGTGACCGAAGCCGCGCAGCACATCATCGCAGCTGGCGGGAAACGCTTCAGGCCGCTGCTCGTCGTCCTCGGCTCCTACCTCGGGCCGTGCGCCGCAACCGCGGATGTGGTGAAGGCTGCGGTAGTCGTTGAGCTGACCCATGTGGCGAGCCTCTATCACGACGACGTGATGGACGAGGCGGGTATTCGGCGGGGGTCGGTGAGTGCGAATTCCCGTTGGGGGAACACGGTGGCGATCCTGGTCGGCGATCTGCTGTTCGCGCGCGCCTCGGACATCGTCTGCGACCTGGGGCCGGATTTCGTCCGGCTCCAGGCACGTACCTTCTCTCGACTGGTGCAGGGCCAAATCGCCGAAACCGTAGGACCCAGCGGCACGGATCCTCTTGATCACTATCTCCGGGTCGTCGCAGACAAGACCGGTTCCTTGATCGCGACGTCAGCCTTGTTTGGTTCCAAGATCTCTGGCGCGGCGCCGGAGCTGCAGCGGGTAATGGCCGACTTTGGTGAGCAAATCGGTGTGGTCTTTCAGCTCAGCGACGACATCATCGACATCACCAGCGACGACACCGGAAAGACCCCCGGAACCGATCTTCGCGAGGGCATTCTGACGCTGCCGACACTCCTGGCCCGCAAGTCACGTGACCCTGCAGATGCTCGCCTGCTTCAGCTGCTCGACTCGGATTTACACGACGATGCCGCGCTCCACGAGGTACTGGATCTGTTGCGCCGCCACCGTTGCATCGATCAGGCGCGCGAGGAGGTCCGCCAGCGCGCCGAGGCCGCCCGCTCCCTCCTCGATCCCCTCCCCGCCGGCTCTGCCCGAGACGCCCTCGACGAGCTCTGCACCACCGTCGTCACGCGTACCGCATGACGGCCCCTACTCCCGTCGGGAACGCACGTGCACGTGCGTTTCTGTCACGATGCACACGCTGCAAGTGCGTTTCCGCATGCGCCGCGACGTGATCGGCAGGCGCCGCTACGTGGTCGGCACGACGCGGAGCACGATCTGGGTCTCGCGATCATGGTCTGACATGTCGCTTCCGTCAACGATCAAGTCGGCGTGCTGCCACGGCCGCTCGGCGGCCATGTAGGCGTTCTCTTCGGACATCCAGTTGGCGTACGAAGTGGCCGAGGTCTCGCCGGCGGCGACGCGCAGCGCGTCGCGCGAATCGCGCACCGACTGCGGCGTATCCACCCAGATGATCACGTCCAGCTGCGGCCGTATCGAGGTCTGACTCGATCCGACACCTTCGATGATCACGAATTGACGACTGCCGTCCAGGGTGATCGCGCCTTGTCGACCCCGGGCAATCCAAGCTGGTGGCCGGTAGTCCAGCGCTCGCCCGGCACGCAACGCCGGCAGTACATCATTGATCAGTAGCTCGTCCCAGCTGAACACCCCGTGGTGCCAGGCAAGGTCGTCGGTGTGCAGTACAGCGCACTGCGGCAAGGCGCCAGCGAGCCGCCGCGACAGGCTTGTCTTGCCGCTCGAGCTGTTCCCGTTGATCGCCAGGACCGCCGGGCGAGCCGGACCGGCCAGATCCGCGACCCGCTGGGCGAAATCGGCTAGGTCGACAACCTGCCAGCCAGCCCTTACCAGATCTTGACTCGCTGCTCTTCGTCGAGCCAGAGGGCGTCGGACTCTGCTACGTGGAAGGCGGCGTAGAACTCTGAAAGGTTCCGGACGATCTGGTTACAGCGAAACTCAGCGGGGGAGTGCGGGTCGGTTGCCATCCGCTGCAACAACATCTCCGTCCGCACCTTTGCTTGCCAGACCGCGGCCCAACTCATGAAGAGCCGCTGCTCCGGCGTGTAATCGTCCCGCAACGGCTCCGGATCATCCTCGTGAGCGATCTGGTACGCCTTGAAGGCGATCGAGAGTCCACCAAGATCACCAATGTTCTCGCCGATGGTCAGCTGGCCGTTGACATGATGGCCTGGTGCCTGCACCGGCTGCAGCGCGTTGTACTGGTCGATCAGGGCCAGAGTGCGCTCTTCAAAGGCTTCCCGGTCCTTCTCGGTCCACCAGTTACGCAGCATGCCATCGCCATCGCATGTGGAGCCTTGATCATCGAAGCCGTGGCCGATCTCGTGTCCGATAACCGCACCGATTCCGCCGTAGTTGACCGCGTCGTCGGCGTACTCGTTGAAAAATGGCGGCTGCAAGATCGCGGCCGGGAAGACGATCTCGTTCTTGAGCGGGTGATAGTAAGCGTTGACGGTCTGCGGCGTCATCAGCCATTCTTCGCGGTCAATCGGCTGGCCGATCTTGTTCAGAGCTCGGTTCACCTCGAAATCGGCCACCCGCATGACGTTGCCGATCAAGTCATCGCTGCTGATCATCAACGAGGAATAGTCCCGCCATTTGGTTGGGAAGCCGATGTGTGATCGGAACTTGGCGAGCTTGGTCAGTGCGCTTTCCTTGGTCTCCTCAGTCATCCAGTCAAGATCGGTGATGGAACGCCGGTACGCCTCGATCAGGTTGGCCACCAGCTGATCCATCCGATCCTTGGCGACCGGGGAGAAATGGCGGCCGACGTAGATCTTGCCAACCGCCTCACCGACCGAGGCCTCGACCAGCGCGACAGCCCTCTTCCAGCGCTCCCGAAGCTCGGGCGTACCCATCAGGACTGTTCCGTAGAAGCGGAAGTTCTCCTCGACAAAGGCGTTCGAGAGATATGGCGACAGGGAGTTGATCACCTTCCAGCGGGCCCAGGCGCACCAGGCCGGGAGTCGGTCCTCGGTCAGAAGCGCCGAAACCTCAGTGAAAAATGATGGCTGCATCGCCACCAGCTCACCCATCGTCGACTCGGCTATGTCACCGCCTGCCAGAAACTCGCGCCACTGCAGACCAGGACAGCTCGCCGTGAACTCGTCGAGGCTCATCAGGTTGTACATCAGTCGAAGATCACGACACTTGACTTTGTCCCAGTGTGTCGCTGCGATCTCGGTCTCAAGATCAAATACCTGCTGCGCCTCAGTCGCGGAGTCCGCGATACCGGCGAGGGCAAAGGATGTCGCGATATGAGCGAGATACTTTGCGCGAATCTCGGCATACTCGCTGCCGCGGTAGTACTCCTCGTCGGGCAGGCCCAACCCGCCCTGCCCGGCAAACATCACATAGCGATTGGGATCACCAGGGTCCGGCTCGGCCTGCAGCGCTACCAACCCAGCTACCGCCTGACGGGCGAAGCCGCCGAGCATCCGCGTCAGGTCCGACAGAGTCTCGACAGAATCGATGGCTGCAAGCAACGGCAGAACCGGGTCCGATCCTGCCTCCTCGACGGCCTCCTCGTCCATGAAGCTGGCGTACAGATCGGCAATCCTGGCCTCGTCCGAGCCAGGCTCTCCGCTCTCGATGGTGGTGATGATGTCGCGAACCGCCGCTTCAGCCTGATCGCGTAATTCCATGAATGCGCCGGTCACCGGCTTGTCGGCCGGGATCTGGGTGGTATTGAGCCACGTCCCATTCACATGCCGAAAAAGATCATCCTGAATACGAATGCTTCGATCGAAGGTGGAGAAGTCGATAGCAGGTCTGGAAGCAGCCGTCTCGGTCACTCGGCACATGCTACCGATCGGTAGTCACTTACTCGACTCCTCAGAGCCACTTGACCTTGAGCGGCTTCGCGGTCACCTTGATCACCGCGACGGACGTCCCGGTCAACGAGCCTGAGCAGTTACCGGATCGGCCCTGATAGCTGCAACTCCCCGACAGTTTCAGGTCGATCGGAACCTGAACCCGAGCGTGCGTTCCGCTGAAAGTCACCGATGGTTTCCGGAAGGGGTCCTTGCCGGCCCGTCGCCAGGTGATCGAGCTCTTGTTGTAGCTGTACTTGGACTTAAACTTCTGCGGGCAGTTCTTCGGAGTCAGCGAATGGGCCTTGAGGCACTTGGAGAAGCTCTTCTTGGCGGCTGAAATGGCGGCCTTCTTTCCGGCGCCAGTCAACTGGCTTTGGATGTTGTACGTGTCGGCGTCGACATAGGGACTCCGCACCAGCACAACGTTCTTGGACCCAAAGCCGACATATGGCAGGCCGGTAGTAAATGCGTACGAGCCAGGCAACACGGCGACCGATTCCTCGCTGACCTTCACTCCATTGATCTTGACCGGAACCGGCCCGTCCACGATGAAGGCAAGATCGAGATCTTTGACGGCACGGCTGAGCTTCCAGGTCCCCGATACCTTCACAACGTCGAACGACTCGTTGACCACCGAGCTACCGAGCGTGTACTTCGCAGAAACAGACTTCACGTTCTGATCATCGACGACCGGCACATCTATCCCGGTCAGCTCCATACGATTCCGGGATTCGGCCAGCACCTCATTGGTCAACAAGGGCCCGGTAGGAGCTGGATCTGCGGAGTAGGACAGTGCGGCGGTCGCATCACCGGCGGCGAGGGCTTGCAGGTACGCCGACACTGCGTCAGAAGGTCGCGGCGTGTTCTGCGGTGAGCCGCTCTGCTGGCCTCC
>Ga0307315_10000249_pt1 | contig 11910 bp, 10 predicted proteins | sample ER_DNA_355_FD_194497 | JGI IMG/M metagenome (GOLD analysis project Ga0307315, IMG submission 194497) | Bulk soil microbial communities from the East River watershed near Crested Butte, Colorado, United States - ER_DNA_355 | ecosystem: Environmental > Terrestrial > Soil > Floodplain | place... | reverse complement strand
CGGTGCGGGACGCGCGCGGATGAACGCGCCGACCCTGCACATCGTCATCGGCACGGCGGGCTCCGGCAAGTCGACGATCGCCCAGCGCCTCGCCCGGCAGCACGGCGCCGCGTACCTCGACAAGGATGCGATGAGCGCGCGGTTCGTCGAGGCCGCCCTGGCGTCGGCCGGGTATGACCCTGGCGACCGCGAGGCCAACGCGTTCTACCGCGACAGCATCTTGCCTCTCGAGTACGACTCGCTGCTCGACGTCGCCGGGGCCAATCTCCGCCTTGGTTGCCCCGTGGTGCTCGACGCACCCTTCAGCCCCTACCTGTCCGACCCCACTTTCATCACCGCGGCCGCGGAGCGCTTCGACTGGCCGCCGATTGACGTGGAGGTGGTCCGGGTCCGCGTCTCCCCGAGGACGCTGCAGGATCGGCTGCGCAAGCGTGGCCTCGAGCGCGACCAGGTCAAGCTTGCCCATTGGGACGAGTACTGGGCTGTGCACGGCGGGGTTCCGTGCGCGTGGACCGGCGTACGGCTGTCAGAGCTCTCCAATGACGCGGAAGAGGCGGAGGAGACGGAGACCGCCTCGGACGTGCCGGCGCCCCTGGTTGACCTCGAGCTCGGCGGCCGCGGCACGGACGCAGGCACCCGATGATCAGCGGAACGACCACCCTCGTCGCGCACCTGGGCTACCCCACGCACACATTCAAGTCGTCGCTGATCTGCAACCCGTGGTTTGAGGAGAACGGCATCGACGCCGCCGTTGTCCCGATGGGGATCAAGGCCGAGGACTACCCAGACTTCTTCCGATCGGTCTTCACCCTCACCAACATCCGCGGTGCGCTAATCACCATGCCGCACAAGGTCACCACGATGGAGCTGGTGGACGAGATCAGCCCGACCGCCGCGATCGCCGGCGCGACGAACGCCGTCCTGCGGCGAGAGGACGGGTCGCTCCTCGCCGACCAGTTCGACGGCGCCGGCTTCGTCCGCGGCATGCTGCGCAAGGGATTCGACCCGTCCGGGAAACGCGCGCTGGTTGTCGGCAACGGCGGGGTCGGTTCTCCGATCGCTGCGTCGTTGGCTGGCCTCGGCCTGGCCGAGATCGGCTTGTTTGATCCCAACGCAGCCGCCTCTGAAGCGCTCGCCCAGCGCATCGGCGTGCACTACTCGGACGTGAAGGTGGTGGTGGGGTCCAAGGATCCCGAGGGCTACGACCTGATCGTGAATGCCACCCCCATCGGCATGGACGACGACGATCCCCTGCCTGTCGACGTCGACCGCGTCGCCCCCGGTTCGTACGTCGGAGATGTGGTGCTCAACACCGACATCACCCCGTTCCTGCAGGCAGCCAAGGACAAGGGCTGCACGATTCAGGTCGGCAGCGACATGTTGTTCGAGCTGATTCCCGCCTACCTGGAGTTTTTCGGTTTCGAAGGCGCCGCACCCGACAAGCTGCGTGCAGCTGCGCGGCGACCTTGACGACCAAGGCCTGCGGAAAGTGTTATGTCTACCAATTCCGGCCCCTGTTAATCCCTGGTTGGAGGAGTGTGCGCGATGAGAGCTTTGGTCAGTGGTGGAAGTAGCGGCATAGGCGCGGCTACATGTGTGAGGCTCGCAGAGGCGGCTCTTGCTCGGGGCGAGGAGCCGCAGATCGCGGTGTGTGGACATAAGAAGACCACCACTCAAGAAGAGGTTGTCCGTTCAATTCAGTCGCTGGGCGGTACGGCCATCGCGCTGGTGGGCGACATCAGTGATCCCTCCGTGCCAGGTCAGCTTGTGGAAGCTGCAGTAGCCGAATTCGGTGGCCTGGACGGGTTGGTAGCCAATGCTGGGATCGCTAGCCCGGCGCAAATATGCGACCTGTCTGTCGAGGACTGGGACAGTATGTTCGCGGTCAACCTCCGCGGCCCGTGGCTTCTGGCCAAAGCAAGCTACCCGCATCTGAAGCGTAGTCGGGGTTCGGCTTGTTTCACTTCCTCAATGTCTGGTCAGCAACCGCATGCCGGATCAGGTGCGTACAGCCCCAGTAAAGCTGCTTTGACCATGCTGGCCCAGACGCTCGCTTTGGAGTGGGCGCCGGACGGTATTCGTGCGAATGTGGTATCCCCAGGGATGACTCATACACAGATGACGGAGAAAATGTATGCCGATCCCCAGATCAAGGAAGCACGGGAACGTATCATCCCGCTGGCGAGGATTGGGGACCCGACAGACATCGCGAATGTGATCGAGTTTCTTGTCAGCCCGTTGTCGGGCTATGTGACGGGGCAAGACATCTGTGTCGATGGCGGCTTCTCCAAGTCAATTCTCAGCCATATCCCTGGTCGACCAAGCTCCAGCTAAGGCTCGATGCGCTTCGGGGCAGAACCAGCCCTCACCTGTTGATTGAACGGACTGTTGATCGAACGCGCTGGTGATCGTCGGCGGCGTCCAGAGGCGCCGCGGTCGCGCGGGATCGGTGAGTGCGCCACTACGGCAACGTTGTCGACGATCAATGCCTCGCACACACCGCTGCGCTGGAGTCCGTGCAAGGTCAGTCGCCGATTCTGCGACCACCGCGACGAGGCATTGCTTGAGCTGCTTGGTTCAGCTCGGCGTCGCTGGCCTCGGTGCATTCGTCGCGACCTCAGTTGTTGGCTCTGCTCGCCCAGTCGGCTCTGAGGCCGGTCGCGCATCAGCGCGGCCAGGCTGCGCAGATCCAACACCTCGGCGGCGTCGCCGGCTTGACGAGGTCACCCGGGTTGGGCGGACCGCACGCGACGCATTCGTCGCGCAACTGGGTACTCTGAGCGAGCTCAGACCGCCCCGGGCGGCGCCTTTGGCTGCCGGGTCGGCGTCAGGGTCGGCGTCAACCGCGCGGGCCTGATCGACCGAACCGCTGGCGTTGCGCGCCCGAGCTCCCCGCCACCGCGACCAGCTGCATGCGGCCGCCCGAGTCCCGCCTTACCGAATTACTCTCCTCGGTCCGGTTTCAGCCGTGGACCGACGCCCTCTTGGCCGCGCGCGGCGATACGGCCCTCACCGCAGCCAGCAACATGTCCTACGTCCAGAAATGCTGCGCACCGGGTACCTCTGACCCCGGAGTCAGTTGTCTAACTTCCAGCCTTTGCTTCCGAGATCCTCCATCGCTTGGCTGAACTCCTGGAGGGTGTTTTCTTCGCGAATGATCTCGAGAACAACATTGCTTACTCCGCATGTTGCTTCGACGGCGGGGCCCAACCCGTCGAAATCGACCACTCCGGTGCCGATTGGATCATGACCCCATATGTCCAAGCCTGTATCGGAGATATGCACGAGCCCAATAGATTCGTGATGCGAGAGCAGACCCGCTACGGGGTCCTCCTCGATGTAAGCGGCGTTGGCGACGTCGTAGACGATCTTCAGCGCATCGTCGTTGACCGTATCGACGATGCCCGCTAGGTCTTGGATGGTGGGAGTGAAGCAGTAGGGAGTGTTTTCCATGAGGAGTCGCGTGCCGGCCTGTTTGGCCAGTGGAACTAGATCGCCCAGACTCTCATACATCCACCCGTATGTTCTCTCGAGTGAAGGTGAGATCATGGGGCGTCGTGTACCCGGGGATATCACGACCTCGGGGACATCCCACTCGACAGCCAAGTCGATCACTGACTTGATGTGCTCGATGCTCTTGCGGCGCATGTTCGCACCAGGGCTCGCCAGGTTGATGTCGTATCCACCGGCATTGAGCGATCTGATTCCCGCGCCATAATCACTGAGTCTTGCTTTCATGGCCGAGCGCTCCGTGGTGGACATTTCATCCGGCCAACAATGCGGAGAGCTGATCGGAACCTCAAAGGTCTTATATCCATTGTCGACCAGTTCCGCAATTGCATCAATTGCCGTAGACGACCATAGATAGGAGAAAGTGTTGATAATCATGTAGAAACATCCTCTCGGTTGAATGACTGCTGAAAAGATTTATGCCATCAGAAGGCCCAAACGAGCTGGTCGAGCCGGGAACGACGTCGGGTCGTCGCCGTCACTTCTTGGCGTGGCTGCTCCAGACCCGTCCGGGTTGCTCGTCGGTGGGGAGCCCGGCGGCGGCGAGGATGCGATCGAGGAGGAACTGGGTTTTCGCCGCGTCAGCCCCGGACGTTAAGGGCGTACCGCGGTCCCGGACACGGTCCAGGAAGTGGTGAACCGCTCCGGCGAAGCCGAACGTCTGCGTCGCCGTCGCCCAGCCGAAGGCCTCGGGCGACATTTCGCGCACGGTCGTCCCGTCGGGTCGGCTGATCGAGATCCGGTCGGGCGCGGTGACGTTCGCGCTTGCCCCGTCTCCGTAGGCGTCGAGCTTCTCGCTCCAGCCGCCGGCGTCGCGGGCCGCCACGAGCACGCCGGAGTGACCGTTGTCGAACCGGACGAGCGCGGCCACGCCGTCCTCCTGCCAGCGGTCCTCACCGGCCGTGTGCGCGCTGACGTCGACGGGCTCGCCCCCGCAGTACCAGCGCAGCAGGTCGACCATGTGGATCGCGTTTTCGAAGGTGGCGCGGTACTCGGAGCCTGCCCGGTTCTTCTGGGCGACGCAGAAGCTCGCGCCGCTCTCTCCGAAAGCCGCGCGACCGGCCTCGTACACCGGGGCGAAGCGGCGGTTGAAACCGACCATGAGCACCCGTTCTCGTGCGGCGGCCAGCTCGGCGAGGGACTGCGCGTCGGACGCGCTCGTCGCCAGCGGCTTCTCGCAGAAGACGTCGACGCCGGCCTCCAGCGCGAGTCGCGTCGCGTGCACGTGCTCCGACCGCGGCGTGAGGACAAACAACGCGTCCAGCTCCTCGGTCTCGAGCAACGCCTCGACCGTCGGATAGGCGCGGCGGAAGCCCCAGCGCCTCATCAGGGGCTGCGGGTCATCCTTGCGGGTGACCAGGCCCTGCAGCTCCACGTCGTCGCGCGCGACGAGGGTCGGGAGCTGGGCGATGCTCGCGATGTTGCCGGCGCCCGCCACACCGATGCGCAGCACGTCTCCACTCGTCACGGGGGCACCACCGTGGCGAGCATCTTGCGGAGCGCGAGCGCGGAGTCCTTGAAGCCGATCGCGGGATCGGGCAGGTCCTGAGGATGCCACCGGTACTCGTACTCGAGCGAGAGCACGTCGTCGTAACCGCGGCGCACGAGCTCCTCGAGGATGTCGGGCCACGGCACGACGCCCGTACCGACGACCCGGGACCTGACCGCGCGTTCCTCGGCCTTGACCCGGGCAGTGTCCGAGGCCCGGAAGGGCGCCTCGGGGTCCTTGAAGACCAGGTCCTTCACATGCACGTGGCTGACGAGCTCGCCCTGGACGGCGAAGGCCTCCTGCCAGGTCTCGTCATGGGTGAAGGTCAGGTTGGCCTGGTCGTACAGGACGCGGACGGAGGGGGAGCCGACCTCGCTGACCAGGCGGGCGGTATCGGCTGCGGTCTGCGTCATGGTGCCGAAGTGGTTCTCGACGCAGAGCACGACGCCCGCGTCCGCGGCCTCGCGCGCGAGGACGGTCAGCGCGCTCCGCAGCTGCTCCCAGTGCCGGGCGTGATCAGTGTCCCCCGGGTGCCAGGAGCCGGCGTACACCCGGACGCGGGTCGCACCAACGGTGTGTGCGGCCGCCAGGCATGAGCGGAACTCGTCGATCCCCTGCTGCCAGCTCGCCGCGTCGACGCTGTTGATGGAGGTCGTGTACGGGGTGAGCGCGACGATCGGGACACCTTCGGCGTCGGCGATCGCGGCGGCCTGCTGTGCAGACCGCGGGTCCGACGGTCTGATGGCCGCCGGGTAGTCGTCCTGGTAGATGACTTCGGCGGCGTCGAGACCTGCCGTGCCGAAGAGGCGTAGCGCTTCTGCAAGGTCACGGTCGGGGGTTCCTAGCGTAGATCCGGCGATGATCATGAAAGGGCGGCACTCCTTCTTGCTGGGCGGTTCCATTCCGCCGGGCCGACGAGGTTCGGGGGGTTCTGTACTCGGGACCGGTCTACGAGTTCCATCAGCAGGCCCCAGGGGGTGACGAAGTACGTCCATCGGTTGCCGGCGACCGAGGGGCTGTCGGGTCCGACTTCCTTGCGGCCGCCGAGGATCCGAACGCCCGGGATCGTGCCGAGGTGAGCGATCGCCGCGTCGACGTCGTCGACTACGAAGCACAGGTGGTGACCGCCCCGGTCGCTGTGTCGAGGGTGCTGGGTCCGCTGGTCCACGGACTGCCACGCGAACAGCTCGATGTTCAGGTTTGGTGGCATCCGCAGCATCGCGAGCTCGAGGGCGGCGTCCGACGGGACGTCGAAGTGGACTGGCATGAACGACGGGTCGGGACCGCGCTGGGAGCGGTAGAGTTCCTCCGCTCCGAGGACCTCGACGAAGAAGCGCACCGCCTCGTCTAGGTCTGGGACCGTGTACGCAGCATGATCTACGTGCCGAAGCCCAGGCAGCAGCCGTCGTGTCTTCACCGGGCCGGTCCCGTTGACGAGCGAACGAGAAGCCGCGGCTGGAGTACTACGTCCTCGACATGGCCGTTCTGTGCTGCGCGTTCAGCGAGGCTGATTGCGATGCGGCCCATTTCGGCGATGGGTTGCTGCACCGAGGTCAGCGGCGGGTTGCTGCGAGCACCGAGCACCAGGCCGTCGAAGCCCACCACAGACACATCATTCGGAACAGATAGTCCCCGCGAACCGAGCGAGCTGATGAGCCCGAAGGCCACCATGTCGTTGCCCGCGACGACGGCGGTCGGCCGCTGGAGCATGCTGACGAGTTCTTCTGCGGCACGTTCGCCGGCGCCGACGCCGATCCCGCTGCTGTCGAGCTCGATCGGCGTCATCCCGTGCTTCTCCGCCAGCGTCCGGTAAGCCTGGCGCCGGTCTGCGGCGGTGTGCGTCCCCGCGATCCCCGAGACGTAGGCGATCGACGTGTGCCCAAGTTCGAGGAGGTGGTCAAACGCCAACTGGATGCCCTTCGCGCTGTCGACGGTCACCGTGGGCACTTGATGGTTGGACTCGACCCGGTCGATGACTACCAGATGCCTTCCGAATCCGAAGGATTCAAACTCGTCAGGATCCACGCTCGCAAAGGGCGCAAGCACCGCGAACGGGGCATACATCGACTGCATGGCGCGGAGATATCCGGCCGTTGCCCCAGCGTCATTCTCCGTGACGCACAACACCAGCTGGTACCCGCGCTCCCGCGCTGCGGCGGTCATGGCCTTCGCGAGCTCCGCGAAGAACGGGTTGATGATGTCGGGGACGATGAGAGGCACCAGAGTGCTGGTCTTGGTCCGGAGGGCTTGAGCAAGCGGACTCATCGTGTAGCCCATCGACGCCGCCACCTGGAGGACATGGTCCCTGGTTTCCTGCTTCACCGCCTCGGGGCGCGAGAACGCTCTCGATACGGTCGACCTGTGAACACCGGCCGCTGCCGCTACTTCATCGATGCTGGATGTGGACACGGGTCTCCCTTGTCGTCCATTGGCGTACGCGTCCCAAATGACGGTCATGGTCGCTTCCAGATCCCGAATCCCCGGGAGATCTGCGAACCCATCCTCCAACTGCTCGGCCACCTTGTCGACGAAGCGGCCATACAAGGGGTCGCTGTCCACGTCGATCCGCGCGGTCGTAGTGGCGCCGTCGACGGCTGTGAAGGATGCGCTTCCATCCGACCATATCGTTGCGGTCCCCGCGTCGCCGATCCGCATGAAGGAGCAGTGCCGCTTGAGCGGCGACCCGGGGAACGCATATCCCACCTCGATGGTGGCGATCCGTCCGTCGGCCGTGGTCAGCGTCATCGAGGCGTAATCCTCGACGCTGCGGCGGTGCAGCATCGACGACAGGGCTGCCGTCACCGCTACTTCCTCCGTACCGGCCGAGCGGAGGAAGAGATCCACGAAGTGCGGAGCGAGGTTGACCATGCACCCGCCGCCGGCGCGCTCGACGTCGACCATCCACGGACTGCCGTTGACGAGGTAGCGGTCGGGCGGGCCCGCGATGAACTGGACGCTCTCGTACACCGAGCGGCCGGCCCTCGCCAGCCAGCGGTCGGTCGGACCTCCCCGCTGCACGAGAGGCACGGCGATCGGCACCCCGGCAGCGTCCGCGGCCGCCCGGACGTCGAGCAGCTCCTGCAACGACACCCCGGCCGGCTTCTCCACGACGATCGGGATGCACCGAGCGACGAGAGCGAGGCAGACCTCGCGCATCACGTCGTGCGGGACGAAGACGTACGCCAGCTCGGCGTCCCCGTGGGCCGCGAGCACTTCCTCCCAGGACTGGTAGAGGGGCGCGTCCCAGAGATCGGCAAGGTGCTTCGTGCGCGACGGGTCGGGGTCGCTGACCCCCACGACGTCGTGCTGCTCAGCGATCCGGTCTGCGCACAGGGGCATATGCCAGTGCGACGCGCCGAGGATGATCGTCTTGGCCTTACTCATGTCTGCGCACCACTGCGGCTGAGTATCCCATCGGCGAGCTCGCTGGCCCGCAGGGCTTGGCGGCGCCCGACCAACGCACGATCACCGGAGCCGTCGACAACACCAAGAGCCCGGCCATCAGCGTCTCCGTGCGACGGCTGGGGCAGCGCGTCGCAACGTACGCAGCGGGCATGCAGATCGCCAGGGCCAGTGTCATGAACTCCCCATTGAGATCGGTTGCTGAGATCGGTTGCAGGAAGCAAGTTAGTCGGAGGACCACCTACATGTCAACCATGGGTCCTTTACCGGACAGCGTCCGACCGTCGACTCGCCACGAACCCGATCTGGCACCCAGCGCGGCGGGTGCCGGTCACGACAGCTGAGCCACGCCGGACAACGGCCGTGTTGGGAACTTCGGTGGGTGCTCGGCATGGAGTGGGACTTCCTCGATACCTGAGCAATTGCTGCCTTTCTGACGCTTGGTGTCGAAGCGAATATGGCTGTGATCGCCAAACGACCAGCAACTGGTCGAATAAATACGGCCGCGTATAGAGTGACCCATGGCTGGGGCCCGACGATCTCGACGCGCATGGCGTCAGATTTGGCGTTACTGGGGCCTCATTCTTGTTGTGGTTATGGTCGTCAGCCTCGACCGTCACCTAGGCGTGCTGCCGTACGCCGTTATGACCATGCTCGTCGTGATTTGGTCCTTGTTCGCCGCTCCAACGTGGTGCGGCGCCGTCAACCGGAGACGCGGTAGAGAAATCCAGTACTGCCGCAATAACTCCGCAGGCCTGCTTCTTGGATGCCGGATCAACCAGCACAAGTTTCAGCGCTTCGAGAGTGCATGGTGGCAGACGACTTGGCGTGAGCGTAGCGCCGGCCTCTGGACAGGCGCACAGGCCAAGCTCGCCACGATCTCGGGCGTCCTTGGCATCTTGATCGGAATCCTGGGCATCGTCATCGACCTAGTGCATAACTGAACGGGGGCGGCGCGATATCAGTCCATTGGCTCCACTCGGCCGCCCGGCAAACCTGCTCCGGCTTCCGCTTGACCCTGGCGCCCCGGTCCGTCTTCACGCAAACCTCGCCGACGCGCACTCGTGCGCGCGCGCGCACCGCAACACGTTGCTCGACCGCGCTGCCTCGGCTTGCCCTTGCCGCCCTCGGCTCGCCATGCGGGTCTTCGCGCCGGGCCGTGAACCTAGAGTTTGCGGCGAGCGTGGGAGTGCTCACTGGCGTGAGTTCGCAGAGGCCTTGGTCGCGATGCTGCAATTCCATCTGCCTCCCCGCTCTCACTTCTTGGCGTCAGACGTGCACCCCATGTGCACCCCCAGCGCCTAGCTTGACGACGACGCTGATTACCGAACTGCTTACCAATCCGCTCGCACAGTCGGGGTCAACGGAGGACCCGGGTGACCAATCGACACGCTCAGGGCCGGTCCATCACACCGGCCAACTGTCGATGGCATGGAAGTGGTCAGGGGTTCGAGTCCTAAGCTCCACAACCTGTGATGAGTCGGGTCATGTGCGACGGATGAGTCGGGTCATTGGTTACGCCCTTGGCCATCGGCCGGGGCGTTTTTGTTGGTTGCGCCAGTAGCTGCGGTCGGGGTCGATGGTGTGGGTGCTGAGGACTTCGCCGGTGGTGAGGTCGATGACTGTGACGGTGGTCTGGTCGGTGATGGCGAGGACGCGGCGGTGTGCGTTGCTGCCGCCGACGCCGAGGTGGTGCATGCGGCCTGCGCGTCGGATGCTTATTTTGCCGTGGTTGTCGGTTCGGTCGTAGCGCAGCCGGTAGTGGCCGGGGTCGCCGATGGTGGTGGCGAGTCGTGCCTTCGGTGTGGCTGCGTAGGCCACCGCCGGGGTGAGCCGCTTCACTGCCCGGTGGGGTCGAAGTTCGTTGTAGATGCGTCGGAAGCGGTCTAGCTGTGTTTGCAGGTCGTCCAAAGTGGCGGCGGCTGGTTGTGCGGCGAGCCAGCGTTTTTGGGTTTGGTGGAAGCGCTCGATTTTGCCTTGGGTCTGCGGATGGTTGGGATGGCCGTTCTTCTGGGCGATGCCGATGCTGGCGAGCAGGTATTCGAAGCCGTTGCGGCCGCCGGTGAAACGAGAGGTGTAGACCGATCCGTTGTCTGTGAGGGTGGATTGTGGAAGCCCGTGAGCGTCGGCTGCGGCGAGGAACGTGGTGACCACGTCCTCACCGCTGATCCGTGGCCGGGCGATGGCGCCGAGAAGGTATCGGGAGTGGTCGTCGAGCCAGTTGATGATCTCCACGACGCTGCCGTCGGCGAGCTGCCAGTGGGTGAAATCAGATTGCCAGCACTCGTTGGGTTGGTCGGCTTCGAACCGCCGGTAGGAGCTTTTGGGCCGCTTCTTCGGCTCCGGGGTGACCAGCCCAGCTGCCAGCAGGATCCGACGGATCGTGGAGGCCGACGGCACCGGGAGCTGCTCTTGTTCGAGGTGCCAGCCGATCGTCTGCGGCCCGTGATCGAGGCCTTGGCCGGCGAGCTCGCGGCGTAGCGCGACGATCCGCTCCGCCACCTTCGAGGCGGTGCGCCGCGGATTGGAATGCGGTCGCCGTGACCGCGGCTCCAGGCCGTCAAAACCATGGTCGCGGTAACGGGCAAGCCAGCGATGTACGTGCTGACGTGACACCCCATAGGCGGCGGCCGCTTCGCTGACAGACATCTGCTTGCTGATGATCTTCGACACCACGACCCGAGCTTTGGACATGCTCGACTGTCACCGATGTCGCGACTCACCAGACGCCGATCAGGTGTCACCTATGTCGTGAACCTGGACACCCTCGCCAGCTCCTTGTCAGAGGCATATTCGGCCTTAGCCGGAGGCCCTCTGGAGGGCATGTGTTTTCACAGGAAATTTCACTCGACCCTTCAATGAACGCTCTGAGAGGCCCGGATGGCGGTGGCATACATGGCCCCGGCCGCTGCCAAAGCGTCGTCTTGGGAGTGGACGTAGTGGCCATCGTGAAGGGGTGCCCGATGAGGAGTCCTTTCGGTGATCTGCCTACGTGGCGTCAAACTGTCTGGCCCCAGTTCATAACCCGTGGTTGGTCGCCAACAGTCTGGAGAAGAGCTCCGAGTTTTCGTCGACCCTCGTCCGTCAGCTCGTGATACCGACCAGGCGGCCGGCGATCAACGATGTGGTTTGGATCCTTCGAGATCGCCGTCCTGCTACCGAACGAAGCGTTGCGCGTGGATGAGGTTGAAAATCGGCCCGGCGAGCCCTCAGCAGGCCCGCCGGGTTGAAGCTGCAGTCCGGCACCTGGTGATGCCGGGCATCACACTCCTCACTACGACTGCTTGGCCGCTTCTCGCCTCGCGAGGTACTCCCGGTCTCCCAACTCGACTGGCTTGAGCGCGTCGTATTTGGACTCTGCTTCTGAGTTCTCCTTTGACTTCGCGTTCGTCAATTTGGTGGCTACGTTTACCGCGCCACTGGCGACGAAGTAGAAGGCCACAACAATCCCAACAATGACGGTGAATTGCTGAAATACGAGCTGGCCGGATGCGTTCTGAAGAAGCCCA
>Ga0307315_10000239_pt1 | contig 12014 bp, 18 predicted proteins | sample ER_DNA_355_FD_194497 | JGI IMG/M metagenome (GOLD analysis project Ga0307315, IMG submission 194497) | Bulk soil microbial communities from the East River watershed near Crested Butte, Colorado, United States - ER_DNA_355 | ecosystem: Environmental > Terrestrial > Soil > Floodplain | place... | reverse complement strand
CGGGGAAGCACGCATTTCGTGCGGCGACGACAAACGTTCTCGGAGCGGGTTGCCGCTGGAGTAGGACCCTTTTTTTCTGCGGTCATTCGGACCGGGACGCCCTCCAGAATTTTCTTGACCTCATACGCACGCGGCGCGCACGCGCACGCACGCACGAGCGCCCAAGCCTTCTTTGGGCTTGGTGGGACTAGCACGCCAGGAAGGAATCGAACCCTCAGATTCAGGGCCAATGGCCCATGGTGTGTGCGACCACCTAAGCGGAGGCTGGTACGAGATCCGATCCACTGACCCAGTGTCTGCGAAGGAGCAGAGCTCGTGTTCGGACTGAACGCGACGCCGGACAAGACGAGGCACTCGGTGACGGTCAGGCGAGGCCAGGATTCCGGTCCGGACGTGATCCACATTCAGACGAACGGCGTGTATCACGGCGTCGGCGTGTATCACGGCGTCGTCGACGAGGTAGTCGAAACGCGGGGCCGCCTCACCATCTGAGCGTCGACGCGCGCAGAAGTCGCGCTCCAGCTCGGCGAAACCATGCCGCCTCGTGCGTTCACGTGCGCGTGCGCGCCGCGTGCGTATTGGGCGAAATTTGGCTACCAGGCCTATGCCTCGTGGACCACGCTCGAGCCATCCAAGCAGAGAATCCGCGTTTCTCCCGTGCGGACCCTACGTCCGCTGATAGTGTACCGCCACAATCTGCTGCCCAGACCCCCGGCGGGACGGGCTAGACCACTCACTTTGGAGATCAGCCATGCGTATCCGCGCCCTGCTTTTTGCTGGCTTGCTCATTGCACTTAGCCTTGTCGCCGCACCTGCGAACGCGGCGAACCAGATCTCAGGGACAGCGAACTTCGGATCATCCTGCGCCGCACCTCCAGCCGACTTTGCCGACTTCACCAGCTATCCCCCTATTGATATGGACGGGAGCCTGGATGGCTGCTGGTACACGAAAATCCTCAACTTCGAGCAGAAACCAAGCGGGGTGTATCTGGAGAGCGGTGAAGAAGTCTTCGTCGGCAGTCTCAATGGCGGCCCCCAGGGCATCTTCACCACAACCTATAAATTCGAGGCCAAGTTGGACACCGTTACTGGCGCAGAGATCAAAGGCCGATGCCAGCACAAGATTGTTGCCGGGAGCGGAACCGGTGGCTTCGACGGTGCTTCCGGACGCGTCGATTTCAAAGACATCATCGACAGGACGACCCTCACCCTTATTGAGTACCACTACCGAGGTCACATTAGGCTCGCATGACCCACGAGCGAGATTCTATCAAGGAACTTAATAAATCGTTGGCCCACAAGGGCGTGCTCTTCCTCGATGACTCCACAGAAGCTCAATCCATCCGATAGGGACGCGATGGTCATCGACAACCGACCTCGGACTGGGGACCGATCCGGTGCCCGCCGCCGTAGGTCGACTCAATCGCCATTTCCAATGAGAGGTTCCCGCGTGTACACGCATCACTCGCCGATGTCGACCCAGCGCCGTTCGGCGCTGGACTGCCGAGCAGCCGCAATGACGTGCTCGGTACGCAAACCGTCGGTCAACGTCGGCAGATCGGGCCGGTTATGCAGGGTCTGATCATTGTCACGAACAGCTCCCACGAAGTCAGCGATCAATGCATTCCAAGTGCATTGCAGCAGATCCTCCGAGTCACCCTCCTCATCGCAGGGGGGAAAATTCACGACCAGCGGCTCTGCATCGTCGTACCGCTGCCGGAGTAGCGTGGTTCCCTCATCCGGAACGGTCAACGATCCCTCATCCCCCACGACCGTCAGGCGCCACTGGTCCAGCCCTGCGGTCACCGACAAGCCAAGCTGCGCCAGAACTCCACCCGTCAGCTCGACCAGATGCACCGAGCGCCCGCCGTCGACAAGGTAGGTGTCTTGCTTGATCGTGATCGGTGTGATGACGCTGGCGATCTTTAGGAACTCAAGACCGGTGAGGAAACGGACTTTATCCAGGTCGTGAGCCAGCCCTTCGCCCAACGATCCGTTCGAGACCTCCATGTTCGCCGCCCATGGCCGGGCGCGAAAGAAGTCGCTGCTCAATCGAGCCAACCATTCGGTGCGCACATCGCGAATCTCCCCGAGCGCGCCGTCGAGAATCGTCCCGCTTGGCGGCCTGAAGGGCCGGTGCGTAGCGCCAGTTGAAGCAACAGGCGGTCACGGTGGATGATCTTTCTGCCGCCGCAACCATGTCGGCAGCCTCGCCGACGCCGACACTCATCGGTTTCTCGACCAAGACGTGGCAGCCGTATTCCAAGGCCAGCAGGAAGGGGGCGCTCCGCAGCATCGGAGCCGTGGCAATACTGATCACATCGCAGCGACCGCGTGTGATCAACTCCTGCCATTCCTGATACACATGCAGCCTCGGACTGTCGAGCGTGCTGGCAAGTGCTTCAGCACGATCAGAGCTGCGACTCCACAGTGCGCAGACTTCGACATCGGGCAGGTGTCGATACGCAGCCGCGTGACCTGTGCCAGCCCACCCAGCTCCGAGAACACCTACCCGCAGAACCTGTGCCACTTGCTGCTCCTTTATCCACGTAACCCCAGCTGTCGTAGCACAGTCAGAGTTAACGCCATCAGCTGGCTGGCGTGCAGCATGGCCTGTCGGCTTCTGGCACGTTGAAGAAGGGCATCCAGGCATTCTGCGGTAGCGGTGCCTGAGCCGATATCCTCCTGGCACGCTGCATTCTTCGAGTTACCTCTCAATACGGAGCGTCCATGCACAGAGTCCTGGTTCTTTACCTCCTGCCAAAAGACCCTCAAGCTTCTCGTGAGTACTTTGAGAACACTCATATCCCGTTGGCCGCGAAACTGCCGGGCCAGCGCACCATGCGCTACAGCTTTGAGGTAGCTGCAGCGGACGGGGAGTCACCGTACTTCGGTGTTATGGAAGCCGAATTCGACGATGCCAAGGCCTTGGGTGCAGCGATGGCGTCGCCAGAAGGTCAGGCAGTGATGGCAGATATCCCTAATTACGCCACGGGAGGCGCCGTTGTCCTGAACTACCCCGTTCAGGAAGCGCAATTGCGATAGCTTCCATCAGCGACCGGGTACTTGAGCAGATGGTTCCGTCCGGTCTGCATCTCAGGCATTCGTTCGGACCCGTGGCGCTGATGCCTGTGCTCCCAAGCGCTGGTGCGACTCCCGGTAGACGTTCGGCCTTCGGTTGCCCGATACGCGTCCTAAACGCACGGGCCCGGGCAGTGTCACGCTCCGTCGCGGATCCGGGATCAGTCGAATGTGAACCGCGACAGCGTATCCCCTGGGCGCTACGATCTGGCCAACCGACAAGATGGCGGTCTGATGATTGATCTGATGGACCCGGACGGGGTAACCGCCGAATGGCTCACCGAAGTCTTCGCCGCCGAGGGCGTCTTGCGGAGCGGCTCGGTGGTCAGCTGTGCAGCCGAACCGTTGGCGATGAGCTTCACCGGGGTTGTTCCGACGACTGGAGCTCAGCTATGACGTCGACGAGCCCGGCCTTCCTCGGACCCTGATCGCCAAATTTTTGACACCCGATCCCGAGATGCGGGCCGCCATTCACTCGATGGGCTTCTACGGGCGCGAAGCCGCGTTCTATCGCGAGCTCGGTGCCACCACCCTGGTGCCCGTGCCGGTCTGCTACTACGCTGCGATCGACGAGAACGACGGTCGATGCGTGATCTTGCTCCAGGACCTCACGACGGCCCGCCGGGACGGTCCATCGACGCCGGCTCGCCGGCGGAGGTTGAGCGTGCCATCGAGGCGATCGCCCCGCTGGATGCCCGCTGGTGGCAGAACCCCGACGTGGAGTTTCGGCGATGGCTGGATCCCGACGGGATCATGCCGCTGGAGGCCACCCAACCCGAATTTGAGGCCCACTCTCCGACGCAACGGTACTGGGTCAATTGAGCCTAAGACGGTCACTTCGTTGCGCGAAATCCACACGGCCTTTTTCAACTAAACCTCGCGCCGAGACCACCACATATGGAGAGCCCATGATCAAAAACAGAGGCCCGCTCAGCAAGTTTACGGCCCGGTGCATATCAGAATAGAGGCCGCCTTTTCCGCACAAGGGACCTCCAAAGATTCGGCTTTCCTAGGCCTTCTTTACGGCGACGACGATCGAAGTCAACGCCAAAATCAACACACTCAAAAGCAGCAAGGGGACACCCCGAAAGACCATCACGCCCGCCGCATCAGGGTCAAGGTCGAGCGCCAGCAGCTCCTTCCGTGGAGTCGCCCAGATCCAATAGGCCACCGCAAGGCTGATGGCACCGGCAACACCGCTAATGACGCCAAGGGCAATTAGTAACCACACCATCACCGATTTCGACTTGGCTGGCGTAGCCCCTGTCATGGTCAACCCCTCCCGGTCGGCTAACCCGTACCGGTCCCTCGGGTGCGGGGCGTTGAAGTGTTTGGGCAATCTACCGCGAGACTGGCTACCCCCGAGGCCCTTCGCGACCAGCGGCAGGCGAATCCTGACGACGAACTTGCGAAGCGATTCCTCCTGGGTGGCACCCGGCCCTTACCCGCCCAGTCGACAAAGTCATTAGCCGAAGGCAGTCGGACCGGCCTTCGTCGGCGTGATCCGGATCAAGCAGCGGCGCTGTTTGATCATGGCGGTCCGGTAGTCGTCCCAGTCCGGATGCTCCCCGGAGATGGAGCGGTAGTACTCAACCAGCGGTTCCATCGCCTCGGGCAGGCTGACGACCTCGACGTCGCCACTGAGCTGTGCCCAGTCGCCGAAGAACCTGTCATTGAGCACACACAACCAGGCTCGGGGGTCGCGGCGGACGTTTGAGGTCTTCATTGCGGATTCGCGGGTACTGACGACCAGACGATCTTGCGAGTCGACGCCGACGAGTACCGGTGACAACTGAGGCGTGCCGTCACGTTTCATGGTTGCAAGAACGGCATGTGGGTTCTTACGGGCGAACGCGAGCGCTTCTGCGGCATCCATATCAGCGGCAAGTCAATCAGAATCGGCGACGGTGCCGCTAGCCGGCGAGTCGAACATTTGTTCGATACCCTAGAGACGTGTCCACTGCTGACCAACTGCTCTGACGGGACGCCCTCCATCACGGCCCCGGCCGGCGGCGGCAACGGCAAGCCACTGGACTATGGGGACCTTGAGCGCTGGACGCGGGTCGGGTTCGAGCGCGGGACGAGATCACGTCACGGGGAGCGATGACCGCCCGCTACCGTTCGTTCCTATGGTCAGCGAGGCAGAACACGGCACGTCGCCGCGCTGGCACGCTGGGTGCCGCTGCACCCAATGCCGGCGCGCACACAGCGACACACAGCGTGCCTGGGGACGAGCGAGAGCGCACAAGCGGTTACCACTCGAGGTGCGGCAACAGCTCCTGGACGCGATCTATGCGGGCCAGCCGTTCCGAACGGTGCTCCGTGACCTGGACCTGACCTCTAACCAGGTGTTTGGCCTCACCAGGACCGACGACGAGTGGTCGACCAAGCTGGAGGCCGCCCTGACGGCAAGCCGCCGCGAGGACTTGGAGCACGGCACCGACGCCGCATACATCACGGCTGTGTTTGCAGCGACTGCAGGACGCATCAGCAGGTTCGGATGAGCAGGAGCCGTGGCTGAGACGGCCCAGAGCACGCCCAAGTCGCTCACCGGCCCGAGTTCGATCGCCGACTGAGGGAGGAATTACTCAGTGATGTGGGATGTCGACAAGACCTCGCAGCAGATCACCGTGCCGAAGGCCACGCTGCGCTATTGGCGCCACATCGGCTACGGCTCCAAGTCGTTCAAGATCGGTCGCCGCGTCGTCTATAAACGCTCCGATGTCGAGCAGTGGATCGAAGAGCAGTACAACTGATGAGGGTCGGGGCGTGGATGCCGACCGCGATGCCGTTCGAGCTGGAGCGAAGCTTTCTTCTTGGACTGGGTGCGACTTGCGGACCAAGCCGGCTTCGACACACTGAGTTCGCTCCATCGTCCTAATTACGACATGTGGGATCCGCTCGCCTCGCTCGCCGCTGCCGCCGCGGTGACCCAGCGCATCCGCCTAGCCACCACCCTGCCACTGCCAAGTTGGGGAACTGAAAACGAAGAGGGTCCCTCGTTCCGTGCGCCAGCGTTCACCAACCCGCCGCCGTTCCAACACCACATGCTCACGTTCGCGCTTCCAGCACCGGCTCATCGCAAGGCCGGTCTGGCCACCCCCGATGGCGACGGTGTCATGGTGCTCTCGCATGTGCAGCTCCGCACCTGGGATGTGCGACATCGATTATGCGGTGACTGGGGCCTTCGCCCGGAGCACTGCGATGAATTCGCGCATCCACGCTGGATTGTCCGGCCACGCGCGAGCGGACACCATCTGCCCGTCCACGACCCCAGCGCCGTCCACGTATTCCGCGCCAGCGGCCTTCACATCGGCCTCAAGTGCCGGATATGCAGCAGTACGGCGGCCCTGCAACGTGCCGGCCGCAGCGAGCACCAGCGGCGCGTGGCATAGCTGTGCCACGGGAAGGTCGCCCTCCATGAAGTGTCGTACGATGCGCTGCACATCCGGGTCGTTGCGGATGTATTCGGGCGCGCGCCCGCCGGGAATTACAAGAGCGACATATTGCGACGGGTCAACATCAGCGAACGCCACGTCCGCCGGCCACGTGTAGCCAAGTTTCTCGGTGTACGTGTCGAATTCGTCGACAAAGTCGTGGATGACAAACTGCAATTTCTTAGCCGACGGTGCGGCGATGTCGACCTGGTACCCCTCCTCAATGAGGCGTTGATACGGATACATCACCTCGAGCGACTCCGCAGCATCTCCCGTCAACAACAACACTTTCGGCACGGCAACCTCCTCGTCGGGTCAAAAACCTTTCTCGTCCAGTCCAACTCCCAACGAACAGCACGTCAACCACGGATCGCAACCAATGTGACCTTCGGACGTCAGGCGGTCCAGCCGAGCCACGCCCCGCCGGCGCTCATGCCGCCCAGCCAGAGGGCGGCCGCAATGAGCGGCAGCGGTACCACTCACTCAGAGTGGCTCGCGTCTGATCTAGAAGCGGCCGAATCCAAAGAGCACAAGCCCAGACAACACGGAGATGGCAGGTCGCGCGCCATGCGGAACGCTAGGTTCAGGGAAACCACATTCAGATCAAGCTGAGATCTCGCCTCTGATCGCAGGTAGGCGGCCAGCTTGTGGGCAGGCTGCGCCGTGTTGGTCGGCGCCCTCGCCGGTGCCGCGTGAGAGGGACTGGGCATCGGAGCCAGCTTGCCAACACAACGACGCCAGGCGGATTCGCTGATAGCGGACACTGATTACGATCACCGACCGTGCGTAGGCACCTCTCCACTTCCAATTTATGGCTTCAAGCCCTGCTCGCTGGCGCTGATCGGCTTGGTCATGATGTGGTCCTTTCAGTTTGTTGATCTTGCTTCGCTTCCCGAGAACTCTCGAGGATCTGGACGAGCTAAAACGTCGCCCAAAGCAATCGCAAGGGCTGTCGATGTACTTCACGGTCCGATCCGAGAATCTTGATCTTGGTCGGAGGCTAGACCTTTCCTCCCATCTTTTGATCTTGAGCGCTTCGGCCGGCGATTATGCGGCAGCTTCGCGGCAACCGTCGCGCCGTCGATGCGGATCGTGCCGGCCACGGCCTGGGTCCGCTCCTCCGCCGCCGAGCCGAAGTCGTCCACCGACTCCATCTTGGCGTTTCAAGATTCTGATCTTGAGCGGAGTTCCTGAAGCATGGCCAGGACGGCTTCGCCGATGCCGATGGTTGCGTTGACCTGAGCGGCGGTGATCACGTGCGCCCGTCGTGCACCACGGCGGCACGGGTACGACGACGACGGCCGCCAGGGCCGGCGCGCCACAGGTGGTGGTGCCAGACCTCGCGCCGACGACGACAGCCGCGTGCGCCATTTGACGATCATCGGCTTGTTCAAGGCCGAATGCATTCGTACCACCGTCTTCCACAACGGGCCTTACAAGACCCTCGCCGACGTCGAGTACGCCACCGCCGGCTGGGTCGACTGGTACAACAACCGCAGACTCCACTCGACCCTTGGCATGGTCCCGCCCGTGGAGTGCGAGCAAGCCCATTACGCTGCCCTCAAGCCCGAGATGCAGCCCACATGAAAGCGGCACGAAACCTGGGACGCTTCACTACTTCGGTTGATGGTTGACAGTTGCTTCGGCTGATCCTTGACACTCCCGTATGACTTGACGGAGCGGACAGCGGCTCTACCGGTGCGCAGCAGACGATGCGAGACTGGCTACGTATCGGCAGGAGGAGGATCGTGAGCGAGCCCATCGAGGCGATCATCAGCGAAGCCTTGCGTGACGTATACGACCCGTGCTGCAAGGAGAAGGGCATTTCGGTGGTCGACATGGGACTGCTGCACCACGCCGAACTCGATGGAGGGGTGGCGCGCGTCGAACTGCTGCTCACCTCGGGGTGGTGCCCGTTCGCGTCCCGCGTGCTCACCGATGTCGAGTCGGTGCTGCGCTCACTCCCCGGGGTAATAGAGGCTTCCGTGGAGATCGTCTGGTCCGAGGCCTGGAGCCCGGACCGGCTCAGCGACTCGGCCCGCAGCAAGCTGCGATTCCTGCCCGACCCGTCCACCGTCCCCGACCCCGCGGCGTACGTCTCACAACATCGACCGGCACCAGTAGGAGGAACATCATGATCGGTGACGCCTTCGTGTTCGACGGGGTGGCACACCCCTTCAACTTCGAGGCCGACAACGCCCGCGGTCCGGCCGGACAGATGTTCTCTAACCACATCTATGCCTTCCACAACGCCTTGACCCCTGAGGGCCAACCACTGTTGTCCGCAGACGAGTTCCTCCGCAAGTGGAGCGTCGAAGAGATCCATGAGATGGTCTACGGAAACTCCGATACTGACATGTTGGTCGCGATGCCGCTGCCTCTCACTGACCTCTACAAAGACGGCCTTGCCCCGTGGACGGAGTGCGCCAAGCTAGCCAAGCTCGATCCCGACCGGACCGTCATGTGGGGGACGGTCAACCCACTGGAGGGCAAGCAGGCGCTCGACGACGTCACTCGAGAGGTCGAGGAGTACGGCGCTAAGGCGTTCAAGTTCTACAACGTGCGGTATGAGGACGGCGGCCAGGTGCCGTGGCGGATGGATGACCCCGAGGTCGCTTTTCCGATCTTTGAGCGGATACAGGAGCTCGGCGTCAATCTCGTCGGTGTACACAAGGGCGTCCCGCTCGGACCACAGATGATCGAGTACACGCAGACCTGGGACATGGACGGCGCTGCCGACGCCTTCCCAGACATCAACTTCGTGATCTACCACGTGGGCGTGCCCTTCATCGACGAGACGTGCTGGCAGTTGATCCGGTTCCCGAACCTGTACGCCTCGTTGGCCGTCGGCATCAACTTCATCGTCCGGGCACCCCGTCAGTTCGCCGAGCTCCTTGGCAAGCTGCTGTTCTGGTGCGGCGAGGACAAGATCGTCTACGGGTCGGAGGCCCCGATCTGGCAGCCGCAGTGGGCACTGCAGGCATTCTGGGACTTCCAGATCCCCCAGGACCTGTGCGAGGGCTACGGCTACCCACAGCTCACCGACCAGGCCAAGCGCAAGATCCTCGGCGAGAACCTGCTCCGCCTGCACGGCATGGACGTCACCGACACGGTGGCGCGGCTCGGGCGCAAGCAGGCCGCCTGAGACCCGGCGCCAGATCGGTGCCGAGCTGGGTGTTCATTGGAGAGCACGGTGAGCCAACAGCTCCAGAGCGCCGGTATCACCATGCGTCGCGGCGTAGGTGAAATGCTCTGTGGACCATCGGCATTCGAAAGTGATCAATGGCTCGTTAGCGGTGAAGGCCGCTAGCGTTCGTGTGGTGAGCCGGCGCAAGCAGATTGAGAACGGCTCCCTGTTCTCGGTGCGTCAGATGGCTGCGGTCTGCGAGTGGCTCACAGCCATGACTGCTCGATACGTCCACCCGATAGCACCATGGGTTCGGCGAGATCGCCGACCTGCCACTACGTCATCGCCCCGTGCACCGACTCTGGCAACTCGGAGCCTACGCGGGCAGCCAGGCCGTCGAGCTCGGTACGGAGCGCGGCTGGGAGCCTCGGGCCCAACATGGCGAACCAGTCCTCGATCAACGCCAGCTCTGCCCGCCACTCCTCGGCATCTACGGTGAGCACGGCCTCCAGCGCCTCGGGCGGCAGGTTCAGGCCGTCGACATCGAGCGAGCCGGGCGCCGGTATGGACCCGACCAGCGTCTCGATGGTCTGCGCCCGCCCCTCCAGGCGCTCGACGATCCACTTGAGCACCCGGCTGTTCTCACCGAATCCCGGCCAGAGGAAGTTCCCATCGGCGGGTGACCGACGGAACCAGTTCACGTAAAAAATGGCCGGTACGCCTTCTCGGTACTCTGCGCCCAGCTGAAGCCAGTGCGCAAAGTAGTCGCCGGCCGCGTAGCCGAGGAATGGCAGCATGGCCATCGGGTCGCGCCGCACCACGCCGACCGCCCCGGTAGCGGCCGCGGTGGTCTCGCTGGACAGCGTCGCACCCAGGAACACCCCATGCGGCCAGTCGCGCGCCTGGCTGACTAGTGGCACCGTGTCCGCCCGACGCCCGCCGAAGATGATGGCGTCGATCGGGACTCCGGCCGGGTCGCCGTACTCGGGCGCGAGGATCGGGCACTGCGTCAAGGGTGTGCAGAACCGGCTGTTCGGGTGGGCCGCGGGGCCGGTGGCATCCTCGGGCGTCCAGCTTTGGCCGCGCCAGTCGGTCAGATGCGCGGGTGGTTCATCGGTCATGCCCTCCCACCACACGTCCCCGTCGTCGGTCAGCGCCACGTTGGTGAACAGGGAGTTGCCGCGGTCGATTGTCGCCATGGCGTTGGGGTTCGTCCGCCAGCTTGTGCCGGGTGCCACGCCGAACAGTCCGTATTCGGGATTGGTCGCGTACAGCCGGCCGTCGGGGCCGAACCGCATCCAGACGATGTCGTCGCCCAAGGTCTCCGCCGTCCAGCCCGGCAGCGTCGGACGCAGCATGGCCAGGTTCGTCTTCCCACAAGCGCTGGGAAAGGCGGCCGCGAGGTTATAGCTCCGCCCCTCTGGCGAGGTCAGTTTCATGAGCAACATGTGCTCGGCCAGCCACCCTTCGTCGCGAGCGATGACTGAGGCGATCCGCAGTGCGTAGCACTTCTTGCCGAGCAGCGAGTTGCCGCCGTAGCCGGAGCCGTACGACCAAATCGCCCGCTCCTCGGGGAAGTGGCTGATGTACTTCACCTCGTTGCACGGCCACTGGACGTCAACCTGCCCCGCTTGGAGCGGCGCACCCACCGAGTGCAGGCAGGCCACAAAGTCGGCCTCCCCGTATACAGTCATGGCGTGCAGCGCGGAGCGGCCGATCCGGGTCATGATTCTCATACTGACCACTACGTACGGGGAGTCGGTGATCTCCACCCCGAAGCTTGGCTGCTCTGCGTCAAGCGGACCCATACAGAACGGCACCACGTACATAATCCGGCCGCGCATGCAGCCGCGATACAGATCGGTCATCACCTGCTTCATCTCGGTCGGCGCTACCCAGTTGTTGGTAGGTCCGGCGTCGTCGGGCTCGGCTGAACAGATGAAGGTGCGGTCCTCGACCCTGGCGACATCGTCAGGGTCGCTCCGGGCGAGGAAAGAGTTGGGCTTGGCGTCCGGGTTGAGTCGGATCAACGTGCCGGCCTCCACCAGGGTGTCGGTGAGCTGCGCCCACTCCGCGTCGGAGCCGTCGCACCAATAGATAGCCTCCGGCTTAGTGAGTTCGGCGACCTCGGCCACCCAGGCCAGCAGGCGGCGGTGACGGATCGGCGGGGTGGGGGTCGGCGGTGCAGGCCCCTCTGTTGGTCGACCGGGTTCGCTCATGACAGTCATGACGTCACCTCGTGAGTAGTACCAGTAGGAACAGTGGTCTGACAGTCTGAAGATAGGCCACGGTGCTGTCCGGTACGAAACTCAGCAAGCGCCAAGTTAGGCCATCCACCCTCACGGGGAGCAGCTCAGCAAGATTCACCG
>Ga0307315_10000238_pt1 | contig 12016 bp, 12 predicted proteins | sample ER_DNA_355_FD_194497 | JGI IMG/M metagenome (GOLD analysis project Ga0307315, IMG submission 194497) | Bulk soil microbial communities from the East River watershed near Crested Butte, Colorado, United States - ER_DNA_355 | ecosystem: Environmental > Terrestrial > Soil > Floodplain | place... | reverse complement strand
TTGAACTCAGCAAGGCTCTTTCGATGGGGTAGTAGATGGCGCGGATGGAATCCTTCCAATTCCAGGTTCCCCAAATAGGATGAGCTCTCGCCAACAAAGCAACGAAATCGGCGCAAGACAGTTTCGCCGGTCGAGAATTTGGCGCATCTGTGATGCTACAATACGGCTACTGAAAGCATGGACACCAGCCAGGTTCCGACGGCTGACTGTCTTAAGGAGTCCATCATGGAAACCGAGCGCGTTAGTAAACCGCAGCCACTGACATTCCTGAAGAGCATGAGGTCGCCACGTGGGTTTTGGGGACTGATTGTATTGTTTGCGCTCATTCCGCTGGGACTGCTCTACGAACGGATATTTGCCGAAGGAAGCAGCACGTTTGCGCATTGGATTCTCACCGTCGGCACTGTTCTGATTGCTCTCGCTGTTTTTGACTTCCGCAGACTGCCCCCTTGGATCAATTGGCTCGGGTTCCTGTTCCTGGCGACGGAAGGTGCGATCTTCTTTCTGCAAGGGTTGGCTGACCTTTTGCAAAACGCTTCGCTCATGAATTTTGCCTACAAGGGTCTGGGGCAGCAGCCGGAAGCACTCACGATTTCGTTGTTCGTCTTGATTTGGGGTGGGGCGCTGTTATTGCGGGACAGCTGGGGCAAGACGCGAATTTTCGGCATCGCTGCCCTCACACTATTTCTTGCCGCCGAGATCGTTCGCCTCACTCTTCAGTTGCTGGGTGGGGCACCCATTGACATAGTGAGGGCGGCTACTCTCCTGCCGCTTGCATGGCTGCTGTTGGAATATATGAAGCCAAATCCGCATGGGGCGGGGGCGAGAACAAAGTAGAAACGACAAACCGAGCCATCCAGTGGCGATCCAGTGGCTCGGCTGGTTTGTACTGCATCCAAATTGACATGGTGGCTCTTGTCAAGAATGCTCAACGCAAATTACTCGTTTGGGCGGGTTGCAACCCAAAGGGCCGGTCGTAAGATCTGCCCAGCGACGGGACACGAGAACTGCCCGGTAACGGCCCATGGGATCTACTCTGCTGACGGCCCTCATCGGCCCGGAGTGTTCAGTTCAACGCGCTCACCTGTTGTCCGGCGATGACTTGGGACAGGCGCGGCTCAGCGAGCGACATCAGAGAGGCGATGTCGTGGACGCGCCCACGCCTGAGGTCGAGGACCACTCTGGCCACGCAGGGTCTATTCGGGAGGGCACTTACGCAGCCATCCCGCACCTACATGGTGCTCGCCCAAGTGCTTAGCAACGATGAAGCGAACATGAAGCCTGCCGTCTTGGGCTGCCTGGACGCGCAGGACCATTAGCCTGAGCCCGTGCTCAGATGGAACGATCTGGCGGTCGCCATACCCGTAAGCCTGATCGTCTTCTTCGACTGGGTGCCCACGCCCCTTGAACCGCAATATTCGAGGCGCGCTCGCGCGGCTTGGCTTGGTCCGTCCCTACAGTGACGGCATGGCTGCCATCGAGCCGTTTGTCCTGGACGTCCGTCCCGCGGTGCTTGAGGATCTCGATGACCGCCTCGACCGGGTGGTCTGGCCAGACCAGCCTGACGTTGGCGGGTGGGACTATGGCACCGAGTTGGCGTTCCTGCGGCGTCTGGTCACCCACTGGCGCAACCACTTCGACTGGCGGGTGGCCGAGGAGCGCCTGAACTCGTACCCGCAGTTCCGGGCTCGGATCGGCGAGGACCTGATCCACTTCGTCCACGTCCGTGGGTCGGGTGACAACCGGCTCGGCCTGGTGCTGAGCCATGGCTGGCCGAGCTCGTTCGCCGAGTTCTGGCCGGTCATCCCGCTGCTGGCTGACGACTTCGACCTGGTCATCCCGTCCTTGCCCGGGTTCGGCTGCTCGTCACGAGTCACCCGGCGTGGTCCTCGGCGGGTCTACGACACCTGGGCGGCGCTGATGGGAATGCTGGGATACGAACGGTTTGGAGCATGCGGCAGCGATCTCGGTCCGCGTGTGACCTCGGGGCTCGGCCGATTCCACCCGGACCGGGTCGTCGGGATCCACCTGTCCAGCGTCGACCTGGAGTGGCCCGACCCGCTACCGGGCGACCTCACCGAAGAGGAGTTGGACTACGTCCGCCGGTGCGAGGGCTGGGACCGCGACGAGGCGGGCTACGCGGCCGTCCAGTCGACCCGCCCGCAAACCCTCGCGTACGGGCTGGCGGACTCGCCGGTCGGGTTGGCGGCCTGGATGGTGGAGAAGTATCGCGCCTGGAGCGACTGCCGAGGCGACATCAGCACCCGTTTCAGCATGGACGAGCTGCTCACCCAGGTAACCCTCTACTGGGCCACTGGCACGATCAACTCGGCCAACCGCTCGTACTTCGAACACCGCGGCGGCCAAAACACGCCACCCCTGCCGCCCGGCAGCCGAATCGAGGTCCCGACCGGGATCGCCATGTTCCCGGGTGAGGCTCGCCTCCTCGTTCCGCGATCGTTCGCCGAGCGCTGCTACCGCGTCCACAGGTGGACAACCTCACCGCGGGGCGGCCACTTCCCGGCCCACGAGGAGCCCGAACTGCTGGCCGACGACATCCGCACGTTCTTCGCCTCGCTTCCGCCACCCTGACCAGCCTGGCCCATGACCCTCAGGTCGCGCGTCCAAACCCGAGCACGCTCATGCCGCTGTCGGGCGGGGACGCCCGACCATCAGCGTGAGGCGTTGTGCGTCAAGGGTTTGGTCGGTGCCCTGGTCCGTCGTCGTGTCCCTGCATAGCGGTAATCGGGCTGGGCCCGGCAGCGTGTGATCGGGTTGTGTCCGGCGACGGCCGGGGCGGCCTGTGATGGTCGACGAGATACCTGCACGGTTCTCGATGCCGCGGAAGGCTCGCCCCGACCTGGCTGTCGACGCGTGAACGGCTCACGCGATCGGGTTACGCCGCAACCACCCCCACATGGTTCGCCAGCCGCAGGCCATGAGCGGCGATGTCCGGGTCCCAGGCCTGGCCGGTGGTGACGACGGCATGCAGCTGCCGCAGGATCGCGGCGGCGACGACGGTCTGGGTGGGCGTGAGCCGGTTGGTCTCCCGGCTGGTCAGGTGCCGGTAGCGGGCGGCGTACACGCGGTTGTTCTGTAGGCATCCCCACACCGCCCGCCACGCCGCCGCCCGTAGCCGCGGCCGTCCGGCGCCGGACAGGCGGGCCTTGCCGGCGAAGGTGCCGGATAGTCGTTCCCGAGGGGCCAGCCCGGCGAGCTTGACCACGGCGCGGGCGGAGGTGAACCGGGAAAGGTCTCCGGTCTCGGCCAGGATCGCGGCGGCACCGACCGGCGACAGTCCGTCGATGGAGCACACCAGGTCCGTCAGCTCGAGCTGGCCGAGGACGGCGACCATCCGGGCCTCCACCACGATCTGGTCGGCGCGGGCCCGTTCCCAGTCGGTCAGGATCCAGCCGATCCGCTCCAGCGCGGCCTGGCGGTGCTCGACCACACCCGCGGTCTCGCTGAGCGCCGCGAAGACCTTGCGGACGATCCGCAGGCACGGCTTGGCCCTCCCGCGACGGACCACTTCGGCTCGCACCAGCCGAGTGAACCGGTCCAGCCCGAGCCGGCGGGTCCGGGCCAGGTTCCCGTCGTCCCGGGCCACGACCACAGCCAACGCTGCGACCCAGGTCGTCGACTTGACCGGCTGCGCGGCCGCGTCCAGGACGGCCGGCCACACGCACTCCAGCAGGTCGCGGATCTGCTGCACACACCGAGTGTGGATCTCCAGCAGCTGCTCCCGTCGGGCGCCCAGGTGACGCAGCCGCCCCCACGTGGGGTCGACCGGTTCCGGCAGGTAGCAGCGCAGCTGAGCGGTCAGCCGGGCGATCAGCACCGCGTCCTTATCGTCGGTCTTGTCGCTGGTCAGGTCCTCGGTCCTGCGGGCGTACGCCGACGCCGCCGGTTGCACGCACACAAACGACATGCCCCGGTCAGCCGCCAGCTGGCCCAACACCCGCCACCGGTGACCAGTCGGCTCACACGACACCGTCACCCCGCTGAACCCCGCCAGCCTCGCCCGCTCGCCAGCCCAGTCCAACGCCACACCGAGATCCCACGCCTTGCACCGGAACGTGCGCCGCGCCAGCACCTTTGAGTCGTGGTCGCACACCACGAGCACCTGCTTGCGGTCGGCCAGGTCGATCCCGACCACTGCGTTAGTCACCGGCACGGCCTCCCGCAGGCGAGCCAGCCGAACGTTCCGGTTCCGGTCACCGCGCGACACACCACTACCGTTAGACATGAACTTCCTCCTCTTCGACGCTGGGACACCAAGCCCAAGAAGCGCACCAGGAGGACGTTCCCTACGACGCCAGACCCGAACGCTTCAACGCGTTCCTATGCCGCAAAAGGGATCACCGGCCGCCTTGGAACTGATAGTCGTTGTCGAGCCAGCGCACGAAGAGTCGTGAGCGATCCACGTACGTTCGCACGGTGTTCACGGCGAGCCCCGCGGCCCGTGCCTCCCGTTCGAAGCGCTCCAGCTCCTCCTTTAGGTCCTTGATGGACCAGCAGCCGTCCACGCCCGGCCATCATGCTCCTTCGGAGTGACGCCGACGATGGCCAGTGGGTCCCGCGGCGCTTCTCGGTCGGGCGCTCTTGTCCGCGCCTCCGTCCGGTCTGGTGAGGTCGGGGTGGTCGGGTGCACGCTCGCAGATGACTACGCCTGATGCCGTTCAGTTTCCCGTTGTCGTCTCCGCCGGCTCGGACCGGCTTCACGTCGCCATGGAGGCGTTTCTGTCCCGCTACAAGGGCCAGTCCCGCGTTCACGCCGAGTCAGACCTGCGCGCGTACCCGACCTGGTGCCTTGAACGCGGTGCCGACCCGCTACAGGTCTCCCGGCCGCAGGTGGAGCTGTACGTGCGCTGGATGCAGGAGATCCGCCGGTTTAAACCCTCCACGGTCAGCCGCCGCCTATCGGTGATGACCGGGTTCTATCGGACCTGCGTCATCGACGCCGTGCTGCCGTCCTCGCCGGCCGAGCATGTCCGTCGGCCGAACGTGCCACCCGAGTCACCCACCCTCGGGCTGACCCACCTGCAGTTCGAAGCGGTGCTCACCGCCACACGTCTCTCGACCAACCTGAACGACTTCGCCCTTGTCGCGATGCTCGGACTTCTCGGCCTGCGGATCTTCGAAGCCTGCGGCGCGGACATCAGCGACCTCGGTGAGGAGCACGGTCACCGGGTGCTGCGAGTCACCGGCAAGGGCGGCAAGGTCGTCTTGACTCCCCTCCCACCAGCTGTGGGCCGGGCCATCGACAACGCGATCGGGGAACGGACGTCGGGTCCCATTCTGCGGACCCGACGCGGCACCCGGATGGACCGGCACGCCGCCACCCGACGGCTGCACACCCTCGCCGGCCAGGCCGGGGTCCGGCTGCCGCGGATGCACCCGCACATGCTGCGGCACACCTTCGTCACCACCATGCTCGACGCCGGCGTCGACCTGCGTGACGTCCAAATCGCCGCCCGGCACGCCGATCCCCGCACCACTTTGCGCTACGACCGCGCCCGCAAGAACCTCGACCGCCGCCCCAACTACATCCTCGCCGCCTACATGGCCTCCGGCACCTGACGCTGCATTCGGACGCAACAGTCGGTCCTGCCGAGAGTAGGACGTTTCAGGATTTCCCTGCGATGCGTCCTGGCGCGTCGAGTGGAGCCGACCCCTTAGTGGTGGTGGGGCCGGCTCCGCTCGGGTACTGGCGGCTACTGCCAGGCTGACTGCAGCTGCCAGATGGTGATCTTGTCGAGCTGGGCTCGGCCGCCGGTGGAGAAGACCTGGATCCCTTGGCTGTCGCGGTTGGGGAAGATCTGGTCGGTGATGGTTCGCTGGCCGTCCTCAGCGAAAACCTCGACCGAGGATCGGTCCACCAGGATGTGCAGGGTGACCTTGCCGTTTTTCACCGGTAGCGGCGCGAACTCGACGCTGGGGAATGTTGCGTCGAAGCCCACGTCGCCTGACTTGGTGCGGTCGACGTAGACCCCTCCGCGGGCGACGTCGTACCCGACCGTGGTGTGTTGCCCGTTGCCGGTTCGCACGTTGACCCCGAACTGGTCGGCGTCCTTGGCCTTGAACTCGGCGAGGATCTCGACGGTGTCACCCTTGGCGCCAGCGCCTTGGAGGGTGGTGGTCCCGTCGAGGAGCCGCGGCGTACGAGCCTCGTAGGGTTGTCCCTGGCGAAGCGACCCGAGCTGGTGGACCGGTTGGGCGGTTAGCTCGGTCTTGCCGTAGATCTTGTGCAGGGTCAGCTCCCTGGGCACGCTCATAGCGCTGCGCCACGGGTCGGTCGGGATCTTGCCGCCGTACTGCCAGTTGTTCATCCAGGCGATCATGATCCGCTTGCCGTCCGGCACGTCGTTGAAGGTGACGCCGGCGTAGAAGTCGCGACCGTAGTCCAGCCAGTGGGCTCGTTCGGTCGCCGACAGGGCGGGCGCGTCGGCGAAGGTGAACTGGTCGGCCAGGATGTGGCCCCAGCCGCCGGTGTTGTTGTCGACGACCTGGATGGTGGCGGTCTTGCCGACCAGGTCCGAGAGGTTCCAGTTGGCCCAGTCGAGCTGCTCGCTGTTGGCGCCGGTGGTGGTTCGCACGACTTTGCCGTCGACCAGCAGGTTGACGGCGGTCTCGATCGACACGGGCACTATCGGCCTCGCCGACGCAGTACATCCTGCCGCGAGATCGGCCATGCCCTCCGCCGCCTGCCCCTGCACCCCGACTGACCGCTACCGGGCGAAGTCGCATGCCCCGGGACCAGTCACCTGAATGATCGCTCTTGCGGGCGATCCAGACATGAGTCCTTCCGCCGCGAGACGGGCGCATGGCCACCTCGAGCAAGGCCGGCTTGATCATCTCAAGTGCCCACCGACCTGGCCCTGCGGCACTGCCCACTCGAGGGCGCTTCCATGAGCCACAGCTCCGATCCGCGCGGCATTCGCCGCGTTGGCCGCGACCAGACCCGCCGCCGGCTGAATCCGGCTCGAATTTGGTGCCGCACTTAGACGTCTCCGGTTGGCGGAATGAGAGACAGGAGCACATCAGCGGTCTCCTGCGGGACGTTAACAGGCGCGTCGTGACTGTCGGCCAGCTGGCGGTATCTCCAACCGGGCGCCGACCGGACTCGAGACGCCGCAAGCAGGGTGAAGTGCGTTGCGTCTTTGCCTTCGGTGCAGAAAATGAATGCACGCGGAAGCGCCGCGGCTCTTGGGTTTCCCAGCCGTAACGGCTGGGTGTAGGTCGCGATCGGGTGGGGCACCAACTTGGAAAAAAACCAAGCTTGGTCCGAAGGGTCCGGTATCCATCATCTGATCAGGTCCGCGAAGTCTCCGGTTGATACGCCAAAGAAGCCGGGGTGTCCGGCGGCTTCTGCCGCGGTACGGTCAGCGGCGCGGGCATCGTCGGAAGCCCCCCAGGTGTCGTAGGCATTCTCGCCGTCCGCGGGCAGGAGCGCGTCCAGGTACACCAACTGGGCTAGGCGCTCCGGGACGCGCTCGGCCACGCCGGTGATGATCATCCCACCGTAGCTCCAGCCGACCAGCGTGACCTCGGTCAACTCCTCAACTCAAGCACGTTGACGACGTCCATGATGTGCGTGTCGAGGTCGAGCGACGGGCTGGCGAGATGGAACCGATCGCCCAGCCCGGTCCCGGTAGTGGCATACACATCGTGACCCGCCGCCCGCAGCAGCGGGATGACCTTCTTCCACGCCCAGCCCCCGCAGAACGCGCCTGGCACCAAAACGACCGTTGCCATCGCACCTACCCCCTCAGAATCGAGCCGTCCGTAGCAGCGCCGACAGAACCGCGGCAAAGCGGCACGAGCCGGCTCAGCGCACCCAGCTAGGGCCGACGTGACCAAGGCCCGCGCCCGAGCGCCCAACCGAATCATCCAACAGGTCAAGCAGATCCGCCTCGAGGACCCTGTCCAAGGCGGAACCCTGAACCACCTCGGCGTCGAGGTCGAGAACACCGTCGCCGTCGACGCCGAGCAAACCCGATTAGCAGAGCAGGCCTGGCCATCGTCGACCAGCGCGACTCGACCTGCTGCTACGCGAAGCAGGACAGGTTCCGGGTGCAAAACACCTCAATGCCATGCGGTCACCCGCGGTCAGGTGGCCGGGTCACACCGCCGCGAAGCGGCCCGGCCACACCGCCGCGAAGCGGCCAGTGTCCATCCGCCGCGTGCCGGTCGTCGAACTGTTCCCGAGTGCGTTCGTGTGTGTTGGCCGGCTGGGGTCGGTGATCTGGGCAGCAAGAATGTCCGAAGTTGTGGTCGTCCGGTGAAAAAGTTCTAGCGGATTTGTGTCGCCATTGCGGCGGTCTCGGGCGACTTTAGGGGTGTGAGCAGGCAGCTGCCGGAGGCGGCCGTGACGGGGGAACGTGGCACGGCAAGCTCGGTGGCGTCGCCTCAGGTTGTTCTCGACCGCGATGACGCGGTGGCTGTCCTGTTCCGTCGGCACTCCACCGACCTGGTCGGGTTGGCGTTTTGCCTTATCGGTGACCGCGGAACGGCTGAGGAGGTCGTGCAGGACGCCTTCATCGCGCTGCACCGACACTGGCGGATGCTGCGTGAGCAACCCGCCGCGGTCGCCTACCTGAGGACGGCGGTGATCAACGGGTGCCGGTCGCGACAGCGACGGCTGGTGCTGGCTAGGCGGGTGCTGCCGACATTGCGGCCGGTGGCGACTTCGGTGCCAAGCTCCGAAGAGACCGCAGTGCTCCGTGATGACGCGGCTCGGCTGGCGGCCGCGGTGCGGACCCTGCCGTCGCGGCAGCGGGAGGTGCTGGTGTGCCGGTTCTACCTGGAGCTTACCGAGACCCAAACGGCCGCCTTCCTTCAGATCGGCCGAACCTCGGTCAAGACCCACGAGCGTCGCGGGCTGGCCGGGCTGACCCGGCGGCTGGGGGTGACGTCGTGAACGTGCGCGGGTCACAGGTCAAGGACGCGCTCAAGGCCGAGGTCGAGGGACTCGGGATGACCAGCCTTGACGTCGAACGGATGGAGCGGGATCTGCAGGCCCGGCTGAGCCACCCGCAACGTTCCGGCCAACCCGCCCGACTGCCGAGTGACCGACCTGATCATGGACCAGGTAGCGACGCGAGAAGGCGGCGGCGCTGGGTTGCCGCGGTCGCCGCGGCTGTCGCGGCAGGAGTGGCCGCCGCCGTGGTCGGTGCGCTCTGGGTGCGGCGCCCGCAGCCGCCTCCACAGCCGGCCGGACCCACACTGTCGCAGGAGATCATCGGCGTGTGGCATGACAACTCGAGCCTGTCGATGGTTTTCCACAGCGATGGCACCCAACGGTTCTTCAGCGTCGCGGAAGGCGTACTGTTCCCGGCCGGCACCTACCCGACCGGACCTGGTCAAGTGATCTCGGAGAGGGCCCGCTACCAGGTCAGCGGAGACAACCTGGTGATGTCGATGCAGGACCCCACTGGCCAAGCGTGCGACTACCGCTTCACCGCAACGCGGCCAGCCGAAGGGCGGGTCGACCTGACCCCGGTCAGCCAGACCGGACCCGGCTGCGTCACCGACACCCTGTCCTCGCCAATGACCATCGTGCGGATATCACCAGCCTCTCCGGCCGGCCTGAACCTGACCGTCGCCGCCGACACCGCCCTGACGCCGGTAAGAGCCTGGAGCGACCTTTACGGGGTGTGGCTGCTGAAGGACACCGGCATCCTCTTCGCGGTCGGAGCCGGTATTAACCCCGCCGTGCCCTACCGGATCGACCACAACGGCACCATCGACTCGATCCCCCACGACAGCGGCGACCTCACCGTGCCCACGCCCGGGCAGGTCGTCCTGAAGAGCACCGACCGCTCCTGCGGCGACACCGTCCTAAACGAGGCCACCGCCGGCGACTACACATTCACCGCAACCGTCGTCACCGACCCCTGCCACCGGTTCGCCGGCCAGACATCCCTGCACTGGCTATTCATCCAGTAACCGCTCGGACGGTCACTAAGCAGCGGATAACCACCTTCCTCATCTCGTCTGCGGGTCAGGAGTCCGCCAGTACATCGAGGACAAGTAGGAGGTCAAAGGGTCCAGCGCGGCTCACCGTCGCGCATGGCCACGCACCGCTCCAGCGCCGTACGCCACATCCGAACCAGCAAGGAGTTGTTATGCGCTCTGTCACCCTCGCCGCGAGCGCTGCAGCGGCACTCACGGTCGCCGGATTGGCCACGGCCAGCCCATCATCGGCGGCGGCCAAGCCTCACGACCAGAACCCTGGCCAAGTACTGGCCTGGAACGAGATCGCCGTGGAAACCGGGCTGACCGTTATCCAGACCAACCAGGAAGCCGTCATGCGCCTCGCCTACGTCCAGGCGGCGGTCTTCGACGCCGTGGACGCCGTCGATGGCGGCTACCAGCCGTATGTCGGTCATCTCCGGGCCCGCGGGACCACCAACGTCGACGCTGCCGTCGCAGCGGCCGCCCACCGGATACTCGTGACCCAGTTCCCGACCCAACAGTCGGCACTCGACGCCAGCTACGCCACATCGCTCGCCAACATCAGCGACGGCCCAGCCAAGACGCGCGGCGTCGCTGTGGGTGAACAGGCGGCCGCCGATGTGCAACAGGCACGCGCCCACGACGGCTTCCAGGCCAACGTCCCCTACAGCTTCGGCAGCGGACCGGGCGTGTGGATCCTGCCCACCGACAACCCAGCTACCACGCCCGCTACCCCCTGGGCGGCCGAGATGACGCCCTTCATCATGAACACTGCGGACCAGTACCGTCCCGGACCCCCGCCCGCACTGACCAGCCCCGCCTACACCGCCTCCTACAACGAGACGAAGGACTACGGCTCCGCCATCAGCGCCGTGCGAACTGCCGAACAGACCGACATCGCCCTGTTCTGGGGCCGGGGGCGGCCGGACGCCCAGTACAACAGCGGCATCCGCGACCTGGTTACCACGCACAACTTCAGCCGAGTGCAGGCCGCCCGAGCGCTTGCCCTGACGAACCTGGTGGCCGCCGACGCCTTCATCGCCTGCTTTGACGGCAAGTACACCTATTCGGCATGGCGGCCGTACACCGCCATCCGCGCCGGCGACACCGACGGCAACCCTGACACGGTCGCCGACCCCACCTGGACCCCGCTGGTGCGCACCCCCAACCACCCCGAGTACCCGGCCAACCACGCCTGCGTCACCACCAGCTTCGCGACCACCGTCGACAACCTCCTCGGACCCGCCCACTTCAGCGTCACCATCCCCGGCACCCCCGCCAGCACCGAGCTACGGCACTACCCCAGCAGCAGCCAGCTCATCACCGAGATCGCCAACGCCCGCATCTGGGACGGCGTCCACTTCCGCTTCTCCACCGACGCCGGCACCACCATTGGCCGCTCCGTCGCCCACTACGACTACCAACACGCCCTCCAGCCGGACGACGACTGACCAGCGACGACTGACCGGTCAGGAACCCCCCGACCCTGGTCTCGCAACCAGGTCGCGCCGCCTCAGTAACGAAACGCCTTGTCACCGACCCGGCGTGAGCCTGCGCCGCTGCAGGTTCACGCCGGCGGGGGGCCACTAGACGAAACGGATCCCATGACTCCTAAGAGGGCTCACCAACAGTTCCCCGTCGCTCCTGCCGTTCGGCGCAGATACCCACAATGACCCCGCCTGCCCCGGCCGGCTAACCCATCGAACCCGCAGCAAGGTTCACGGCGTGACCTGCGGCTTCCTCCGCCTGGCTGCGGGCTGCGCCCTGATCGCCGTCGTGGCCGCGTGCACCTCGGTGGGGGCGCCTGGCACAGCGGCCACCAGCGGGGCGGCGGCCGCGCCAGCGACGGCGAGCTGTCCTCCCGACGCCGGCGGCAGCGTCGGCACGCCGGCGCCGGCTTCCAACACGGCCATGAACTATCTGGCCCTCGGCGACGCACTGACCGTCGACTATCAGCCCGGCCACGGCGAGGACCGGACCGGAGGTTTCGTCGGAGCCGTCCTCCAGGACTGGCGCTGCCGCCACCCGACGGCGCAGCTGACCAACCTCGCCTGCGTCG
>Ga0307315_10000230_pt1 | contig 12105 bp, 11 predicted proteins | sample ER_DNA_355_FD_194497 | JGI IMG/M metagenome (GOLD analysis project Ga0307315, IMG submission 194497) | Bulk soil microbial communities from the East River watershed near Crested Butte, Colorado, United States - ER_DNA_355 | ecosystem: Environmental > Terrestrial > Soil > Floodplain | place... | reverse complement strand
ATGCCGCTGGCGCGCAACCCATCGATCGCGGCGAGCGCCGAGACCACTCCCAGCGGGCCGTCGAACGCACCGCCGTCGGGAACGGAGTCGAGGTGCGAACCGACGGCCACGCCGCCGGTCGACCCGTCCGCGCGCACCGCGTCGGGGTCGCCCCACCACGCCCACTGGTTGCCGGCCCGGTCCTCGACCAGATCCAGGCCGCGAAGGGCGCACTGCCCCGCGAACCACTCCCGCAGCGTGTGGTCCTCGCGCGTCCAGGCATACCGACGGTAGCCGCCGGTCGTGTGCTCCAGTCCGACCGGTTCGAGCTCGGCCCACATCGCGTCGAAGGACCGGAGCACCGCGACCGGCATACGGGACTGTGGGGCGTCCACGGCGGCGCTCACCGGACCAACCTAGGCTGTGCGCCGTGGAGACGCCCCGAGAACGGGACCCGGAACAGCGCGGGGAACAGCGCGCGCTGGCGGCCGTCTACGACGCCGCCATCCCCGTTACGGTGACCAGGCACGGGCCGGTCCGCAGCCTGGAGGAAGCGGCGGCGGCCCGGGGTGTCCAGCCCGGCGACATCGTCAAGACGCTGGTGGTGCGGCGCGGGGACGACGACTTCTGGTTCGTGCTGGTCCCGGGCGACCGCCAGTTCTCGTGGCCGAAGCTGCGCGCCCTGCTCGGGACCAACCGTCTCTCGATGCCCGACGCCGCCGTCGCCCAGGAGGTGACCGGCTACGAGCGCGGGACGATCACCCCGTTCGGGTCGACGCACGCCTGGCCGGTGGTGGCCGACGCCACCGTGGCCGGACGGACCGTCTCGATGGGCGGCGGCGCTCACGGTGTCGCCCTGACGGTGAGTGGCGACGACGTGATCCGGGTGTTCGACGCGCAGGTGGCGGACATCAGCGATTGAACACCCCACGAAGTTCTCCGCTTCGCTCCGATACTTCGCGGGGGCCCCGATTGATCACCCCACGAAGTTCTCGCGCATCGGGACTCGCACCCCGCGCTCCTCGGCGACCTGTTCGGCCAGGTCGTACCCCGCGTCGACGTGCCGGATCACGCCCATCCCGGGGTCGTTCGTGAGGACGCGTTCCAGCTTCTGCGCGGCGAGTGGCGTCCCGTCGGCAATCGACACCTGCCCGGCGTGGATCGACCGGCCGATGCCCACGCCACCGCCGTGATGCAGGGATACCCATGACGCCCCTGACGCCGTGTTGACCAGGGCGTTGAGCAGCGGCCAGTCGGCGATCGCGTCGGAGCCGTCGAGCATCGACTCGGTCTCGCGATAGGGACTCGCGACCGAGCCGCAGTCGAGGTGGTCGCGGCCGATGACGATGGGTGCGCTCACGGCGCCGCTGGCGACGAGGTCGTTGAAGGCCAGCCCGGCCTGGTCGCGTTCGCCGTACCCGAGCCAGCAGATCCGTGCCGGCAGGCCCTGGAACGCAATCTTCTCCCGAGCACCGCGCATCCACTTCTGGAGCCGGTCGTTGTCGGGGAACAGGTCCATCACCGCGCGGTCGGTGGCGTCGAGGTCCTTCGGGTCACCTGACAACGTCACCCATCGGAACGGGCCCTTGCCGTCACAGAACAGCGGCCGGATGTAGGCCGGGACGAACCCGGGAAAGTCGAACGCGCGGTCGAAGCCACCCTTGCGCGCCTCGTCACGAATGGAGTTGCCGTAGTCGAAGACCTCGGCGCCCTTGTCCTGGAAGCCGATCATGGCTGCGACGTGCTTGGCCATGGACTCGCGGGCGCGATCGGTGAACTCATCCGGCTTGCGCTCGGCGTAGTCGTGCCAGTCCGCCACGTCGATGCCGAGCGGCAGGTACGACAGCGGGTCGTGCGCGGAGGTCTGGTCGGTGACGATGTCGATGTCGACCCCACGGCGGAGCAGTTCGGGGAACACCTCAGCGGCGTTCCCGACGACGCCGATGCTGTAGGCGCGCCGGTTCGCCTTTGCTTCCAGCGCAAGAGAAACGGCGGCGTCCAGGTCGTCGGCCACCGTGTCGAGGTAGCGGTGCTCGACCCGGCGGTCGAGGCGAGTGCGATCGACGTCGACGACGAGGCATACCCCCTCGTTGAGGGTGACCGCGAGCGGCTGGGCGCCCCCCATGCCGCCGCAGCCGCCGGTGAGGGTGAGCGTCCCGGCGAGCGTGCCACCGAACCGCTTCTCAGCCACCGCGGCGAAGGTCTCATAGGTGCCCTGGACGATGCCCTGGGTCCCGATGTAGATCCAGGAGCCTGCCGTCATCTGGCCGTACATCGTCAGGCCCAGGTGCTCGAGGCGGCGGAACTCCGGCCAGGTCGCCCAGTCGGGGACGAGGTTGGAGTTGGCGATCAAGACCCGGGGGGCCCACTCGTGGGTCCGCATGACGCCGACCGGCCGGCCCGACTGCACGAGCATCGTCTCGTCGGCGTCCAGGCTCCGCAGCGTGCGGACCATCGCGTCGAACGAGCGCCAGTCGCGGGCCGCCCGGCCGGTTCCGCCGTAGACGACCAGGTCGTCGGGGCGCTCGGCCACCTCGGGGTCGAGGTTGTTCATGAGCATCCGCAGCGGGGCCTCGGCGGCCCACGAGCGGGCGGTGAGCGTGGTGCCGCGCGGGGCGCGAACGGGTCGGGCGCCATCCATGGTGAAGGTCCTTTCTGGTCGTCTTTCCATCTTCCAGGCGCCTGTTGTTACGACTTTTGGGATCGGGTGAAACGGTTCACATCACAACAACGTGAGTCTGGAAGCGGAAAGCGGTATGCGGGTGGGCTAGGCGAGGGGGCCGGTGACGGTCTCGGCGGCGCGGACGACGTCGCCGGCAGCGACGAGGCCGACGGCAGCTTCGATCTCCGGGGCGAGGAACCGGTCGGGTCCGGGGCCTGGGACCGACGAGCGGAGCCTCGCGACGACGGCACTGGTTGCCGGCGCGGGCCGCAGCGGCGCCCGCAGCTCGATCCCTCGCGCCGCGGTGACCAGCTCGATCGCGAGCACCCGGGTCAGGGCGTCGACCGCGCGCCGGAGCTTGCGAGCCGCCGACCAACCCATCGAGACGTGGTCCTCCTGCATCGCGCTGCTCGGGATCGAGTCGACACTGGCCGGTGCCGCGAGCCGCTTGAGCTCCGAGACGAGGGCGGCCTGGGTGTACTGCGCGATCATGTGCCCCGAGTCGACGCCCGGGTTGTCGGCGAGGAACGGTGGCAGGCCGTTGTTGCGCGCCTGGTCGAGGAACCGGTCGGTCCGGCGCTCCGCCATGCTCGCCAGGTCCGCGGCGACGATGGCCAGGAAGTCGAGGACGTAGGCGACCGGCGCGCCGTGGAAGTTCCCGTTCGACTCGACGCGACCGTCCAGGGTCACGACCGGGTTGTCGACCGCCGACGCCAGCTCCCAGTCCGCCACTCTCGTTGCGTGGTCGAGCGTGTCGCGAGCACCGCCGGCGACCTGCGGCGCACACCGCAGCGAGTAGGCGTCCTGGACGCGAGTGCACTCCTCGGTCCGATGCGACTCGCGAATCTCGCTGTCGTGCATCATCATTCGTAGGTTGGCCGCCGAGGCGGCCTGTCCCGGCTGGGGCCGTAGTGCGTGCAGGTCCTCGGCGAAGACGTCGTCGGTCCCTAGCAGCCCCTCGACGCTCATCGCCGCGGTGACGTCGGCCGTGGTGACGAGCCGGCGGAGGTCGGTGATGGCGAGGACCAGCATCCCGAGCATCCCGTCGGTGCCGTTGATGAGGGCCAGGCCCTCCTTCTCCTCGAGCGTCACCGGCGCGATCCCCTTCTCCCTCAGCGCGGACGCGGCCGACACGAGGGAGCCGTCCCGAACCCGTACCGGACCCTCCCCCATCGCCGCGAGTGCACAGTGGGCGAGGGGCGCGAGGTCACCGGAGCAGCCGAGCGACCCGTACTCGTGCACGACCGGCGTGATCCCCGCGTTGAGCATCGCCGCATAGGTGCGAGCGGTCTCCGGGCGGACGCCGGTCCGGCCGGTGGCAAGCGTGGCGAGCCGCAGGAGCATCAGCGCCCGCACGACCTCGCGCTCGACCTCGGGCCCCGACCCGGCCGCATGCGAGCGAACCAGGCTGCGCTGCAGCTGGGCGCGTTGGTCGGCGGGGATGTGGGTTGTGGCGAGGGCCCCGAAGCCGGTGGAGACCCCGTAGTGCGGCGCCGGGTCACTCGCCAGGTCCTCGATGATCCGGCGGCTCGACCCGAGCCGCTCGAGCGCGGCCTCGGCCAGCACGACGGGCGCGTCGAAACGGGCCACGGCCACGACGTCCTCGAAGGAGAGCGGGCCGGCTCCTACCTTCACCGTCGAGGGGTCCACCTCGGTCGGCGCCGGTGCCGTATGCGTCTGCGTCATGCCGTCCATTGCAGCGCCCGCCAGCGCGTGCGCCACCGCTCGCTTGGTGGTTTGTGTCTCGTATCCGAGACAAGTGACACACTGACGCGCGTGCGGGTCGTCATCACCACGGCGGGGTCCCGGGGCGACGTCGCGCCCTACACCGGCCTGGCTCGGCGGCTGAAGGACGCCGGCCACGAGGTGGTCATCGCCACCCACGAGCCGTTCCGGGCGTTCGTCGAAGCACACGGCATCGGGTTCGCTGCCCTGGCGGCCGATCCGCGGCAGCTCCTGGCCAGTGAACAGGGGCGGCGGTGGCAGCGCAGCGCGTCGGGTCCGGTGGGTGCGGTGCGGATGGTGGGTCTCATGCGCCCCTATGCCCGCGAGATGGCCGATCGCGCGGTCGCCGCGACCGAGGGCGCCGACGTCATCCTCTGCTCGAGCCTGACCTCGCCCAACTACCACGTCGGCCAGGCCCGCGGCATTCCCACCATGGGTGTGTACCTGCAGCCCATGGATCCGACCCGGGAGTTCTCGAGCCTGTTGACCGGCGGCCGGCGCCGCTACGGAGGATGGGGAAACCGGGCCAGTGCCCGCCTGGCCGGAGCGATGCTGGGGCTGCCGTTCATGGGCGAGGTCAACCGGGTCCGCCAACGGCTCGGCCTCCCGCCGACCACCTATCGAGCCCTGCGCCAGGAGCTCGCCGAGCGGCGGTGGCCGATCCTGCACGGCTGGAGCCGGCACGTGCTTCCGCGGCCGGCCGACTGGCGAGCGGGTCTCGACGTCGTCGGCTACTGGTGGCCGGACCCCGACCAGAACTGGACCCCGGCATCGGAGCTGGTCGATTTCCTCGACGCCGGCGACCCGCCCGTGCTCATCGGCTTCGGCAGCATGGCCGCAGGCACGGGCGACGCCGAGCGACTCGCCGACATCGCGGTCGAAGCCGTACGGAAGGTCGGCGTCCGCGGCATCCTTCAGGCCGGCTGGTCCGGCCTCACCGCCAGCGGCGACCACGTCCTCGCGATCGGCGAGGCTCCGCACGAGTGGCTGCTCCCCAGAACGGCCGCCGTCGTCCATCACGCCGGAGCGGGGACAACGGGCGCCACGGCGCGCGCCGGCATACCCGCGGTACCGGTACCCGTCCTCGCCGACCAACCGTTCTGGGCTGATCGCCTCCGCCAGCTGGGGGTGGCGTCGGAGCCGATACCGTTCCGGCGGCTGACCGCGGACCGCCTCGCCTTCGCCCTGCGCCAGGTCCTCTCCGTGCCCTCATACCGCGCCAGGGCCGAGACTCTCGCCGGCCGGCTGGCCGAGGAGGACGGCGCCGCAGCCGTCGTCGACGCGGTCGCCCGGCTCACCGAGAACCGATGACCAACGCACCAGCGGCCGCTCAGGCGCTGGAAGTCCTCGCCCTCCTCTCGCGGCACAGCGAACCCCTGCCCGCCGCCACCATCGCCCACCGGCTGGGTCTGCCCCGATCCTCGACCTACCACCTGCTGGCCGTCCTCCAGGACCACGGGTACGTGGTCCACCTTCCCGAGGAGCGCCGCTACGGGCTCGGTGTCACCGCCTTCGAGCTGGGCTCCGCGTACTCCCGACAGGCCCCGCTCCAGCGCCTGGCGCGGCCGATCCTGACGCGGCTGGTCGACGACACCCGGCACAACGCCCACTTCGCGGTGCTCCACGGCAGCGACGTCCTCTACCTCGTCGAGGAGCGTGCGCCGCGACGGCCCTCGCTGGTCAGCGACGTCGGCGTGCGGCTGCCCGCGCCCCTGACAGCGAGCGGCCTGGCCATGCTGGCCGCCCTTCCGGCGGCGCAGATTCGCGCCCTCTACCCGTCCCGGTCCTCCTTCGTGCTCCGGCACGGCACCGGCCCCACCTCGTCGACACAGCTGCGCTCGGTGCTCACCGCGGTCCGAACCAGGGGGTATGCGGTCGAGCACGGCACGGTGACGCCGGACCTCGGCTCGGTGGCCGCGGCCGCGCTCGACCATGCGGGGTACCCCACCGCGGCGTTCGCGGTCACCTACGAGGAACGCCTGGTCGACACGGCCGAGGAAGCCGCGCTGGCAGAGGCGGTCACCGTCGCCGCAAACACGTTGTCGCGCCGGATCGGCGGCACGAGGATGAGGGCGTGAGGACGAGGGCGTGACGACCGACACGACGGAGCTCCTGGCCGAGCTCGAGCGCTACTACGACACGGCGCCGCGCGCGATGTGCGACACGGAGGAGGTCGGTCCCTTCACGCTGTTCGTCCGCCGCCGGAACGGGTTCACCTACTACGCTCGGCCGCGCCTCGGCCTCACCGACGAGGTCACCCCCGAGGAGGTCACGACGGTTCTCTCCAGGCAGCGTGAGCTCGACGTCCCGAGGGCGGTCGAGTGGGTCCACGACACAACGCCGTCACTGCTCGCGGCGGCCCGCGCGGCGGGGATGACCGTCGAGGAGTGCCCGCTCCTCGTCCTCGCCGAGGACCCACCCGCCGTCAAATCCGACGCCGACGTGCGCGTCGTCGCGGTGGACGACCCCGACCTCAAGCTGGTGTGTGCAGCCGTATCCGCGAGCTTTGCGCACGCCGGGACGGCCGTCGGCGAAGCCTCCGTGGCGGAAAGAGACGACGAGGCTGCCACCCGCCCGACCCACGCCGAACGGGTCGCGGCGCTCATGACCGCCGGCCTGAGCGTGCTCGTCGGGGCGTTCGACCCGCAGGCCGGTCCCGTCGGCGGCGGCAGCCACAACGCGCGTGGCGACGTGTCGGAGGTGGTCGGCGTCGGAGTGCTGCCCGCCTACAGACGACGCGGGTTGGCGGCCGCGATCACCGCCCAGCTCGCTGGTCACGCGCGCGCCCAGGGCGTCCAGACCGTGTTCTGCTCGGCCCAGGACGACGCGGTCGCCCGGGTCTACGAGGCGGTGGGGTTCCGTCGGGTCGGGACCGCGTGCATCGCCGAGGCCAGCTGACCCGTGCCCTCCGGAGACGTCGACGCGACCGCCCTGGTCCTCTGTGGAGGCGAATCGCGCCGGCTCGGACGCGACAAGACCACGGCGGCGCTGGGTGGGACGAGCGTGCTCGATCGTCTTCTCGACGCGCTGCCCGCGTCATGGCCGGTTGTCGCCGTGGGTCCCGAGCGAGCGACCGATCGAGACGTTCGGTGGACTCGCGAGATGCCGGCCGGTGGCGGTCCAGTCGCCGCGGTGGCCGCCGGACTGCTTTTGGTAGCAACGGATCTCGTCGTCGTGCTGGCCGGCGACATGCCGTTCGCGGCGCCCGCGGCGGTCCGACTCGTCACGGCTCTTGACGGCGATGCGACGACCGATGCGGTGGTCGCCCGGGACCCAAGCGGACGAACAAACCCGCTCCTGGCCGCATACCGGACCGAGGTGCTGCGCGCCGCGCTCCCGCTGCCGCCCGAAGGACAGCCCGCGCATTCCTTGCTGGCCGTCGCGCACACGACGCTGCCCGTGCCCGAGGAGGACACCCTCGACGTCGACACCCCCGAGGCGCTCGAGGCCGCCCGCCATAGGCTCGCGACGTGAAGGCCGTCACCATCCCGGAACCCGGTGGACCGGACGCTCTCGTCCTCGACGACGTCCCCGACCCGATGCCCGGGCCCGGAGAGGTCGTCGTCGACGTCGTGGCCGCCGGAGTGAACCGGGCGGACGTCATGCAGCGTCAAGGGCACTACAACCCACCGCCGGGCTCGTCCGCATACCCCGGGCTGGAGGTCAGCGGTCGCATCGTCCGGCTCGGCGACGGGGTGGAGGGCTGGTCGGTCGGCGAGGGGGTCTGCGCGCTGCTCACCGGCGGCGGCTATGCGGAGCAGGTGACCGTGCCTGTGGGCCAGCTGCTCCCGGTCCCGTCCGGCGTGAGCCTCGAGGACGCCGCGGGGCTGCCGGAGGTGACGTGCACCGTGTGGTCCAACGTATTCATGACCGCCAATCTCCAGCCCGGCGAGGTGCTGCTCGTGCACGGCGGCGGCTCAGGCATCGGGACGATGGCCGTCCAGCTGGGCCGGGAGGTCGGCGCGCGGGTGGCGGTGACGGCGGGGTCCCCGGAGAAGCTCGAGGTATGCCGCGAGCTCGGGGCGTCGATCCTCGTGAACTACCGGTCGGAGGACTTCACCGAGGTCGTCCGAGCGGCCAGCGACGGGCACGGTGCGGACGTGATCCTCGACAACATCGGCGCGAAGTACCTCGCCGGCAACGTGGCGGTCCTGGCCGACAACGGGCGCCTCGTGGTCATCGGACTGCAGGGCGGACGCTCCGGCGAGATCGACCTCGGGGCGATGTTGAGCAAGCGCTGCGCCCTGATCGCGACGACGCTCCGCGGTCGTCCGGCCGCCGAGAAGGCGACCATCGTCGCGGCGGTCCGCGAGCACGTCTGGCCGCTGGTCGCGGACGGCCGGGTGCGCCCGGTCGTGCACGCTCGGTATCCCCTCGCCGAGGCCGCTCGGGCTCATCGTGAGATGGAGGCGTCGACCCACGTCGGGAAACTTTTGTTACTGGTCTGAACTGCCCCGAATACCTCGGGTATGTCGCAAAGATTCCACCAGAGACCACCCGGAAGGACTATTCGGGGCGGCCCGACCAGTGCCGATGATGAGGGCAGTGGCCGCCCGTGTGGCGCCGTCGGCGCCGCCCTGCCCCTGTGGTGGCTGCTGGACGGCGGGGGTCGAGAGGCCTCCGCCGTTCGCTTGCGCCAGACTGTCGGGATGACCGACCAGCACAGCGCGCAGGACAAACCGCCGGACCCGGACGGCGACTCCGGCCGCATCGTCGTGGTGACGCCGGACGGGATGGGCGTGTCCACGCCGAACAGCACGGGCGGGGACTCCTCCGACAAGGACAGCGGCAGCCCGGCGGATCTCGTCGAGCAGCCGGCCAAGGTCATGCGGATCGGCTCCATGATCAAGAACCTCCTGGACGAGGTCCGCAACGCGCCGCTCGACGACGCCGGCCGAGCCCGGCTCGCGGAGATCCACCGCCGGTCGCTCGAGGAGCTCGAGGCCGGGCTCGCGCCCGAGCTGGTCGACGAGCTCGAGCGGATCACCCTGCCGCTCACCTCGGCGTCGCCGTCCGACGCCGAGCTGCGCATCGCGCAGGCCCAGCTGGTCGGGTGGCTGGAGGGTCTGTTCCACGGCATCCAGACCGCGCTGTTCGCCCAGCAGATGGCGGCGCAGCAGCAGCTGCAGGGGATGCGTCGGGCCCTGCCGCCCGGTCATCCGGCGGCCCAGGACCCGCGGCTGCAGGTGCCCGGCCAGGTCCCGGGGCAGCCGCCGAACGCGTCGGGGACCGGCCAGTACCTCTAGCTGAGCGTTGCCGCGTACGGACGAACGGCTCACAGCCAGGAGGAGCGCTCTCGCGCCGTCGGGACGTAGTCGCGGTTCCACTGGACGAACGGCTCCTCGAGCCGGTACTTGAGGTCCGGCTGGCGCACCAAGACCACATGGCCACCGTTGACCGGGTTCTCCAGCGACTCGAAGTACTCGACGCTCCAGTGGAACCAGCGCATGCAGAACAGCCGCATGGTCAGCCCGTGGGTGACGATGACGAGGTTGTGCTCGGACATCGGCGGCCGCCGCGGCGTGCTCGGCACCGCCTCGATGTATCGCCACAGCGACTCGAGGAACGTGCTCACGCGGTCGTACACGTCCGAGCCGGACTCCCCGTGCGTGAACCGGTAGTAGAAGTGGCCGTACTCGTTGCGCAACCGCTTCTGCTCGGCGATGTCGGCCGGGTCCTGGAAGTTCGCCCAGTCCTGTTCGCGCAGCCGCGGTTCGATCCGGACGTCCTCGCTCGGCACGCCGAGCCCCAGCGCCTCGACCGTCTGCCCGGTTCGGATGTACGGCGACGCGTACATCGTGATCGGCTCGTCGGTGAGGTATGCGCGCAGCCTACGTCCGGTCGCGGTGACCTGTTCGATCCCCCTGGGTGTCAAGGTCAGCGCGTGGTCGGGAACGGTCTCGTAGATCGAGTCGTCGATATTGCCTCGTGACTCGCCGTGCCGGACGAGGACGATCCGCCGCGGCCGGTTAGTGGGTGCCACCATGCGCTAACCCACCGCAGCGGCGACGGCGCGGCCGGCGGTGCGTCCGGAGAAGAGGCACCCGCCGAGGAAGGTGCCCTCGAGGGACCGGTACCCGTGCATCCCACCGCCGCCGAACCCTGCCGCCTCTCCCGCCGCATACAGCCCCGGGAGAGGTTCGCCATCGACCCGAAGCACCCGGCTGGTGAGGTCAGTTTCCAGGCCTCCCAACGTCTTCCGAGTGACGACGGAGAGGCGGACGGCAATGAGCGGGCCGTTCGCGGGGTCGAGGAACTTGTGCGGTGTCGCCGTCCGGATCAGCCGGTCACCGCGGTACCGGCGGGCGCCGTGGATCGCGGTGATCTGCGTGTCCTTGGCGAATGAGTTGTCGAGCTCTCGGTCGCGCTCGACCACCTGACGCTCGATCTCCTCGGCGTCGACCGGGGCGTACGGCGTGAGCGTGTTCATCCGCTCGACCAGCCCGTGAATCGTCGTAGCGGTCACGAAGTCCTCGCCGTGGTCGAGGAAGTCCTGCACCGGCTTGGGCGCTCCGGCGCGAACCCGGGCCAGCACCTGGCGCCACGACTTGCCGGTCAGGTCGGGGTTCTGCTCCGAGCCGGAGAGCGCGAACTCCTTTTCGATGACCTTTCGGGTGAGGAGGAACCAGGAGTGGTCGTGTCCGGTCTGCCGGAGATACGCGAGGGTACCGAGCGTGTCGAAGCCCGGAAAGTACGGCGCCGGAAGGCGTTTCCCGTTGCCGTCGAACCACATCGACGACGGCCCCGGCAGGATCCGGATGGCGTGTCCCGGCCAGACCGGCGCCCAGTTGTGGAGACCCTCGACGTAGTGCCACATCCGGTCGCGGTTGACGACGGCGGCGCCGACGCTCTCGGCGATGCCGATCACGCGGCCGTCGACGTATGCGGGTACGCCGGAGGTCAGGTGCTCCGGCGGCGTCCCCAGACGGTCCGGCCACGCGGCCCGGACGAGGTCGTGGTTACCTCCGATGCCACCGGACGCGAGAACGACCGCCGAGGCGGACAGCTCCATGTCATCGACGACCTCGCGATTGGTGGGGTGGCCTCGCGACTCGGTGGCCGGCGCCAGGATGGCGCCCCGAACTCCGGTCACGGTGCCGTTGTCGACGGTCAGCTCGTCCACCCGGTGCCGGAACGCGAACGTCAGCAGCCCGTCCCGTTCAGCGGCGATCGCCTTGCGTACGAACGGTTCGAGCACTCCTGGCCCGGTGCCCCACGTCACGTGGAACCGCGGCACCGAGTTGCCGTGTCCTCCGGCTCGGCCGTCACCGCGCTCGGCCCAGCCGACGACCGGAAACCACCGCATGCCCTGCTCGTGCAGCCAGGCTCGCTTCTCGCCGGCGGCGAAGTCGACGTAGGCGCGCGCCCAGAGCCCGGGCCAGTGGTCCTCGGGTCGGTCGAACCCGGCGGTCCCCAACCAGTCCTGCCACGCGAGGTCGACCGAGTCGCGGATACCCATGCGGCGCTGCTCCGGCGAGTCGACGAGGAACAACCCACCGAAGGACCAGAACGCCTGGCCGCCGAGGTTCGCCCGCGACTCCTGGTCGACGACCACCACTCGCCGTCCCGCACCGGTCAGCTCGGTGGCGGCGACAAGTCCGGCGAGCCCAGCACCGACGACGATCGCGTCCGCGTCAGCCATTGGCCCATCCTGTCAGCCGCGCCGCCCCGATCGGCCACGCAGCGGCTCGCCGAGCACCGACGTCGGGACGTACGGGGGCATCGCCGTGGCGGTCGTC
>Ga0307315_10000229_pt1 | contig 12121 bp, 8 predicted proteins | sample ER_DNA_355_FD_194497 | JGI IMG/M metagenome (GOLD analysis project Ga0307315, IMG submission 194497) | Bulk soil microbial communities from the East River watershed near Crested Butte, Colorado, United States - ER_DNA_355 | ecosystem: Environmental > Terrestrial > Soil > Floodplain | place: USA... | reverse complement strand
GGGGTCCCGCGGCGAGGCGCGCCTACTTCGACCGTGCTCTCGGCCGCGGTACCCCCTCACTGGCGGCGCTGCCCGCCGAATACGGGGCCGCTCTCGCGCAGCGGAACGCCTCACTACGTGGCATCGCTGGCGGGTACAGCTCCCGCGAGGCGCTGCAACCCTGGAGCGAGCGCGTGGCCGAGCTTGGCGGTCGGCTCGTCACGGCGAGGCGCGAGGTGATCGCCGCGTTGCTGCCTGCGTTCGCCGCGCGTGCGGCCGAGCTTGGCCTGGACGCTGCCACGCTTTCCTACGACGCCGAGCCACTGACACTCGAGGCCCTCGACACGCGACTCGATCGCGATCTCGACCGGGGTGCGACAGGGATCGGGCCGCATCTCGACGACATCGCGGTCCGTGCCGGGGAGCGCGACCTTCGCTCCTTCGGCTCTCAGGGAGAGCAGCGGCTGGCCGTGCTCGCCCTGCTGCTCGCCGAGGCGGAGCTCGTGACGGAACGGCGGGGCTTCCCACCGCTGCTCCTCCTCGACGACGTGCTCTCGGAGCTCGATCCCGAGCGGCGGCTGATCCTGGCGGGCCAGCTGCGGTCCTTCGGCCAAACGTTGATCACGGCGACGACGGAGAGCGCGCTCCCCGCCGACGCTCAGCAGGTCATCCGTGTGGAGCCTTCGGAAGCGGGGACGGTCGCCGCGTGAAGCACCTCGGCGAGGAAGTCAAGCGCGAGCTCGGCCGCTTCGGGCCTACTGATGGGTTGCCGGAGCTCCTCGCCGTCTGGCCGGAGACGGTCGGGGAGGTGATCGCACGGAATGCGTGGCCGGCGCGGATCGCACGCGACGGCACGCTGCACGTGAACACCGTCGACTCGATCTGGGCCTTCGAGCTGACGAGCCGCGCTACAGAGATCGCGAACCGGCTCGGTCTCGAGCACGTCCGCTTCGCTCCCGGCCGGCTCCCGGAACCCGATGCGAGCGTGCTCGAGTCGGTCTCGAGCCCGCCCGCGGAGCCCTCCGAGAGCCTGCGCGAAGAGGGCGCTCGCCTCGCCGCTGGAATCGAGGATGAAAATCTCCGCAAAATCGTTGCACGGGCCGCCGCGGCGAGCCTCGCGAAGGGTCTTGACGGCCGTTCTGTCTGATACACTGTCGTTTCGCCCAACCTAGCCCATTTGCAGGGCTTTTTTATTGACTGAAGCTTCCTATACCGCGAAAGACATCACCGTCCTCGAGGGTCTCGAGCCGGTCCGGCTGCGCCCGGGCATGTACATCGGCTCGACGGGCTCGCGAGGTCTCCACCACCTCATTTTCGAGGTGGTCGACAACGCCGTCGACGAGGCCCTCGCCGGTCGCGCTGACCTGACCGAGGTGATTCTCCATCCGGACAACTCCGTGACGGTGACGGACAACGGCTCGGGCATTCCGACCGACCTCATGAAGGACCAGGGCCTGCCGGCCGTGACGGTGGTGCTGACCAAGCTCCACGCCGGCGGCAAGTTCGGCGGCGACGGCTACAAGGTCTCGGGCGGCCTGCACGGCGTCGGTGTCTCGGTCGTGAACGCGCTGTCCGAGTGGCTGAAGGTCGAGGTCCGGCGAGACGGCACCGTCTACCAGCAGGAGTTCGCGCGCGGCGAGCCGACCACCGACCTGAAAAAGATCGGCCCGACCAAGGAGTCCGGCACGACGATCACCTTCTTGCCCGACCTCGAGATCTTCGAGGAGCTCGAGTGGTCGTCGGAGATCCTGGTCCAGCGCCTGCGCGAGACTGCCTTCCTGACGAAGGGCCTGCGGATCGTGCTCACCGACGAGCGCGAGGGCGAGGATCGGCACGAGTTCTACGCCGAGGGCGGGATCAGGGATTTCGTCGCGTACGTCAACGACCAGAAGGACCCGGTTCACAAACACGTCATCTACTTCGAAGGCGGCACGAATGGCGATGCGACCGCGGCCGGTGACGTCGAGGTCGCCATGCAGTGGAACACCTCGTATGTCGAGTCGGTCTTCTCGTTCGCCAACAACATCAACACGCACGAGGGCGGCTCGCACCTCTCCGGCTTCAAGGCTGCACTGACCCGCACGCTCAACGACTACGCGCGCAAGAACGGCTTGCTGAAGGAGAAGGACGAGAACCTCGAGGGCGAGGACGTGCGCGAGGGTCTCGCCGCGGTGATCTCGGTCAAGCTGGCCGTGCCGCAGTTCGAAGGCCAGACGAAGACGAAGCTCGGCAACCCCTGGGTGCGGGGGCTCGTCGAGCAGACGGTCAACGTCAAGCTCGCCGAGTTCCTCGAGGAGAACGCGGCCGAGGCCAAGCAGATCATCTCGAAGGCGATCGCGGCGCGCAACGCGCGCCAGGCTGCCCGCAAGGCGCGCGAGCTGACGCGACGGAAGAGCGCCCTCGACAGCATGTCTCTGCCCGGCAAGCTTGCCGACTGCTCGATCAACGACCCGTCTGCGGCCGAGCTCTACCTGGTGGAGGGCAACTCCGCCGGCGGTTCCGCCACCGACGCGCGCGACCGCACCTTCCAGGCGATCCTGCCCCTGCGCGGCAAGGTGATCAACTCGGAGAAGAACCGGATCAACAAGGTGCTCTCGAACGCGGAGATCCAGTCGATCATCACCGCGATCGGGACGAACATCGGCGACGAGTTCGACCTCGAGAAGCTGCGCTACCACCGGATCATCGTCATGACCGACGCCGATGTCGACGGGTCGCACATCCGCACGCTGATCCTGACCTTCCTCTATCGGCAGATGCAGGAGCTGGTCGAGGGTGGCTACATCTACATCGCCGTGCCGCCGCTGTACCGGGTCAAGATCGGCGGCCGCGAGCAGTACGTCGAGAAGGAGTCACAGTTCGAAGACCTGCTCGTCCGTGAGCGCGTCAAGGACATCGACGTCCAGGACCGCAGCGGCGAGACCCACAAGCTGACCGAGGCGCGGTACCACCGGTTCACACGCGCACTGAACGAGTTCGAGGGCTGGGCCTCGCGCCTGCGCGCCGACTTCGGCTCGGCGCCGGCGAACTTCGTCATCGAGCACCGGCTGGTCGAGACCGACACCGACGGCTTGGGCGATCTCGCTGAGAGCCTGAAGGCCGTCGGCGAGAACGGCCACGAGCTCTCTCTCGTCGAGCAGACGCCGGAAGGGATGCGGATCAAGGTGATCGAGCGCGAGACGAGCGCCGCCAGCCATGTGACGCTGCCGGCCGAGCTCTTCTCCTCGCCGGTCTACGAAGGACTGCGCAAGACCTACGCACGCCTGGTCGAGATGGTCGGGGCGCCGCCGTTCAAGCTGGCGCTCGGCAAGAAGGAGCGGGCGGCCGAGACGTACGAGCAGCTTCGGCACGAGGCGCTCGACCTTGCCAAGGAGGGCATCAACGTCGGCCGCTTCAAGGGTCTCGGCGAGATGAACCCCGAGGAGCTGTGGACGACGACGATGGACCCGGCCAATCGGATGCTGATCAAGGTCGAGGTCGAGGACGCCGCGGCCGCAGACCGCATGTTCTCGATGCTGATGGGCGATCAGGTCGAGCCGCGCCGCGAGTTCATCGAGAACAACGCCAAGGACGTGCGCTTCCTAGATGTCTAGACCGCGAAAAATGCTGCGCATTTTCCGCGGAGTTGGTTTGTCGGAACGCTTCGCTCCGAAGAGGCAAGAAAGGGATTAGTTGTCGAACGTTGAGCCTTTGGGTCCAGGCCGTATAGAGCCGCGCGAGCTCGAGCAGGAGATGCGCTCGAGCTTCCTCGATTACGCGATGAGCGTGATCGTCTCGCGGGCGCTCCCCGACGTTCGCGACGGGCTCAAGCCGGTCCATCGCCGCGTGCTCTACGCGATGCACGAGGCCGGCCTGCAGCCGAACCGGCCGCGCCTCAAGTGCGCGCGCGTCGTCGGCGACGTCATGGGCTCGTACCACCCGCACGGCGACGTGGCGATCTACGACACGCTCGTGCGCCTGGCCCAGCCGTTCTCGATGCGCTACCCGCTGGTCGACGGCCAGGGGAACTTCGGGAACATCGACGACTACCCCGCTGCCGCGATGCGCTACACCGAGTGCCGCCTGACGCGGCTGGCAACCGAGCTGCTACGCGACATCGACGCCGATACCGTCGACTTCGTCCCGAACTACGACGAGTCGCGCCGTCAGCCGAGCGTCCTGCCGGCGCGCTACCCGAACCTGCTCGTCAACGGCTCATCCGGGATCGCGGTTGGCATGGCGACAAACATCCCGGCGCACAACCTCGGCGAGGTGACCGACGCGCTCGTCGCGATGATCGACGACCCGATGATCGACGTCGAGCGGCTGACGAAGCACATCAAGGGCCCGGATTTCCCGACCGGCGGCATCATCGTCGGGCGCGAAGGGATCCGCGAGGCCTACCGCTCGGGCCGGGGCCGGATCGTCATGCGCGGCCGCGCGCACATCGAGGAGCTACGCGGCGGCAAGACGGCGATCATCGTCAACGAGCTTCCATTCGGGGTCAAGAAGGGCGGCGACTCCGGCGTGATCCTGAAGATCGCCGACCTCGTCAACGACAAGGTCCTGACCGAGATCTCCGACGTCAAGGATCTTTCGGACAAGACCGGGATGCGGATCCAGATCGACCTCAAGCGCGAGGCGATCCCGCAGGTCGTTCTCAACAAGCTCTACAAGCACACGCCGCTGCAGACGACGTTCGGCTACAACGCGGTCGCGCTCGTCGACGGCGTCCCGAAGACGCTGGCGCTGCGCGACTTGCTCAGCCATTACCTCGAGTTTCAGCGCGAGGTCGTCACTCGCCGTTCGAAGTACGAGCTGCGCAAGGCCGAGGCCCGCGCGCACGTGCTTCAGGGCTACCTGGTCGCGCTCGACAACCTCGACGCGGTGATCGCGCTGATCCGTGCGGCCGACGACACCGATGCCGCTCGCGAAGGGCTGATGCGCGAGTTCGAACTTTCCGAGATCCAGGCCCAGGCGATCCTCGACCTCCGCCTGCGCGCGCTCACCGCGCTCGAACGCAAGCGCGTCGAGGACGAGCATGCCGACTTGCAGGAGCGGATCACCGAGCTGCGCGGGATCCTCGGCGACGAGTCCCGAGTCGACGGCTTGATCCGCGAGGAGCTGCTCGAGATCAAGGAGATTTACGGGAAGAGTGACGACCGGCGAACCGAGATCGTCGCCGCCGAGGGTGAGCTCGAACTCGAGGATCTGATCGCGGAAGAGGACATGGTGATCGCGATCACCCGCTCGAACTACATCAAGCGCCTTCCCGTGACGACGTACCGGGAGCAAAAGCGCGGCGGCCAGGGCGTGATGGGGATGGATCTCAAGGACGAGGACTACATCGAGCACCTCTTCGTCGCCTCGACGCACGACTACGTTCTCTTCTTCACGAACGTCGGCAAGGTCTACCGCCTGAAGGTGCACGAGCTTCCGCTCGGTTCCCGGCAGTCGAAGGGCCGGGCGATTCAGAACTTGCTGCCGTTCCGGCAGGGTGAGCAGGTGCGCGCTGTGATCCAGACGCGCGACTTCGAGGAGTCGAAGTACCTCGTCTTCGCGACCAAGGACGGCATCGTCAAGAAGACCGAGCTCGCGGCCTACAACACGCCGCTCAAGGCCGACGGGATCATCGCGATCAAGATGCGCGACGAGGACGAGCTCGTCTCGGTGCAGCACTCGACCGGCGAAGACGACATCCTGATGGTCTCGCGGATGGGGCAGGCGATCCGCTTCAGCGAGAAGCAGGCTCGCCCGATGGGCCGCGACACCGGCGGGGTCAAAGGCATGGGCCTGCGCAAGGGCGACGAGGTGATCTCATCGGACGTGGTCGGCAACAACGAGGGCGACCTGCTCGTGGTGACCGAGAACGGCTACGGCAAGCGCACGAAGCTTGCGGACTATCCGCGCAAGGGCCGAGGCGGCCTCGGCGTCAAGACCGCGCAGCTGGTCGAAGGCAAAGGCCGGCTTGTCGGGGCACGGGTCGTGCGCGAGGGCTACCAGGTAATGTTGATCTCCACCGGCGGCACCGTGATCAAGATGGCCGTCGACGACATCAAGCGCTCGGGCCGGTCGACCCAGGGCGTGATCGTGATGCGGTTCAAGACTGACGACGAGCGCGTTTCGGCGCTTGCGCCGGTGGTGGAATCCGAAGAAGCGGAGCCCGTAGAGGAATCCGCTCCGGAACCCACACCAGTAGTACCTTCGGCGTAGGTTCTGGTAGAAACTCGCGGATTTTGCAATAGTTTCCTGTCGCCACCCTTTCCAAACTGGAATGGGGGCGCTATACGTTCAAAGCAGGAAACTGCCTTGACCTCAAGGAGAGGTGACATGAACTACAGCAAGAACGTGGAACTCCTCGAGCCGATCAACCTCTCCGAGCATCTCGACAAGGTCGAGCTCTACCTCGGCCAGGTCTGCCAAATCGCGGGCATTTCGAAGATGCAGCTGGACTACTGGACAAACAAGGCGCAGATCCCCACCAAGGGCAAGAAGCAGCGGATCTACGACATCGAGGCGCTCGAGACCGTGATGCTGATCAAGCAGGCCAAGGACAAGGGCCTCAACCTCGGCGCGGCGATCGACGCAGCCAGGCGATTCAGGGCCGCCGACGCCAAGGTTCCGGCCTAGTCTCTCAGGGCGCCGGCCGCGACCTCGGGCGCCAGTGAATTGACGTAGATCCCGGCGCCGAGCTCGATCCCGGCGAAGACGGTCAACCGCGGCAGGATTTCCATGTGCCAGTGGCGGGTGTCGTGCAGCCACGCGTTCACGGGCACCGGTCCTTCGACCGCATGGAGCCGCCTGAGCGCCTCCGAGACCAGGCCGAGCGCGGGCGCGAGTAACTCGCTTTCGAATCCACCGCCGGTCGGATGCTCGCGAGGCGCGAGCAGGAGCTCGTAGGGCAGCCTGCCGCCGTAGGCGGCGACGAGGACGAGATCGTTGCGCTCGAGCACCAGCCGTTCCCCTGAGGCGAGTTCCGCGTCGAGCTGCGCGCAGATCGCACATTCACCGCCGTTCGTCTCGGCCACCACGGCGGGTGGGGCTTCCGGCAGCCAGGCGAGCTGCGAGTGGCTGTGGGGCAGGCTTGCGCCGGCCTCGCGGCCCTCGTTCAGCAGCGCGTGAACGTAGCCGAACCCGGCGTCACGGGCGGCTTCCGCGCGCTCGCGCCAGGCGGTTGCGACAGCAGCGGTCTCCTCCTCGGTCAGGTCGGCGAACGAGCGAACGTGGCGCGGCGTCGAGACGACGACCTCGTGCCGGTCGAAGATCGGGTAAAGGTTGGGCACCACCCGAACCTCCCAGCCCGGCGTGTCGGGCTCGCCGCCACCGGGCCGGATCGCGAAGGTTTCGGGCGGAGTGCGGTCCTCCCGGCCCTCGCAGAACGGGCAGGAGACGAGCTCCTCCTCGGTCGGCGGGTCGAGCTCCGCTCGCCTGCTCGCGCCGGGCCGCCGGGCTCGCCCGGGCGCGATGACGACCCAATGTCGCGTGACCGGGTCTTGCCGGAGCTCCGGCTTGGTCAGCTCGGCCCGTTCTTCTTCTTCTCGAGGAACGGACTGAGCAGGTCGATCGGCGCCGGGAAGACGATCGTCGTCGCCTGCGAGGAGCCGAGCTCGAGCAGCGTCTGCAGGTAGCGGAGCTGCAGCGCGATCGGATGATCGGCGATCACGACCGCGGCGTCCTTCAGGCGCTCGGAAGCCTGGAACTCGCCCTCGGCGTTGATCACCTTGGCGCGCCGTTCGCGCTCTGCCTCGGCCTGCCGGGCCATCGCGCGCTGCATGCCCGACGGGATCTCGACGTCCTTGACCTCGACGATCGAGACCTTGATCCCCCACGGCGAGGTCGCCTCGTCGATGATCCCCTGCAGGATCGAGTTGATCTTCTCGCGCTCGGCGAGCAGCTCGTCGAGCTGGTGCTGGCCGAGCACCGACCGCAGCGTCGTCTGCGCGATCTGTGACGTCGCGACCATGAAGTTCTCGACCTGGACGATCGCCGCCTTCGGCTCGACGATCCGGAAGTAGGCGACGGCGTTGACGCGCACAGGCACGTTGTCCTTCGTGATCACTTCCTGCGGTGGGATGTTGAGGGTGATCGTCCGCAGGTCGACCTTGACCATCCGGTCGACAATCGGAATCAGGATGAAAAGCCCCGGGCCTTTCGGCTCTGGCAGCAGGCGGCCGAGGCGGAAGATGATCCCGCGCTCGTACTCCCGTGCGACCTTGATCGCCGAGACCAGGAAGAGGATGAGCACGAAGGCGAGGGCGGCGACGATGATCAGCACGGCAGCGGTCATCAGAATCCTTTCGAGGGGGAGACCACGATCTTAGGGGCTCTCAGGTCTGCTCCACCGGCTCGACGTCGAGCACGAGGTCGGACTCGACCCCGTCGACGCGAACCTTCTGGCCGGGCTTGAGCGTCTCGCCGGTCTTGGGACGGGCCTGCCAGAGCTCGCCGCGGACGAACACCTGGCCGGCGCCCCGGAACTCGCCGATCTCTCCGATCATCATGTGGGTGCCGACGGCAACCGGGGAGCGCCGGACCTGCACGGCCTTGGAGATCGCGAAGGCCCAGGCAGCGCCGAGCACGACGGCGATCGAGACGATCAGCCACGCGTTGGCGTGGTACGGCGAGGGCGCGTTCCTGAACAGCATCAGCGCCCCGATTACGAAGCTGATCAACCCGGCCACGGTCAGGGCGCCGTGGCTGGTCACGTGGGCGTCGATCACGAGCAGGCCGATCCCGAGCAGAAGCAGCGCCACGCCGGCCCAGCTGATCGGGAGCACCGAGAACCCGAACAGCGCCGTGACGAGGGCGACGGCGCCGAGGGCGCCCGGTAAGACAACGCCGGGGTGGAAGATCTCGTAGCCGATCCCCGCAAGGCCGGCCAGGAAGAGCAGCGTGATCAGGTTCGGGTCGATCAGCGTGTTCAGGAGCCGAGTGAAGAAGCTGGGGCTCGCGTAGGTGATCTGCGCGTTCGCCGTGTGCAGCTTGTAGTGGTTCGGGATCGTCACGCGCCCATCGATCTTCCGCAGCAGCGTCGGGAGATCTGGTGCGAGGACGTCGATCACGTTCATGCGCAACGCCTGGCGCTCGGTCAGGTTCGAGGCGACCCGCACCGCCTTCTCCGCCCAGTCGCCGTTACGGCCGTGGTTCTCTGCGAGGGAGCGGAGCTTGGCCGCGAAGTGGTTGATCACCTTGCGCCGGAGATCGGAGCCGAGGTTGCCGCCACTCTGGTCGATCGGAGTCGACGAGCCGATGTTCGTGTCGGGTGCCATCGCGAGCACGTCGGCGGCCTCCGAGACGAAGACGCCGGCCGAGGCCGCGGCGGCCCCTTTCGGCGCGATGTAGACGATCACGGGGATCTTCGAGGCGAGCTCCTTCTTGTAGATCGCCTCCATCGAGCTCGAGAGACCGCCCGGCGTGTCGAGCAGGATCACGACCGCGTCGTAGTGGTTCTTCTGCGCGCGATCGAGTTGGTGATTGACGTAGTCCTGCGTGACCGGGTTGATCTCGAGCGGGAACTTGATCGCGAGGACGCGCGGTTTTGAGGCGGCGTGAGCTGAAGCGGAGAACGCGAGGGCGATGGCCAGCGAGGCGAAAAGTGCCCGCAGAATGCGCCCTTTCACGACTGTAAAAAGTCTATCAAGGCAAGGGGGGCTGACTTGCGGGCCGAAGGGGGCTTCTGCGACTCTCGGAGGCGGGTCGTCCAAGCATGAAGCTGCTTCGTGCTGCATTCGTTCTCTTCTTCGTCGCGCCGGGGGTGGCGGTAGCCGCGCCGAACCTCGTCGCCCGGGACCTACCCGCACGGAGCGGGACGGTTGCGCAGGCGCCTGCTGCCTTCGATCTCGTGGGCCTGCACTGGCAGGGAAACGGCGTCGTGCGCTTTCGGGCCCAGCGCGCGGACGGGACCTGGACCGGCTGGCACCTCTCCGCACCCGAATCCGACGATCTTCCCGACCGGGGCACCCCGGAGTCGAAGCGGAGCCATGGCTGGAACCTCGGCAACCCCTACTGGGTCGGCCGCTCGCAGCGGATTCAGTACCGCCTCGGCACCCGGGTCAAGCGCGTGCGCGCCTTCTTCGTCCGCACCCCCTTGCTCGGGGGAACGCCGCAGCACGTCCAGCCGTTCGCCGCGAACGCGCCGGCGATCATCACGCGGGCTCAATGGGGAGCCAACGAGCAGATCCGGCGCAACCGGGCCAAGGGGCCGGTGATCGCGGACAACGTCCATCTGGCGATCGTCCATCACACAGCGGGGACGAACAGCTACTCACGCTCGCAGTCCGCCGCGATCGTCCGCGGGATCGAGACGTATCACGTGCTGGGCAACGGCTGGGACGACATCGGCTACAACTTTTTGGTCGACAAGTACGGCCAGGTCTTCGAAGGCCGCTGGGGTGGAATGGAGAAGGCGGTCGTCGGAGCGCACGCGATGGGGTTCAACTACGGCTCCGTCGGGGTGGCGCTGATCGGCAACTACAACGGCGCCGGCCTGACGGCGGCCGAGCGCGCCTCTCTCGTGAAAGTGCTGGCCTGGCGTCTCGACGTCGCCCACGTCGATCCGCTCTCGCGGGCCTCCCGCATTTCGTCCGGCAACCCCAAGTACAGCCAGGGGACGTCGGTGCAGCTGCGGGCGATCTCGGGCCACCGGGACACCTACCCGACCAGCTGCCCGGGGAACAGCGTCTATGCACAACTGCCGGCGATCACGCGCCAGGTCGCGGCCACCGGCCTGCCGAAGATCTACTCGCCGATCGTCTTCGGCGCGCTTGGCGGGAACGTCCGCTTCACCGCGAAGCTCTCCTCGTCGGTGCCGTGGACGGTGACGGTGCTGGATCCGCTCGGTCAGGTCGTCGCGAGCGGGACCGGGACCGGCAAGGCCGTGGACTGGACCTGGGATGCGACAACGGTGCCGAGAGCCCGCTACACCTACACGATCGCCGCAGGCGGAGCGGGCGCCGCCGCTGCCCGGCCGGTCGCGGGGGCGGTCGGCCAGTCGGTACCTGCGCTGACGATCACACAGCTCCGCGTCCAGCCGTCGGTTGTGACGCCGAATGGCGACGGCGTCGGAGACACGGCCGAAATCGCCTATTTCCTCGGTGCACCCGCCACGATCACGGTGACGCTGGCCGACGCGGCGGGCAGCCCCTTGGCTTCGCTCTTCAGCGGCGCGATGAGCCAGGGGGCGCACTCCTTCGCCTGGGATCAGATCGGCATCGCCGACGGGCGCTACACGATCACGATCACCGCCCAGTCGGCGGCCGGCAAGCAGGTGGCCGGCAAGACGACCTTCTACGTCGACCGGACGCTCGCGCGCACAAAGCTCGCAACCTCGGCAATCTCGCCCAACGGAGACGGGCTCTTCGACGAAACCTCGGTCTCGTTCCAACTGAATGCGGCGGCCACCGTGCGCCTCGAGCTGTGGCGCGGCAGCAAGGCGCTCGGTGTCCTCTTCGAGCAGGCGCTGGGCGTCGGGCCTGCACAGGTGCCGTGGAACGGGCTCCTTGGCGGCAAGCGGGTGGCAGACGGCAGCTACGCGCTCGTCGTCAAGGCAACCGACCCGGTCACGACGGTCGTCCAGCGACTGTCGGTCACGGTTGACAGTACGCCCCCGCGGCTTCGGCTCGTCTCGCGGGCACGCGCGCAGTTCTGGACGAACGAGCCGGCGACCCTGACGGCGACGTTCAGCGGTCGGCGGCTGAGCAAGCGCGTCAGGGCGGGATACTTCAGCGTCCCCGTGCTGCGCCGCGCGAAGCACTTCACCGTGTTGGCCACCGACGCGCTGGGCAACAAGTCGGTTGCCCTACGTGGCTGACCAGCTGTCGTAGCGTCGCTCGAGCGCGGCGAGAAGCTGCACCAGCAGCTCGACCCGGTCGACCGGGTCGAGCGTCTCCGCCAGGAGCGAGGTGGCCGGGATCCGAACGTCGACCGGCAAGTCGTCCGGCTCGACGTTGACGTTGATGCCGACGCCGAGCACAACCCGGCCTTCACCGGACTCGCCGAGGACGCCGGCGACCTTCCGGCCGGAGACGAGCACGTCATTCGGATGCTTCAGGCTCGGCTCGAGCCCGGTGACCGCGCGGATCGCCTCGGCGCAGGCCTCGGCGCCCACGACCGTTAGTTGCGGAAACCGCGAGACGGGGGTCCTCGGGCGCAGCTGCACCGAGCA
>Ga0307315_10000223_pt1 | contig 12230 bp, 9 predicted proteins | sample ER_DNA_355_FD_194497 | JGI IMG/M metagenome (GOLD analysis project Ga0307315, IMG submission 194497) | Bulk soil microbial communities from the East River watershed near Crested Butte, Colorado, United States - ER_DNA_355 | ecosystem: Environmental > Terrestrial > Soil > Floodplain | place: USA... | reverse complement strand
TCCCAGGGCCTTAGCTGTCGCTTCCGCCCGCGTCAACGTCACAAGTACGGGAGGCGCTTCGTGGTCCTCGGCTAACCGAACGTCGAGGCGCACCTCGAAGCCGACTCGGTTGAAGCGCTCGATTCGGCCCGGATACGCGTTGTCGAAGGGGTGGGTCTCGATCTCCAGGTCGTGCGGACGTACCAGGTGACCGTCGAGTGTGGTTACCGGGCCGAGGAAGCTCATCACGAACTCCGACGTCGGATGATCATAAAGCTCATCAGGCGGGCCGACCTGCTCGATCCGTCCCTGGTTGATCACGACTATTTGGTCGGCCACGTCCAGTGCCTCTTCCTGATCATGGGTGACGAAGACCGTGGTGACATGTACTTCGTCGTGCAGCCGCCGTAGCCAGGCCCGCAGCTCTTTGCGGACGTTGGCGTCCAAGGCGCCGAACGGCTCGTCCAGCAGTAGCACGCTAGGCTCAATCGCCAGTGCCCGAGCCAGTGCCATGCGTTGCCGTTGGCCACCCGAAAGCTGAGCCGGCAACCGGTCGGCGAACTGCGATAAGTGCACGAGGTCGAGCAGTTCTGAAACGCGCGCGGCAATCTCCTTGCGCGGCCGCTTGCGAACCTTCAGCCCGAAGCCGACGTTGTTGGCAACGCTGAGATGCCGGAAGGCGGCGTAGTGCTGGAAAACGAAACCGACATTGCGTTTCTGCGCCGGCAATCCGGTGGCATCGACTCCCTGGATCTGCACAGACCCGCTGTCAGCGACCTCGAGACCGGCGATGATCCTCAACAGCGTCGACTTGCCCCCGCCACTCGGCCCAAGGAGAGCGGTGAGCTCGCCTGTCGCGATGTCGAGATCGATTTTGTCGAGCGCAACGAAGTCGCCGAATCTCTTGCCGACGCCTGCGATCTTGATGCTCATGGGGTCAGTCCCTTGCTGGGTCGAAGGCTGGTAATGATGATCAAGGCGAGCACTGCAATCAGGGCGAGAATGAAGGCTGCTGTGTATGCGGTGATCGAGTTCACCACCCCGAACTGCTGATATCGCTCCTCGACAAGCAGTGTTGCCGTTTGAGTGCGCATCGCCACGCCACCAGAGACGATCTTGACTGCCCCGAACTCACCCAGAGATCTAGCCAGGCTCAGCACGACGCCATAGAGCAGGGCCCATCGGATGGCAGGCAGGGTGATGCGACCGAAGGTCTGCAGGCTCGAAGCCCCGAGACTCCGGGCGGCCTGCTCCTGCTCGGTTCCGATCTCCTGCAGTACTGGCACGATCTCCCTGATCACCAGCGGCATACTGACGAATGCAGTGGCCATGATGATTCCAGGCGGTGCGTAGATGACCTGCAGTCCGGCCCGCTCCAGGCCGCCACCCAGCCAGCCGGTACGCCCGCTGTAAACCAGCACGAGTGCCAGGCCGACGACGATCGGTGAGATGGACAGTGGCACGTCCACCATCGCATTCAGCGCCCTGCGTCCTGGGAAGGTGTAGCGCACCAGCAGCAACGAGATGCCGACGCCGAAGATCGTGTTGATCACCACCGCCCACCACGCGGCCGAGAGCGTGAGCTCGAAGGCGAAGATCACTTCTGGCTGGCGCAGCGCGTTGATCACTGGTGCCAAACCGTTCGAGAAGGTCTTGGCTGCAACCAAGGCGACCGGCCAGATCACCAGGAAGAACAGGTATCCAACGACGATGAGCCGCAACGCCCAGCGCGTTAGTCGACGGGCAGCAGTGTCATGCATAGCGGGCGACCCTCCGCGAGATCAGATCGAGTGTGATGATCACGATCAGCGCGACGACAAGCAAGATCGAGGCCAGCGCTGCCGCCTCCGTCAGCTTGTCACCCTCGACGGAGGAAAGGATGCGCACTGACGCCACCTCGGTTGAGTAAGGCAAGTTGCCAGAAAGCAAGACCAATGATCCGTACTCACTGATTGCGCGGCAGAACGACAGCGCAGCTCCGGAGGTGATCGCCGGGGCCAGACTGGGAAGGATCACGAGCCGGAAGGTAGTGGACCGACGGGCGCCAAGCGATGCGGCGGCCTCCTCGACCTCTTGTTCAAGCTCAAGAAGTACCGGCTGGACGGTACGCACGATGAACGGCAGGGTGACGAACAAGAAGGCGAGGAACACCGCGATGCGCGTATTGGCCCAGTTCACGCCGAGCGGGCTCGACGGCCCGTACAGGCTGAGCAACACCAGGCCGGCAACGATGGTCGGCAGCGCAAAGGGGATGTCGATCACGACCTCGAGCAGTCGCTTGCCGACGAATTGATCACGGACCAACACCCACGCGATCGCCGTGCCCATGATGATGTTCACCCCGGTGACCAGCACGGCCTGGCCGACGGTCAATTTGAGTGCCGCCAGGGTCTGGGGGCTAGTCAAGGCATCCCAGTAGGCCTGCCAGCCGCCGGCAGAAGCCTGAACGAGCACTGCCGTCAGCGGGATCAGGACGAGCAGGCTGAACCAGGTCAGTGCAATACCGAGCCCAAGCCCGGATATCGGCGTAAGCGTGGTAGCACTCTTGGCGCGCGGCAGGCGGTGTCGATTGCGGGGGCCACCAACACTGGTGGCCCCCTCTGCTGCGGATGTGGGCGCGAGCTGCTGAGCCTCGACCGTTCCGGCGCTCGGTGTCACTGGGACCTGCCGGTCGCCTTCTGAATCGCGGGCACTAGGCCACCGTCGTCAAAGAACTTGGCATTCACGGCATCCCAGCCACCCAGGTCGCTGATCGTGAACAGCTTGGGCGGCACCGGGAATGGGCTAGCCGGGTTATTGGCGCCGACCACTTCGCCGATCGGAGTGGCTGCGATGACGGGCCGGAAGCCCTTCTTGACGAACTCCTCCTGGCCGGCCGTGCTCAGCACGAAATCGAGGTAAGCGTCGGCCTTGGGGTTGGCATCCTTGAGCACCGCGCCCGGGTTCTCGATCTTGATGGTGGCGTCGGGAAGGATGTAGTCGAAGTCTTCACCGGCTTGCCGCGCGAGGATGGCTTCGTTCTCGTAAGAGATCAACACGTTGGCCGCGCCTTGCAAGAAGGCGTTGGTGGCGTCGCGCCCGCTGCCAGGCAGCGCGGCCACATGATTGAAGAACTTGGTGAGGTATGCCTTCGCCTCAGCGTCGGTGCCGCCGTTCGCGATCACCTGCTGGTAGGCCGCCAGAATGTTCCACCGTGCAGAACCCGACGACGCGGGGTTCGGAGTAACGATCTTGACGCCCGGCTTGGTGAGGTCCGACCAGTCCTTGATGCCGAGCGGGTTGCCCTTCTGGACAACGATGACGACGGCAGAGTCAGACACAATGCCCTTGGTGGGCGCCGACTTCCAGTCTTCGGCAACCAACCCGGCCTTGACGAGTCGGGTCACATCACCTTCCAGTGAGAAGTTCACGTAGTCGGCCTTGAGGCCGTTCAGGACTGCCCGGCTTTGATCACCTGAGGGTCCGTATGACTCCTGCCAGGTGACGTCCTTGCCTTCCGGGGTCTCGGCAAACTTTTTCTGGATCGCGTTGTTGGCTTCCTTCGGTACCGCGTAGCCGACGAGGTGCAAAGTCGTTGTGCCGGCAGCGTCCGGCGCTGTGGCTGCGCCGCCGACGCAACCGGTAAGCAGGGCAGTGCTGGCCGCTGCGATCAGTGCTGCCACGGCGCGTACGCGGGCGAGTTGGCGTATGGACATGTTTATCGCCTTCGGTCGAGAGGAAAATCCTCTATCTCTACTAGGTCGCTAGAGAATATAGAGATCCAGGGAGCCAAGGATGGCGCTTCACGATGTGAGACGTTCGAGTCAGCGAGCCGCGATCACCGGCAACTGGGATTGGGCAGCGGAAGCGCGGGTACGGACTTGACTAGGATTGCGCGTCACAACTGCCGGGCTGAGCTTAGGCTCGATGGCGAGAGGAGACCTTCGTGCTGGTTCAGGAGAAGCAAGGTTGGTCGCGGTGACGCGTCGTGTCACGGTCGGCTGCGAATTCGTGCACCAGTCCGGCATCGACATTCCCGCCGTGTTCCAGGTCGAGCCGCTGAGTGATCAGAAGGTTGACGTGATCGATGCTCGTTGGTCGCTGCAACCTGACCTGCCAACTCGTATCTACACCGACCTGTATGGCAATCCCTGCCGCCGTTTGATCGTCCCTGCCGGGCGCTCGGTGATCAGCTACCGGGCGAGTGTGGTGGTAGCTGATGCGGTGGAAGATGTCGACGAGGAAGCACCAGAGCTGACGCCCGATCAGCTGCCCGACGAGGTGTTGATCTATACGCTGCCCAGCCGCTTCTGTCTTCCAGATGTGTTGGGGGCCGAGGCATGGAACCGTTTCGGCAGCACGCCGCCCGGCTACCGCCGAGTGCAGGCGATTTGCGACTACGTGCACGGCCACCTGCAGTTCGAATATGGCGCGAGCAACCCGATGACCACAGCCGCTGATGCCCACACGACCGGTTACGGGGTTTGCCGGGACTTCACCCACCTGGCGGTGTCGTTCTGCCGCGCGCTGAACATTCCCGCTCGCTACGTTTTCGGTTACTTGCCAGAGATCGATATACCACCGCTTGATCTGCCGATGGATTTCGCGGCCTGGATGGAGGTCTATCTGGGTGATCGCTGGTGGACCTTCGATCCACGCAACAACAAGCGACGCAAGGGTCGGGTGCTCATCGGGCGTGGTCGCGATGCAGCCGATGTCGCGATGGCCACCACATTCGGCGCACCGCTACTTGAGTCCATGATCGTGATTTCGGAGGAAATCAGCCCGGATGCGGGCTGAGCCCTTCGTCAAGCTCAGGACAGCGCTTGTCGAAGCCGTCAGGGCACAGCAGCCCTAGCTCGCACGGAGGCCGTGAATGGTCGTGGCGAGCACAGTGTCTAGCTGGGCATTCCCGAGGGGCACCGCGCCGAAGAAGAACCCCCAGTTCTCGCCGTCGCGGACCACCAGGAAGATAACGTGATCTCCTTTGACTTGAAGGTCGGGCCGGTCGACGGTGATCTCAGTGTCGATCAGCCATCCGCTGCGACCGTCGATGCTCAGGCTTTCGCTTCGGATGTCGGTTCGGGTGGGCAGGTATGGGTTGTACATGTTCCCGGTGATGACGCATTGGGCCAGGCTCTCGACCGTGTTGCGTGGATCGTTGACGAAGCCGTCCTTGCCACGCAGCTGCCCGACTGCAAGCTGAGCGATCCAGGGCGGATTCTGGCTGACCACAACTGACTGCTGGAGTACGTCGTAGGCGAAGCTGAAGCGGGTCTCGATCGCCGCCGACTCGAAGGTTGGTTGCTCCTCGAACGACAAATTGCCCCCGTGTACGCGGCCGTCGATGGGATGAGCAGCCCGCAGAATTGGATCGCCCCTCGGGCAGCGCACCAGCGCCTTGGGAGTCGGCGTCGCCGAGGCCGATGTGGTGGGCGTTGCAGTCGGCGTGGGGGACGAGTCGTCCAAACCACTCGGCGTCGACGTGGATGCCGAGGTGCTGACGACCTGCCGGAGGCCGCCCGCGAAGACCGTCGCAGCGACAACCGTCGTCAGCACGACGGCGAACACACCGATGATGACCGCAAGCCGGCGTTTTCGCGATGGACCGGCAGGCGATCCGCTCTCCGAAGGCGGTGTCGAGGCACCTTTGCCCGGCTGGGGCTGGTGAGGCAAGTCGGCGGTGACGGTCGACCACTGCCAGCCGTCCCAGTAGCGGAAGCTCCCAGGTGTCCCCGCGGGATCCGGGTACCAGCCGGGCGAGCCTTCGGGCATGGTCCAACTACCTGAGCAGCGGGCTCGACCGCACACACACATGAGGCGGGGGAGCGGAGTCACCTCAGCGGCCCTCACGCCAGCCGTTGGTGATCGGCAACCGTCGATCGCGACCAAATGCCTTGAAGCTGATCTTGGTTCCCGGCGGATACTGCCGTCGCTTGTACTCCGCGCGATCGACCATTCGGATCACTCGATCCGCCAACTCGGGATCGAAGCCCATTGCCACGATCTCCTGGTGACCGGCGTCGCCTTCCACGTAGTCGTCCAAGACATCGTCAAGCAGCTCGTACGGAGGCAGCGAGTCGGTGTCCCTCTGTCCGGGTCGTAGTTCGGCGCTGGGCTCCTTGCTGATCGAGTTCTCCGGGATCGGTGGAGTTTTACCCTGCTGCAATGCTTGCTCGTTTCGCCACCGGGCCAGCTTCCAGACCCACGTCTTCGGTACGTCCTTGATCGGCGCATAACCGCCGACCGCATCGCCGTAAATGGTGCTGTAGCCGACCGCCAGCTCACTCTTGTTGCCACAGGCCAACACGATCGAGGGTGGATGTTGGTTGGACTCGGCCATCCAGATCACCGCGCGAATCCGGGCCTGCAGGTTTTCAGCCGCGATGCCGTCGAGATCCAGCATCTGGTGGAAGGACTCAACGGCTGGGGCGATCGGCACCGTCATGAAATGCAGGCCGGTTCGTTCGGCAAGATCAGCGGCGTCGCTCTTGGAGTGTTCGGACGAGTAGGCGCTGGGATTGGAGATGCCGTATACGTGTTCTGCGCCCAGCGCGTCGCAGGCCAATGTCGCCACCAGCGTTGAGTCGATGCCGCCCGACAGTCCGAGATAGACCCGCTCGATCCCGTTCTTGTGGCAGTAGTCCCGTAACCCCATAACGAGGGCGAGATAGACCTCAGCCATTGCCTCGAGCGGGCGCGCGACCGTCGGCGTGATCAAGTCGACCGGCTCGTCTCCGGCATCGGAGATGTGGTGCCGGATAATGATCATGCCGCTCTGTCCGGGCTCCGCGGGAACTGTGTCTGTTGCGAGTTGGCTCTGCAGCTCGGCGGTGCCGCGCGCCAAATCAAGATCGGCAACTATCAGATCCTCGACAAATTGCAGCGCGCGGACCATGATCGTGCCGGCTTCGTCGGCGATCATGGTGTCGCCGTCGAAAACGAGCTCGTCTTGACCGCCGACCAGGTTCACGTAGGCCAGCGGGCAGCCCGCCTCCCGGGCGCGTCGGGTGACCAAGCCGCCGCGTACGTCATCCTTGTCGCGCTCGTAAGGGCTGGCATTGATCACGGCGAGCAGACCAGCGCCCGCCTCGGCGGTCGCGGCCACAGGTCCGCCGTCCTGCCACAAGTCTTCGCAGATCGCGAGGGCCACGTCGGCGCCGCGAATGCGCAGCACGTGAAGTTCATTGCCAGGCTTGAAATAACGGAACTCGTCGAACACGCCGTAGTTGGGTAGATGGTGCTTGGCGTAGGAGCAGACGACCTCACCCTGGTACAGCACGGCGGCGGAGTTTTGTGGGTGCCCGCCCTTGGCATGGTCGGGCTCGTTGGTGCGGTCCAGGTATCCCACCACCACAACAAGGTCACCAAGTCCGGCATCAGCAAGACGGGCGGCAAGGCGATTGATCGAGGTCCGGGATGCCTCGACGAAGCTGCGTCGCAGTGCTAGATCCTCGACCGGGTAGCCGGTGAGCATCATTTCGGGGAACAGCACGAGGTGAGCGCCGGCGTCGGCGGCTTGCTTCGACCAGTCCATCACAAGATCGGCATTGGCCGAGATATCACCGACGGTGGCGTTGACCTGGGCCATGGCGATCCGTAGATGGGGCACGCCACGAGACTACGACGCGAAGGTAGGGCCTTTCACCCCTGAATTTCCATCCCTGGTGTGAACGCTATCGCCCGAAAATGACCTGATGGGGGCCGCCAGCGTCGGGTTTTCAGGGCGAGCCAGGATTGGGTTGTAGCCCGTAACTCTGTTGTTACATTCTGGACGGCAGACTTGGCCGGGTGGACAAGCAGACCGAGTTTGTATTGCGGGCGATTGAAGAGCGTGATGTGCGATTCGTCCGTATGTGGTTCACCGATGTTCTTGGCTTCCTGAAGTCGGTCGCGGTCGCGCCCGCTGAGCTCGAGGGAGCTTTCGCCGAGGGCATGGGTTTCGACGGCTCGGCGATCGAGGGCTTCGCCCGGGTTTATGAGTCCGACATGCTTGCCCATCCTGACCCAGCGACCTTCCAAGTGCTGCCGTGGCGTGACACCAGCCCAGCCACAGCGCGGATGTTCTGTGACATCACGATGCCTGACGGCTCGCCCTCCTACGCCGATCCCCGGTATGTGCTGAAGCGCGCGCTCAAAAAGGCCGCCGATCTCGGCTTCACCTTCTACACCCACCCGGAAGTGGAATTCTTCCTCTTCAAGAACCCGATCAAGCCGGGGAAGCCGCCCATTCCTGTTGATCAGTCGGGCTACTTCGACCACACCCCGCAGAGCTTGGGAAGGGACTTCCGGCGCAGCGCGATCACGATGCTTGAGCAGATGGGTATTTCCGTCGAGTACTCCCATCACGAGGGCGGTCCGGGTCAGCAGGAAATTGATCTTCGTTACGCCGACGCGCTCTCCACTGCCGACAATTTGATGACCTTCCGCGTTGTAGTCAAGGAAGTTGCGCTGTCTCAGGGCATTCACGCCTCATTCATGCCCAAGCCGTTCACCGAGCACCCAGGCTCCGGCATGCACACCCACATGTCGCTCTTCGAGGGCGACACCAATGCCTTCTATGACGCCAGCGCCGAACATCATCTGTCCAAGGTTGGGCGCTTCTTCATCGCCGGCCTCCTGCGGCATGCGGCCGAGATCACTGCGGTAACCAACCAGTGGACCAACTCCTACAAGCGGCTGGCCGGCGGCGGCGAGGCGCCCAGCTATATCTGCTGGGGTCGTAATAACCGCTCGGCACTTGTCCGAGTGCCGATGTACAAGCCCAACAAGGGATCCTCGGCTCGGATCGAGCTGCGCTCGATCGACTCGGCTGCCAATCCCTATCTGGCGTTTGCGCTCATGCTGGCGGCTGGCCTGGCTGGAATCGAGGGGGCGTACGAGCTGCCCGAAGGCGCCGAAGACGACGTCTGGTCCCTCACCGAACGGGAACGACAGGCGCTGGGGATTTCGCCGCTGCCGCGCAATCTGGACGAGGCCATCCACACCATGGAGCGTTCTGATCTTGTCGCCGAGACACTCGGTGAGCACGTCTTCGATTTCTTCCTTCGTAACAAGCGTGCGGAGTTCGAGGAGTACCGCAGGCAGGTGACGCCGCTAGAGCTCACCCGGCTATTACCGGTCCTCTGACCACGCTGACCAACCGGCCAAGCTGACACTCGTTTAGAGGTAAACCCGGCGCTCCGGAGCCGCTTCGCCGCAGGGGCAGGACTGGTCGGGACGGTCAGGATCGATTATGGTTCCGCACTTCGGACACCGCTGCAACTGGGGATTGAGGTGATCGGGAACCCATACTCCAGTATGCCAGGCGGCGCCGAAGTCGGTCTGGAATAGCTGTCGCACCGCGGCCTTGTGCCGAGCGCTTGATCTGAGCTGCCGGACGGTTTCGGGATGATCCCAGAGGGTGAGGGTGTAAAGCCGTTCCGAGATGACGGTCCCCATCCAGCCGATGAAACCGGGCATCCCCGCTGCCATCTCAGCAGCGATTGCCCGGCTCTGCTCCTTCACGTCCTCGCCTTCCGACTCGGACCGGACATCGATCCAGGTCAGGCTGAGTGCGCCAGGGACACTCGTGTTGGCAGAGCGGAAGCGCGTGGAGGTGCCGAACGCCACGGATCCGACATTGGCCGGCTGCACGGTGACCTGTACGCCGAGCTGCTCGAGGAAGGTCCGCTGGTCGAAGTAGCCCTCGACGGAGAGCAGTCCCTCCTCACCAAGGGTGATGACGTCGATTCCGGGCAGCCTGATACGCGCCTCGGTCGGCGGCAGCCCGTTGAACGGCCCGGACTGCGTACCCGTCATCGTCCACTGAGCAACGACGCACGGTTCGTCGACCGCGGCCACATGCAGTTCAAAGCCCAGATCGGGAAAGGCGTCGAAGAGCTGGGAGGCGTACGCGGTGATGCCTGGCGGGGGCAGCTGGCCCGATACCGGATCCGCATAACCGCCGCTCGAATCGAAGCAGGCGGCAATGGCGTCGCCGTCGTGTGCGTTCCACGCGTCGAAGTAACGCTGGACCGGCTCGAGCACCTTCATCGATCCTCCTCAGGGAAAGGTGCGGTGGTCTCGCTGCGCCGCACTCTTGTAGGAGGGTAGGGAGTTCGGACGTCCGGTTCCCAGGTCGAGGTCACGTCTGCGGATGTGGTGTTTGATCCGGTCTCCGCGTGATCTTGGTTGGAACCTTATGCGGTGATGGCGGTGATGGTCACCTCCTCGGTTTCGGGTGTGGCATCGGCGAGGTTGTGCAGCCGGCTTTTGGCGAGGATGTCGAGGCCGAGGTAACGGCGCTGTTCGGTCCATTCGTCGTGTTGCTCGGCCAAGACGGCACCGACCAGCCGGGTCAGCGCTGTCCGGTCGGGGAAGATGCCGACAACATCGGTGCGGCGGCGGATCTCCCGGTTCAGTCGTTCCTGGGGGTTGTTGGACCAGATCTGCCGCCACGCCGCTTTCGGGAACGCGGTGAACGCCAAAATGTCGGCCCGGGCCCGGTCGAGATGGTGGGCGACGGCTGGCAGCTTGTCGGCCAGGGCGTCAAGGATGCGGTCGAACTGGGCGTGCACCGCGTCCGCGTCGGGCTGGTCATAGACCGAGTGCAGTAGCGCCTTGACCCAACCCCAGGCGTTCTTCGGGGTAGCGGCCATCAGGTTCGCTGCGTAATGAGTGCGACACCTCTGCCAGCTGGCGCCGGGGAGCGTGGCGCCGATCGCCTCGACCAGGCCGCGGTGCGCGTCGCAGGTGACCAAGGCAACCCCGGACAGGCCGCGAGCGACCAGATCCCGGAAGAAGCCCAGCCATCCGGCACCATCTTCGGAGGAGGTGACGTGCAGGCCGAGGATCTCCCGGTAACCGTCGCCGTTGACCCCGGTCGCCAGCAGGGCGTGCACGTTCACCGTGCGGCCGCCCTCGCGCACCTTCAGCACCAACGCGTCCGCGGCGACAAACGTGTAAGGCCCGGCGTCCAGTGGCCGGGTTCGGAAGGCCTCCACCTGGGCGTCGAGATCTTTGGCCATCTCGCTGACCTGGGACCTCGACAGTCGGGTGATGCCGAGGGACTCGACAAGCTTCTCCATCCGTCGCGTCGACACGCCGAGCAGATAGGAGGTGGCGACCACGCTGATCAGGGCGGACTCGGCCCGCCGGCGCCGCTCCAGCAGCCACTCCGGGAAGTAAGTGCCCTCCCGCAACTTCGGGATGGCCAGGTCGATCGACCCGGCCCGGGTGTCCCACCCCCGGCGCCGGTAGCCGTTCCGCGTGTTGGTCCGTTCAGTGCTGCGCTGCGCGTAAGCGGCGCCACAAACAGCGTCCGCATCCGCCGACATCAACGCCTCGGCGAAGGTCTGGATCATGCTCCGGAGCAGGTCGGGGCTGGCCTGGGACAGCTGCTCAGCCATCCAGCCGGGCAGGTCGATACTAGGTGTTGCGGTCATCGCGTAACTCCTTGTCGAAGATCTTTGGACGGACTTCAAACAAGATCACGCGGTGGCCGCGTCACGTCACGACGCCACGCACATCAACGAGGAACCCGCACACCACTTCCCTGGACGTGACTCTGGGGTGGCCCGGTCGGTCGCAGGTCGCCGGGGTCGACCTGGGTGGCGGCGCGCCACACCTGCATGTCGGCGATCAAGTCGGCCGGCATGTCAGCATGTCGCTGGGCCGCCCAGCCTGGGGCTTCAGCTCCGGCGTTAGTGCGGATCTGGTCGGCGAGCTGAGCGACCACGTGTGATCGGGCTTCCAGGTACGGTCCCCAGTTGGGGTCGGCGGCGATGTGTTCGGGAATGCCCGGCAGCCACGACAACGGCCCCCTTGCGGCGACGAGGCCAAGGTCTTCGATCCGCGAGTCGATGACAGCCGCCCGATCATGGGCGCTCGTCAGGTCCCGGATTGCCGCGGCGGCGAGCAGTTCAGAGACCGGATCGGCGCCGGCGGCAGCCAGGAGCAGCAGGTGGGCGCGCAGGATCGGCCACGCCGGCTCCTCGGTCACCCCTCTAAGCAGCCGGTCGGCACTCCGGTCGAGGCCGGCAACCACCTGAGGCCCGCCGAGGTGTTCGGCGGCGAGGTGGAGGGCGTCGAGGTAGCGGGTCGTGGCCGCGCCGAGTCGGGCAGCCAGGTCCTGCTGCTCCCGCTGCAGGGTGGTCGCGGATTGTGGTGTGGCGTCGCGCGCCAGTATCTGCTCAAGCAGCTCGGTAGCGGTCCTGGGATGCAGGCTCCCAGACTGGATCACCGCATGCGGGTCCCCGTCCCCGACCACCGAAAGGTAGATGTGGTTGCCG
>Ga0307315_10000215_pt1 | contig 12408 bp, 8 predicted proteins | sample ER_DNA_355_FD_194497 | JGI IMG/M metagenome (GOLD analysis project Ga0307315, IMG submission 194497) | Bulk soil microbial communities from the East River watershed near Crested Butte, Colorado, United States - ER_DNA_355 | ecosystem: Environmental > Terrestrial > Soil > Floodplain | place: USA... | reverse complement strand
ACAATCTCCCCGCCGTGGGCGGCCAGTGACACGAGGTCGGCGACCTTCGCGTACGGGCTATTGGGATGCAATGGCACCGGCCGCACAGTGCCCGACTCATCCACGACAAAGAGCACCGGATGATCTCCGCCAGATGATGCGCGACCTCCGACTAGCAAACCTCCTGCTGTCACTGCCAGCGAAGATGCCGCGACTGTCGCCGGCAGCGGGATGCGACTCCACGTCAGGCCACGGACGCTCTCCTTTGCGGATGGCTCAGAGCACCCGGTTGCAATGGTCAGCATCAGGGTTAGGCCAACGATGACTAGCCGCAAGGGAGTAGTCGTGTCGCCGGTACGCATCGAGTGCCTCGGCATGATCGTCTCGAGTCTAGGACGGGGTTGCTGAATCTTCCGGTGGAGTCGTCCTATGCGACCGGGCATGACACGACTGTGTAACGGTCGGGAAGGGTCCGTCGCGTCTCACACCGCACCCGGCCAGGTATGTCAAAGTGAGAAGCAGTGCAACCGGATGTGTCATGGAGTCACGAATGCTTGCCCCCCTGCTTGCAACCGATGATCCGTACGGCGCCGCGTCTATTTTTAGCCAAGCCGGCTGGAAGGTCGAGTACGCGTCTGTCCGGCACGAGGAGCAACCGCGTGCATGCCTGTCGCTGGCCCGATCGCGGGTGGAGCTGGTGCTTCCGAGCGATCCCTACATCGTGCCGCGTGGCGTCGGCATCGAGTTCCAGATCCATGTGCCGCCTGGTGAGCTGAGCGGGCTGTTCTTGCTGCATCGAGCGGCTGGCGTGGTGTTCAGCGAGCTGCGGGAGCGGCGCCCCGGCGAGCGTGGATTCCGGGCAGAGATCATCGGGTATCGCTTTTTGATCCTGGGTGGCGACCCTGACCCCGATCTCGCGTTGATCGCCACCGATCCGAGGATCATCGCGCTCGCGGATGGTCTCCGGGAGCGGGACGGAGACGATGCGCTCACCGATACCGCGTTGCGTCTGGCCGTCAGCTCCGGCGAGAGCGTCAAAAGTCTGCGGCGCGCCATGAGCGAGGGCCTGGGTTACGGCGCTCCTGACGATCTTGGTGGAGAGCTTGCCGAGGTCGTGATCGCTGCTGCGATCCTCGCCCGGCAACTCGGAGTTGATCTTGACAAGAAGATCGAGGCCAAGCTGGGCAGCTTGAACTGGCACGCCCAGCTCTGAGCTTTGTGGCGGCCTGCACTAACGTGGGCAGCGGCTGTAATCATCAGGTCGAGCGGGCGTGAACAGGGGACCTATGAGCGAGACCGAGGCTGACGACCCGGCACCCGCGGCACATGAAGCGAGCGAGATCAGCTACGACGAACAGTTCTATCCAGCGCGGCCCAAGCGGCTTCGACCGAGGGGACGGCTTCGTGATCTTTTCGCTCTGAGACCCAAGGCTGAGCGGGTCGGTAAGCCCCATGGCGACAATCCTGCTTACGTCAACTGGCTTGTCGGGGAGTCGATGCTGGAGGACGCGAAAACGTTTGCGACCCAGTTCTCGGGCCAGGGCAGTATGTGGCAGAACCCGTTCGCCAACCCCGATCCGCGAGCGGCCATCGAGAAGGCGTCCGTCTGGTTCACGGCGTACCCGATTTCCATGATCACCAAGCCCAACACCTCATTCCTAGGCACGCTGGGCGACGATGATCTTTGGGCGGCATTCGAGGCGATCGGCATCGATGGACTACACACCGGTCCGGTCAAGAAGGCCGGTGGCCTGGTCGGCTGGGATTCGACACCCAGCGTCGATGGGCACTTTGACCGAGTCAGCACCCAGATCGACGACGCATTCGGAACCGAGGAAGAGTTCCGGGCGATGTGCGGGGTTGCGGCCGGTCACCTCGGGATGGTGATCGACGACATCGTGCCCGGCCATACCGGCAAGGGCGCAGATTTCCGGCTGGCCGAGATGAAGATCGGCGACTATCCCGGCATCTACCACATGGTGGAGATCGATCCCAAGGACTGGCATCTGTTGCCACCCGTGTCCAAGGGCGATTCAGTGAACCTCGACATCGAAGCCGAAGATCAACTAGCCAAGCACGGCTACATCATCGGACGGATGCAGCGCGTGATCTTCTACGCACCCAGTGTCAAGGACACCAACTGGAGCGCCACACCGCCGGTGCTGGGACCGGACGGTGTCGAGCGGCGCTGGGTGTACCTGCACTACTTCAAGGAGGGCCAGCCTTCGATCAATTGGCTCGATCCGAGCTTCGCCGGCATGCGGCTGGTGATCGGCGACGCGCTGCATTCTCTTGGTGATCTTGGTAGCGGCGCGCTGCGGTTGGATGCCAACGGCTTCCTGGGAGTCGAGAAGAGTGCCGAGGACTCGCCGGCCTGGTCGGAGGGTCATCCGCTGTCGGAGGCCGCTAACCAGCTGATCGCCAGCATGGTTCGCAAGGTGGGCGGCTTCACCTTTCAGGAGCTCAACCTCACCATCGACGATATTCAAAGTTCCGCCGAGCGAGGAGCCGACCTTTCCTACGACTTCGTCAACCGGCCCGCCTATCACCATGCCGTCGCGACCGGCGATACCGAGTTCCTTCGCCTGACACTCAACTTGGCGGTGAAGCACGGAGTCGAACCGGCATCTTTAGTTCACGCACTACAGAACCACGACGAGATGACCTACGAACTGGTGCATTTCGAGACCAGGCACGCGCGCGAGGCCTTCACGTTCCGCGGCCAAGAACTCACCGGTCACGAACTTGCGGTGACCGTGCGGCAGGACCTTCTTGATCACTTGACGGGGGATGCCGCTCCGTACAATGCGACCTTCACCCAGAACGGCATTGCGTCCACGACCGCAACGATCATCGCCGCTTCGCTGGGCCTGCAAAGCATCTCGGCGCTCACTCCGCAGCAGGTGGAGCAGATCAAACAGGCGCACTTAGTGCTGGCAATGTTCAACGCCCTGCAGCCAGGAGTGTTCGCGTTGTCCGGCTGGGATCTCTGCGGGATGCTCACCCTGGAGCGCAGGCTGGTGGGCCGGCTGCTTGCCGATGGCGATACGCGCTGGATCCACCGGGCGGCGTACGACCTGATGGACTACCGCCCGCACGCCCACGAGTCATTGTCCAAGATGCCGCGCGGCGTCAGCCTTTACGGTTCGCTGCCCACGCAGTTGCAGGACAGCTCGTCGTTCGCTCGCCAGCTCGCTGAGATTCTCGCCATCCGCAAGCGGTACGGGATTGCCGCCAGCGTCCAGCTCGACGTACCGCAGGTCTCCAACAAGGCCATGCTGGTCATGGTCCACCAGCTCAGCGACGCCGAGCAGGTGACGGTATTGAACTTTTCGGCGCAGCCCGTTTCGGGCAGCGTGCAGTCCGAATATCTCGTGCCAGGCAGCGTGTTGGTCGACATGTTCACCGATCGGGAGATCGGTGAGGTGGACGACCTGCATACCTTCCCCATCTCGCTTGGACCACATGAGGGCAAGTCGCTGCTGGTGCTGTGCCCAGGTGATCATCTGGCTGAAGCACATCCGCAGGTGACCGAGCGGACCAGCGTACGCGGCGAGGCCGGCTGACACTCGGGAACGGGCTCGCTACTTTCGAGGTTTGAACTGACAGCACGTCACTGTCGTTCTCATCGATGAAGGATGAGGGCAGGACAGTGACGTGGCGACGGCGGTGAGCCTGCAGACGACGGCAGGCCTGGGGTCGGGAGGAGTCTTGGTGGGCGGCGGACAGCGTGAGGCCGCGCTGCAAGACCTGCATGACCGGCACGCGAGCGAGCTGTGGCGGTTCGCGATGCGGCTGACCCACGATCGCCAGCTGTCGGAGGACATCGTTCAGGAGGTGCTGCTCAAGGCTTGGAAGGATCCCAGCCTCGGCCAGCGTGATGAAGCTGCGGCCCGGGCCTGGTTGTTCACCGCGTCCCGGAACCTGATCATTGACCGGTGGCGCAGCGCGGCATCGCGGCACGAGCAGCGGATCGAGGAACCGCCCGAGGAGAGCGTCGGTGATGCGACCAGTGTGGTCCTCGACCGGTGGCTGATCGCGGAGGCGCTGAGCAGCCTGTCAGTCGAGCATCGCTCGGTGATCAGCGCCGCCTACTACGAGGGCAGGTCGGTCGCCGACATTTCCGCGCGGCTCCGAATTCCGGAGGGAACCGTTAAATCCCGCCTGCACTACGGACTCAGAACGCTGAGATTGGCCCTACAGGAGAAAGGAGTGACTCGGCCGTGAACGTCATCCCTGACAAGTTCGCCCACTGGGATGCGGCGTACGTGCTGGGCGCGCTGTCTCCTGCTGAGCGGCGGGAGTACGAAGAGCATCTGGCCAGCTGTCCAGCCTGCCAAGCCGCGGTCTCGGAGTTGGCTGCCATACCCGGGCTGTTGGCACAGGTCTCGCCGGGTGACGCGGCGATGTTGGCTATGGCGGTCGACAGCCAGCCCGACCATGGTGAGCCGGCCGCGGGCGAGGCTGAGCTAGTCGAGTCGGAGCTTGTCGAGACTGGCCCGCCGCCCTCGCTCTTGCCAAAGATGATCAAGGAGGCGCGGAGCCGACGGCGTAGGATGCTGGCCGCGGTGGCAGGGATCGCGGCAGCGGCCCTACTGGCGGTTGGCGGGTTGGCCATTGGCACAGGGCTGATCCCGCTCCGGCCGGAGAGTCCGCAACGTGTTGCCTTCTCCCAGGTCGTTCCGTCGGCGATCACTGCCGTCGCGGATCTGATTCCTGACACGAACGGCACCCAGGTCAAGGTTGAATGCGTCTACGCCGAGGTCAATGATCCCCGACCAGGTAGCGGCCACGAGATCTATTCGATCTTCGTCGTTGACCGGGCCGGTCACGCCTCGGAGATCAAGGAATGGCCTGCGACGCCGAACAAGCAGATGCGACCGAGCGGCACGACTCCGTTGCGGCTCTCCCAGATCGCTGACCTTGAAATTCGTCAGTCAGACACCAACGAGGTGCTGCTCCGGGCTCCGCTCGGCTGAGCACCCCGACCTCTTGCAGACGAACTCGGCGAAGCCAGTCGTGTGCGATCTCCTGGTTGCGACAAGACGACGACTAGTCCCTGGAGATCTCGGTGCTGAGCGGTAGGTCAACCACTGAGCGGCCGGCGTGCAGCCCGTACGTGCCAGGCTCAGTCAGCCAGGCGTGAGTCGAGGTTTCCCAGTGGCGGAAGTTGTGGTCGCCGACAGTGATGGAGGCTTCGGCCGCCGCGCCGGGCTCGGCATCGACAACTGCCGAACCGACGAGCCAGCGCGGCGCTCGCTCAACGCGACTGTCGGCTCGACTGGCGTACAGCTGTACGACCTCGCGACCGGTCCGAGTGCCCGTGTTGCGTACGGTGACCGTCACGTTGTCGCCGTCCACCGCCATGTCCTCGTACGCCCACGTCGTGTAGCCGAGTCCGTGACCGAAGGGGAATGCCGGAGCGCGATCCGTGGCGAGATACCAGCGGTAACCGATGAGCAGGCCTTCGTCGTAGGGGAGCTCGCCGTTCACGGGCGTCACCGGCGGCAGCCCTTCCTCGGAGGCGGGCCACGTCACCGGCAGCCGCCCACCCGGCTCGACAGCTCCTGTCACGACATCGGCCAACGCATGTCCGAATTCCTGTCCCGGGAACCACGACACCAGCACGGCGGCCACCTCATTCGCCCAGGGAAGCAGCACGGGCGCACCCGAATTCACTACGACAACGGTCCTCGGATTGGCAGCCGCGACCGCGCTCACGAGTTCGTCTTGGCGGCCCGGCAGCGCCAGACTCGTCCGGTCGAAGCCTTCGCTCTCGACCTCCTCACTGGTGCCGACCACGACCACCGCTACGTCCGACTCGGCTGCCAGATGCACCGCATGATCAAACTCCGCCTGCTCATCGATCAGCCGCGCAACATTCAGCTGCAGAGTCAGCATTGTCACCTCAGCACCACCGAGCGCGGTGTTGGCCTCCGGTCGATACGCCAGCTCGACTAGCACATCCCGACCGGCTTCTAGTTCGACGACCGCGAGCTGCTGAGGTGGTTTCATGAGCGTTTCGACCACGTCGGCACCGAGCTCGAGAGTGATCACCTCGTCGAAAACGGTTGTCCCGTCGACCACCAGCCGGAACTCACCGAGACCGGAGCTCCCGACGTAGTAGCGCCCAGAGTCGGGTATCCGCAGCCGCGTATGCAGCGTCAGATGATCAATATCGCCGGCAAACAAGCCTTCCTGCACTGGTCCCCACCAGATCATGCTGCCGGTCTGCCGCTGCTGCCGACCGAGCTCGCGGTCCTCGGCATCGAGGAAGATCACCTCGACACCCGGCCCGCTGCCATCAGGGAGTTGCAGCAGATCGACCGGTGCGACCTCGGTACGCTCGCTGCTGCGCACGCCATGCGTCTGCACGATCATGATCTCCTCGCTGAGGCCAGCACGCAGCCCATCGAGTGGGGAAACCACGTATGGCGGGAAGACTGTCGCACTGCCCCCACCGAGCGTTCGGGCCGTCGCGCCGTTCGGACCGATCACTGCGACCTGCCTCAGCGAACCTACGTCGAGCGGAAGCAGGCCGTCGTTGCTGAGCAACACCATGCCGGCCGCCGAGCTGAACCGCAGCTCCGCAGTCAGCTCCTGATCACTCCAGCGGCGAGCCACAGGCGTCGCCGCCTCGAGGCCATCGAGTGCGCCGACCCGAGCGGCCAGTCGGAGTATGCGCAGCACGTGCCCATCGACCGCCGATTCGGAGATCTGACCGGACCGCACCTCGTCAAGCAGCCACTCGGTCCAGGGGCTCTCGGGTCCAGGCATCGCCAGATCCGCCAGATCCTCACCGGCCGCCGCCACGGAGCGCGTGGCATACCAGTCGGACATGATCACGCCGTCGAAAGCCCATTCCCGCTTCAAGACCTCGCGCTGCAACGCGTTCTCGGTCATGGTCGTGCCGTTCACCTTGTTGTACGCGGCCATGATCGCCCAGGCGCCCGCCGCAACGAGCCGTTCGAACGGTACGAGGTAGAGCTCACGCAACACCCGCTCATCGATCAGCGCATCGACGCTGAACCTGTCTGTCTCGGAGTCATTGGCGACGAAATGCTTGACAGTAGCGGCGACCCCTTCGGCCTGCAGCCCTTCGACGTAAGCAGTGCCGATCATGGACGTCAGTTCAGGATCCTCGCTGAAGCATTCGAAGTGCCGGCCGCCGTACGGGGTTCGGTGCAGGTTGATGGTCGGGGCCAATAAGACGTCGACCCCCTTGCGGCGCGCCTCGCCGGCAAGCAGCCGACCCATCTTTTCCACCCGTACGGGATCCCAGCTCGCCGCCAGCGCCGTAGGCGAGGGCACATTGGCAGAGGGGCTTCGCTCGTCCCAGGATTCGCCACGAACTCCGGCCGGACCGTCCGAGGTCACCAGACGCCGCAGGCCAATCTCAGGTATGGCGTGCAACGCCCAAATGTCAGCCCCGGTCATCAAACTGATCTTCTGCTCCAGGCTCAGTTGTGCCAGCCTGCCCGCGATTTCTGCTTCATGATCGACTGCTGGCGTCTGGGTCATGGTGCCTATCGTCTCAATCGCCCCGCCGCCGTTACCGTGAGGGCATGCCAGCAGCAGACCTGGGGATCCCAGCAGCCACGCTCGCCGCCGAATGCGACCGGCTGCTCGATTTCGGCCGACATTTCCCGCACCCGCTAGGCGGCGCCGCGTGGCTGGACTCCCGCGGCCAACCTGACCTGTCCCGACCGGTCTATACCTACATCACCGCCCGGATGCTTCACGTATATGCCATCGGTCACCTGTTAGGCCGGCCCGGGGATGCTGATCTTGCTGCTGAGGCTCTCGCCGGGCTGACCGGCCCGCTGCGGGACAACGCCAACGGCGGCTGGCTGAGCAGTATCGACGCAGACGGGAGCAGTCCGGACGAGAAAGCGTGCTACGCGCATGCCTTTGTGGTGCTGGCCGCCTCCTCCGCCGCCGTGGCCGGCTTGCCCGGCGCTCGCGACTTGCTCGCCGAGGCGCTTGGCGTCTTGGATCAGCGGTTCTTCGATACCGACGCCGGCATGCTGGTCGACTCCTGGGACCGCAACTTCACCAAGCTCGACGACTACCGAGGCGTCAATGCCAATATGCACGGAGTCGAGGCCCTGCTTGCAGCTGCCGATGTCACCGGCGATCATGCGTGGCGCGAGCGAGCCCTGGGCATCAGTCGCCGGGTGGTGTTGGAATTCGCCCAGCCACATTCCTGGCGCATTCCCGAACACTTCGACCCGGATTGGCGACCGCAACTCGAGCACAACCGCGATCGTCCGGATGATCCATTCCAGCCGTACGGGGCCACCGTCGGGCACGGTTTGGAGTGGTCGAGACTGCTACTGCATCTCGAGGGATCCTTGGCCGACCCGCCTGATTGGCTGCTGCCCGCTGCGGAAGGACTGTTCGATCGCGCCGTGGCCGACGGCTGGGCGGTCGATGGTGCGGACGGCTTTGTCTATACGACCGACTGGGACGGCAACCCGGTGGTCCGCGACCGAATGCACTGGGTGCTCGCCGAGGCCATCGCTGCCGCGGCGGCGTTGCGAACCCGGACCGGCGATGACCGTTACGCCGTTCTGGCGGCGACCTGGTGGGCGTACGCCGAGCGCTATCTCATCGATCGGACCTACGGCTCGTGGCACCATCAACTCGACACCAGCAATCACGTCATCGAAACCGTGTGGCCGGGCAAGCCCGATCTGTATCACGCGGTCCAGGCCACATTGATCCCGCGACTACCACTTACGCCGAGCATGGCGACGGCCCTAGCAAATGAGCCCTGAGCTTGTCGAAGGGCACCTGCGCTTCGACAAGCTCAGCGCGCGGGGCCAATCAGTCAAGAGCATCTGCGCGGTAAAGAATGGCTTGCTCGGGGTGAATGTCGGCAGCCATGACTCCGGCGGAGGCAAGAGCGGCGCCCGAAAGTACCAGGCCAGGGCCGCCATCAGCGGGAAGTCCCCAGCCAATGGTTGAACGTTCGCCGGAGGCATCGAAGGCCGCCGTGGCCGCACCCCACCAGGGCGCTGGGTTGAGGCCCGCTGGCGGACGTCCGATCACGATCGGCCTGATGCGGTACCGCCGGTCCGGATGCAGGCCCGGGAATCGCAACCGACCAGCCAGCATGACTTCGGACCGGGCCACCGAGGCGACGGTGTAGATGGCGGCTGAGCGATCCGGGGCGATCACGCCGTACGCGAGGACGGTCGGGTCTGGGAAGTCGAGGCGTACCACGTCGCCACTGTTCAGCAGTCCTCGGTTTGCCTTGTAGAAACTCACCCATTCTCGAAGTTCGGCTAACTCCTCGGGCGTCGGCTTGGTCAGATCCCATTCGATTCCGAGGTGACCGAAGATCGCGGTGGCGGCGCGGAAGGACAGGTCATGCCGGCGGCCGGTGGTATGCGAACGCGGTGAGGCAATGTGGGAGCCCAGCAGCTCTGGCGGCAGCAGCTGAGCGGTCCATCGATTCATCTGCTGGCGTTCCAGCGGATCGATGCAGTCGCTGACCCAGATGCGGTCGGTGCGTTCCAGTACGCCAAGATCAACCCGGGCACCGCCGGAGGAGCAGGTCTCGATCTCCAGGCCGGGGTGAGCGGCCTTGATCTCGTCGACCAGGCGATAGAAGGCCAGTGTCTGCTCGTGTACGCCGGGCCGACCGTCGGGCGCAGTCCCGGCGTCCACCAGGTCGCGATTGTGATCCCATTTGATATAGCCGATCTTGTATTCGGCGAGGATGTCGAAGATCGCATTTCTGATGTAGTCGTAGCATTCCGGAATGCCCAAGTTGATCACTTGCTGATGCCGGGACTCAACGGGCAGCCGATTGCCGGTGGACATGATCCATTCCGGATGCTCACGCGCCATCTTGGAGTTGAGGTTGATCATCTCCGGCTCGAACCAGAGCCCGAACTCCATGCCGAGCCCGGTCACCTTGTCTACCAACGGATGCAGACCGTGTGGCCACACTTCTGGCGAGACCGTCCAGTCGCCCAGCCCGGCGTGATCATCCCGGCGCGCTCCGAACCAGCCGTCGTCGAGCACGTAGCGCTCCACGCCAACGGCTACCGCACGCTCAGCAAGATCAACGAGACGATCCAGATCATGATTGAAATAGACCGCTTCCCAGACATTGAGAGTCACCGGACGGCTCGGCGAGGGATGATTTTCGCGAGCGCGGAGGAACCGGTGGAAGCGGCCGGCAACCGCATCGAGCCCGCGCCCGTAGGAGCCGTAGATCCATGGAGTGGCGTAGGCCTGGCCGGCCTGCAGGATCACCTCGCCAGGCAGCAGTAGTTCACCGCCGCCAATCATCTGCACGCCGGTGAAGGCCCGCTCCGCGTAGTGCGTATGGTTGCCGCTCCAGGCGGTGTGTACAGCCCAGATCTCCCCGTCGGCAAAAGAAAATCCTGGCACGCCGACGTGCAGCAGCGTTGCCGCCTCGGGGCCGGTGCGGCCCTTCCGGCCCTCCCGCAGATGTACGCCAACACGCAATGGCCCCCGCTGTGGTACTCGCTCCTTGGACCAATGTCCGGCGAAGTCCAAGATCTCCCGGGCACTCTGGGGAAGCGGGAAAGCGATCACACAGTCGTTCACGGCGTACGGGTCCGGGCCGTCGTTGATAACCTTTGCGCGCGCCCTGATGAGGCCGCCCGCAGTCAGCTCGATAGTGATGGTCAGCTGCAGTTGGGCAACCTCGTCCACCGCATCGACCGCTACCGATGACAACTCGGTGTTGATCATGGTCGGGGTGCCATCCGTTCCAACAACGGGTGCGCCGTCGACGCGCACCTCCGTTGCGGTGAACTTGGGCGACCAGTCTCGGCCTGCTCGGGATCCGCTCAGTCCAGGGCGACCCACCCAGCCCGTCCAGTGCTCCGGCAGCACCGCGAGACGGACCGGTGCGTCGACGACGTTCGGGCCGCCCGGGTCGATTGTCGACAGGATCAGGGCTTCGACGTCTGTGCGGTCAAGCGTGCCTAGGTCGGCGCCCCAGTGCACGATAGCGGGCAATTGCCCGTCAGAAACATCGAGCACCACTGAGACGCCCTCGGCCCGCAGGGCGATCACGCAATTGGCACGTCCGACCATGATCTCTCCTAGGGCGAGAGGCGAACTAGCAAGCGATTTACCCTACAGAGGACGGACAAACCGGTCGACGGATTTCGCAGAAGCTCACCTCAGGCGGCATCGCCTTGCAGGTCCAAGCGTCTCACGGCAATCTCCTGCGGCGATCGTGTGACAACCGCAACCCGGATTGGACACCGTGTCTGGCAATCACGGCCTGGATGTCGGAATGAGAGGTCTTCATACCTAGTGAAGGCATCCAAAATGGGCCCGATGTGAACGCTGTGGCAATACTTTCGCCCCTCAAACCACACGCCAGGCAGCTGGCAGGACGTTCGTGCGGGCTCAGCGGGCCCGTGGCGCGGGCGCTGGCGTGTGGTTTTGTGGGACTGGTGCGTCCGTGGCCAGCAACTAGCCGCCATCGTCGAGGAGTAACCAGACAGATGCCAAGCACGTCCGAACCGGATGCAGCGGAGGTGATCGCGTTCCGCGACGCTGCCGAGTTTGAGACATGGCTTACCGACAATGTCGATCGGAGCGCCGGAGTGTGGCTCAAAATCGCAAAAAAGGGGTCCGGTATTGCATCGATGACTGGCGACGAGGCGGTTGACATCGGCCTCTGCTACGGCTGGATCTCGGGCCAGCGCAAGTCACTCGACGAGAGGTACTACCTGCAGAAATACGTCCCGCGCCGACCGAAGAGTCGTTGGTCGCAGGTGAACGTGCGGAAGGTCGAGGAGCTCACCGCGGCGGGCCGGATGCGACCATCGGGCCTCGCCGAGGTCGAGGCCGCCAAGGCGGATGGACGTTGGGACGCCGCGTACGAACCTCAGCGGGAGGCCACGGTTCCGCCCGATCTCGCCACGGCGCTGGCGGCGAGCCCACTGGCCGCCAGAGCCTTCGCAGCCCTTAGCAGGACCAGCCAGTACGCCGTGATCTTGGACGTGGTGACAGGCCGCACCCCGAGGACTCGGGCCACCCACATCAGCAAGGCCATCGCGGCGTTGGAAGCACGCGCAGAGTGATTCGTGGGACTTCAGGCTCCAGGCGGGCGCTCCCAGATCACCTCGTCGGCCGACTTGTCAGTCCGTAGTCCGCGCCAGACGGGGTGCCGCAACCGCCCCGGCTCGGTGAGCTCGCCGTAGGTCACCTCGCCCACTAAAGATGGGGTAACCCAGTGAGCGTCGCGCGCATCCTCGCGCGGCACGTCGAGGAACGGCGAGGTCTTGCGGCTGAGCCTTTCCAGCTTGACTTGGATGTCGTCGAGCTGGCGGTCATTGAACCCCGATCCGACCCGGCCGACGTAGTGCAAGCCGTCCTCGGTTGGCACTCCCATCAGCAGTGACCCCATTCCGCCACTGCGGCGTCCTT